>ERZ1026814.343-NODE-343-length-30273-cov-16.163537_pt1 | contig 30273 bp, 42 predicted proteins | sample MGYA00520871_ERZ1026814 | MGnify/ENA primary metagenome ERZ1026814 (study PRJEB33270, sample SAMEA104284478) | anaerobic digester metagenome | biome: Anaerobic digester microbiome; feature: mesophilic sludge digester; material: Anaerobic digester biomass | place... | reverse complement strand
ATAAGGTCTCCTTTGGAATATCCATACCGCAGGTACTTCGCATGCCCACTGTCTTGAATAATGCTCATCTGGCGTCCAATAACGTCCATACAGGGACGATCTCCAGTTGGAGGACTAATGGTACCAACCCGAACTCCATCTACGTATACGTGCCCATTTATATCTTCAGAAACGGCAATATCTTTTCCTTCAACGAATAAGTTTTTCTGCTGTATGTATGCGGTTCCAACTGCTTTGTCTTTGTTCTCCGGTACTGCCGTATTCAGTGAACCATCGACTCTTGCATTCCAAAAAGACACAGCTCCGCCAGGAGCATCTGGTATCGCCGGAGCTGCGCCATTGAATGAGTTGAAAGGGACTATTTCTTTTGGCATTAGAATATTCTCTTTGGTATTTCTCTTCGTTGTTCTTCAGCTGGTTCATCAACTACGCTTGTAAGTGGAAGTGGGAATCTGTTCTTCGTGAAGTTAATCGTTCCAGTATCGATTACTATACATTGGAAAGAAGCTGCTCCTTTGTCTTCGCCATTCGGATATTCCAGAGTGTTAAATCCATAAATAATCACTTCAAACTCAGCAGATACTATATCGCTATTTTCACTTTCTGCAATATGCTGCATTCTCCAAAAAGGAAGCGAAACAATGAAAATTCCATTTCCTATATTTCTACAGTAAGTTGGACTATAGAGTAGAAAATATTGCATACTTATATCAAACACTTGGTCAATGCTTCCTTTGGAAAATACGATAAAATCTCTTTCTAGTTCATTTGCAAGAACACAGTGAAGTAAGACGGCTACATTGAAATCGGTTAAGTCGACTCCAGCCATCTCAGCATCGGTAATCTCATAGACATAGTTTCCAGTAGATGAGACGAATTCATTGAGGGTGCGTGCCATTATTCTGGCTCCTCTTCAAGAACTACATCAACCACAATTGTAGTGTCATCTGTTGCAGTTGCTTTGTAGTCTCCTACCCAACTACGTCCACCACTTTGAAGTGTTTCTGGATTGTAATTGACATCTTGGTTATAGATTGTTATGGATTGATATCCAGGAACAGGCTTCTTAAATTTTGCATTTGCTACACCCCCCATGGGATTAGTAAGATATGCCATTCCTGTTGGAGCAATGTGCGCATCAACAATGTTCCCAACATAAACAATGGGAGAAATTATTATATCTGCTGCACTGTCAATATCGTTCAAGGAAACACCAAAACTTGCTGTAATATAATCACCGGGTTGTGAAACATTCGGAGCAGGACCTAAACATAGATAATTAGAGTAACCACCACCGATTCCTCCAGCATGACTAGTAGCATTATTGTAAGCATCTATTTCGCTCTGAGTTGGTGAATATAATTTCGTAAGGTTTGCTCTATTCTTAGAATTAATTACCGGATTTATTCTATCTATCGTACTCCAACAATCAGGACCTGTGCCGCTTGACCATTGACTGTTTATGCTTTCTGAACTATGTATTCTACCTTTATGTATATATACTCGACACACCATTCCGGTATAGGCATCTTTATATGTAAGTTCATAACCTAACTTCAGATTTTGAAAAATATCATTCCAAATTCCACTTGAAACTATTGTCTGAGGTGCTGCTGTTCCTACCGGTCTTCCATCTATAAATACTATATTAAATTGAAACGGTGCAATATAAATTACATTAAATGTATTACCAAGAAACACTTCATCCCATGAAGTAGGAAGAAATGGAGTTTCCATATCACTAATATATGGTAGATTCGTAAATAGCTGATATTGTAAATCTCTTGCAATATACAGTGTTCTCATATCAACACTTTGCGTTCCACCTGGCTCTATAAACTCAAGTTTTAATTGATTTATAACCGGTATCTCATAATTTGCGCAATAGTGATAGAAATAATCACTTAGGGTTTCTATGTTCGCCAAATCCATAAGATGAGAAGAACCAACTGTAATCTCTCTTTCTATCTCTCTAGTATAATCGTTGATATATGCATTCATTGTTACTGTACTTGGCATTATTTATCTCCTTGTATTTTCTCAATCAGGATTTCTATCCTGCTTCTGTTTGTATAGATTACCTGCTTCAGTAATCCGTTTATGTAGATTAAGAATCTTTGGAACGCTTCGTAGATTACGGTAAGCGCCCGAATACCTATTTTTTTAAGAAGCGAGTAAGTTTGCTTGTGCAGTATACCGATACTATATCTACGTGTTAGATTGAAACTCTTCTTCCAACTTATACTTCTGGGCTGTATACCAAAGACCTTCAACTTACTCGCTTGCTTGCACATTGTTATCTTTTTCTGGAAAGAAACAGAAATATCTCTAAACCTTTTTCCCATCTCTTTCTTCTCTTGGTGTCCAAGGTTCAGTGGTACACGAAGACCAACAGATGTAGGAATCGCAGTTGCAATCTGAACTTCAGAATGCTTCGGCAATTCTTCTTTCTGCTGAACATGGAAAATCGGAATCGCAAACTTATTGTGTGCGAAGATAAGTGTCTTTCCGAGTGGTTCTCTTCTCAACATCAGAAGTGTACCTGTGTAATTGTCGCAGGAGAATTCCCGCTATTATATTTCGTTTTAACTGCCTGAAAAGCACCAGAGAACTTATTCGCATATAATTCAACAGTTCCAGGCTCCATAGGAAAGATTCCAGCCAACTCTGTAATCATCAAATATAGTGCACATAGCTGAACTTCGGTATCTTCTACTCCAGGAATCATTTCATTCCATTCTTCAATAGCATTTGGATTACTTTCAATATCATCATCAGTTGGAAACGACAATTTTATAGCTTTACTTATGCGTACCCAATGTTCTATTTCCAATTTATGATTTCCTATGGTCGCATCCGTGATAAGTTCTTTATTGGAATCATATATCAGTAGTTTTCTGTGTCTCACTTCCCAGAAAATATCGTCTCCTGAAGCATCTTTCACACTGTCTATCTTGACTGCATTCTGTTCCAGAAGGTTCTTATATAGACTTACACTGGTTGGTCTAAGTACAGGAGTCAATAGTCTTACTTCTCTGGAAATCTTCTCAAAAGCGATATTATAAAATTGCACAAAAGCTTTTGCCGTAAGCTCCGGTACAATCAACTGAGCGAGTGCAAGTAATTCACCGTTTGTCATTGTACTCCTCCTGGTGCTTGTGAAAGAACACCAAACCAGTCATAGTATTCCTGTCTCAAGTTTCTTATCCGTTGAAGAATATTCACAACATTCTCCATCGTTACCCGAAGCTTATCCGAAGCAGTAGCTTGTTCGCTTATAATTGTTTGAATTTTCTGCAGCTCTGCTGAAGCGAGTTCCACATCGTCTTTGTTGAGTCGCTTCTCCACATTTGAATAATCATAAGGTATCTTATCTGTAATCATCTTATTCACGAGGAGGGAAACATAGGCATTAAATACTTTATTGAGCTCAAATATAGAACAATACAGTGCCAATGGATACTTATAGCGGTCATGCCAAATAAGTTTCCCACCACCTTCAATCCCATATTTCACAATCTCTGCACAATAGCGTTCTGTATCTTCAGCTCCTGCCGGGATTGGTGGATATGCGAATAAGTTTTTGCCTTCCAACCAATAGTAGCGCTTCCCATACGAACCATCATTCAGCAGCGAATATGGATTCATTATCTGTTCCGGATTATCTACTCGGATTGCCAATTTTGGAATCTTGCCTCTCACATAGTAGACCTTTATCTCTTCATTATCTGCCGGAACATACTGAAGCATAGTAGAAAAGCTGGAGACACCAGTAGCAGAGCTGGAGGAACGAGTGAGGATTACTGGCGTCTCCAATACCTTCAGTGCTTTCGGATTGACAATCCCAATACGATTGACTATATCTTCCATGCCAGACATAAGAACATTATCTTCTATGATAATATCCTTCGTTCCAAGAATGGAATTCACATAGTCCTGAATATCAATCCGATTCAGTATCATTATTCTTTCACCGCATATCGAATTACTGCATTTCCAGTTGCAGCAGGAGTAAGAGTGATTGCAATGCGATAGAAGGGCGCTTTGATATTTCTTACATCAAGAGATATTCCACATCCAGTTGTTGCAGCGGAAATAGCTGGATTTGTTCCGGTTACCATATCCGACCAATGCGTCCCATCTACTGAAATCTGCAACTTTATCGTGTCTGCAGTTACTGTTATATTCTTGGTTGAAGAAATAATTGCAGCGGGAAGAACAACATTCCCCTGAAAACTGGCAAGCGCAGAAGAATATATCGTCTGAGCACTCGTACCAGTAAAGGCAAGTGTTTCTTCGTAAGTTTTCCATCCAGTGTAGGTTGCTGCTCCAGTTACATCTGACCAAGCCATCTTTCCTCCTTATGCATTCCACTTCAACACAGCATGTGTCTCAGGAAGCGTAATTTGCATTCCAGCTTCAGTTATAATCTGATCAATACGACCGTCAATATCTGGAGCCTGAACATTGGTTTGATAGAAGGTATCACGGCTGATACCATTTCCGACAAGTGGACGATATGCAACCTGACCCAAATCGATTACCAAACAGTAGTCTTCCCACTGTTCCCTCAGTAGAGGATGGGCAACGAAATTGAAGTCGCCAAAGACACAACTTACTCGAGTAAGGTTGAAACCAAATTGAGATTTGACATTTTGAATATCCAACTGAGCGGAACCACCAGCAAGAGTATTGCCCAAGAATGTTCCATTCCCCAGTTTGTTGAACCAAGAGATTAGTTTCCGAGAAGCCAAAACCAGTTTGCTTCCACTGTTTCCATTTTCCGGAGCGAACATATCTCTTGACCAGTCTACGAAGTTATTATATCCACTATTGGAATAACTGAATGTAGCAACATTACCATACAGAGATACAAAGGGAAGGATTCCCCAAGTATATCTTTTTACAGCGGCGTTTGTTTCTGCGTCTAATGCTCCAGTAGTTACATTTACGTTTCCCACTCCGAACAGGAAGGCATGTTCCATATCCATCTTATGCTCACGCAGTTTTTCATCCCAAATTCGCATGAATTCATTTTTCTTTCCCCGATATTCAGTAGCCATTGCAGAACCAGACATCATCGGGCAGGCAGTTTTGAATATTTGAGCATATCCTTCGGTCTGACTTAGAAAATCATACCAACTATCTGGGGCTCCAGAAGCTTCAGGATATGCTGTTCCCACAATCTGTCCACGAGCATTAACTGGAAAAACTACATTTCCTGAGTTAATGGCAGCTTTACTGGTTGCAGTAAGGATAAACAATGGAGTCATAGTAACTTTGGTAGATCCACTACCAGTTGTAGCCGAAGTAACTCTTCCGTAGAATGTTCCAGTGTTAGAACCATTGGTAACATTTTCAATTGCCACTATCTGCCCTTGAACGAAAAATATAGGTGCTTGAGCTTCTGTGGTGGTCTTTCCACGAGAATCATACTTACAAGATACTTGCAGATCAGTAACACTGTTATAAGCTAATGTTGCTCCAGTAGAAACATAGAAATTTCTCCGTTGCCACTGGTGGCGTTGTTCCATCATTTTGAATACAGGGTCGGGAGTTGCAATCTTCCGAAGCCGTGTAAGATAAGAGAAGAAGGGAGATTCCTGCGGTCGCAGTTCTGCAATCTCTCCGCTCAGATCGAAAGTCCGACGCAGATTGTCGAGACTTATATTCACAGGAGGAACAGTAGTTTGAGTATAAGTTCCGCCTTGTGAAGTTGTGTAAAAGTTAGTAGCCATTTTTCATTTCTCCTATTTTCAATATTGAGTATTCTTGTTGCTCAGTGCAATTGCTTGACGAATAAGTTCAAGTGTTGGGTCAGTTGCTCCTTCGGACTGAGCGTTATGCACTCCCATTGTGGGTGGTATGCTTTGCGCTCTCTGTCTTTGCAGAAAATCCGGAGAAGGAACATTTGCTCCATAGGGATTGTACTGAGCTCCTGGATTTGGAGGCGGAGAGTACATAGGTCTTGGAACGGTTGGAGCTGGAGTTGTTCCACTTTGCTGTTGCATCTGTGCCTTCTGCAACTGATACAGCTGAAAGAGATTATCAAGCGTCACAGACTTATCGTCCGACATTGTCTGAACAAAGTCTATGGCGGTGTTGTAATCTACTCCATAATTGTTCATAACCGTACTAATCACGCTATCCAAAGCTGTCTTCACTTCGTTGGCACTTCTCAATTGTCCAATTTTCGCTTCCTGTTCTCTTTGCAAGGCTTCCAGTCGTTCCTGCTGTTTTGCTTGGAGCCACTCATTTTTCAGTGCATTATACTGATTCATTCTGGTGTTGTAATCAATGAGTGCAGCCATATACTTTGCAGAATCCGAGTTTGGATCACTATATGCTTCCACCTGGCTGAAGTTAAATGGTCTTACAGGTGCAGGCGGTGGATCAGGAAATTCTTCGTCTTCTTCTTGTGTTTGGTTTTGGGTTTGCTGTGAAGCAGTATTAGCAAGTTGCTGCTGAATACTGTTCAGCTGTTGTTTCAATGCTTCATTCTCTTCCTGAAGCTTTTTGTACTGATTCTGGGCTTGATCAAACTGCGACTGCCAATATTGGTAACGAACCTGATCGTTATCCGAGGGCTGCGTAGCATTCTCGTCCTTTTTTTCGGGTGTTCCAAAGGAAGCCGAGTTTGTATCATCTTCCCAAGAGTCATCAATGGGTACTCCGAACATGTCATATTGTGGTTGTAGCATTATTCCTCCTTTTGGGAATTTCGACGAGTTTGTTCTTCCACCATCATTCTTTGTGTTTCCAGGGCAGCGGCATTGCCGGCATTTCTGAGCGTATCATTTAATCTTGCACTGTATAGTTCTTCCGCCTTCCTCTGTTCAAGTGCGGTTTCACGCAACTTCATTCGTTCAGTTGATACAGCTTGATCAAGACGTGAATGGAAAAGTTCTCGTTCTCGAGTTTGAAGGTCTCCTTCAAGCTCTTTGATTTTTTCTTGTGCTTGTTGTAGTGCTTGCTGAAGTTGTTCAATGGTGTCAATACGACTCAGAACTCCTTCAATATCAAATACATCTGTTTTCTTAAGTACTTCTACTCTGTCAATGATTTGGTCTCGATACATGTCTCTATAGAATTCTAACTGAGCATAACGATTGGCTGGAAGTGTAGAACCAGGAATAACCATTAGGTCATACTTTCCTACGCTTACATCGTTCATTACGCTTACCTGTTTTCCATAATCGTCATAGAGACGCTTATTGATAGCGAATTCAGAGAGAGAGTTGTTTGGCTGCAATATCCGAATCATCTTCTCCGCAATGTAGAATTCTTGAACGAAGCTAATAATAACTTTTCCCAGAAGAGTAAGTGCTTGTTCAATAACAGCTTGCTTTACTTTGATTCGTCTCTGCCCAAACTCATCGAGCATCATTATTCCACGATACGTATCTGGTGCCGCCTGAGGACTTCCCATCATGTTCTCAAACAGACCAAGTTCGTGGTCGATATCCTGTTTCGCCATGATCTCATTCTGATAGAGTTCATTGGGCATTGGTAGTGGAGCTACGGGAACGGGCTGACCTTCAGTGAAGTCAAGTTCGATTATTGCTCCGGGTTGAGCCCATTGTTCTTTTAGGGCTTCCACATCAGTTCCTCTTGGAACAAGTACTTTCACGTTTGTGGAAGTGGACGCATGCGCAACAATCAGAGACCGAATCTTGTTGATATATTTCTGCATATCTTTCACCAGCCTGACATCGGACAGAGGGTATGGTGAACCGGTATGCATATTCATCAACGGGATTATCGGATACTCTTCACAATTGAGCAAGCGTCGGTAAAGGGTCTTGTCTCCGGCAACGAAACCCATCTGAATCCGTTGCATAGGCACCTTTACCGCAGTAATCAATCCTTGCTCCGCAAGTTCCAGCATTGTGACTTGCTGAATTTGTGGAGGTTGAGGGGGTTGCATCCCCTGCTCCGCAATGGCTTGTGCATATTCTGGATTTTGCTGAGCAACTTGGATGAGTTGCTGATATTGGGCAAGAGCCTTTTCATACTCTGCCATAAGACGTTCTGCTGCCTGACGAGCAAGAACTTCTTCGGTAGTTATGTTTCCGTTAATAATCCAAACTGGGCGCTGGAGGTATTCTTCAAACTTCTCAGGGGTAAGAGTATACTCTGCCCTGCTCCAGCTTTCGAATACTCGAACCAATTCTACCCAGACCTTGGTATAACGCTCATAACCACGGATGTATTCACCATCGAAGAGATCCGGATTCTCAACTCCGGCAAATACGATAAGATTATCACCCTTATTCCCAGTGTTGATCATATCACTGCGAAAACTGTTTCCACTTGCCGTATCGATTGCTTCAGTGTAGGATGGGTACAAACGCTGAAGTTGCCCCTTGGTGTAAGTGCGGCTGATGATAATATCAGATGCATCACTACAGAATTCATCTTGAGAATTCGGGTCAATATATACTTGAAGAGGATCGATTGCTTTGAATTTCACTTCACCTCTTCCACCATCGGCATAAGGATCGATATACACAAGTAGAACGCCCATTCCCGTGACATAAAAATCATCTATTGCTTTGGAGAGTTGTCTGTCTCCTTGCGAAATATTCCAAATATACTGAATAAGTCCATTCATTGCTCCCGCTGTTTGATTGTCTGAATCTTCTGCAGCAGTTACTCGAAAAGTTGGATGATTGGAAGTAAGAATACCTTTTGCCAACTCTACTGCAGGATGAATACGATTGATAACAAGAGCCGCTTGAGAACGAGATTCAAGTATCTTAACATCCTCTTCAGACCATTGTTTTCCATAGCGAAACTCTCTGTCCTCGACTGCCTGATTTGCCCAAATAGTTCTATTTCCAGAACTGAACTTCGCAAACAGTTCCTGAGTTTCTTCGGCATATTCCGTATCTTTTGAGTTTAATACATTTTTCTTTTTCTTCACTTTGTTCTCCCAGATATTACATCTTCTTCAAATAGGTCTGTCGTTTCGCCTATGAAGCCAATTGCAGAGCTTCCAGGAAGGAGTTCTTCTTCTCCTGGAAACGCTTTCTCTATTATGAAGCGAATAAGTTCTGTGTTGTCTGTGGCAGAGATACCGTGTTCTTTCAACTCTTTCACCACAGCTCCCACTCTATTTGTCCAAACGATGCATCGGGCAATACCTTCGGCATCGATATCTTCTTCTTTCTTCTTCATACTACCATCCAACTCAACCGACCTCCATTCTTCGCAACATTCTGCTCCGAAACATTGCTATTTTTTCTTTTCGGAGGTCTGAAACCAAAGTTTGTCGCCATCCAAATACTGTCAAGTATATCGTCATGTTTTCCTCTGGGGAATGCCAAGAATTCCCTTTCTGCTTCTATATCGAGGGCTTGTCGAAAAATAAGTTTTCCCTGAGCCATTATCGGTACGAGACCAATCAATCGCTGAGACTTATTCGTCCGATGTGTGATTTTCTTTTCAATTCCAGGAATATAGATATTTTCCTTCAACATCATCTGTCTTACCGCCTGCCGACACGCTTCTTGATAGGATTGCGACTCAATATATACACCACGATGGTGCCACTTCTTGTAGAGGTCAATAATCATCTGTGGATGCTCTGCAGGATTACATTTTCTTCTTACCATATCTACAACAAATTGGTATCCATCGGCATCAATACCAATGGTGGTCATCACAGTATAGTCACTATGCCGAGAAAGAGCCGAAGCCAAGTCAATACCCATGAACAGATATACTAATCGTTTTTCTCCCAAATAGTCAATATACCATTCTCCGTTTACTTCTTCAATCTTTCCCTCATAGGTATGAATATATTCTGGTTTGAAAGGTGCATCTTCTGGAGCTTGGGGTTCATTCATATATTCTTGAAAGAATCCAGAAATATTGCCCATGTGTTCGAAACCTTGTCGGATTTCTTCGATCTTTTCCATCGGATACATTTCTTCCCAGATACTCTTCCCATCGTCATCAATAATCGATTTCCAGATTACTTTCCAATCCGGAGCATCCTTCACCCACTGAAGGAAACAATCTTCAGAAATAGTGGTACCAATTACGATTATTCTTCCATCCGGCTGAGAAAGAGAAGGAATCACAGCTTCCGTAATCCACTTTCGGTTGGAAGCACGAGATTCTGCAGTATTGGCATTCATTTCGGATTCGAAGTCATCAAGAACAATAATATTCGCACGAGTGTCATCTTTGATCAATCCCCGTACTTTCTGACCAGTACCAAGAGAAAGAACCCGAGCCCCATTGGCAAGAATAATATCATCTTCTCTCCAGCGTTCCGCAGTGTTGGAACCGAGGTCTCCGAAGTATTTCCGAATTTTCCTATTGTGATCCAAAGTATTCTTAATTCGGGTAAGAAAGTTAATTGACTGACTGCGGGACTCGGAGATAAGAACAACGAATAAGTCCTTGCCTGGGGACTTATGGAGGACTTCCCAAAGGATGTAGATAAACGAGGCAATCGTACTCTTCGCCATTCCTCTCGGCAGTGCAATCGCCAACTTCTTCGTTTCTCTATCCTGAAGGAGATCGTAGATTTCAAAGTGTACCTCCGGCATTGTCAAGGGTACCGACCTGGGAAGACAAGTGGTGGCAAAGATGGGAATAGAAATCCGCATCGCCATCTTCAATATCTCGAAGTCGGTTGCTTCGGGAAACTCTTTCTTCAATTCCTTCAGAATCAGAGAGAAATCAGGTATCATTTGTTCGCATTGAGAGCAAATACTGCTCGTCTTATAGTTCGGGTATCATAGCGAGACTTATTCGCCAAAACATGTCTGGCATAAGCAAGAACATCGTTATATCCAGCGGCATGCGCCTGCGCAGTGAAAGCACCTTCCGTTCCCTTCTCGGAAATGCTTTTTGCGGCTTTGGCAATCCAATTAGATTTCTTTGCCATTAGTATCCTTCCTTTCCGGTCAAATCCCAGAATGTTGCAAACACCGGGTTTCTCCCAGCAATTTTTTCATTTCGTAGATAATTGTACAGATTTTCCCATGCATCTCCAGTTTCTGGATCAAGCGGAGTACTACATCCTGGAGTAGCATAACTTAAATCTTTTGCAAGTGCAACCATTCGTCCAGTACCAGAATGAAGAGCGTGTGCAAGTTGCTGAAATGGTTTAAGATATTGCGCCGAAACACCTTGAACACTGAGATATGGATCATTTCTATCAAAGCTTCCTGGAACAACTAACTGGTATGATTGCTGATGTGCCTTGCTCCCGAATTTTTTTGTCCAATATTCTGCAGCTTCTGGATAAGTAGCCGGATTAAGCCAAGAATATTCTTTCCCGAAAAGTTGAAAAAAACCACTCTTTCCTGGTATTTCTGGATTTTTCTTGCCTCCGCTTCTTCGATCATAATTTTGAATTTGTTTTCCAGTGAGAGGAACATATTCTTTCACGTCTTCCAAATTTCTTGCCTTTCCTGCAGTTGCAGCCGGAATTACTTGAATCTGTTTTCCGTCTGGAGAATAATAAATTGTTCCGCTTTTTTGCTCTTCGAGAATGAGTGGATTTCCTTTTCCATATCTATTCCTTTTAATCATACTGAGAACATACTCTGTTATTTCCGGAGAAGCTCCAGCCTGTCGAAGTATTTGATAGTTCATGTTGTCAATATCCGTAGTATCTGCAGACCTTGATTCTTTCCTGATACGTCGTATTTCTTTTTCTGAATGTCCACTTGTTGGAGCGAAAAGAGTATCTGTGAAAGAAATTTCTCTTCCAGGCATAGTTGCAGATTTCTTAGCAGGAGAAGAGGAGAAAGAAAGACTTTTTCGCAAATTTCCCACAGCATTGCCTAACCAATCTCCAGTATTTTCTATAGCTTCTTCAATCCAGTTTCCTGCTTTTTCTGCCGCATATGCTCCTCCAGCAATACCGCCACCAACTATCTTGGCAATCGTATCCCACACATTTTCTGCTCCGCTTTCCACAACACTTGGAACCCTTTCTCTCGCCTCTCCGGTGATTTTCCCAATTTTTTCAAATACATTTTGTGAAAGCGAAGAAGCTTTTTTCTCTACTTTGTCAGCAACATCTTCAATCCAACTTCCAACATTTGCTGTTCCTCGGTCATAGGCTGCAATTATTTCTTTCTTCCTTTGAGAAAACGAAGTTCCGGTTCTTGTTTTTTTTCCTGGAAATTCTACATCCTTTTTTGGAGGAACATAAGGTTCTGGTTCCGGTTGCCACACTGGAATTACGGTTTCTGGGTGTCTCTGAAGATAATTTCTGCGATTTACAAGTTTATTGAACTCCTGAGCACCGGAATCATACGAATGTGCAGCTCCTTCATAAGTACCTCCACCGACTCTATACATTCGGTTAATTATCTCCTGAAGTTGCTCTTTGGTAGCATATTTCAAGAAATCTTTAGTTGGTCTGGGCATCTTTCTCCTCCTTTTGAGTAAGTTTAAGACGATCGGAGACTTTCTCCAGCTTCTTTAGGTCTTCCACTTCGGACTCCACTTCGAAAGTTCGAGTGTCAATTTGTCGATCTTTCTCCTTCATTCCATACATATCCACAAAGTTTTCTGCAGCCCGAAGCATATTGGCAGCATCTTTCTTCTCCAATGCAACTTCTCTTGCCTCCAGAAGCATTTTTACTACCGCTTCTTCGGTAACTCCACAGTTTTCTAGTATTTTTCTGACTTCTTCTCTTACCATTCTGGTACACTCCTCGCTTTTATAGAACTGTTTTATCTTTGTCGCTCGCTGACTTTTCGGAGAAACGCACAAAATTTTGACAATTTCTCCCACATCGAGACCATTTGCCGCCATTCTTACTACTGCTCCCCGTAAAAGTGCCCCAGGAGTGGACTTATAATTGATATAATCCTCGGTTTGAGAGCGATTTTCGGTAAGAACGAGCATTTTTGCTCGGTCATGATAGTACCGAGACCCACTATTGGGGAGATGAAACTCTCCAAAAGCGCTTCTGAGGACGATTCCGGAGCGAATGAAGGAAATGGAGTAGATGGGAACCACGATTCCGTCATCGGAAAGGACAAAAAAGGGCACTTTCTCTGCAGTTTCCTGGGAATAGTGGATATCCTTCCAGTAGGAATAGGAAATCCCACGCTTTTTCGCTTCTTCTTCGTCAAAAGCTTGCCAGGTAATAGTCTGACCACCGAAAAGGTGGCGGTGTGAGACACGTCGTTCCATAATCATGATTCATAAATTAAACGAATTCTGGAATTTGTCAAGAAAAATTTTTAGGAAAGGCGAATAAGTTCCTTGTGGATACGCTTCGGGAGATTCGGAAAGAAGTTGATCGGATTCTCAAAACATATTCCACACTTTGAGAAGATGAAATAACCCAGAGCATACCCGGGTCGAACGCGGATCGCTTTTGCCAATGCGGTTGACCTGCGTTGGCATCGCTGGTTGAGCAATTGCTTCCGGATTCTGAAATCGCTGGAAAGGAGGTTACCATGGCTCAGGTAACGATACGGTGCTATACGTCTGCAGATCCTGCTGAAAAGCCTACTCTGAGAAGTAGAGACTTAAGTAAGCCTGTAGATGTAGAAGCGATGCATGCTTCCGGGTTCAAATACCTGGAAGTGTGGGTTAGCCCGGACACTGATCTCAGTCAATATGGCTGGGTTCAGGTCATCGAGACTCCTTCCGTGTATGGAAATGTCCTTTGGGCGTTTCCAGACCGGAGGGTTGTCGCTCCAGAAGCCGACTTCTAAGTAAGGCTTCGGAGTTGTCTCTTGGTGTCGGGGTTGGCTGGTATCGGCTGACCCCGACAATTCCCAGTTGTCGTTAACCTCTTAGAGAGTGGGTGCGTGGGAGGCGCACCTGCTCTTCTTTTTTTTAATCGTTCCGAAGAAGCAGTGGAATATGCCAAAAAACGAAAAATGAGATAGCTCTCGTGCACAATCGGAGTGGGAGCAGTATGAATACACTATTTTTATTCTATTTGCTCCAGAGGGGCTTATTCTTTCGTTTTTGGAAGATTTCTTTTATTGAAGCGAATAAGCCTGTTGCTCTCTCCGGAGAGAAGGATACTTTTTCGACTTCTTCGAAAAGAGATGTCATCCCCGAGAGAGAAGTATGTTTTTCGGAGATTTAAGGTATCTCCTGGGAACAATCGTACCCCGACTGGTATGAATACTCCACTTCGCTTTCAATTGCTCAGGAAGTGCCTCTTTTTTCGCTACAATTGAAAACAACGAAATGAAGCGGGCTTTTTAAGCTTAAGCTTAAAAAAGCTTCGTCTTACAAAGAAAAGAAAAAAAAAGCATTTGTATTTAAAAAAAAAGAAAAGAAACGCTGGAGTCGTATGGAAGAGTATTCCAGCGAAGAAGTCTACTCTCTATGCTTTCCGACTGTTCGAAGAGAGTATTCTTCTTTCGGAGTAGAAGACTGGAGAAGTAGTCTATTCTCTGAGAGAAGTAGAGAGAGAGAAGGCTTATTCGTCTTCTTCTCGAATAGAGAAGTCTTCTTCTCTCTTTCTCTTTCTTTGGAGTATATATGTAATATATACTCTTTCTTTCTCTGTTCTCTCTACTTCTTCTCGTAGTAGACTAGATAGAGTATACTACTACGCTATAGAAGTAGTAACGAATAAGTCTCTGCTATAGATATAGAGCTACAGAGAAGAAGAAGTAGCTTGAGCATCGCTTCCCAATAGGCTTCCTCGTCTTTTCCTTCGCTTTGAAGTAAAATAGTCTACCGAAGCAGTAAATGTTTTTTCAATTTCTCCCCGAATTCTGAAATATTGTACCGTGGAGGTAAAAATGAAAGCAATCGATAATGTAAAAGACGTAATAGTTGAGAAATTGTTACGTCTTGTTCGTCAATTCGGTTCAGCTAGAGATCTAGTTGAAGCAATCGAACAGTTTGGATTGTTTAATGGTAAAGTTCAATATTATGAAGATGGTTGGAGTTATAGACCATTTGATATTGGCGAATATCCGCATACTGATGCAAGCGCACATGAGGGAATGTTCTTTCCTTATTTCGCTTGTTTTCTATTTAATCAAGCTTGGTTTTGTCAGCTTGGTTATGGTACGCACTGGCTTCAGCTTGGATTTGATATCCAAAATGGAGAATTAGTATACGTAAAAGCCGACGATATTGAGAGTCATCGGTGTTGGCAAAGTAACAGTTATGGTAATCGTGAGATTGCCATAAAGAAACTGTTACAATAGAATAATTTGGAGCCGCTCCCGGGGCGCCGTCGCATATTAGAAAGCCGGGAGACCTGGACAGTGCTTTTGCTGCGGCACTGTCTTTGTATTATATGCGCAGCGTTGTTAGAGCGGAGTAGGCTTTGCTTGCTTCGCTCCATTTTGTTTTAAATATTGGTAAAGCAAAGCAGTTTTGAAATGCTTTGCCAATTTCTCCCAGTATTTTGAAATAATCGTAGGAGGATACGATGAAAGAAGTAGAAAAGAGAGTAATCGACCAGCTGATGAGGCTGGAAGTTTTGTTCGATAAAGTAGCAATACTTTGTCGAGCAATTGGAAGATATGGTCTATTTAATGGACAAGTCGATTATGATGGAGAGTTTAAGTTCTTTCCGTTCAGAGAAAACGAAAGTTGTATAGACTTCGTTTATGATCCGGAAGCCTATGCACTTGAATTAAGTTGTGCGACTTATCCAGATGGAAATTGGTATTGTCTTTTAGTTTCAGAAGATGACCAGAATTCAGTAATGCTTGGTTTCAGCACTGAAACTGGTGATCTTATGGAGGTAGACCCAGATGATAATGAACATAGTTACATCTGGGATTCTAAAGATGTTAATAAGAGAAAAGCTCAGATTCGTAGTCTTGCAAGAGGCTACGATCTTTGATTTGTTCGGAATGGAGTGAGACGTTTTGTTTCGCTCCGTTCCGTTTTCGAAAAAGACAAGCAAAGCAGCTGTTTTGCCAATTTCTCCCCGAATTTTGAAATATGTATCGTAAACAGTTTTCGAATTCGTTTGCGATATAAATAAAGCAAAGTAACGAAGGAGGTTACGATGTGCACGACAATTCACCTGTATCGAACAAATAGCCGGCGTGAAGAGCCAGTAATTCGTTCGTTTGATCCGTTAAGCGTTCCCATCAGCGAGGAACTGCTTAACGATCCGCAACTCGGCAAATTCGCAAGAGCCGAGATTTGGATTGCCAAGGATATTGACATGACTCCATTTGGTTGGAGTCGTGCCAAGAAAGCTGACGGAAGTTTCGTCAGTGAATCCGTCCTTGGCACAGTGAAATGGGAGTTTCCCGCTTCACAGCCGTTGGAACCGTTCCCAAGCAAACCGGTTCCAGCTGCAGAAGTTCCGTTTGCTTAATTGTTTTGGAAGCGAAGAAGCCTGATGTCTGGAAAGACTAGCGAAGTCACCGGAATATGCTCATTCGCTTCCTTTTGTTTATCTTCCGATTGGCGATTTTTTGCGAATACGTGCTGCTTTGTTTCATTGATAGAACCGTTTCAAAGCAAAGTATTCGCTTCCTGGGCAGCGTCTCTTCAGCTGTATGCCAGGCTGCTAGATGAGAGCAGTAAAGGCTCATCGAGGGCTTACCAAAGTGCCCATTTTATTTTTTTTAATCTGAATTAAAAAAGCAAAGGAGAAACAATGAAAACAACGAAGAAAGAAGCGAAGAAGAAGATTGTTGAAAAACTTCATGCTTTATCTTCCAAGTTTCCAATTGCAGAAGATTTAATCGAAGCAATTGGAAAGTTCGGCTTGTTCAGCTGCGAGGCGTATAGGGATTGTTATGGAAGGTGGCATCTTTCTCCATATATCGCCTATATCGAAAACAAAAGGCGCCTATGGGATGAAGCAGAATCTTACTATATCGACGAAGGAAGACTATGTTTTGTATGCATTGGGATGTGGAAATGGTGGTATACTCGTCTGAGAAATGGAAGACATTTCGTACTGCTTCAATTCGATATCGAAGACGGAAGCCTGATTAAAATAGTTCCAGATAAGGAGATCGATAGCTTCTGGAAAGGAAAGACGACAAACGAAAAAAGAAAAGAGATAAGAAATCTTATAAAAGCGAAGGAGAAGAAATGCAAGACAAAAGAATAATACTTAAAGAAAAAGAATCTTATATCACTACAGATGAGAACGGATTGCTTATGATACAAAGAAGTGATGGAATTACACAATATCTTACAACGGAGCAAGCACAAATTATCTTAGCTGTTAGTGATATTTGTCCATCAATTATAAAGACACTAGATATCGATGAAAGAAAGCAGAAGGTATACGACTACACCGAGATGGACACAGACTTGCTCGAAGGATATTGTGAAATATGTTATGAGCTTGGCATAAACTATTTCACTGGTCTTGCAACAAGACTAAATGGAAAGCTTCCCATAAGAGTAGCTTATCATTACAAAGATAAAGAAGAAGGTAATGATATGATAGTTACTGAATTGGAATCCGAGAAAAAGCCCTACCTCTTGATAAATAGAGATATGGACACAGGAAAAATAACAATTGAAATAAAGGAGAAAGAATGAAAAGGTATTCAACAATCTATCTGAAGCCACTTACTTCAGAGCCACAGAACGATTCTCAGCCGTTTTTCTATGCAAGTGGAAATGGAACACTTGTCTATAGAGAAAACGAATCCGCTGCTCCCAAGAAAGTAACCACGAAAGAAGCAGAAGAGATAATAAAAGATTGTGGTTACATTCCGGTAAGCATTGATTGGAGTGTTCTCATTGGATTTGACAAAGAGAAACAAAAAGTTTTCGATCTCACAGGAAGATCACCTGAAGAGATTGAAGAAACCGTCGAATTATATGAACGTCTCGGTATTTCCGTGGTACCGTGGATAGCTACCGAGTTTCCCAATATAACTAAATGGTTAGTCGAAGGAAAAGAAGAAGACTTTCGTTCTTTCCAAGGAAGAGATAGGGAAGACGAAGATTGTCTAGTAATTTTTTACAATGTCGAAGAAAAGTATGCAAAAGTAAAAGTGTTCACGAAGGAGAAACAGTGAAGAAGAATTATGTAATTGCCACTATTATTGGCATTACGCTTCTTATTCCGTCAATATATTTCTATTTCCGGGAAGATAGGCTTCCAAGTTGCGAGCTTGGAAGCAGTGTCTCCTCGGTGCATAAATATATGAAAGAAAACGGAATGACTCTCGTTGCCAAGAGAAGAAAGGAAGAAGAAACTTACTCGTCTCCAAAAGAAACCGTGAAAGTATATTACTATCAAAAGCGAGTAAGTGTTGTAGAGATACTGCCGAAGTATAGAGACAATAGAGAGAAGGAAGCGATGTTCCTGAATTCCTACTGGAATCTTATACGAGAATATGGACTTCCCAGTTTCGAATACGAATTCTCATCAATCTGGTTCGATGAAGAATTAAAAAAGTCAATTGTAATAAGCATAGAGCCAGTATTTTCAATTAAAAAAATAAGTTTGCAAGAACAAAGATAAGGAGGAAACAATGTTTAAGATACCAACAGCGAAAGACGCAGCGAATCAGGATAGGAATCGACAGGTAATATTTGTTCCGAATGTCAGGAAATATACAGATAAGAATGAATACAAGGTATTGCTTTATAAGCTAAGCAACAAAGAAAATTTAGTCGATATTATCAACTTCGATAAAAGAACACTTAACTACAATGGTATCAACATAGAATACGGATATATTCATGTGTTTGATACGCTTGTGACTATAAGAAACTTCATGAATTTATTCATTGCTCTACGACAACTTCTGGAGCACTATAACAAAATAGATCTCTTTCCATCGGAATATATTTTTCATGTTATCGATGATGAAGGACAATACGATCTGGATGACTTCATAATAAAGGATAAGGAAAATGTTTCTTTCTTTTCCTATATCAACTATATCTGGGTTCCTTGCTATAACGAGAGCAGTGAAGATGAAGACAAAAACGATAGCGTGAAGTTAATGGAAAGCGCTTCGATTAGTATAATTCTCGAAAGACTTAGAAGATTTAAGGATTTATTGTATCGAAAGGATGTACCAGAAGACGATGAAATAGAAGTGTTCATCAATAACCTGGGAAGAGAGAAAATGAGAGAATCGTTATCGAATTTATTCTATATCATAGAGAATCCAAGTTACATTTACTCAAAAGACCGCTATGAGAGTAGTATGGAGGTATACAATGAGCTACGAAAGAAGTTTCCAAGCTATTAAAGAAGAGAAGATAGCTTACCTGAACAATGTCTTTTCAGAATCATCATATACAATCGAAATAACCGATTATATAAATCTGAAAGATAGAAACGATGAATTTCTTATGGATGCCCTGGGAAGACATATTACAGAACATAATAAAGTCGATAATTCTGATCCGAATTATTTCGTCTTCAATGATAAGACTCGAGTTAAGAAGAGAGCAATTCTCCAAGAACTAATGATGCCAGATTCTTATAAGAAGTATGTTCAAAGTATTGGAGATACGTCCGGAAGATTGTTTCTTACTATTGATCCAGAATGGTTCAGACTTTGCTCGGATAAAAACTTTGTAAGCTGGAATTCATGTTTTAGTCCAGATGGATGTTACCATTTAGTGCCTTACGAATTCAGTACTAGTATCAGTATAATGATGGCAATGATCACGAACTCTGATATGACAAGAATAATTGGTAGAAAGTGGATCGTGATTCCGTATAGAAAAGATAGAAGCGGAGAAAAAGAGAAGATAGTAAAGGTACCTGAGATTCTTTGCCTGAAATCTTATGGAACTTTTCCTGTAACATATCAACAAGCAGTAAGTCGCTGGATAATCGAAAACATATTCGAAGATGAAAAAGATAATTGGAAGGTTTATGAATATTCCAAAGATTATGATACTCACATGGCGTTGGAGACAAAGATTCTTGTAGAAAGTCATGACGGTGGCGGATATTACAGCTATCTTTCTTCAAAACCAGATCGGCTCAATGTAAAGATATACATGGACAATTCTTCTTATATACTTATTCCGAAAAGTCTTGCTCCATTGGAAGTCCCAGAAGGAAGAGTAACATTCTATGGACTTGATGAAGACGAAGAAGTATGTTATCATGATTTAGAAGATAGTAATGAAGAAGAAGATTACGATGATGATGAACATTGGTATTGTGTAAACTGTGGAGAAAGAATTGATCACAACACAAGCTACGAAATGTTTTTCAGTGATGATGATCACGATTATGATACTTATTGCGAAGACTGTATCAATGAGCTTGCAATATTCGATCCTATGCTTGATCGTTATTTTGAAAGAGAGTGGTTCAAGGAACATAAGAAGCCTTTCTATATGGTCTATTCGCATTACAGAGGTCATCAAGAAATTAGAGACATCGTTAGTTTAGAATACACTATCGAAAATACAATTAACTATCCGAATCTCTACTTCGTTGATCCAAACGACGAAAGCAAAGTCATTTACGAGACGAAGCTGTATATAAGAGACGCACAAATTGAACCATTTCTGAAGAAATTCGAAGGACTGGTAAGAAAAGAAAACGATGATTATATTGTGAAATTTAATGTTCAAGCAGCTATTAACTTCGTAGGTCTTTCAAAACTTACCGGAGTTACATTCGAGGAAGAAATGGATGAGATAATTGCCAATGCACCAACACTTGCAGAAAGGAGAAACGAAGATGAATAAGAAAGCGTTTCAGAAACTTCTGATTAAATGCTTGCGTGCCTCTACGACTGGCATTCGTTATCTGATTTGTCAATCAGTTAAGAAAACAAGTGTTCCTTACTTCACTGTGAAGAATTATGAAAATTATATTCTAATCGTTCCAATACGGAGAACAGAAAGCTGTTTCCTTCCGCTAGTCTGTAGTCATTACGATACAGTACGATATGTAGAAGAGATTGAAGTAGTGATAGAGGGTGGACTTATTCGTAATAAAAAGAAAGCTGTTCTGGGTGGAGATGATCGAGCTGGAGTAGCGATTGCTCTGGCTATGATTCACGACAAGGTTCCTGCAATATATCTATTCTGCGACAAAGAAGAGACAGGTGGCTTTGGTTCATCAGAGTTTCTCTTTCATGAACAGAATATAATCAAGACAGTAAACTGCTATATTGGACTAGACCGAAGAAATGGAAACGAAATAGCTCTCTATGACTATGCAAGCGAGGAACTAAATAATATCTTCATCTCTGAAGGGTACAGAGAAGTCAGTGGGAGCTTCACAGACGTTTCTCACATTGCTGGAGAATATCCAAAGGCAACTGTTAACGTTTCGGTCGGTTTCCACAATGAACATACTGAGAAAGAATATGTTCAGTTCGAAGAATGTTATCTTTCTTTGGAACGAATAAGTCGTATAATACCGACACTTACCGGGAGATATTTCAACGATCTTCAGGTCTCATATAGAGACTATGGCTATGGCTTTGCTTATGGTAATAGTTTCAGACTTGATTACGACTATCCTCTTCCGAGAGTAATTGAAGAAAAGAAAGTAGATCGAGAAGTATATGGAGAACTCATTGACCGATTATGCCTGGACTGTGAGTTTTATCATCCTGGAACAGAAAGTTGTGATTTCGACTTCGAATGTCTTGACAATTTTTGAAGAAAAATAAATATGGTTCTCAAGAAGCAATAAGGAGGAACGATGCCAAAAACATCAATCAATCTCGATGACTTCGCAACTGTAGTCGAAGCATCGAACGAACAAATGCCACGTGGAATAGCAATTGCTGTAACCGGTCTCTTCAAACGAGGAAAAACCTATGGACTTTCTCGTTTTAACCCATCCGGAGACGTACGGAAAACTCTTTTCATTGACACAGAGAGATGTGTCTTGAAGTATGAAGAGTATAATGGTATGACGGTTCTACCATGTATCTCCTTTGCTCCGCCAAGAGATGGAGACGGCAAGATAATTCCACCAGAAGATCGCAACTATATCATCAATGGGAAGAACTTTAAGGCTTGGTCTTTTCAAGAGATATGTGCAATAGTTCATTCTCTGAAGGCATCTGGAATGCTTCATCAGCAGTTTGAACTTGTTGCCATTGACACTGTAGATAATCTACAGAACTGGGCAGAAGCATATCATCTTGAAAAGTATAATCAGAAACAACGCTCCTTGAAAGAGAAAGGAGAAGTAGTTGATTCCATAGGAGAGATTCCTTATGGCTCTGGTTGGAGCGATGCTCGAGATGAATTGGTAAGACCGCTTCTGCGAATGAAAGAAGAGGTGAACCAAGTCGGAGTAGATTTTGGTATCTCCATTCACGCCAAGACTACAAGTCAAGTAAAGAACATCTATCAGCGTGACCCGGCTTTGAGAGCGGGAGTAACAAATGCGCTGTTTGGAGAGATGGACTTGATTGGCTACGTGAACGTAGAAGATACTAATCTCCCAGATGGAGCCGAGTTCGGTGCAGTATTCCAAGGGAAGTTGCATACGATTTCGTTTGTAGTAAGCGAAGAGATAATGACTGGAGGCACAAGACTTAATCGTTTAGTAAACAAGACGCTTCCATTCTCTTATCAGGCACTTGTTAATGAATATAAGAAAAAGGAGGAAAAATGCCAAGCAAAATAGTAATTACGTTCACAGAGACGGAAGAAACCGTAGAAACAAGAATTAGCACTGAAACATCTGGCAGCGAACTGGAGAACGAAGCAGCAAAGATATTTAAGCGGGATGTGGCAGAATTGCTCTACAGAATTCTGAACGAATCCGAGGAGGAGGAAGAGAATGGTAAAGAAAATAACGACAACAATGGCTCGATGGAAATCAGTGTGCGATTCCTGTCGAGATGAAGCCGTGCAAGAGTTGATTAAAAAGAAGCTAAAAAAGAAGGAGGAAGAATGCCAATAATCCCATCACAGACCGGATCTGGTGGACATATTCAGTCCCCTGGAGAAAACAGAGGGTTTCTTATTGACGTAATCGATCACACTGCGGGAACAGTGTATGATGTAATACTAGATTTCATTTTCGGATTCGAGAATGTTCCAGAAAACTGGACAAGAAAGATGAGAGTATTTGCGAAGTTCGACCGGAATATGAATAACGAGATAGATCCAGAGAGCAAGGATTTGAAAAGGCTCTATCGTATTCTCCAGCAAATGGGTTTTACCCGAATTGAAGGCGGGAAACTCTCTGGAATCGGAGTCAATGAGAAGGGAAAATTCGTAGATGAGAACGATAGACCAATAAAGGACATAGCTGGATTGCTCAAGACACTTGGAAGAGATAAGTCGTATCTTGTCTATATCGCCAAGGATTCCAATGGCTATGACCGAGTAATTGGTGTAATCGATGAAGAGCTTAACAAAAGTAACGATGCTTTCGCTGTCATGATGCAAGAGAATTATGCATATTGGATTGAAAGAAGTTTGAAAGCGGAAGCTTCTGATACGCATACCGAAAAAGGAGGAAAATCAGAAAGTAGCAATGACGACCTGATATATGTTCCAAGAGGTGATTAAAATGAAGTATTATGAACTGGCACAATATCGGGCAAGTAATCGCAATAAACTTATCAGAGCGGAGGATGTTGCTCATGTCATCCTTGAGAAGGGGACGCAGTGTCCCCTTTTCCGCTCGGTATTTTGGTACGATGAAGGAATCGTAGAATATCTCAAGACGAATAAGTCTGTGTCTATGTATCGGGGTATCCGAGGGATTGATATGATTCCTATCGATATCGATAAGGGCTACAACAGCGATGAATTCACGCAGGAGAAGCTTCTGAGGTTTATAGAGAAACTTGAATCTCTTGGACTGGATGAGAATATGTTCCAGATATTCTTCAGTGGAACTGGCTTCCATATCTTCTTAGATAATTCTCTCTTCGACTTCCAACCGTCAGTATTTCTTCCGGAGCAGATCGCACAGACGTTAGTGAACGCTGGATTGATAGATGATCCAGCAATCATCCGTGGGAACCAACTTATTCGCATAGAAAATAGCTTGAACGAAAAGAGTGGTCTTTTCAAAATTCCTCTTACTTTGGAAGAAGCAAAGACTCTTTCTCTGGAAAAGATTCGAGAGCTGGCGAAGACACAGCGTCTGGATTTTCAGTATCTGGAGATGGATGGAAGAAACCTATTGGAGAAGTATATTATCCCTTCATATATGTTTGAAGAAGGAAGCAAAGTTGTTCCCAATGGATGGAAGAAAGAAGACGATAACTTCGAAGTGAATAGATATGCAGTGTGTATTCAGAAGCTCTACGAGCGTGGAGCAGTAGAAGGAAATAGAAACAATGTAGTAATGCGCATTGCTTCACATTGTAAAAGACAAGGAATGCCAGAAGATTTCGCTATTGCTGGAATGTTGCATTGGAATCATAAGACGAATCAGTCTTTGGATGACCAGCAGGTGATTGAAAGAGTACGGCAAGTCTATCGCAAACCGTATCGGTATGGTTGCAATGATGCAATTCTTAAAGAATTCTGTTCACCAATGTGTCTATTCTATAAGCACAAGAATCTGGATGCCAATAATCTGATGAATCTTACAGACCTGGATAAAGCATTTGAAGAGCGTCTGCAAATTATAGAGAATAAAGACCGCTATATCAACCTGAAAGACATCTTCGGACTGGAAGTCGATTGCGTATTGTATCCAGGAGAACTTGTTGTCTTCCAAGGAGATACCGGTCTTAATAAAACAAGTATCATCCAGAACATAATGTTAGGTGTGAATATGGTTGACGATGTAGTTCGTCCCAAAGGGCTTCAGACAATCTACTACGGAACAGAACTCTCAGCTGGAATTATTCAGATGAGAAATTATTGTATTGTAACTGGTTATACTGAAAATGAAGTCATTAAGCACAGAGACGAACTCTACAAGTATCATACCGCTCTGGAGCACATTGCAGTTCAGACTGGAATACTCACAACTTCTGGAATAGAACAACTGATTCTGGATTATCAGCCACAGGTTCTGGTAATAGATTATTATGAACAAGTAGAGCATCCAGCTTGGGGAAGAAGTCCATCAATTGCAGTAGCAGATATTGCCAAATCACTTTCAGTAATGGCGCAGAAGTATAATATCATCTTGATTGCCATATCACAAATCAATAGAGCTTCTGCGAATAACAATGGAATTCATTCTGGTTTCGGAAGTGGTGCAGTAGAAAAGACTGCAAGAAGATTGTTTACTATATCTGGAGACCAGAATAGTCCTTATCGTATAATAAATCATGTCAAAGCAAATTCAGATGTTCTTTGGAAGAACGTCGTATTGGAGCGTCAAGACAATTGGCGCTTCAAGAGAATAAAATAATAGAAAGGAAGAGAAAATGAAATCAAAACCGAAAAGCTTCTATAAGTTAGTCAATGAGCTGGAGAACTACTTCGAAAAAGAAGGTCTTACTCTCATTGATAAAAACGTAATAACAAAGGCAATTCATAATGCAGTCCTGAACTATTTCTACAATGGTATAGTAATAGTTATTGGAATCTTCGAGAAGCAGGAAAGGTTCAGTGTATGTTTCTACTATAGTGATGAGAACAATAAGCGCAAGAGTGCAAGAGAAGGTAAATTCTTCGAGTATACTCTTGGTGGAATACCGGTAAATGATTTTACTCGATTAGAAAAAGCGTTCAAGTTCTTTATCGAAATATTAAACCTTTACGAAAAGGAGAAACAAAGTGAAAATTGACTACGACTTAGATGAACTAGTAGAGAATGTAATAAGTGTTCTGAAAGAAATCGGTCTCGATTTTCTTCAAGAAGAAGATAGAGACGATCGTACAAATACACGTATTCTGAGCTTTGTCTACGACGGTGACATTATTAACGTAGTTATCTATGGTGAAAGCGATAGAAGATTCATGGTTCTGTATGCATACAGTGAGTCTGTTAATGGTAAAAGAGCTACAGCAGAATACGAAACATTTAGTTATACAGTAGCTGGAATTCCAGTAGATGATATGACACGTCTTGATAAGAGTTTCAGAACGTTTTCGAAAATGATTAAACTATATCGAGAAGAAGATAAAGCGGAGAAACAAAGTGAAAACAATATTTGAGCTATTCCTTAATTCCTTATCAGGTAAGGGAAACATTATAACAGATGACTATATAGGTATAATTCCGGTTGAAGGAATACTTGGTTACCGTGCTGGATTAAAATCTGATTATATTCCGCTTACAACAGAAGAAGCCAACAATATTTTGAAGAAAGCTGGCTATAAAGGAAATTACAATTGGAATAGGCTTAAATTCTATGATCCGATTGCTCAATACTTTTATGACAACTTCAAGATAACTCACTCTTCTTTGATAGATTTATGTTACGAAAAAGAAGACAAAGGAATTGATCCTATACCGGTCATAAGAGAATTGATAAGAAACGAAGCCGATGTTATCAAGTCAACAAAAGTAGTTGATTTTTATTGTAGAAATAAAAAAGATAAAGGTAGATTATACATTGTCATTCTATACGAATACTATAACGATGAAATAATCGGTATAGATGTATTTTTTGACAAGTACAAACAAAAAAAGGGAGGAACCCAATGCCGAAAGAAAAAGAAACCTTATTCGACATTGCAGCGCAGAAGAGAGAAGCCGAAGAGCTTGCCAAGTCGCTTGCAGAACTAGATCTCAACGCAGAAGACGTTGAGCAACAATTGGCAGAAATCCAAGCCAAGCTAATAAAGAAGATAAATAGTTTGGATTTCGTGTATATTAAACTTGATGCTGAAATTGAACAGCTGAAAATCTATAAGGAACTGTATCAAGATGAGCTCAAGAAAATCAATAGCAAGATGGAAAGTATTGAGAAGAGCAAAGACCGCCTTCTTCAGATGTTGGCAGACGCAAAGCTGGTCGATGTGAATAAGCCCCTGCGTACTCAGTATCACACTTATTCGCTTACCAAAACTTATGGTGGTGTAGAAATAGTAGATGAAGAGCTACTTCCAAGTGACTACATTAAAACAAAGATTGAGCAGTATATTGATACTGCAGCCTTGCGGAATGACCTCATGGCTGGAAAAGAAATTCCAGGCGCAGTTCTTCCGGTGAAGATGAAGGTGAGGCGTCGGTGAGAATACTTCGACAAATGATGCTGAAGACCGAGTTCCTGATGTCTCATACCATGACGTATGCAATCATGCTATTCGAATCGATATTTTTTGGAATAGGAGTCTCTTGCTCAATTATTGTTCCGAAGCTGGTTAAAGAGTATGTGGATGACGAAAACAAAGAATGCTTCGTGTATCAAATAATGTTCCTAGGAATATTTAACATTGTCTATATCATAATAGACGTAGAAGGAGCATACAAATTATATAATTTTGGAATCGGACTTACCCCGATTACGCCAATCTTCACAATAGGATGGAGAAAATGAGTGATACAAATATGTCAAAGCGTGAGAAGCGCTTTCAGAATATTCTTAACACGAGAAAGGATATGTTCTCGGATGAAGAAATCGAGTTTTTGCAAAAGAACTTTCGCAGAGTAATTTCTCAAGAAGAGTTACTATCACTCCGAGACAAAGTCAATGTATATACTTTTGAGAATTGGGTAATGACACATGAGTCTCTCGGAATAAACGACTTCATGAAAAGTCTTTACTATGCAATTCAGAGTGATGAATCCCAAGAATTACTTATATCAACCGTTTTTGTTCTAGCTCTGGAATGGAGCAGAGGAAAAGGAGAAAAAGATGGCAACGAAGACAAATAAGAAACCGAGTGTCCCAAAAAGAAAGGTGCTATCCTTCGAAAAGTTTGTGGACACCATAAACAACGCTCCATTGCTCATGCAAGCAGTGGATGATATGTTTAACAAGTTCGCAGATGAACTTGATGAGAAGGAAATAATCACACCAAACGAGCTTGTCTACAAGATATATGAAGAGATTGAGAAGAATAACAATACTCTTATAGCTGTGGTAGCTGCAGTAACGATATTCATGTCTAGCAGACCACATAAAGGAGAAAGTAAAAATGACAGTAATTGATTTCAACTCCGAAAACAGAAGAAAAGTTCTTACATTGAAGGAATTCAGTGATCTACTTAATGATGGAGAAACGATTAAAAGTGCACTGGATCAATTCGATAAAGACCTTTCAAAAGAATTAAACGGACAAAAGCTTCCAATTGAAGAGTTTTGTTACCGTGTGTATGAAGAGATCGAAAAGAAAGATAATATCGCCTTCGAAGCGTTCATTATAACAATGGCTGTCTTGTATGGAAAGATAGGAAAATGAGTAGCATCGTTGGAATAGTGATAATCATTCTGCTTCTGATAGTAATCTACTTCTGTGGAAGAAAACTTCAGAAGCTTGAAGAAGCGAAGAGACGTCTTAAGAACTTCAATGACGATCTCTATATTAAAGTCAGTCAGTACCGGGAACATTTCTTAAAAGAGAAGAAGAAAGGCGATATGTATGACAAGATAATAAAAAAGTATAAGTACGCTCTCTTCTCTTGTGCGGACTGTAAGAAGATAGTCTCTAAGAAGAATACGCATTGGCTGGAAGAGAAGCCATATTGCGGAAAGTGTTATGGAAAAAGGAAAGACTCATGAATGAAGAAAGAAAAATTCTCTCACGGAAAGAATTCGAAGACCTTTATCAAGATAAGACCAACTTATTGATGTGCGCAATAATAGTTCTTATTGATTCCGGTATAGCGCACTGCAATGAAGATGATGATGACGATATAGAGCTGATGAAGGTGTCTTACAAAATATACGAGCAGATTGAGAAAAATAATATTCTTTTAGAAGTATTATCTTCTATTGCTTTGGCAATTGTAGGAAAATACGGAATATCTTTTCCAAAGAAGGAGAAAACATGAAGAAAGAGAAGTTCATAATCGGAATCGATCCGGGGATGAAGGGGGGCATTGCCCTCCTTTCTCTGGAGACGATGAAGGTTCATACCGTAATCCGAATGCCGATAGTTGGAGACAGCTTTGATTACGAATGGATCCGAAGGTTCTTCGAAAAGTATAAAAACGATGTGGCATGTGTTTGCATTGAGAAAGTTGGATATATGGGAAAAGATACTGCATCTTCAATCGCAACACTTTGTTACCACGCTGGAATACTCTATGGCATGGCTTATGCGATTGGGTTTAATGTCTCGGTCATGGCTCCAAGTTTCTGGAAGGCAAAGATTGGTCTTCCAGTAATTGGAACTAAGAGAGGTTCCAAGAATGAAACGCCGGAGCAAAAGAAAGCTCGTCTCCGAGAGAATGCCAAACTGAAAAAGAGAGCGAAAGGAAATTCAATAGTCTTTGCTTATGAGAAACATCCGGAATTGAGAAGTGCTCAGGGTCAGCTTACTGATGGAGAAGCTGAAGCAATACTGATTGCAGACTGCTATATAAAGTTATGGCATACTGGAACGGAAGATGAAAAAGGAATTTGAATACGTTTATCAAAACGGAAACTGCTATTTCGTTGGGATAAGAAAGAGAAAGGGGGAAGTGAGCTATATTGAACGCTGGGAACGATTGCAATATGGAGATAAAATAGTTTGCTATACTACGATTGGAATCGTTATTGCAGTGTTCAAAAGTCATCGCAATAGAAAGAAATTGAAGATGGATGATTGCATCGATGGTTATAACAAAGGCTTTCTCGTCTTCAATTCTGGAAAGTTCGATATAGTCACTTGGTTAAAGAATTCTGAGATTGAGAGCTCACTTCCCTTTCTCAGTTCTGAAGATTTCGAAGCGATAACAACGCTATTGGAATATATTCGAGAAACAAATGAAAACGAGTAAGTCTTTGCTGTGTGAGAACTGCGGACATCTCGTACCGCAGATTGACGAGTTCGGACAGGAGAATGACCACTGTCCTTACTGCGGCTATATACTTATATCTCTGGAAGAAAAGGAGAAACTAATGAAGAACATTGACAAATATCTTTCAATCATCGGCGATACGCAGAGAATCGTCGACAAGATGTATAACATGGAACTGTGCTGCAGTTTCATTCATTCGTGGTTTATGTATGACTTCTTCGATTGTATCTTAGAAGATGTAGAAAAAGAAGACCTGAAGTTAGATACAGTAGATGATATGATTCAGTATCTTCGCTGCTTCGCTCCAGAATCTTGTAATGATTATGAAAAGATATTAGAAGAGATAAGAAAGGAATTAGAAAAAAGATGAAAATATTATATTGTAGAGATTGTGGCTATAGTGACGACGCCATAAACTTTCCCTACTATAGCCAAGAAACGAAATACGATAAAGATAAAGATGAATACACTATAAAAGGATGCTATGTTCCTTATTGTCCAAAGTGTAATAGAATTGATATTAGAAACGCATTCGTATTATAAATTACTT
>ERZ1026814.340-NODE-340-length-30451-cov-14.649650_pt1 | contig 30451 bp, 19 predicted proteins | sample MGYA00520871_ERZ1026814 | MGnify/ENA primary metagenome ERZ1026814 (study PRJEB33270, sample SAMEA104284478) | anaerobic digester metagenome | biome: Anaerobic digester microbiome; feature: mesophilic sludge digester; material: Anaerobic digester biomass | place... | reverse complement strand
ATCCCTTCACTTTCCGGTATGTAGAAGCTCTGTTCCCGGTTTTCCATTGTTATTTGCTTTTAATTGTTTCTGTCATCCTTCCGTCAGGGTTTAAAGAATTACATTTTATACAACTCTCCTCTCATCATCCTTCACCGAACCCCGCAGAGCCTGCCCCGACAGCCCGTGGCTACCGGAGGGTTCAATGATTGTATGATGCAGCAAACCCAAAAAATACCTCCCTCTCTCTTATTTGAAGTAGTTTATCAGCAGCAATGTTGTGGATATGGTGCTGGTGACCGTGGCAAGAATGAACGAGATTGTCGGCAGGTTGACGCTGAAGACCTTCTTCGGGTTGGGCTGCACTATCACCACGTCGTTGGGGGTGATGAAGTATGCGGGCGACGAGAGGAGGCTTTTGTCCTGCAGGTCGATGTGGTATGTAAGGGTCTGTTCGCCCTGCGGGCGGATAACGAGGATTTTCTCCTTCGTGCCTGTCTCGGAGATGCCTCCCGCGCGACCAATGGCCTCAAGAACTGTGAGCTGATCGTTGTAGTTGACGTAGCTGCCGGGAGCCCTCACCTCACCTATGACGGTGAACTTGAAGCTCATCAGGCGCACCTCCACATAGGCATGGCGGAAGAGCGAGTCGATCTTCTGCTGGAAGAGATCACGTATCTCGTAGATGGTCAAGCCTGCCACCGGGATGTCTCCGAGCAACGGGAGAGTGACATAGCCCTGCGGGTTGATGCTGTAGCCCATCATGTACGAGGTACCCTCGTTTGATATATAGTTCATATTGGTGGAGGCACGGTCACTGAGCATCTCGGTGAGTGTTCCCTCGGGGGTTTGTGCCTTGACGCTGACATAGATGATGTCACGTGGCTGTACCTTGTAGTCAGGGACCTCCATGGGGAACTGGTTTGCTCCGTCGACCTCTTCGAGGTTATTGAGGTATGAGAGTTCCTTCTGGGTAGCGCAGCCGGCCATGAAGAGGAGCAGCGCCAACAGTGGGAACAGCGTCTTTGCATGTCTTAGGTCTGAAGGTCTGTATGTCATAGTTTTCTGACGGGTATTTGGCGTATTAAATATCTGTATTTTTTCCGATTTTACGTATGGAGTTGGTTTTAATATCCACGGTGAGGTTCATTCCGGGCTGGATGACTCTTATCACCACCTTGTGTTTGCGGCCAACGCGTATCAGTTCACCCCGGAGGCCGGTAAGACTGCCTACAGTGACTTCAACCATATCGCCCTTTTCATAAACGTCGGTGCTGACCTCCACCTCGGCGTCGCTTCCGCAGAGTATGCGGAGGTTATCGATCTGCTCCTCCGGTATGGGAACCGGCTTGCCCTGTATCATGATGAATTTGACCACCCCCTCTGTCTTGCGTACGGTGAAGTACTCGCGCTGAATGATTTTAACGAAGACGTATGAGCTGATGAGCGGTCTCTCAACCAGCTTCTTGCGGTCTGACCACTGGCGTAGTGTTTTCTGGAGGGGGAGGAATGATTCGACGCCCTGTTCGAGGAGCCGTTCATGGACACGTTTCTCCGCCCTGGAATTGGTATAGACGGCATACCACAACTTCCCGGGTCTTCTCAGTTCCCCGGGTACCTGTGAAGTGGCAACGCCCGGCGATGTGACGGTCTGTTGCGGGGCGGCCGGCAACGAGGCAGCGCCCGGCAATGAGGCAGCTCCCGGCAATGTGGCGGCATGCGGCGTGGCGGCCGACAACGGAGCAGAGGCCGGTGGCGTGGTTACAGCCGGCTGTGACTGGGTTTCTTCCATGGTCCTTTTCAGTATGCAAAACTAATAAATTTTTGCGGCGGGCGATATGGCATTGGAAATGCCATACTCCTGACTGCCCGCCACCATAATCCATGAAGCCCTGCGGCACTGATTGCCATGTTGATCCCGGTCAACAATCTATTAACATATGTGTATCAGAGTCGGTTTTTCAGGTTTCGTCAAACTGCCTGTAAGCATACCCCGGGTGAAAGCTTCGGCTGAATGAATTCTTCAGAATCCCCATACCACCCCGCCACTTACTGTGGTGGTGCGGCCATACAGATTAGACGGATACCATTCTCCGGTGCCGGTGACATCGCGCATGATCACGGAAGCCCGTGCCTGCACCCCGCCGGTGATCATGTAACTGACGTCCAGGCCGGTGGTGATGTTTTTCCACTCGATTGATTCAAGGTAGCGCAGGCCGACCCTGGAGCCGCCAATACTCTGGTAGTCAGGCCCCCTCTCAGACCACTCATACCACAGCCTGACACCGGCAGCACGCAACGGCCTCCAGTCGAGGGCAAAATACCAGCTCCGGCTGTTGTCACGCAGCCAGTGGCCGAGGTTGTATCCCTGGTTCTCGAAGGTGGTGACGGGCACATTATGCTGGAAGGTGAGAGGGTAGGTGAAGGTGCATTCGGCGGTCAGCCATAAATCTGGCAGGAAGCTGAAGTTGCCTGTGCGGAATCCGCCCTTCCATGAGAAGAAGTTGTAGTCGGAGGTGGTGAACCGCGCAGTGGACAGTTCATCAATAAAGAGTGTGCCGTAGAGGTGCAGTCGCCTGATATTGTTTGAACTGATGTCGAGGAACATCTGCGCGTTGCTGTTGTTGATGCCGGAGTTGACGCCATGGTCAACAGATTTGTAGAAAAAGACCGGCATCAGGTAGTAGGGGGTGATGCGCGGATCAGACCAGACGACGCTGTTGCCGGCGGAGATATGAAGCCTTTCCACCGGAGTGAAGGTGAAAATGTTTGCCGCGATGTATTTGCGGCGGTAGTGCTCACGGTACTCGGTGCCATAGGCATTGGTGACCCAGTATGACCGGGTAGAGTCGACAACCATCGAGGTGAGCCATCCGTGAATCCAGGTCATCTCACCCCATTTTACCGGCTTGAGATGAAGCCTGATATGCATGAATGAGGGAGCGCGCCCGGAGAAGATGTTGGTTCCGCCGTACCCGCTGCCCCACACCGGGGAGTCCTTCAGAAACGCTATGTTGCCCCACTTCCACATGTAGCTTACCCCGCCTGTCATCTCGGAAAAGTCAGTTCCGTTCTTGATATGACCGCCACGCTCACGGGTGAGGTATTCAGGGAGGCCGACAAGCGGATCCTGGTGGTTGTCCTGCAATGCTGCGAAGAAGGCCCACCTGCCGTAATTTCCATAGACTTTTGCACCGTTTTTCCAGGCGATAGTGCGCTGCCGCGAGGTGCTGCCTGTTGGATCACCAGGGTCACCGGGGTCACCCTCCCGGCCGGATATAATTGCGGCTGTCAGTCCAAGGATTGGAGAAACGGTTACACTGAAGAGTGAGTCGCGGTAATATGCGGTTGCAGGATTGAGCAGCAGCTTGAATTTACCGTCCGGCTCTCCGGGGCTGTAGATATTAAGCCAGAAGTCGAGTTCCTTCTGCTGGCGGGGGGTGAGTTGGAGGTTCTCATTCCGGGGTTCATCTCCAGGGCTGGATTCCGGTCCCCCGCCGACTGACAGCTCCTGCTCTGCCTGCACCCGGGCTGCTGACCCCCGGTCTGCCTGACTCCCGGATGCCTGGCTCCCTGGTTTCTTCTCCCCTATGACTACCTCCCCCCCGCCTGCCGTCACAAGAGATGCCTGATTACCGGCTGTCTGGCTTCCGGATTCCTTCACCCGGATCGCAGCCTCCTCAAGCTTCTGCCTGATAATCAGCCTGCTATAAGGCTTTACCACTCCGTTGAGCGAGATCACCCCGTCAGCTGCCAGCTCATCGAGAAACAGGTAAATGGCTTCATCGCCAACCGGTTCAGGAATCATCTGCGCACGAATTGGTGCGCAATAACACAATATTAACAGTGCTGATAAAGTTACTATGTATGCTGAATACTTCATAAAATGAAGCTTTCCACAAAGATAACGCTTGTTGGAAATTAGCGGCATTTTGTGAAAAAACTATAGGGAAATGGATCGGGGAAAATTCCGCGTAATTACGCTTGGGGCTGATATTCTGATACTTGCATTGTCATTCATCTTCATGTCAATGCTCAAGCCGGCCGGCCTGAAAACCTACATGCTCTCGCATATCACATTTTTCCTGATGCTGGCTTTCCTGTGGATCTTGGTCTCCGTCGTCAGCGGGAAGATCGGCCGCGGCCGCATAGTCAACCTCCGTACACTCTTCACGCGGGTACTGACCGCCAACCTGATAGCTACCAGTCTGTCTGCCCTGCTGCTCTTCGCCCTTCGCGACCTGAGTTACTCGAGACAGGTGGTGTTCGGCACTGCCATAACCGCAACTGTCCTCGAGCTGATACTTGGCTCACTATATTTCGCCTTCCGCAGGGCGCCGCTGATCATCCCGGCAGAAATAAAGCTTTCCGAGCGTGAGCTCGTAGCCCGCACTCATCCTGGTGAAGCAAGCGATATCATCCCTGATCCGTCGCTGACAATAAGGCTCCAGGAGGGATGCTCAAGGGTTCGCGCCGAGGCGCTCTCTTCACTGGTAAGCAGGGAAGATGTAGCACGCCTGGCGATAGTGTCAACCTCGGAAGCATTTAACATTCAGAATCTTGAGCACGACCAGTACACCTGCATAATCAACCTCAAGCCGATGAACGGTATCAGGAAGCTCGACAGGTTCCTCGATATCGTCAACAGCAGGCTGGGGGTCAACGGCCTCTTCCTCTGCTCGGTGGAGACGCTGGAACAAAGGGCCAGGCGGCTGAAGGAGAAGTATTCACCATTTGTTTATTACCTGATTTACCTGCCCGACTTCCTGATCAACCGTGTGATCCCGCGTCTGCGTCTCACCCGGGGTCTCTGGGAGTTCTTCACCGGCGGCGCCAACCCTCCCTTCTCCAGGGCCGAGGCGCTGGGCAGGCTGAGTCGTGCAGGCTTTGCAATCAAACAGGAGAAGTTCGCCGGGAATATGCTGTGCATCAAGGCAGAGCGTTGCTCTGAGCCCAAACCGGTCAACGAGAACGGTTACGGGATGATAATAACGCTTCCCAGGATCGGTCGTGACGGGCGCACCTTCAATGTTTACAAGCTTCGCACGATGCATCCCTACTCGGAGTATATCCAGGATTATGTTTACGGGCTGCACTCCATCGCCGACGGCGGGAAGATGAAGTATGACTTCCGCGTGACTGCGTGGGGACATTTTGCAAGGAAGGTATGGCTTGATGAGCTGCCAATGATAGTGAATATCCTCAAGGGCGATCTCAAGCTGTTCGGCGTAAGGCCGCTCTCGAAACATTATTTCAGCCTGTATGACGATGAGATCCGCAACCGTCGCATAAGATACAAGCCGGGCCTCCTGCCGCCGTACTATGCCGATCTGCCCATCGGCCTGGAGGCCATTCAGCACTCGGAACTGAAGTATTTCGATTCATGGGATCAGAATCCGATAGTCACTGACATCCGTTACCTCACACGCAGTATTTACAATATTTTCTTCAGGCACGCGCGGTCAGCGTAGAGGTCCTGGTAGTGAGGAGGTTCCGGCAGTGCGGAGGTCCTGACAGCCATGCAAACAGCTGACTCCATAAGAATAAAAAAGGTCACGGATAATCCATGACCTTCAGATCCTTTTCAGTATGTCGGCGGATCAGACCTGATAACCTTAAGATTATTTCTGCTTCAGCTTTGCCTCCATCGACAGGGTGGCATGGGGGACGGCGCGCAGGCGCTCCTTGCTGATAAGCTTACCCGTCTCACGGCATATGCCGTAGGTCTTGTTCTCTATGCGAACCAGCGCGGCCTGCAGGTGATGAATGAACTTCTGCTGCCGTTGTGCCAGCCTGCCGGCCTCCTCTTTTGAAAGGGTGGTGGCACCCTCTTCCAGCACCTTGAAGGTGGGCGAGGTGTCCATTGTATCATTATTGTCCTCGTGCGATATGCTTGCCTTGAGCACATCATAATCCTTCCTTGCTTTCTCGAGCTTGGCCATGATTATCTGCCTGAACTCCTCCAGCTCCTCATCCGTATATCTTGTCTTCTCTGCCATGGCTACAAGTGTTACTATTTTTCCGCAAATGTAATATAAAATAACATATTATCTGTATGAATATTGTACCTCAGGAGGCATTAGGCAGGAAGCACTGGTGAAGTGCTGATAATTAATATATTCAGATTATTCCGGCTGTGTCCGTTCTGAGGAATTTCTGCCATGGAATTCCCTTATCACCAACAAGCATCACACTGGCATGAGGATATTCTTTCCTGAAATCATCAAGCCCGGATCTGCCGCGAATTCTTCCGGTTTTCACTTCCATTGCCATAATCTTCTCTCCCCTGGCAAGGACAAAATCGACCTCCCTGTTACCTTTCCTCCAGTAAAAGAGCCTGTAATGACCTTTCATGCTGCCATCGAGCAAATGAGCCCCCACTGCAGATTCCACATACCTTCCCCACCTGTCGGGATGTTCCCTGATACTGCTGAAAGATTCAATATCCGTCGAGCTCATCAGGGCTGTATTGTGTACCATGAACTTAGGACTTGATGCCCGTTGTCTGGCAAAACTCCCGGAATACTTTTCAATTCCTGATAATAATCCTGCAGACCCGAGAAGCGTCAGGTAATGGGATAAAGTAGTTGTATTGCCGGCATCCTGCAGCTGACCAAGAATCTTGTTATAAGAGAGTTCCATCCCGGAATACCTGACGCCCGTCTCAAATAACCGGCGAAGCAATGCCGGCTTATCTACCCGTGTGAGCATAAGGATGTCACGCGAGATGGTTGTTTCAACTATAGAATCGGCCAGGTATCTTTTCCATCTCATCTCATCGTCAACTATTACTGCAGAGCCGGGGTATCCGCCATACCAGACATACTGCTCCGGACTCCAGCCAAAAGCCTCCTGCATCTCCTTAAGGGTCCAGTGACCCATGAGCGTCATCTCAAACCTCCCCCCGAGAGACTCTGTAAGTCCTTCCTGAAGAAGAAGTCGTGATGACCCTGAAATAATGAGTTTCAGGGGAGTCCTGGTCCAGGTATCCTCATCCCACAGCTTCTTTACCATCTCACTCCAGTTTTCAAGCTTCTGGATTTCATCAATGACCAGAATTATTTCGCGGGCGCCCTCACTAATCAGCATCCGCCTTGCTGCTTCCCAGTGTTTCTCTATCCATAACGCACCCTGAGGCCCCGCACTGTCAGCAGAGACATAATGAGAAGGTATATTCAGCCTCTCAAGCAATTGACCCACGAGAGTCGTTTTGCCTACCTGCCTTGGACCGGCAATGACCTGGATGAAGTTTCTTTTCTCTTTCATCCGGGACTCAAGTTTCTCTATTTCTGATCTTTGAAACATGCTATTAATTTTTACTCAATATGCTGAGTAAATTTACTCAATATAACTAGTAAAACAAATAATAATTGAGTGCGGCTTTCTCACTAAAAATTGTTATCTGCAGCCATGTCTCTGTGCCCTAATGGTTAGCCTGACTGAGGGGGAGTCAGGGAGATCATTCCGGTCACAGTTATAAATTGCCAGCCAGAATCGCAAATCGGCAGTTCCTGATGGTCTGCCTCCCGACGGATACAGCCAGAATCGCAAATCGGCAGTTCCTGATAGCCTGACTCCCTGCGGATGGGGCAAAACCAGCAATCACAAATCGCAGATCGCAAATTCGTTCCAGCCTGCTACGAAATTCACTAATGCTTTTGCCTGCTGCCATTTCTCCAACTTTTACTAACTTTGCACGCTGATTTTAACAGGTAAAACCGTATGTCAAAGAAATTTCCCGAGTACAAGGGCCTTGATCTCCCGAAGGTGAACGACGAGGTGCTGAAGATGTGGGATGACCATGATACCTTCCGGAAGTCGTTACGCAGTCGTGACGGCAAAGGTGAGTTCGTCTTCTACGAGGGTCCTCCCTCAGCCAACGGGATGCCCGGCATCCACCATGTCATGTCGCGTGCCATCAAGGATACCATCTGCCGTTTCCGTACACTGCAGGGTTATGAGGTCAAACGCAAGGCCGGCTGGGATACCCACGGACTGCCTGTTGAACTGGGCGTGGAGAAGACTCTCGGGATAACCAAGGAAGACATCGGAACAAATATTTCCATTGAAGATTACAACAAGGCCTGTCGCAAGGATGTGATGAAGTTTACCGATGTATGGGAAAACCTGACCCGCCACATGGGGTTCTGGATCGATATGGACAACCCCTACATCACCTATGACAACAGGTATATCGAGACAGTCTGGTGGCTGCTCAAACAACTCTATAACAAGGGTCTGCTCTACGAGGGTTATACAATCCAGCCCTACTCTCCCGCCGCCGGCACCGGCCTCAGCTCGCACGAGCTCAACATGCCGGGATGCTACAAGGACGTCAGGGACACAACCTGCATCGCCCTCTTCAGCCTGATCCGCAATGAGAAATCGGAGTTTCTCTTCGCGGGTGCCGGCACTGACAGCGTGAAGATCATGGCCTGGACCACCACACCATGGACACTGTCGTCGAACACCGCTCTTGCCGTGGGAGCAGATATTTCCTACGTGCGTGTCAGCACCACCAATCCATACACCTCGGAGCCCATCACAGTGATACTGGCAGAGGATCTGGTTTCCGTGATCTTCGCTCCCGACAAAAAACTGCAATACACCGTTACCGGGAAATACAAGGGTGCTGATCTTAAAGACATTGATTACGAGCAGCTTATCGACTGGGTGAGGCCTGATGAAGGCGCCTTCCGCGTCATCACCGGCGATTTTGTCACCACCGTCGACGGAACAGGAATTGTTCATATAGCTCCCACCTTTGGCGCCGACGACTATCGCGCTGGGCGCGAACACGGCATCCCGCCGCTCATGGTGAAGATGTCTGACGGCTCCATTGGTCCGCTTGTCGATCGCCGCGGTCGCATGGTGCCGATGGAGGACCTCGACCAGGACTTCGTGGCATCACGTGTTAACAAAGAGACTTACGGACCCTTCGCGGGACGCTATGTCAAGAATGAATATGACGAGACCATTCCCGCCAACAGCGATACCCTCGATGTAGACATTGCCGTGACGCTCAAGCAGCAGGGCAAGGTGTTCCGCATAGAGAAGCAGGTGCACAACTACCCGCACTGCTGGCGGACTGACAAGCCTGTGCTCTACTATCCGCTTGACTCGTGGTTCATACGCTCAACCGCTCTGCGCGACAGGATGATTGAACTGAACAACACCATCAACTGGAAGCCGGAGAGTACCGGCACAGGCCGCTTCGGCAAGTGGCTCGAGAACCTCGTCGACTGGAACCTGTCGCGCTCGAGGTACTGGGGCACGCCACTCCCCATCTGGATGACCGAAGACCGCCAGGAGGCGATCTGCATCGGCTCGCTCGCGGAGCTGAAGAGGGAGATGGCCCGCAGCGTCAATGCCGGTTATATGACCAGCAACCCGCTGCAAGATTTTGTTGAGGGCGACTTCTCCGAGGAAAACTACTCACTGCTCGACCTGCACAGGCCGTATGTGGATGATATTGTGCTGGTAAGCCCTACCGGCAGGTCCATGCAACGTGAGCCTGACCTGATAGACGTATGGTTTGACTCGGGGGCGATGCCCTATGCACAGGCACACTATCCTTTTGAAAACAGGGAGAACTTTGATGAAATGTTCCCGGCTGATTTCATCGCTGAGGGGGTTGACCAGACACGCGGATGGTTCTTTACGCTGCACGCCATCGCCACGATGATCTCTGATTCGGTTTCGTTTAAAAACATCATATCCAACGGGTTGGTGCTCGACAAGAACGGCAACAAGATGTCGAAGCGCCTCGGCAACGCCGTCGATCCCTTCCTGATAATAGACAAGCATGGCGCTGATCCGCTCCGCTGGTACATGCTCACCAACGCCCAGCCGTGGGATAACCTCCGTTTTGATACATCTGGCGTGGAGGAGGTGAAGCGCAAATTCTTCGGGACACTCTACAATACATATTCATTCTTCGCGCTTTACGCCAATGTTGACGGGTTCACCGGCCGCGAGCCGCAGGTACCCATGGAGCGCCGGCCCGAGACAGACCTCTGGATAATCTCGCTGCTCAACTCGCTGGTTAAAGAGGCGGGTGAGCGTTATGACGACTATGACATCACCCCGGCGGGGCGTGCCATCTCTGATTTTGTGACCGAGAATCTCTCCAACTGGTACGTGCGCCTCAACCGCAAGCGTTACTGGGGCGGTGGCATGGACGAGGACAAGCTCTCGGCATACCAGACGCTCTATACATGCCTTGAGACGGTGGCTCTGCTGGCCTCGCCGATAATTCCGTTCTATACTGACCGCATCTTTACCGATCTCAACTCTGTCAGCGGCCGCTATATTGAGGGCTCTGTTCACCTGGCGCCGTTCCCGTCGTATGATGAGAAGCTGATAGACAAGGACCTCGAGGAGCGGATGGAGATTGCCCAGAAGATGTCGTCCATGATACTGGCTCTGCGCCGCAAGGTGAACATCAGGGTGCGTCAGCCGCTGGCCAAGATCATGGTGCCGGTGACCGATCCGCACTTCCGCGAGAAGTTCGAGGCGGTAAAGCCTCTGATACTTGCCGAGGTCAACGTCAAGGATGTGGAGTATGTAGATGACACATCAGGTATTCTTGTGCGTCGCATCAAGCCCAACTTCAAGCTGCTGGGCCCGAAGTTCGGTAAGCAGATGAAGGAGGCCGGTGCTGCCATCATGGCGCTGACGCAGCAGGAGATTGTGCAGATGGAGCGCGACGGTTTCCTCGATCTTTCAATTGGTGGCGCATCGCACCGCATCACTGCTGAAGAGGTGGAGATCATCTCCGAGGATATACCCGGATGGCTTGTTGCCAACGAGGGTAAGCTGACCGTGGCGCTGGACATCACCGTCACCCCGGAGCTGCTTCACGAGGGTATTGCCCGCGAGTTTGTCAACCGCATCCAGAACATCCGCAAGGAGAGTGGGTTTGAGGTGACTGACAAGATCAGGGTTGTAATTGAGGATCTGCCCTTTGTGGCAGAGGCTGTACAGAAGCACTCAGATTATATTGCCTCGCAGACGCTGGCTCTGGAGGTCTCCCTGGCTCCCGGTTCCGGACTCACCGGCCCCGCTGCCCGCGAGACTGACATCGAAGAGCAGATGGTGAAGGTGCTGGTGGAGAAGATTAATGCAACATAGCATCAGACAGCAGTTGTGACCCTACGGCCAGGGATAAAACAATTGATCACAACAAATCATATATGATATTCAGCGAATTATATGGAACCGCAGTTATGCCGCCGCTCCTTTTTTGTATTTCTCCTCCACCATAAACAAGATACCCTCCTTCAATCCCGGTCAGTCCGTTCCAGAATTTCAGGCCTCTGACCGACTCTGCCGACAAAGTCTGGCCTGATTTTATCTCGACCGGTATCTGTGATATTCCATTATCAATCAGCAAATCTATCTCATTGCCCGTATTATCACGCCAAAACCAGAGATTCGGCAATCGTCCCCGGTTATATCTGTTTTTCAGGAAATCTACTATCACCATATTTTCAAACAGGCTGCCCCTTGAAGAATGCATAGTAAGATAATCAGCCTTTTCAATTCCCAGAAGAGCAACTGCCAGACCCGTGTCATAAAAATAGAGTTTAGGCATTTTCACAATCCGCTTATTGAAATTCATGTGATGCGGCTGAAGCCGGAATAGTATAAAGCTTGCTTCCAGAACACCAATCCACGAACCGATTGTTTTTACATCAACCCCTACCTCTGTTGCCAGACTGCTCATATTCAGCAGCTGGCCAATCCGGCCGGAACATAATCTGAGAAATTTCTCAAAAGCATACAGATCTGTGATGTTCCTGATAAGGCGGACATCACGCTCTACGTATGTTCTGATATAATTTGCATAAAACCGGGCAGGATCCGTATTCGTCCTGTTATTGTATAAAGCAGGATAACACCCACTAAAGATAACAGAGTTAATACTACTATTTCTGTCTCCTGTCTCGCTGATAGTTAATGGAAGCAGGAAAAGGTAAGCAACCCTGCCTGCCAGACTTTGTGAAATGCTCTCCTGCAACAGGAAATTATTCGATCCGGTAAGTATGAAGAATCCATTTGCCGTCTGTTCGTCAAGGATTTGCTGCAAGTAAGAGAAAAGCTCCGGAGCACGTTGTATTTCATCCAAAACAGCGCCATCAGGATAATTTGAAAGGAACCCTTTGGGATCTTCTATGGCAAATAACCGTATGTCAGGATTCTCAAGATTGACGTATGGTTTTGACTCAAATACTTTTCTTACAAGAGTGGTCTTCCCGGATTGGCGGGGCCCGACAACCGCAACCGCCTTGAATTGCTCTGCAAGAATTCTTAACTCTCTTTCTGCTTCACGTGCTATCATAATACAAATTTACAATTATGGAATTGGATTCCAAAATTGTAAAGAAAGATTTTGATTCGGGGAGTATAATTATCAATTCGTGCCTATAGAAAATTATCCTTCAAAAGAGTGTAATTACTTAATATTCTTACTATCTTGCTGTTGTCTGTTTCGCTGCAGACATCTGTTCTTATTGTGAATTGTGGTTTGCCTGTTTAATCATTAAATCTCAAACAAATGAAAGCAGATACAGGAATTAGTAGTTACTCCGTGAAAATTGCCGGAAGTATAATCAGTGTGATAAGCCTGATTGGATTCTCTCTGTGCAAAATAATTGCTTATGACCCTGCGATTATTAAAAACCTGCACATTACCAGACTATTTGCTCTTCTATTCTGCTCCGGCCTGGTGCTCTTTATTTTCTCAAAAGACAAGACAAATGTGGATAGATATATCCATAACACAAACATGATCAGCAGGTGTTTCCTGACAGCTTTGTATGCCACTCTTATTGCATTTAGTCTCATTCAGTCTATGAATGACAACTACACAGTTGATGTTCTGGTTCTGGCCCTGTTCTTTCTTGTAATACAAATAATATATACAGTGGTAATTCAATTTAACAATCTGTCGAAAAAGGGATTCTACCTCTTCTCCACTGCAATATTTGTAGCAGGATTGATTCTATTACAGCTTCTTCAATAAGCAGACAGACCTTTATTGATTCAGAACAATCAAAGGACTCAGAAATGAGAATGCAGTTAATGTTGATTTTAGCCTGTAAAGCAAACAGATATGTTTTCAACTATAACAAGTTTTGACCATTTCCTGTAATCATGCCTTCAACATTATTCAATTTGGCCATTTCTTGTATTCATATCTACAACTTTATCCTGTTTAATCATTTCTTGTAGTTATACCTTCAACTTTATCTCTTTTGACTGTTTTCTGTAATCATGTTTACAACTCTTGCGATGGTTACTCTCTTTTGCATTTCCTATCTTTGCCCATAACAAATCACTGACATTATGTTTTCGGGTATAGTAGAGGAAGCTGCACCGGTGGTGCGAATAGAACAGGAGAAGGATAATATTCACATAACCATGCGATGCTCATTCGCCCATGAGCTGAAGATAGACCAGAGCGTTTCACACAACGGCGTGTGCCTCACGGTGGTGAAGACCGACGGCGACACCTACACCGTCACCGCCATCCGCGAGACTCTTGAGAAGTCCAACCTCGGACTGCTTAAGCCGGGCGACAAGGTCAATCTTGAGCGCAGCACCCGCCTCGACGGGCGTCTCGACGGCCACATGGTGCAGGGTCATGTTGATCTCACCGCAACATGCACCTCTGTGCGCGAGGCCGAAGGGTCATGGTACTATTCCTTTGAATATGAACCAACTTCGCCCGAGCATATCACCGTGGAGAAGGGCTCGGTCAGCGTGAACGGAGTGAGCCTTACTGTTGTCAACTCAAAGGAGAAGTCGTTTGATGTGGCAATCATCCCCTTCACCTGGGAGGTGACAAACTTTCACCAGATAAAAGCCGGCACGGTAGTCAACATCGAGTTTGACATCATCGGAAAATATATTGCAAAGATCGTCAGACAGGTGCTGGCCAAAGACTAAAGTCCGGAAGAAAAACAACTCCCAATAATCCTGCATTTATTTCTGTTTTGCACTATATTTGTTGCATAACAGAAATGCAGTTGTAATGAATTTTCTCGAATTCAGAACACGCATGTTTCCCCTGGCTTGCTATAATGTAAACCAGGTCTATGCATGGCAGCCTGATTTTAACAGGAACAATCTGGTACGCTGGACCAGCAAGGGATTGATTATCAGACTGAAGCAGGGATATTACACTTTCCCCGAATATCTGAGTATGCCTGATTACCCGTATTACTTTGCAAACCGCATCTACTTTCCCTCATACATCAGCCTGCATACTGCACTGGCTTCTTACGGAGTTATTCCTGAAGGTGTCACCCAAATTACCAGTGTTACCTCTTTAAAAACTGCTTCGTTTGTCAACCCGGCAGGAACTTATGTTTACAAATCGGTCAGGGAAGACCTGATGTTCGGATACATCACAAGGCCGATGGCCGATGGCCGGACACTGTTGTTTGCCTCGCCGGAAAAGGCAATCATCGATCTGCTTTACCTTTACCCCTTCTATAACACTGCCAGGGAGATGGAAGAGCTCCGGTTTGATGATTATTTCCTTCATGAAGAGCTTAATGTTGATTTGCTTTACGAATACTCCGCGAAAACCAGGAGCAAGGCATTGGACAGGAGGGTCAGACTCTTTTTAAGCAGCTATGAATTGTGATACCAATTGATGACAGGCATGCTGAAGAACATTGACCTGAAGATGAAGAGCAGGGACTTTGAGCATCTCCTTTTCAACAGGAAAAACAGTGTGCGCATATTGCGCATTGCAGAATTTTTTAATGAGATGTAACTATTGATATCTTTGCCAGGCAGAGAGTCTCATGAAGAACCGAAAAATAATTGTTGCCATCACGGGCGCCAGCGGCGCGATATACGCCGTGAAGCTGCTGGAGCGGCTGCGGAAACTGCCTGAGTCGCGTTCCGGACTGGCAGGACCTCCCGAACTTCACGGGCTACCCGGATCTCCTGAACTATCCGGGCTCCACGGACTAACTGATTCTCACGGACAAGCCAGGCTCCACAAATTACCTGGTCTTCACGGACTAGCTGATTCTCCCGGACTACCCGAATCTCCCGAACAATCCGGACTTCACGAACTAACCGGACTACCCGAATCTCCCGGGCCTCACGAATCTCACAGACTAGACAAATCTCCCGAACTTCACGGGCAAGGCATGCAAAGTCACGGGCAGACAAACCCGTCGCACCCCCTTCAGGAACCGCTGGCAGAGGTGGCCGTTATCCTCACTGCAAATGCAGAGGAGATCATGCTCTACGAGACCGGTGCCGGTTACACTCCCTCAGGCAACGAGAAGCTCTGGAGCAACAACGACTTCAACGCACCGTTCGCTTCGGGATCATCAACTTATGACACCATGATCATCTGTCCTGCTTCAATGGGCATGGTGGGCCGCATCGCCCATGGCGTCTCCGACGACCTGATCACCCGTGCCGCCGACGTGATGCTGAAGGAGCGCCGCCGCCTGATACTCGTCCCCCGCGAGACTCCCTACAGCCTCATCCACATCACCAACATGAAGCTGCTCACCGAGACCGGCGCTGTGATCTGCCCTGCCACCCCATCGTTCTACAGCCGGCCGCAGACCATTGATGATCTGGTGATGACGGTTATCGACAGGGTGCTGACACTGGCGGGATTCACAATTGACACTTACAGGTGGAACGAGCAGTAGTAGCAGGATGCTGCGAAGAAAACCAACAGACAGCGGTGGAACAGCCAGCACTTCATAAACGTATCAGATCGCTTTTCAGGAGCCATCACCTGCTGGGCATTGCCACAGTAAGTGAGCAGGGGCCATGGTGCGCCTCGTGCTTCTATGCCTGGGATAAGGAGAACAACACGCTGATCATCACTACTGACCCGGCCACGAGGCACGGCTCGGAGTTTCGCAGCAATCCGCATGTTGCAGGCACCATCGCCCTGGAAACGAAACGCGTCGGCTGCATCCGTGGCGTCCAGTTCACCGGCACCGTCAGCGAGCCGGCCGGCGATGACCTTCGCCGTGCGAAAAGCATATACCTCAAACGGTTCCCCTATGCCGCCCTGACTGAAATCCACCTGTGGGTCATAAAACCCAATCATATTAAACTCACCGATAACAGGCTGGGGTTCGGGAAGAAAATCATCTGGTCATCAGGTAACGATTTTGTCCAGCCTCCCGGCCAGATATAACGGCAGTGAAATAAGATTATAGGTAAGCTCTTCCTTCCCTGGCAGATTTACCCTTGCTGTCAGATCATTCCCTGTTGACGGAAGATCAGTATTGAATCTGATACCTGTTGATTTTTTCTTTTCAGCCAGAAATACATGAAGCGACTTCAGAGTGCCTCTCTTGCCTGCTTTTATCTCCCTTTTCATCTTTGAGTCATTTTTTGTGCAAAACCCATAAAGCATTCTGGCTGTTAGTGGACTAAAAGTAGTAACCAATATTGGATTTGAAAGATTCTTGACGTGAAACACTATTGGATTACAAAGAGACCTTACAGGGTATTACATCTCCCGGTGTTCATTACAAGCACCTTTTTTAGTACATTTATCCTCCCATGATTGACCACTCCACCATAGAACGGATCTTTGACGCGGCGCAGATAACCGAGGTCGTTTCCGAGTTCGTTTCGCTGAAGCGAAGAGGGGTCAACCTGTTGGGACTGTGTCCGTTCCACAATGAGAAAACCCCCTCCTTCACCGTTTCCCCTGCCAAGGGGATATTCAAGTGTTTCGGCTGCGGCAAGGGGGGGAATGCCGTTAACTTCATCATGGAGCATGAGCACCTCTCGTACCCTGAGGCGCTCCGCTGGCTGGCCAAAAAGTACCATATAGAGATAGAGGAGCGTGAGGTCACCCCCGAGGAGCTGGCCAAACAGAATGAGCGCGAGAGCATTCTCGTTGTGACGCAGTACGCCGCCCGGCAGTTCACTGAGAACCTCTTCCACGGCCACGAGGGTATGGCTGTAGGTCTTTCCTATTTCCGCGAAAGAGGCTTCGCCGATGCCGTCCTCCGCAAGTTCGAGGTGGGCTATTGTAATGAGCGGCGCGACGACTTCACCAAAAAAGCCCTCGCCGCAGGCTACAAGAGTGAATTCCTGGTCTCCAGCGGCCTCACAATAGATAAGGAAGGGTACATGTTCGACCGCTTCGCGGGACGCATAATGTTCCCGATACACTCGCTCTCAGGGCAGGTGCTGGGTTTTGGCGGACGTATCATCAAGACCGACCCGAAGGCAGCCAAATATGTGAACACCCCCGAGACCGAGGTTTACCACAAGAGCCGCATCCTCTACGGCATTTTCCAGGCGCGGCAGGCAATCATCAAAGAGGACCGCTGCTACCTGGTGGAGGGTTACACTGACGTGCTCTCGATGCATGAGTCGGGCGTGGAGAACGTGGTGGCAAGCTCCGGCACCGCCCTGACGCAGGAGCAGATACGTCTCATCAAGCGCTTCACCCCCAACATCACCATGCTCTACGATGGCGACTCTGCCGGCATAAAAGCCTCACTCAGAGGCACTGACATGGTGCTGGAGGAGGGGATGAACGTGCGGATAGTAGTTCTGCCTGACGGCGAAGACCCTGACTCCTACTCGAAAAAGGTCTCGGACGAAGAGTACAGGAGGTACCTGAAGGATAACGAGACCGACTTTATACGGTTTAAAACAAGGATGCTCCTTGATGAGGCACAGAGTGATCCTGTCATGCGTGCCAGCCTGGTGCGCGAGGTGGTCCGCTCCATCGCGGTCATCCCTGACCAGATCACCCGCACCGTTTATGTAAAGGAGTGCAGCACGCAGCTCGACATGCCCGAGGAGGTGGTGCTTGACGAGGTGATGAAGCTGCGCAGGCAGGAGAGCTTCCGCAACCGCAACGCCTGGCCGGGACAGGAGGCCTCCGGCAGCAGCATGTCTGACCTGACCGTGACCACCGCCCCTTCGCAGCGTCAGAAGAAAAAGGAAGAGACATCATATTATTCCGAGAGGGAGGTCATCCGGATGCTCATCCGCTATGGATCGGAGGTACTCACCCGCCACACCGACAGGGAGACAGGCACTGAAACCATCACCACCGTGGCTGATTATATAATATCTGAGATAAATGAAGACGGACTGACGTTTGAAGATCCGCTCTTCGCGGAGATGTATGACGAGATCACCTTCTCGGTAAGTCAGGGCCTTATCCCGGGCGACAGGAACTTCGTGCACCATGCCAATCCCGCCATCAGCGCCGTCACCGTTGACATGCTGACGGAAAAGGACACTCTCAGCCAGATCTGGCGAAAACATGGCGCGTATGTCGAGACAGAGGATATGAAGATCAGGGAGATCGTTCCCGATTCGGTTCTCAAGTTCAAGGGAGACAAGATCAAGATGATGCAGAAGGAGATACGCAAAGCGATGGCAGAGGCCACCGGCGATGATGACAGGATCTCCGAGCTGCAGCAGCAGTACAAGGCGATGACATTGCTGCAAAAGAAGATATCAGCGGGTTTGGGGGGAAGATTGATTATCTGATCACGCCTGCTGCCGCCAATCCTCCGTTTTTCGCCACAGACTATTGAGAATCGTAACGGCAGAGGCAATCCACCACTTTTCTCCAGGGACTATTAAGAACTGCACCGGCACCGATTACCCTCACTTCTCACTGCCGGAGCTTAGAACACAGTAACACCTGAGATCAATCCCCCGCTTTTCGCCGCAGGCAATAAAATATTATATAACCATATTGAGCACTTTTTTGCTAACTTGTGGCAAATTTCTGCATACAATGAGACATTTCCTGATGGTGGCCGTTGCCGGATGCGCAGTGATTCTGCTCACCGCATCATGCAACAATACTGACAAAGAAATTAAAACGCCGCCGCCGGTCTTTTCAACATACATCCCCGAATCTCCGGATGATACCACACACGTGAGAGAAATCTATTACGGTCTCATGACACCCGTGGAGGTGTGCAACATCTTCGAGAGACTCGGAATCCACTTCAATGACACAATCATCCTCCCGCCGGGGAACCGCGATCTATATATGAGCAGTTACAAGGCGGCAATGAACCTCGGTGTATACGGGGTTGACATGGGCTATGTCAGGCTCTTTGGCGTCAACAGGCAGACAATGAGCTATTTCAATATACTTAAGACACTCAGCGGCCGCCTCAATATACCTGACTCCTTCATCTCCGATGCAATAAAAAGCCTTGATCCGGAGATGAGCCATCATGACTCAGTGACACGATTGATGAATGATGTTTACAGCAAGATTGATTACCACCTCCGCCAGGAAGGCAACGAGGGGACCCTCGGACTGATGCTCATGGGAGGATGGATAGAGGCGATGTACCTTGCCACACAGCTGGCTTATGATCCCGCAAATCCTGATCCGCAGGTGGTGGGCAAGATTGCCGAACAGAAGTACTCGCTGATCTCCCTGCTGAGTTTCATGAAGAACTACTACAATGACCCGATGGTCGTTTTTTACACCAAGAAACTGAAGTACCTCAATCGCTGGTTTGATAAATTCGAGATTTATTATCAGCCCGGAGATATCACGGTTGACACCCTTCGGCAGGTCATCACCACCAGCGGCACGGAGATGACCGTAACCGTGGATGCACTGAATGAGATACGTGATTATGTGGCGAAGCTCAGGGCTGAGATCACTGCTGTCTGAATAAACCTGAAACAAAATATACTATGAACCGTCGTTTTCTCCTCATCACGGCTGTTATTGCCGTCATTTTGATCTCATGCGGGCAGGGAAAGAAAGAGCGCGGCTCCGGAGCTGTCTCTCCTGCCGTCACCATCATTGACAAGGGATTCAGTAAATACATCTCCGCCTACACATCAGGCATCGTTCCGGTGAACGGCACGCTCCAGGTGGTATTCACCCCGGAGTTTGCGGCTAACATTGACCACACCCGCACAAACGGCCTTTTCTCATTCACTCCTTCACTGAAGGGATCGGCGGTATGGGCTGATGACATCACCCTGGTATTCAAGCCGTCAAAGCCGCTGGCGCCGGGCACCGCCTACCAGGGCACGCTTGACATGAGCAGACTGGGCACCGTGGAGGAGCGCTTCCGCTTCTTCCCCCTGTCCTTCCGCACCATTGAAAAGAACTTCACCGTCAGCCTCAATCCCCTTACCGTTGACCTTCCTGACGGGAAGACTTACACCCTCACCGGCACCATCACCACCTCTGACCAGATTAACAATGCTGAGGTGGAGAAGTACCTTGCCGCCAGCATCGGGAAGCGCAACGAAACCATTGTATGGGAACACTCCGGAGGCAATGTCCATAACTTTTCAGTTGAAAAGATACGCAGAGCGAAGGAGCAGAGTGACCTCACCGTGACCTGGAACGGAAACGCTTATGGCATCAGGTCGAAGGGCGAAACGGTCGTAACGATACCGGCCGAGGGCGTCTTCACCGTCACCGATATTAAAATCAGCTCCGGTGAGAGCAAGAGCATCGAGATTTTCTTTTCAGACCTTCTTGACGCCGCCGGCGAGCTCGACGGGATGGTGATGGCTAAGCCAACATTCCCCATGACCATCAGTGCTGAAGCCAACAGGCTCCTTGTGATCCCCGGTGAGCATCTGAGCGGCATCGTGGAGCTTACTATTGACGGCTCTCTCCGCAACATCCGGGGTGAACGGCTTGGTGAACCGGTGAAACGAAGCATCAACTTCACCCCTGTTAAACCGGGAATAAGATCAGCCGGCAGGGGCGTCATCATGCCCTCATCAGGAGAAATAATCTTCCCCTTCCTGGCCGCCAACCTCAGCGCCGTTGATCTTACCATCGTAAAGGTCTTTGAAAACAACCTCCCCTACTTCCTCCAGCAGAACAACATGGGGGAGGCCAGCTACTACCAGGGCAGTATCAGGCAGTTCGGCAGGCCGGTCTACCGCGGACGCGTTGACCTTACGGGTAGTGGAAACTTCGATCCCAACGGATATAACCTCTTTACAATCGACCTCTCCAACTATATCGAACCTGAACAGGGTATTCTCTACCGGATAGAGCTCGGTATGCGTCCCTCGTACTCCCTCTACCCCTGTACGGGCGAACGCAAACACTCAAAATATGAGGAGATGCTAGAAATAGCCGACAATGACCGCCGCTGGGAGGGTTCTGATGACTATTACTCCTTATCGGAGGAAGGCCTCTTCTACGAGTATGCCTACAACTGGCGGGAATATGAAAACCCGTGCAGTGATGCATTTTACAGTCCTGATAAGAAACTGGCCCGAAATATCCTGGCATCCGACCTTGGAATAATTGCGAAAAGCGGCCCTGACAACAACCTCCGCATCTTCATCCGCGACCTTATCACTGCTGATCCCGTGGAGGCGGCAACGGTAGAAGCCTATGACTTCCAGAACCAGCTGATGGGTTCAGCCACCACTGACAAAAACGGGATAGCCGCAATACCCTGTCCCAGAAAACCCTTCCTGGTGATAGCACGAAAGGGCCAGAACCGCAACTACCTCTCGCTGCTCGACGGCAATGCGCTGTCAATGAGCTCTTTTGATGTCTCCGGCGAGTCGCCACAGGACGGCATCAGGGCATTCCTCTTTACCGAGCGCGACGTCCGCAGGCCTGGAGACTCAATCTATGTCGGCGTAATTGTGCGCGATCTTGGCAAGGGGCTGCCGGCCGGTCACCCGGTGCACTTCGAACTTTACAACAGTAAAGGGCAGCGCATTGATGATCAGGTTACCACCCTGAACGACAAGGGTTTCCTCACCTTTACAACCGTAACGGCTGACGATGCCGAGACCGGCAACTACCGGGCACAGGTCAGGATAGGCGCAGCAACGTTTACAAAGATTATCAAGGTGGAGACCGTCAAGCCAAACAGACTGAAGATTAAACTTGATTTCCCCGATGCCGTGGCTGGTGGAGACAAACGCACCATCAGCGGCAAAATGAAGGTCACATGGCTCAACGGCTCAGTGGCCCGCGACATGAAATCAACCGTAGAGATGCTCATGAAACCTGTCAAAACCACCTTCGACAGATACGGGCAGTATAACTTCGATGATCCCTCCGCACAATTTTATTTCGAGAGCCAGACTATCTTCGATGGCAACATCAACAGCTCCGGCGAAGCCTCTGTCTCCTTTTCCCCTGATGAACAGTTGCAGGCGCCGGGCATGCTCAACGCGATATTCACCACCAGGGTATTTGAAAAAGGCGGTGATGCCAGCATAACACAGACCGTGGTTCCGTATGCCCCGTATCCTGCCTTCGTCGGGATGAATATTCCCGCACTGGGAGCAACCGGACGAATCATCTATACTGACCGTCCCAATGAGGTCAGGCTCGTGACCCTTGACAAGAACGGCAAACCGGTCCGCAGCGAGGTTGAGATCAATGTCTATAAGCTTGATTACCGCTGGTGGTGGGAATCTGATGATGAATATCTTGGTTCCTATATCTCCGGTCAAAGAAACGCCAATGTTTTCTCTGAGACAATAACCACATCCGGCGGCGAAGGCAAGACCTCCTTCAGCATCAGCAGGGAGAACTGGGGACGCTATCTGGTCAGGGCAACACTCCCCTCGGGGCACTCCACCGGGATTATTGTGCTGGTTGACTGGCCTTGGGATTACGGCATGAAGCCGGGAGGCAACGACGGCGCCACTCTTCTGCAGCTCAACACTGACAAGGAGAAATACAGCGTGGGTGATGAGATCAGCCTCACCTTCCCGGCGCCGGAGAACGGTCGCGCCATTGTAACCATAGAGAACGCCACCGGGCTGCTTGACGTGACTGAGATGAAGACCCGGGCCGGCAACACCGAGGTTAAGATCAAGGCTACACCGGCCATGTCTCCCAATGCCTATCTCTATGTTACGATGCTGCAGCCCCACGCGCAGACTGTCAATGATGCGCCGGTGAGACTTTACGGAGTCATCCCGGTGATGGTGGAAGACCCGGCCACGAAGCTTCTGCCGGTGATCACCATGCCTGACAAGATACGCTCACAGCAGGAGGTAGAGATACGCGTGGAGGAGAAGAACCGCCAGGAGATGACATACACGCTGGCAGTGGTTGATGAGGGCCTGCTTGACCTGACAGGGTTCCGCACACCTGACCCGTGGAAATGGTTCTTCGTCAAGCATGCGCTGGGAGTGCATACATGGGACCTCTATGACATCGTCTTCGGCGCTTTCGGAGGCAAACTGGGCCGCGGATTCGCGACAGGAGGAAGTGAGGCAGCCATAGACCAGAGCAAGAACAGGGAGCGACGCTTCGAACCGGTCGTAAGGTTCATCGGTCCCTTCACCCTCGCACCGGGAAAGAAGGCATCTCATAAGATCACGCTGCCACAGTACACCGGATCGGTGAGGGTAATGGTCACCGCGGCCGGTAAAGCCAACAGCTTCGGCTCAGCCGAAAAAACAGTGACGGTGGCTGACCCGCTGATGATCCTGGCAACAGCCCCGAGGGTGCTCTCGCCGGGCGACAGGGTGGCTCTGCCGGTGACCGTTTTTGCACAGGAAAAGAATATTTCTGATGTCTCTGTTTCCGCCACGGCGAATGATATGATCACCCTGACGGAGTCGACTGGCGCTGTCACATTCAGCGAGCCGGGCGACAAGGACCTGGAGCTGATGTTCAGCACCGCGAACCGCACGGGAACGGCAAAAATCGACGTCAGTGCCGAAGCAAGGAGCGAAAAGGCATCGTACAGCCTGACAGTGCCGGTACGCTCACCCAATCCGCCCGACAGGAGGTCTGAGACAAAATCGATAGCCAAAGGGGGAAAGTTTGAAAAGAGTTTCTCGCCGTTTGGCCTTGCAGGAACATCTGCAGTGTCGGTTGAGATATTCACACTGCCGTCGGTGAATCTGAGCAAACGCCTGAAGTATCTCACTTCGTTCCCGCACGGCTGCTCCGAGCAGATCACCTCCGGGGCGTTCCCGCAGGTTTACCTGCCTGATCTGCTGGGCTCCGGGCTCGATAATCCCGAGGTTGTCAAAAATAACGTGCAGATGGCGTTGCGTACCCTCTCCGCGAGGCAGATAGCTTCAGGGGCTGTGGCACAATGGCCCGGCAGCACCTATCCTGACGACTGGGTAACCTCATACGTGGGACACTTCGCCGTTGAGGCACAGAAAGCCGGATATACCATCCCGGCAGGGTTCCTCACGAAATGGACCTCGTACCAGAGGAAGCAGGCCTCGGCATGGAGGTATCAGCCACAATATCGCTATACAGCCAATGATCAGGCTTACAGGCTGTTTACACTGGCCCTGGCCGGTTCGCCCGACAAGGGCGCAATGAACCGCATGCGCGAGATTGCCGATCTGCCGTCGCTGGCCAGATGGTTCCTTGCAGCTGCCTATGCCACTACGGGACGGGTTGAGGTGGCGCAGACGCTGATTGACGTGCGTAACCTGAAGACCGAAGATGAGTATGTGTACTATTACTATGGCAGCTCGCTCAGGGATCAGTCGATAATACTCTATACCCTCACGCAGATGGACAATAAGGATGAATCGCTCCGACTGCTGAAGGAGGTGGCTGAGGCGATGAGCCGCGACAGCTGGTATAGCACGCAGACCACGGCGTGGGGCCTGTTTGCGTATATGAACTACGCGAAGAAGATGAAGAGCGATGGATCGAAACCGCTCAAGGCGACGCTGGAGTTCAACGGGAACCGTGAGAAGCTCAGTGCTGCCGGCGGCGCCATCTTGAAGAACTTCACTCCTGCCGCCTCCAACAGGCTGGTTGTTGAGAACGAAAGCGACAATCCACTGTTTGTAACCATCACCGAGGAGGGTGTGCCCTCCGTGACTGACATGACCGTGAAGGAGAACAACCTTGCGATGAAGGTCAGTTACCTCAATATGGAGTCAGAGCCTGTTGATGTCAGCTCGCTGGCGCAGGGGACAAGTTTCATAATGGCTGTTGACATAACGAATACCACGTTCCGTACTGTGGGTAATCTGGCACTGACGCAGATGGTGCCATCGGGATGGGAGATACAGAACACCCGGCTCTTTGAGGCGCAATTGCAGTTGAAGGAGGGTGCGTATGAGTACCGCGACTACAGGGATGACCGTGTTTACACCTATTTCACTCTGCGGTCAGGTGAGACGAAGAGGTTCTTTATCATTCTGACTGCCTCGTACCGTGGTAGTTACAGTATGCCCGCGGTGGTGTGTGAGGCGCTCTATGATGAATCATTCTCCGCCCGCAGGCCGGGATTTGCGGTGGAGGTTAGGAGATAGGGAGGATTGGCTGGATTGGCTGGAAGCTAGAAATTGACAGGACCAATTGGCGACCAGCGGGTGGCAGTGCCGGGAGACGGGAGACGGTGCTGGCTGGCGATTAGTGGGAAGCGGTGCAAGTTAGTGGTTGGGACGTTGGTAGTAGCAGTTGGTGGCCAGCGGGTAGTGCCGGGTGGTGGCGCCGAACAGACCGGTAGCACCTGGCAGGGCCGGGGGTCAATGGCCAGGGGTCGGAGGTCAGCGGCCGGCAATATCAGCTAACAGCACCGGGCGGGGCCGGGGGGCAATGGCTAAGGGTCGGAGCCAGTGGTTGACACTACTGACCGGCAAGTCCGGTCTGGAGCTCCGGCTGGCTGCCAGCAGTTGGCAGAACTGGCAGGAAACAAAGTGTCAACTGTTCTGGTTGACTGCCAGCGATCAGCAGAACTGGTCAGCAGCCAGCAGTCAGAGGCCAGTGGTCAGGGACTAGCAGTTTGCAAGCACAGGTTGACTGTACAGATCGACGGCAATGGATAGCAGTACTGGTCAAAGGTTCCGGTCTGCAGCATCGGTCAACAGTATTAGTCGGAAGCCAGCAATTGCTGTACCTTATATATTATAGCAATTATGATATTGCAGATATAGAGATGGAATACCGCAGAACTGGCCACAGGCCATAAAGCATGCAGAACTGAACAGTGAAGGATTATGATGGTCACAGATCATCAGGTATTGTAACAAGGTGAATCACAACATAATAAATAGTCGCAGACCGTTAACCATTTTAATCTACGGCCTCGCCGTCCTTCTTCTTGCCATCCTTGTGGCGCCGATGCCATCATTCCGTGCACCCCTCTCTACCGTGGTGGAGGCTGATGACGGCACCCTCCTGGGCGCCCGTGTGGCTGCCGACGGCCAGTGGCGATTCCCCCCGCCCGACAGCCTGCCGGAAAAATATATCACCTGCCTCATCAACTACGAGGACCGCTGGTTCCGGTGGCACCCGGGGGTCAATCCCGTTGCGGTTGTAAAGGCGTTGTCAAGTAATATCAGGGCAGGCAAAACGGTCCGGGGCGGCAGCACCATCACCATGCAGGTGGCGAGGATGGCACGCGGCAACCCGGAACGCACCTATGGCGGCAAGGTCATTGAAATGTTCTCTGCAGTCAAGCTGGAGCTCTTCCGCTCTAAAAAGAGTATCCTCAAGCTCTATGCCTCCAATGCCCCTTTCGGCGGAAACACTGTCGGCATCGAGGCTGCTGCCTGGAGGTACACCGGTCGCGGCACGGCCGACCTGACATGGGCAGAGGCCGCCATGCTGGCTGTGCTGCCCAATGCCCCTGCCCTCATCTATCCCGGACGCCACTCCGAACGGCTGAAAGAGAAGAGAGACAGGCTGCTGCTGACCCTGGTGGAGAGAGGGAAGATTGACAGCCTGACATGCGAGCTTGCGATGAGTGAACCGTTGCCGGAGGCTCCTCTTCCCATGCCGTCGCTGGCGCCGCATCTCACAGGAAAGTTCTGGCTTGAGGCGCCCGGTACAAGAAACCGAACCAATATTGACCCTTTGCTCCAGCGCGAGGCATCGGAACTGGTCAACAGGCATGTCTCCTCCCTGGAGGGGAATGGTATCCACAACGCCGCCGCCGTGGTAGTTGAGGTCTCCACCGGCAACGTCGTTGCCTGGGTGGGTAACAGCACCCTCCCTGACACCACCGGCAGGCACGGCCGCGATGTTGACATGATCACGGCGCCCCGCAGCACCGGCAGCATCATGAAACCGTTTCTCTATGCAGGCCTCCTCTCCTCGGGCATGCTCCTTCCCAACGCACTCATACCCGATATCCCCACCCGCTTCCAGGGCTTCCGCCCCCAGAACGCCGACTTCTCCTTCAGCGGCGCCGTGCCTGCCGGTGACGCGCTGGCCCGCTCACTCAACATACCCGCCGTACGCATGCTCCAGATGTACGAAGAGGAACGGTTCCTGCTCCTCCTGCACCAGATGGGCTTCACCACCTTCACCAAACCCGCCTCCCACTACGGCCTCTCCCTCATACTCGGCGGCGGCGAGGCCACGTTGCTGGAGCTGGCATCAGCATATACGGCAATGGCGCACGTATTGCAAGAAAGTCAGCAGCCGGTTGCGAGCGGTCGGCAGATTGAGTCTGCTCCGGTGTCACAGGCTGAATCCAGTGTACAAAGTGCCAGATCACAACGTGGAGTTCATGAATCTGACCTTGTTCTTCGGAAACAAGATCAGTCCCGTATAAGAAGTACCGGAAAACAACCAGCAATTCATGAATCTGACTCTGCCCTTAATGGTCAGAATCCACTCCGGCACAACGCATCAGAACAGCAACTTGCAAACACCCCTCTAACTCCTGCATCCATCTGGCTGACCTATGAAGCCCTTCGGCGGGTCAACAGGCCCGAGACAGAGACCGGGTGGCAATACTTCGGCAGTGCGCCGGAGGTGGCATGGAAAACCGGTACCAGCTTCGGCTATCGCGATGCGTGGGCCATAGGCACAACACCCCGGCATGTCATCGCGGTGTGGGTGGGCAATGCTGACGGCGAGGGTCGTCCCGGATTGTCGGGTATCGCCTCGGCAGCACCCCTCCTCTTTGACATCATAAGGCTCCTCCCACCGTCATCATCCTGGTTCGCGAGACCTGATGAGGGAATGACCCTCGTCGAGGTATGTGCCGCAAGCGGATACAGGGCTGGTCCCGACTGCACTGAGAGGAGGTTTGAGTGGGTTCCTGAGGCAGGACTTCGCAGCGAAGCTTGCCCGTATCATACAATTGTCAGCCTCGATCAGTCAGAGACATGGCGGGTCAACAGTTCCTGTGCCGCACCGGGAGAGATGGTTGCCCGGTCATGGTTCGTCCTTCCGCCGGCAATGGAGTATTACTATCGCATGCGTAATCCGTCATACCGTACGCTTCCACCCTTTCGCAAAGGGTGTTCTGATGATATGCAGCTGCCCTCGATGGAGTTTATCTACCCTTCGCGCGATGCGCGCATTTTCATCCCCCGCAGCCTCCAGGGACAACTCATGTCAATGCTGCCGGAAATTGCCCACCGCAGGCGGAACGCAACCGTTTACTGGCATCTTGACAATAAATATATCGGGATGACAAGGCATATTCACCAGACAGAGATCAGGGTAGGTGAGGGCGAGCATCTCATAACAGCCGTGGACAATGAAGGGATGACCGTTTCACGCAAGTTTTACTGCATCGGAACATTTTGACGGCAAATCCGGAAAAAGAACTATTTTTACCATCGCATAACAAGCCAACTTTAAGGAAAGGTGACCACACTTTCATTCGGGAATTTCTTTAAACGTATCCTCGTGGGAACTGCCTTCAACCGTTACAGGCAGGTTTTTGACAGGGCGGGATATGCAATTATGCTTGTTGATAACGCTACAAACCATTTTATCAAGGCAAACAGGGCGGCATCTGAGCTGTTCGGATACACCGAAGATGAGTTTCGGAAGATGACTCCGCTTGAACTCTCAACAGAAACCTGTGAAGAACCGACCCGCTCGGGTGAGAAAACCGAAGAATCACTGATCATGCCGGCAAGGCGCAAGGATGGTAAAATCATTACCATCAAGGTGCAGACAAGTTTCCTGGAAAAATTCCGGATAAGCCTTATCAGCGATGTTACCGAAGAGTACCGGATACGCCGGGCCCTTGAGCTGAATGAGGAACGCCTCAGGGAAGCACAGCGGATAGGCCGGTTCGGATGGTGGGAATACCGTCCGGAGACAAACAGGTATATAGGGTCGGAAGAAATATCGAGGATTTATAACGACGAACTTTCAGGTCACTCGCTCACTTACCATGACATTGTAGCCTACACTCACCCGGAGGACAGATCATACTTTATAAATGCACTGGAGGAGGCCCTCGAAAAAAAGAAGGAGTCTTATTCTCTCACCTACAGAATTATAACTCCTAACGGGCATGTGAAGGCCATTGCCGTCAACTCTAACGTCAAATATGACGAAAACGGACGTCTGCTCTATCGTTATGGCACCTGCCAGGACATCACCGAGACACAGAAAATAATGGACGACCTCATTGCCGCACGTCGACAGGCCGAGGAGTCCGACAGGCTCAAGACAACATTCCTTGCCAACTTCAGCCACGAGATACGTACACCTCTCAATGCGATGCTGGGGTTCCTCAACATCCTTACTTCGCTTGACACTACCGAAAAGGAGAAGGAGGAGATGGTGAGGCTCATCGAGATCAACTCCCAGAGGCTTTTGCGGCTCATCAATGACATGATTGACATGTCACGCATCGAAAGCAACACCATGGAGATCAAGTACACCAATATTGAGATAAACGGGTTTGTCAACTCAATGGTCTCCTCTTTCAATCATGAACTGGAGGCTTCGGGAAAGAAGGATCTAAGGCTTGTACCTGTTGTTGACAAGACGAAGACCGCTGTTTATCAATACATTGACGAACTGCGCCTGAGTCAGATCTTCAGCAACCTTATCAGCAATGCCATCAAATTCACTGATCAGGGCGAGATAAAATATGGTTACAGGATCTCCCGGAGTGATAATCGTTACTCTATTGTCTATTTCGTCATTGACAACGGCCAGGGGATAAGGCTTGACAGGCTTGATGATATTTTCCAGCCGTTTGTACAGTACTGGAATAAGGATACCCCTAAGGTGCAGGGTGCAGGATTGGGTCTGGCCATCTGCAAGCGTCTTGCCGAGCTGATGAAGGGACGCATCTGGGTTGAGTCGCAGCCCGGCAAGGGATCGTCGTTCCTCTTCTCGTTCAACACGCCCGTGATGATCGAGTAATTGCAGAACTCAAATTTTGTTTATCTTTGTTCCCGCCCGGGCCGGCGGCTCAGCTGGTTATAGATAGCCGCCTGCCGGCGGAAGGCATAACGGGACGTTAGCTCAGTTGGTTTAGAGCGCTTGCTTGACAGGCAAGAGGTCACTGGTTCGATTCCAGTACGCCCCACGGAGAAAGTATTAAAAAGGGTGCCTCTTTTGAGACACCCTTTTTTGGGTAATATGGTCAAAAACAGTTGATGATTTTAAGGATTGACCAATTAAAAGTCTACTCCATTATTTTCCAGACAATTTCTGTTTTCCAGTTATCTTTTCCCTGATAATAATCTTTAAATAATTGGATGGTCTCTTCTTTTGTGAGCACCTTTTCTGCAGCAAATTGTTGCCCATCTTCTT
>ERZ1026814.336-NODE-336-length-30795-cov-20.621919_pt1 | contig 30795 bp, 20 predicted proteins | sample MGYA00520871_ERZ1026814 | MGnify/ENA primary metagenome ERZ1026814 (study PRJEB33270, sample SAMEA104284478) | anaerobic digester metagenome | biome: Anaerobic digester microbiome; feature: mesophilic sludge digester; material: Anaerobic digester biomass | place... | reverse complement strand
TAACTGCTTTAAAGTTTTCGTTGATTTTTTATCCACATTGAATATTACTTGTTTAACTAACAAATATTTCCATTCGTAACCTGTCTGTTCTGATACTGCTTTGCACCAGCGCTCTATCGCTTTGTTCTTGTTGTCAAGATCGGGGTATTCACGACCTTTAGTTTCTAAAATCCAGAACACCTTTTTCTTACCAACTAATTGTACTGCCACAAAATCGGGAAAATAATAACGGATTGCTCCGGAATTTGAAAGATAATCTATTCTGAATATGTCTGCCAACGCAGCAAAAGCTTCAATGTCGCTTGCATTATCAAGGAATTCTGCAAATTCAGCTTCAAACGGGTTGTAAATTGCAACGAAATTAAAAACGGTTTTCTTTAGCCGTATGTGACCCCGCCTCCAAGTGAATTTAGGTGTGTCTGATAGTTTTATGTTTTTTCCTTTGACTTTTATCTGTTTTTTCTCAACTGTAGCTTTCCCTATTTCTGTCGCCAATAGTTCGATGATAGCCTCCTGAATGGAGAGTTCTCGCAGAACTTTTCTTAATTCTTCTTTTTCGATATCATCAATTTTAACTTCAAAACATTTATTTAGAATATAGTCTTCACAAATCGGATAAACAAACTGAAAGCAATCTGTCAAGCCGGCTTTCTTCATCACCTGCGAAACAATGTAAGAAGTAAGGTCTCTGCCTAATTCGAGAAACTCAGATTCAACGGCTATCTGGTGAACTTCAACACCTAGGTTCATCACTTCCATTTTTAAAAGCGTTTTCCTGTCTTCGCTTAATTTTGAAGATGAAAACAACGATGGAAATATTTTGCCGTTAATTCCTGAAAGGTTCTTATATGCCCTGGTATATGAAAAGTCAGTTGCCGGAATTTCAATGTCATAAGGTAGTCTCTTTTTCTCAGGAGCAATAGTTACAGGCAATGGCGGTGGTGTGTTTGTTGTATTAATGCCTACTCCTTCGAGTTCCAATTGCTTTACAATCTTCTCAAAGTTGTCATTTCCAATTACTTCCAGCGTTTGGGTGCGGTCAGGACTGATATCTCTCATTAAACGCAAACCTCTGCCAATTGCCTGTTCCGGGAGTATCGCAGAATCAAAAGCACGCAAACCCAAAACAATGGTTACATTTTGAACATCCCAACCTTCACGAAGCATCAGAACACTAACAATAACCTTGATTTTGTTTTTTGGATTATCGACATCACGTGCTTCTTCCCGTAATCTTTCCAAATCACTATTCCGGACATCACCTGAATTGTCTGTGTGAATAACCATGATCTCATCCCTATTTATGCCATAGGTTGTTCCTCTTCTGGCTATTGATTCAGCAATTCTATCAGCAAAGACATTCTTTTCAGCCATAATAAAAAGCACAGGCTTCTTTTTCACGCCCTTGTAGGCTTCGTTATGTTCTTTCCAGCGGGCAAGAGCAGCTGAAATCCAGTCGCCATATTTCTGAACCACATTGTCTTTTGTGATTCTTTCAGGGTCTTTCTTGTTTACAGAGTGAACTATTAAAGGAACTTTCACAATGCGGTCTTCCACTGCCTGTGCCAAGGGATAATCACAAATAATCCAGGGGTAGTAAGTGTTTTCGGGTGTTTTAGGCGTTGCAGAAAAATCAACCCACATCTTTAATCCGCCCGGTATGTTTTTATGAATGACAAGCAAACTTTCATTCCATTTTAATTCATCATCATGAACGTGATGCGCTTCATCGTTCATCACCAATAAATTGTCAAGTTCCTTTATCCTTTCCAGTAAGGTTTGAGGAGATTTGCCCGGGTCACTCTGTGGTTTTCGGCCAAGAATGGCTTCTATGATTGTGTTCGGGTTAAATTCTTTAGTGCGGCTTTCGTAAAGCTGATGTATATTGTTTAGAATGAAGTTGTTTTCAGCAGCCAGAGGACTTTCATCTCCACGAAGTTTAATGTTAAGTTTCCATTGCGATTTCCATATTTCGGGAATGAAAGGAAATTCCATAAAAACCTTACCATTGACAAAGTCTTTTGCCAGCCTTTCATAAACGATAACATTAGGTGCAACCAGTAAAAAGTTGTTGGCATATCGTCTGTCTTTTTCTCTTAAGCGATTGAAATAACTCCAAACCACTACAAACGTCATCACAAAGGTTTTACCTGAACCTGTTGCCATTTTGACTGCATACCGCAACAAATCTTTTTCCGGCAACTCTTGCTCGCCTTCCTGGTCCTTTTCAGGGAAATATCTTTTTACTTTTCGCTTACCTTCCAAATCTTCACTGAATTCAACGGTTGAAGCAAACAGGTTTCCACTGAATTTCTCATGATATTTCTGAATTAGCGGGATTACATCAGTGAATTTCTTTATTTCAAAAAGATAAATGATGGTTTCGATAGCCTCACGCTGGCAGAAATAGAAATGAAACGGCTCATTGCCAAATACCGGAGGGTGCGACTGGTCGAACCAAAATGTCAGCAATTCCCGTGAAGTTACTGTAGCTCCGGGATAACCATTATTTCTCCATTTATCAATTTCCGACCGGAGTTTATTTACCAGAAGCATCTTACTCGGCCTGCGGCCCGGAACCAACTCATATTCGTTGGCTGTCTTCCTTTTCAGATAACTTACCGGCACTTCCCACGGATTGCGGTCCTCGATGTAAGGAAGCGTTTTATCGTATTGAACTATGGATTGTGGCATGGCTATTTTACTTTAATTTCATAAACCTGAGAAGTGTCAATTCCGAAAATATCAATGATCTTCACAAAAATCTTGTATGTTCCCGGTTTGGAGTATTCATGGTCAGCCACCAGCCGGAGTTTGCGTTCCTGTTTGGTACGATAACTGGTCCATCCGTTGTTAAAGGTGTCGTTTTGAAACTCAAAATCTACAGCCCAGTAATCAATCCAGTCGCTCCATTTTTTGATGCTTTCTTTCACATCGGGTGGAATTAGATCGGTATGCGGAATTACAAAATCCTCTAGTTTTACTTTTACTTTCAGCGCTTTGGTTTCGATCTCGGTTTTAAAATATGCCAGTTCAAAAAATTTCACATCGTCTTTGCCGGCTGCCTGCGGATCAATGGCATCCATGGGAATGATTCGGAGTTTGAGCCGCACTGCCATTTGCCTGGCAACTTCCTGTATGGCATCGTTTAAACCCATTTCCCATTCCCAACCTAATACATGCAGCTCTTTTTGACCCATGTCTTTGGTATCTTTTAGCGCATCACTAATTTCCTGTATGGTAACCGGGGAATCAACAGCACCAATATACACCAGTGCATTGCCTTTTTTACCATGTATATGTGATGAACCGGCAATAGGCTCAGCCCCATATAGCTTAAGTATGAAAGCCAAGTACTCGTATAATGCCTGTTTTTCATCTTTTCTGCCAAATGCTTTAACCTGCCAGAACTGCCTTTCATATTTGCCCAGGTTTAGAATTTCAAAAGGACGTGCCTTTTTACCATATTTTTTACCTTCTTCTGTTAAACTTTTACTGTGCTCAATTTCCAGCAGACGCTTGCGGGTGGTATGAATAGCATACCTGCCCAAATCCACACCTATCCACCTGCGACCAAGTTTTTCTGCAACAGCACAGGTAGTTCCGCTACCACAGAAAAAGTCGGCAACTATATCGCCTTCGTTACTGCTTGCCTTTATTATTCTTTCTAATAAAGCCTCAGGCTTTTGAGTAGGATAATCTAAATACTCACCTGTATTATTAATTGTTTGAAATCCAATAATATCAGTCCAAGTATCGGTAATGACCCTGCCTTTTGTTGTATCTAAATAAACCTTTCTTTCTGAACCATCAGAATTGTAATATATTTTGTATCTTTTACCTTTTGAATCGATTTTATCATAACGTCTTATGGTTCTTTCATCATATTCTGCATACTGTTTATTAAAGACAATTTGATCTTTTTTACTATAAAATAAGATTGTATCATGTCCACGAATCCAATTATTTGCTTGTGACTTAAATCCAGAAGATGTTCCAATTCCCCAAATTATTTCTCTTTGAAAGTTCTCTAATCCAAATACTTCGTCAATTAAAAGCCTTAGATGAGCATTCACTCTCCAATCGATGTGTATATAAATAGAGCCTTTATCGCTCAATAAGTCTTTTATTAAGTGTAATCTATCATAAAACATTGTTAAAAAACTTTCCATCCCACTACCCCAAGTATCCCTATAAGCTTTTTCTTCAATTATCGAATGTGCCTTGTGAATTTCAATTCCATTTTCTCCAATTTCAACATCAACTGTAAAATCCGCCCCAGTAGCAAAAGGCGGGTCGATATAGATCAGGTCAATTTTGCCGGCAAATTTTTCGAGTAGGGAGCTCATCACAAACTTGTTGTCTCCCCAAATGAGTTTGTTTTTCCAGCCGTCTTCAAAGGTGTTTCCCTCATCTCCTTTCCATGTATCAAACAGAGTGGTTTGCTTTGGAACTTCGTCGCCTTTTTCAACCCGCGGGTCGTTAATGCTTTCCACTATCTGAAAAGGAAAGGGACCAGGTTTTTCAACCGGCACTAACTTGCCTTCATCATCATATTTTCCACGCCAAACGAGTTCGGTTTTTTTGATATCGATTTTGCTCATGATATTATTTTTTCTCTTTTAATTGTTTCTGTAATTGTTTGCCCTTTGCCGTGAGGCGGTATTTCTGGTTCGGGTCATTGCGATTGTCAGGGATTGTCATTTCAATTAACTGCCGCCCAAGTGCCGGATTAATATAATTTTCCCGGAATGTTTGATTGTGCTTCATTTCGAGTATTTGCATTAATTCCTGTCTTGTGAGCTCTTTATTCATCACGATAATCAGTCTCTGAACTTGGTCGGTTACTTGGTCGGTTACTTGGTCGGTTACTTGGTCAACAACCCTTGTTTTCCTCCATAGAATAGCCCTAAAGGAGGTTTCCTGCATAAACTCCGGTTCTTTCAACCCTGCTCCGATACAGTTTTTCACCATATCTGGAATACCGGTGCCCAGGCGCTCTATGTAGCCGGCATAAAAAAGCGGTTCGGCTATAAGCGGATTGGCTGGGAAGGATTCATGGTCTTTCTTCAGGTCAGCCAGTGTTAGTTGATGAGGCAGGCGTCCGGGATTCCGAATTTCTATCCGGTTTCTGAAAATCATCACCTGCACTGAGCCCGTGCTGGTATAATCACGGTGGGCAACGGCATTTACAATAGCTTCGGTTACCGCCATCCGCGGAATTTCATATTTCACGTCTACATCCACAGACTGACTTCTATCACCTACATACACATCAATACGTGAAAGCACAAAATCAATCGCCTGATCCACCAGTTGAAACACGTCTCCTTTATACACTTGGTAGGATGGTATGGGTTTCTGTATTTCATTACCGTGAAAAAGGGCACATCGTATTTCTGAAGAAATAAAGAATCGTTGTGGATTTTTTCCAAATAGCAGGATGGCCGCATTGGTAAGTTTTCCGTTCTTAATCAAATGTAAATGCGTAAGAATCTTTTCAATATGTTCATCTGACGACAAAGGAAATCCTCTTTTTCTTCGTGCAGCTTCCACAAACCATTTTATACGCTCGTTATCAATATCGTTAATTACAGCTTCTTTGCAAATGGAGGCATCAAACGGACCTGTACGTATGAATTCTTTTTCTTTCAGTAATGTAATAAGCGCAGAATATATGGCTGTTTTAAGCTCACTGGCGTCAGAAAACATTTTTCTGACCACAGCATTTTCAGCCTTTTTTATAAGACTATGTTCTTTGGGATGCCGTTCTTCGGTTTTATGGTTGCTGATAAAAATCAGCCGGGTTTTGCGTTCACTGCTTGCGAGGTCATATTCATGTTCAGTCGGAGAAATCCCTTCCCTGTCTTCAAAACCATATTCTTTCCCGAAAATGCCAAGATAGATATCTGATTGCCGGACCTCATCAAGGTATGCTTCCGTTGCGCTTTTATCTTTTGCAGGCAGGTTCTCAAATAAAAAAACCTCAAAAAACTGTCCCAGCAAGGGGTCGGATGTAATATAATTAAAAAGCATTTGCCTTTCTGATGCAAATTCTGACTGCACACTGCTGATAAATATTTTGAGTCTGCTCATACTGTAATCCGGCAAAAATGTTTAAAATCACATTCTTTACAAATCTTTGTTTTATCTGGTTTGGTTTTAATCTCAAAATCTTTTTTAATGATACATTTTGCAACAGAATCAAAATGTTTCCCGGCTGCCTCGACTAATTTTTGATCATAGTTTATTTCCATCAGGGCATCCTTGCGATCATCTTCGGCAGTCCAGTAAATGTACAATCTTTCGGGGTCTTTCTGATAGCGTTCTTTTAGAATATGTGCGTACACATGAAGCTGGTAGCGATATTTTTCCAAAACAGTGTCATTCTTCACAGGGCGAGGCTGGCTTTTAAAATCCAACACTTCTAGCTTTTCATCTTTCCCTAATAAAAGGTCAACCTTGCCATTAATAATGTAGTCGTCTTTTTCATAAGACACATCAATTTCGGTTTCAATTACTCTGTTAAGTAAATCTTTATTGTTCTGGAAATAATTCAGGCAATGCCGCAATGCCCCTTGTTTTGGCAAGATACCAAGAGGGCGATAACCATTGGCAAGAAGTCCTTTATAATTATTTTCAAAATCTTCGGAAATTATTTTCTCATTCGCTTTTTCACCATCCAGAATTCTCCGATGAAGGTCTTCGATAGTTTGATGCACTAATGTTCCGAACAACAACTGCCCGGAACGGCTCGGTGTAAATTCATATTCCTTGTAAAACAAATATTGCCTAGGACAGGTTTCGTAAATGTTGATATGTGAAGTGAGTGATAATGATTTTTTAGGAACATAGGGATCTTTTGAATGGAAACGCTGGGCTTTCAGGGTTTCCTTTTTAACATGAGGCCATTGGTCAAGCCCTTCCCATATTGAATCAAAAATATCTTTCGGTTCACCGCTGGTCGACAGCACCAATATTTTTTGAGGTCTTGAGAAGGCAACATAAAACAGGCGTGCATGGTCAAATTGAGTAATACGATCTTCCGGTTCAAATACGGCTCTTGTATAAAAGGGCGATAAAAAACGATTGATTTGCTTATTCACGCTATACTGCTTATCTAAAGAACTAACCACTACCACTGGAAATTCAAGTCCCTTTGACTGATGAATAGTCATGATTTGAACATAACCTTTTGGTATGGGGCTGTTCTCATCTTCATACTCATTTTGTCCGGTATTAAAAAGCAAATTGAAAAAGCTATTGAAAAGACGGTATTTAAGAGCCATCTTATTTTTTGCACTGATGAGCGGAATATGATAATACGTCATGAATGAATTGATAAGAGAAGAAAACTGCGATAGATTTCGAGCAGCATTTTCATCTTTCAGATAATCGCTGAATGGAGCATAAGCAAACAGTTGATAAGGGATATCGGATGGGAGTTCGTCAAGGCTTTCTTTGTCTTTCAAGGCATTTATTTTTTCATTCATCAGCCGGATATATGCTCCCAAAGGTCTTGAAACATATTTTCCCAGAAGCTGTATTCCTTCGTTTATAATTTCCTTGTGTGGGTAATTATCAAGGTCTCCCCCGACAAATTCAAATATCAATGCATAACAGGCAATTAAAAGTTTAATCTCTTCATTTTCAAAATATGCTTTAGCCCTCGGACAAAATGCTTTTATGTTTTTATTGTTTAGCGCGGTAATGAATGGCTCGCTGTATTCTAATTTTACACTTCGCAATAACAAAGCAACATCACTGAGGTCGTTTATGATTTTGTTTTTAAGCAGATATTCCACCATATCGGCAAAACGTTCGGCTTCGGCTCTGGGTGTATCTGTCCAAATACAAAACACAGCCGGATAATCTGGTGAAATTGTGGATTTTGCAGGGATAACTTCTTTATCAGGGTATCTAAACGGAACATTCCCTTTCGGATTTGTCCAGTCAATCTGCTGCATGAATGCATTGTAATGTTCAATAATGGTTACATGAGAGCGAAAGTTTTCAAGCAATTTTATTTTCCTGCATTTTTTAAAGTGCGTTTCAAATTCAAGAATATTACGAACGGTAGCTCCTCTAAAACGATACAAAGCCTGATCTTCATCACCGACAACCGTAATGTTGTCATGAGGTTTGACCAAAGTTAAAGCTATCTGTTCCTGTATGTAGTTCGTGTCCTGATACTCGTCGATAAGCATGTATTTAATGGTGCTGGCAATTTTTTCTCTGGTACTTTTATTTTGTAGGAGGTCATAGAAAATCCTTTGTTGAAAAGAAAAATCAACACGATTATTTTCAAACATCAGGTTACGATAACTTTTGTATGATTCTCCAAGTTGTTGCAGGAAACTATCTGAGGAGGCTATTAAATCATCAGGGTCAATAATCTCTTCAGTAATCTTATCATAGAATTTTTTGATGCGATTTATAGTATCCCATTTACCTTTCCATCTACCGAAATATTTATCTCCATCATGAAAAGGTTCAATTATAGTTTCAAAATGCTCATTAATAAAAAGGAGGCAAGTAAGATCGTCAAGTACGGTATAATTTTTCTTGAGAGGTGTTTGTTTAATAAAAGTATTGTTGAAAGTGTCGCATATTCCATGAATAGTGCCTGTAATTAACTCATGCAGATTAGTTTTTTCGCCTAATCTTTTCGAAAATAAACTTAAACGGTCTCGCAATTCAAAAGCTGATTTTTCAGTAAAAGTAGTCAGCACAATCTCGGATGGTTTTGCCTTGCCGGAAAGAATCAAATACAAAGTCCTCAATACAAGAGTATATGTTTTTCCAGTGCCGGGACCGGCAATAATTAATGTCGGACCATCAGTTTCAAAAACTGCTTTTTGCTTCTCTTTGTCAGAGTCAAGTCCAAAAGTTTCGATAAATTTCGTTTGCAGTTCTGTCATTCTTTAAACGAGCTTATTTTCTTTAAAACTGAAATGCTTATCTTGAGCCACAATAATATGGTCATAAATGGAAATATTCAGAACTCTTGCAGGAATGTCAATTGCTTTTGTAATTGTAATATCCTGTTGTGATGCCTGCGGATTTCCGTTTGGATGATTATGCAGGAGTAAAATTGAACTGGCTCCGTTTTTCATTGCTTTTTCAATCACTTGTTTTGGATAAACAGGAGTTTTATCGGTAAGCCCTTTCGAAATCAAATCTTCTTTGACTATTGCTTTTTTGCTATCAAGCGAAATCATCCAGAATTCCTCGTTTGGCAGAAATCCAAGTTTTGCTTTACAGTAGTTGATTAGGTCTTCTTTTGACTGAGTGACCGGTAACTGCTCTGCTTGCTGCTTATAATAGAGCAGAGAAATCTCTTTAATAAATTTACGAAGTGCAAGAGCTTTTTCTTTGAAAAAAGGAATCTGGCTTAGTTCTTGCTCATCAGCGTCAAAAAAACCTTTAATACTACCGAATTTATTGATCGCTTCTTTTGCTGCCGGTTTGACATCTTTTTGAGGGACTACAAATGTGAGGAATAACTCAATTATCTCGTAAGGCTGTAAACCGCTTATGCCTTGTTTAAGAAAACGGTTTCTTAAACGACTACGGTGGTCAAGGTAATGAGGTTTATCTATATGGCCTTTTACTTTCATATGTTACTCTTCACGATGCAAAATGATTTTTATAACTGCATTTTCTTTGCAGAAAAGCAAAATTGCACTCCTTGACAAAACTTTGGTCTCTATGTTGGCTTGTGGGGCTTTGGCAATGTGAGTCAGCAAAATTTAACATTTTTGTGCGGTGGATAGAAATTAAAACACATTCGGATCGGTAATGAATGTTGAGTTGTTTGTTAGTTTCATTTTTATTGTCAATCTGCTTTGTCGTTGTCATTTTCTCCAATCGTGCATAACTTATCTATATGTGTAACCAAGTTATGCATATTTTTCTTAACCAGGTCCTTTTTTCATTACACTATCCCACATGATTTTTAATATATAAGTATTCACTAGTGTCCCGTTAAAAGTTATTGTCACTGAACAGGTTAGGAGTATCATCAATTGGGACTATTGTTGGCGATCTGCTAAAGAGTTCATTTAGAGGCACTTTCTCGAAAGGAGTAATGCCGCAAATTTGAGAGAATGAGTACAATGTCTGATCTATCTTCCATCGTTTTTTTGCGATAGCAAGAATAAGGAACATGCACAGTGCAATCCATATCTGACAGAATACAGCGTTTTGACTGGTACCATAAAATGATTTTATTCTGAGATGCTGCTTGATCCATTTAAAGAAAAGTTCAACCTGCCAACGCTCCCTGTAGAGCTCGGAGATAGTGAGCGGATCAAACTCCGTGTTGTTGGTAATGAACCTGTAAACGACACTGGTGGCATAGTCCTCATATGTTACCATTCTGATGGGTTCGGGGTAATGTTTTTTCGATTGGTAACCTGTAAGTCTGATCAATTCATCACTGACAACACCCGTCTGGTTATCAATACTATTGGAGCTTTCAACAACATACTGCATGTTGTCTTTTGCCCTGGAGACAAAAAACGCTCTCTTCTTGTGGATGAGATTGAACATCCGAAAGAAATCCAGGTAGCCCAGATCAATCACATAAATAGCTGCTGGCTCTATATAAAGCTTATCGAGGATATTGACATCATGCACGGAAGCCTCGGACAAGTAGACAAAAGCAGGAAGGTTGCACCTGAGGTCCAACAATGTATGCATCTTGATACCTCCCTTGTTTTCCCTGAAGGTAGCCCATGGACAAAGCTTCAGACACAGGCTTATAGTGCTGCTGTCAAAAGCATAGACAAGATTGTCAATATCAAGCCTGAAGTTATTATCTCTTTGATACATAGGGCGTGCAATATCAATAAGCACCCTGGCAAAATCTGCATATATGCGCCAATCACGAAGCTCATTGGCTTTTGCAAGGGTGTTTCTCGGAACCGCATGCTTAATGCCGCAGTGATAGAGTTTGCCGGAGACTGCTTTAAGGCAGTTTTCAATATCCCGAAGACTGTCTCTTTGGGTAAGCTGGGCAAAGCTCATGACATAGAAATGATCCCGGCAAGTAAAATGGCGGACTCGATGGTTCCCGTTATAGCGGTCTACACATTTATCAAATTCGTATTCGGGTATCATGGACATAAGCTGAGCAAAGACGGTCTTCCCTTGATTCATGGCGATAATCGTTATGATCTCGCCTTAAATGTAAATTTCAAATCGTTTAAAAATTCAATCTTTGTAATGTATTTATTACTAACTTATTATATATTAAACTCCCGATCTTAACGGGACAGTAGTGATAAGTATTCTTGAAATCGGCTCTTTGTTTTTGACATTTCAGCGTGTTCCACTGTCTTGTGGGTAAATTCTCCCAAGGAAAAAGAAACAGAGTGATTTCGGGAACAAGAGTGCAGTGAAATGAACCCCTTCGTTCAGGCTTCAGGCTGCCGGGACAAGCCCCGCCGCCAAAAGCCCCAATCTGTAACTCAAACAATGATTGTCCGCTTGCTTTATTCCTTAATAATTAGGTATATTTATATGCAGAAGACTGATAATGAAGCCGGACAACAGAGTACGAGAGGTTAAGCGCCCGACAACGGCATCAGTGCCGGTACATGCATTGTCGCCGGTTAGTGCACCGGTGCCAGCGCATTCATTGTTGCCGGCTCATGCATTATTACCGGTAGTTGCATCGGAGTCGGCTTATGCATCATTACCGGTTGGTGTATCGGTGCCGGTGAATGTATTGTCGCCAATTCATGCACCAGTGCCGGTGCATGGACCAGTATCAGCACATGTACTGCTATCCGCCCTGTTGCTTGTAATTCTGCTTTTAATAACAGGCCTCTCCCTCCACTCCCAAACTTACCCCTTCCTGGAATATACCTCTGACGATGGCCTCCCGCAGACACAGTCGACCTCCGTGATGCAGGACAGCAGGGGCTACCTCTGGATACCCACCAGAAACGGCCTGGCAAGGTTCGACGGCCATACCTTCAACTCATACCTGCGCAAGGACGGATTACCGTCAAACCTTATAACCAAGGTGATTGAAGACAAAGGGGGAATAATCTGGGCCATAACCGCGAACGGGATGGCACGCTTCAACGGGATAAACTTCGAAAGTTACCCCTTCCCTGATTCATGCAGGGTCAAACAGCTCAAAATGGTGGCTGTCGGACGTGACACCAATTCATTCTTCCTGTCAGCTTCAATTGACTATGAGAACCATATAATCCTCCTTTTTGAAAATGGCAGCTACTCCGATTTCGCCTCCCGCCATCCGCTACTCCAAAATACAAGCTTTGCAGTAGCAGCAACCAATCCACGTGACACGGTCATCTATCTGATAAATGATGACCACGAAGCCTTCGCCTATGACAGGGGTCAGCTGATATCGCTCAATGAAAGTAATGTCCAAAAAATTACCATGACCGATGGCCAGATCAGGTACAAGTATATGTCAGACCCCGACTTCCTTACCATAGAACCATTCTATTGGGAAACCGGAAACCTGGCATTGTACTATGAGGACCGGGAAGGGACAATCTGGGCAGGCACGGAGACCAGTATCTACAGGCTTATGTCACAGGCATTCGTGATATATGAAAGGGAACACGGATTGCCTGAGGAGACCTGGGCTGTGGTAGCTGATCCTCATGAAGGAATATGGACCGGCTCTGTTGAAGGTGAACTGAGATACTTTGACGGAGAAAAATTCCACGTAAGAAATGAATACCAGGCACTGCTCGGTCAACCGGTATCCTTCTACAGGGGAAGCGCCACCCTGAGCAACGGCGAGATATGGTTTTCAACAAGAGAGGGTGTGCTTATCTGGGATGGCAAAAGGTTCAGAGTGCCAAAGCTATGTCCCAATAATTACCAGGTCTGCATTATCTGGGAAGACCCCGTGGATAAAAGCGTTTTTGTCGGCACTGACCGGGGCCTCTTCCATATCAAAGAAGACAAGGTCACCATCCATGAGGAGATGTCATGGTACGGACACGGAATAGTGGAGGGTGTCGCAAGGGATCACGAGGGCAATTACTGGCTGGCCGGACACCACGGCATGGTTTACTTCGACGGAAAAGAATTTACCCCGTTCAGGTCAGAGCCAGCCCCGGTTGAGATGGTATGGGGTGTGGTCTGCGACCACATGGGAAACATCTGGAGTGCGGGTTCTGACGGCCTGCATATATGCAATCCGAACAATCCTGTATTTGACAATGCCCTGCCAGAAGAGGTCAACCTCCCTGCCAGTGTCATCCGTGATCTGGGAAACCACAAGCTGATTGTCGGACGCATGATGGATATCTGCATCATCGATCTTAACAAATATTATTCAGGACAGCCCGATTATTATTCCATAATAGGCAGGAGCCAGGGATTCCCGGGCAACGACTGCCAGGACAACGGAATTATGCAGGATAAGGAAGGCCGATGGTGGATTCTGACCTCTGACAAGCTGATCTGTTTTGATCCGGATAAGATCAGCAGGAACACACATCCTCCCATGAACCACATCACCAAAGTCGAGGTCCAGGGCAAAGAAGCGCCCTGGGAAACGGCTCTGGAGGCCTCCCTCTTCTATGACACAACCAGCTTCCTGAAGATCAAAGGAAAACAGAACCGTATCAGAATAAGCTACACCGGTATATCAACAAGAAATCCGGAGGGTGTCAGATATCGCTACAGGATGGTGGGTTTTAATGACAACTGGTCAGAAAAGACCACAGAGCGGTCAGTTGTTTACTCCAACCTGCCTCCCGGCGAATATCTCTTCAGGGTCCAGGCAATAAACGCTGACGGTGTTCTGTCTGAGGAACCTGACCAACTGACAATCAGCATTGTGCCAACATTCTTCCAGTCAAAAATCGTCAATGCAATAATGATGATGCTGGCCCTCTCGCTGATGGTATTCCTTTCGTTTCAGATACGCAAGGCTGTACTGGTAAAAAGGGTTACCACGGCACGGAGAGAGGCTGAAGCATACAGGCTGCAGCTAAACTCCGTGATCAGGCAGTTTGACCCGCATTTCACGTTCAATGCCGTAACCTCAGTAGGATCACTCATTATGAAAGGTGAAAAGGAGAAAGCCTATAATTATTTCATTAAACTGTCAAACCTTCTCCGTTCCATCATATCTGACAGCAACGTGCTTCTGAGGCCCCTGGAGGATGAGATTGAGTTCGTTACACGCTACTGCGAGCTCCAGAAACTGCGCTTTGGCAACAGGTTCGAATACACGGTAAATATTGACAGTGATGTCAACCTTAAAAGCCCCGTGCCGAAAATGATCATACAGTCATTCGTTGAAAATGCAATCAAACATGGCCTGGAGAACAAGAAAGAGCAGGGTATCCTCAGGATCAGCATCAGCAACTGCGGGGCTGGTATGGAAGTGATTATACTCGACAACGGAATCGGCAGGGCTGCTGCCGCTGATCTGCAAACACACGGACCAGGTACCGGACTGAAAAATATAGCAGGCATTGTTGAGACCCTGAACAAAGTGAACAATGAGAAAATTACCTTCACCCTGACTGACCTGCATGACAATGGCAGGGCATCAGGCACAAAGGTAACAGTATTCCTCCCGTACAACTACTCCCTCGACCTGACTGCTGATATGTAGTGATAAATCAACCCAAACCCTAATAGCATGAATTCCCGGAAAATCAGATCAATGATCGTCGAGGACGAACCGGAGGCCCTCGATCTGCTGACAGGACTGCTGGAAGCCACGGGAGAGGCAACGGTGGTTGCCTCAACTACAAATCCTTTTGAGGCCATCGATCTGTTGCTGTTGCATACACCTGACATCCTGTTCCTCGACATTAAAATGCCGGGGATGTCAGGATTTGACATAATCAATGAGATGAACAGGCTGACCGCCCTGACACCACACGTTGTTTTCACAACCGCCCATGATGAGTATGCAATCAAAGCGTTCGACTGTGCTGCCTTCGACTACCTCCTGAAACCAATTGACCCTGAGCGGCTGGCCGAGACTCTCCACCGGCACAGCAGCCAGACCGTCCGGAAAAAGAGAGAGCAGCTGCAGCAACAATCTTTTCCGAATAATGAGAAGATACTTATCTTCCGCGGTGTCACCGGGGTGACTTTCATTGATACCGATGAGGTGGTTTATATTACCGCTGACGGAAACTACTCAAGCTTTCATTTCATTTCCGGAAGAATAGAAACAGTAACCTCCCTTATCGGAAACATTGAGGCGCAGCTGGGAAAGCAGTTTTTCAGGACAAGCAGGTCATGCATCATCAACACGTCATATCTTGCACGCATCGACATGAAACAGTTGTCCTGCGTATTTATCAAAGGTGAAAAGGAATTCAGGTGCGAGATCTCGCGTGACAAGGTAAAAATGCTCACGGATTTCATGAAAAACCGTTTCTTCGAACTCTAAAATGAAGTGACTTTTTTTTACATTTTTAGCTGGTGCCTGTCCGTACTTTAGAAGCTGCCTTTCATACAATAGAATACTTTTTAAACAGAAAGATTGCTATTTTATTCAATCTTTACCACCGTATTTCATTTTACGGTAAACTAGGGTTTTTTAACAAACGACAGGTGGTTCTTCCCCCCCCCATTTCCCTGTCAGGCCACACAGATCACTGCAGAAAGGTCTGTGTGGCGCGTTTTTATGGGGTAGATGAATTAAATCTCAATCCTGAAAACCCACACGTAATCAGACGAGGGTCTGTTCCTGACGTGTTGTGGTACAGAAACGATAAATGACCCGTTCCCGTTCTTCCACCTGCATACGGCTCCGGAACCGGGCACTGACACTTTTGCCCCGGCCGGCAGAGTAAGTCCGTTCATCGTAATGGCGGCCGGCATCTGTTCACCTTCATCAGCCATATAATAGAGGTACCAGGTGTCATCGCCTTTCCGGGTGATGCAGCTCTTGCCGTCCTTATGCGGGGCAAGCGCCCTCGTTCCGTAAATGGCTTCACCGTTCACCTTTATCCATCTCCCTATCTCCTCAAGCAGGGAGTAAGCCTCCGCGGGCCATGTGCCGTCAGGGGCAGGACCTATGTTCAGCAACAGGTTACCGCCCTTTACGACTATATCAACCAGCAGGTGAACAGCCTCGCGTGGCGACATGAACTTCGGATCGGGCACCCATGCCCAGCCGCCACCGGCAATGATGCATGACTCCCACGGGTATGGCAGCGCCTTCTCAGGCACCCTGTTCTCAGGCGTCAGGTAATTCTGGTTCTTTCCGTACACAGCCCTGTCAACAACAATCAGTCCCGGCTGCGCCTGCCGCGCTTTGGCCACCAGCTCATCCATACGGATATCCTGGCTCTGCACCCTGGTCATCTTGTTGCCCTGGGCCATCCTGGACCTGAGCACCTCATCATCGGTCATCTTCCTGACCCAGCCGCCGTCGAGCCACAGGATGTCAATCGTGCCATAATCGCCGCCAAGGAGTTCCATAATCTGTCCGTGGGTGAACTCCACAAACTTCTCCCAGCGCTCCGGGTAATCAGTGATGCTATAGTTGACATGGCGGTCAGGCGTGGCAAAGTTTGGCCACCAGTAGTACTCGCTGTGCCAGTCAGGCTTCGAGAAGTAGGCACCCGTCCATAATCCCTGTTCGCGGAAAGCCCTGAATATCTCCTTTGTTACGTTTGCGCGGGGATTAACGCTGAACGGGCACTCCGGGTCAGTTATCCTGTAGTCTGTCAGTTTTGTGTCAAACATTGAAAAACCGTCGTGATGCTTGGTAGTGAAAACCACGTATTTCATTCCGGCATTCCGTGCTGCAGCAGCCCATTTCTCCGGATCGAAAGCAATCGGATTAAAGCTGAGCTTCAGGGCTTCATACTGTTTTTTATACTCTGTGTAATCAGGGTTTTTGCGACGGCACCAGCCCTCATCCTCGGCGCAGATCGACCATGATTCAACTATCCCCCACTGACTGTAAGGTCCCCAGTGCATCAGGAGGCCGAACTTCAGGTCCTGCCACTCTTCGAGTTTCCGGAGCACCAGCGGATCACTCTCCGGAATATATCTTTCATCGTGATCCTGCGCCACGAGCGGCCCGGCAAAAAGGGCGGCAACCACTACTGCCGGCAGACAGGCCCGCATCCATCTCATGACAGAACGGAAGATGCTTTTCATGTCAACAGATACTAATCAGTTTCAAGTTTCCCATTGAGCGAGATGCCAACCACGGTCATTGTCTTATCCAATGTCTCTTCAGGCACTCTGATGAAGTAGACCCCGGCGTGGTCGCTCCAATATGGTCTCAGGTATTCCTTCACCTCGAGGTTGGTGCCGTTGCCTACCACGAAAGCCTTGTTGATACGGTTCTTCACCCCTTCGAGCATCAGCTCGCCACCCCCGTTACCGGGAAAGAAGAGATAGAGTATGGTGCTGTCGCGGCTCATGGTGGAAGGCCCTGCGAAAAGGCCTTCAGGCAGGCCGGCCACTGTGCCGTAAATTGCCTGTTTATGTTTGGAGGTCCAGCGACCCATCTCCCTGAGCACCTCAACCTGTTCTTCCGGGATGGTTCCGTCGGCCTTCGGGCCGATATCAAGGAGCATGTTTCCTCCCATCCCTATGCAACCGGCAAAGATACGCACCACCTGCGACGGGCTCTTGTAGTTCCTGTCATTCCCCTGATATCCCCAGGAATCATTCATTGTCATGCAGAGTTCCCAGTATTTGTCGGCCGGACGTTTTGAGGGGAGTCCCTGCTCGGGAGTGCCGTAATCACCATACCCTGCCAGCCTGGAATTGATAATGGCGGAGGGATTCCGTTCCAGAATAGTTTTTCTTATACCCGCTGCATCCCATGTCTCGGCGCTCTGCTCCCAGTCGCCGTCAAACCACCACAGGTCAGGCTTGAACTCCTTCTGCAGCTCGGCCATCTGCCCGTTGTTGAACTGCATGAACCGCTGCCACCTTTCCGGGTCATCAGAATACCTTTTAACTGTTCTTGTAAGGTTCGGATAGTCTGGGTGCGACCAGTCAAGCAGTGAATAGTAAAGTCCTGCCTTCAGTCCTGCGCGCCGCAACTCCTTCACGAAAGGTTTCACCAGATCACGGCCTGCCGGTGTGCTCTCAACCGTATTGAGCCGGCTGAGCTTCGTGTCCCAGAGGGCCACCCCGTCATGATGCTTTGAGGTAAGCACGGCATAGCGGGCGCCGCTCTCCCTGATCAGCCTGACCCAGGCGTTCGGGTCATATGACGAGGCGGTGAAGCCGTCAAGCTGCTTCATGTAATCATCATGACCAATGAGTCCGTTGAAAAATGACCACGACTCGTCAATCCCGTTGACGGCATAAATTCCCCAGTGGATGAATATTCCGAGTTTCGCATCCGCGAACCACTTCATCCGCTCATCATCGGAGGTCCGGTCCGGCATATAGGGCTGGGCAGAAACCTGTCCGCCAACAAACAGGAACAGGGCCACGGCCAATAGCGACCGTATTGAGAAAGAATGAAATACGTTCATAATATATTGTTTTACTGGTTTTTACAAGAATGTCGCTGCCCGGGGCGCCGGGGCAGCTATCTATGAAAAGTCAAATCCCGAGATGTATGCCGGGGAGTCATAGAACTTCTCGGTCTCCGCGGGGTCAAGCCCCGAAAAGAGGGCATACACCAGTCCGGGCTTCGCGTTCAGCAGCCTGTTGATGGTGCCCATTCGCCTGTTGGTGCGAAGGGTCTCATAGAGACATGAGTGATCATCGAGCCATGTCAGAGCAGTATGGTAGCCCTCCTCTGCGCAGACGGCCTCAAAAAGATCCGGCAGCAGGTCTTCGCTGCCATCGCGGCAATAAATAGCATTCAGGATAATGTACCTGAATTCTTCCGGCTGGAACAGTCTCCTGAAATATGGAGTACGGTGCAGCACCTTCATCATCATCCAGCCCCACACCCCCGGTACGTTCACCACCCTGTAACATGCCGGGATGGCTCCCACGCCCGCCACTATCTCACCGTTCCGGCGAAGCACATAATATTTATGATCATAAAACGAAAACTCGTCGGTATAAAAACAATAACCGCTGTAGAACTCATCCAGGAGTTTTGCCATGGCAGGCTCCTCCTCCGGAGTGAGCCTCTCCACCGAAGGATTAGTCTTCGGGTTGAACCTGCTGAAGGCCACTGTCAGGAAGGAGCGGATATATTCAAATCCTACCTGATTGATTATGTTCCTTGATCTCTCATTGCGGCTCTCCACGTAAGCATAAAGCACATGCGGACCGGATTTGCCATCATCTCCGGCTGTCAGCTGCGGGTCTCTGAAAATGGAGAATATCTTCTGCTTGAAGCTGTCTCCTGCCCCGGCCAGCCGTCTCCCGGCTTTTCCCGGCGCCCTTTCTACCTGGAACGCACTCTGCACCGTGAGATACCTGAGATAAGCGGAGGGGTACCGGTTTCCACGGTTTGATGTAATTCGCCTGCATAGTCCTATCGCCCCCTTAAGGCTGTTTCTCTTGTAGAGAGCCAGGAAAGAGAGCCTGTCACCGTACGACCTGATCCGTTCCGCAGTGTTCAGCAAGATGTAGCGCATGCCGCCCTCTGAGCCAAGGATTGTTGACTTTATCAGATCGGTTATTTCCTCGTCAGCACTCCTGACTTTTCTGATTTCAAGTTTCTTGTAATCAAGCAACGGTTTCTGCTCCATCTTTTATATGTTTAATTATCTGAGTGTTCCGGCCAGCGTACCGGCCACTGCCAGGTCCTCAGGTGTTGTTATCTTGATGTTCTCCCTGTTCCCGTATGTAAGGTGTATTTTCACCCCGTCAGCCTCAGCCACGGTGGCATCGTCCGTAAATGAGGGGTCAAATCCGCGGCGGTAGGCATTTTTGATCATGCTGCCGCGAAACACCTGCGGTGTCTGTATCAGCCGCACTTCGCTCCTCGGCACCGGCCTGCTCTCATCGCCGGCCAGTATTCTCACGGAGTCTGCCGGCTCAATGAAGGGCACGGCATTGCCGAACTCTTCAGCATCGGCAAAGCATCTCCAGATGGTGTCATGACTCACCAGCGGCCTGACGCCGTCATGGATGGCCACAAGGGAGTCGCCACTGACGCACCCCAGTCCCGCCTTCACCGAGTGAAACCGCTCCTCTCCTCCTGCCACCACCTGATGAGTGATGGTAAAAGAGTACTCCGTGCAGAGCTTTTCCCACAGTGCATGATGGCCCTCCGGCAGTACCAGAATGATCTCCAGGGTGCTGTCAAACGTGTGGAATTGTTCAATGGTACGCATCAGCAGCGGCCTCCCTCCGAGCAGGAGGAACTGCTTCGGGATGGATGACTTCATTCTCCGTCCGCTTCCGCCGGCAACTATGATACAGTACCTCTTCACTTCACAATAATATGCGAGAGGCCCTTTCGGGGCCCCTTCACTCAAATATCAATCTTTCATGTAAAGATAGCGCTTGATGCTCTTCTTCGGAGTCTTGACAAACTCTTCAGGATGCACCCTGAACTTTGTGACAGCCATATAGTCGGGAAGCCTGTTGTTGACATCCTTCCTGATGGTGTCAAGGAGAGCCGCAAGTCCATCCTCTCCGATGCCCTCTTTGCGAAGCGTCTCATGATCGGGATAGATGAGCCCTACAAGCTTGTCATCCTCAGAGATGACAACCGATTCTGCCACATACTTATAGTTGTTTATGACAGATTCGATCTCTTCCGGGTAGATATTCTTGCCCGAAGGGCCGAGGAGCATGTCCTTGCTGCGGCCCCTGATGAAGAGGTAACCATCCTTGTCAATCACGCCAAGGTCTCCGGTATGCATCCAGCCGTCTTCTTCAATTACTTCCTTCGTGGCTTTCTCATTCTTGTAATATCCAAGCATCACGTTAGCGCCGCGGAGCATTATCTCGCCCACCACATTGGCGGGGTCTGGAGAGTCAATCTTTATTTCCAGGGTGTCAACGGATTTTCCGCATGATCCCAGGCGTGCCGTTCTCCAGCCGTCATAACTGATCAGCGGTCCGCACTCGGTCATTCCATAGCCCACGGCATACCGCATCCTGATCTTCCTGAAAAACTTTTCGGCGTCAGCGTTGAATGCAGCACCCCCGATAACCAGCTCCTTGAAATTGCCGCCAAAGCTTGTCTCAAGCTTCTCACGCACCTTCTTGAAAAGAATATTTTTAATGCCCGGTATCTTCAGCAACACCTTCATGACAGGCTTGCTTATAACCGGAAGCAACTGATACTTGTAAATCTTCTCGATGACCAGCGGTACCGAGAGTATCAATCTGGGTCTGATCTCCTTGAAGGCCTGGATGAGTATATGCGGCGACGGTATCCTGGTCAGGATGGTGATATGGCATCCGTAGGTAAAGGGGAAGAGAAACTCGAAAGCGCAGCCATAAGTGTGTGCCAGTGGCAGGAAGGAAACAACCCGGTCACCCGGATCCAGAGGCATGTTCGCCTGTGCGTAGCGTATGTTTGCAGCGAGGCTCCTGTGAGGTATCATCACACCCTTGGAGAAGCCCGTTGTACCCGAGGTATAGCTCAGAACTGCCATTTCCTCATTGTCTATACCGGAAAATTTAATATCATCCGGACTGAATGCCGGGTATGCCTGTGAAAACTTCTCATCAAGAGATTTGTAGATATCCGTGATCTTCTCACTGCGGCTCATGAGCATCTCAAACGTGTCAAGGCTTTTTACGCACTGAATATCCTTCAGCTTTTCGGGATCAAGTGATTCCCACAGCTTGTCATCAGCAAAAAGAATCGTTGAGTCGGAGTGGGTTAGGATATTGTGAAGATCATCGGGTTTGAAATCAGCCAGAATCGGCACTACCACAGCGCCATAGGTAACCACTGCCAGGTATATGGCGCACCAGTTGGCAGAGTTCCGCCCGAGCAGGGCGATTTTGTCACCTTCACGGATGCCGTACTCTTTAAAAGCTATGTGCTGTTTGACCATTATCTCGGCGATCTCCCTGTACGTGAAACCTTTCTCCCGGTAATTCGAAAGCGCCTCTATTTCCCAGTTCTTTCTGATACTATCCTCCACATAGGAGATGAATCGTTCCTTGATCATAATTTTGGAGTTTTTTTATTTCATTCGGCAAATGTAAGCTTTTCGCCGTTATCTGGTGTCAAAACCTGTACAGGACAATCAGTGTCAGGGTCATTATCAGGTTAATCACACTGAAGATTATGTTGTACCTTACTCTGTTCCCGCTGAAGCGGGTTATTTTTCGTGAAAAGATGCCGACCGTAGGCACGAAGAGCACTACCAGAAACACGAAGAACTCCGCCCCGTCAAAAACCTGGCTCACCCCGCCGTCCCTGAGGCTGGCAAAACAGATCACCACCAGCATCACCAGCAGGTATATCAGGTATGTGCCTTTCAGGGCCAGTGTTGAGAGAGGCCTGGCATGATGCAGCTTGTGCGGCTTGAGATAGGCATAGGCAATGGAGAAGAGTATCACTATCAAGAGCCCCCCTATGATATAATTCATCATCTCCGGCAGATTATACTTGTTCATTTTGTTCCCAAAATCAGGGTTTATGCTGTCTCCAGCTCAAACCATACCAGTGAGCTTGCGCCAAGAACCGCCGCATTCTGCGTGCTCAGCTCCGAGGGCAGCAACTTCACCCTGCCACGGTAGATATAGAGGATATCTTCCTCCAGATGCCTTCTGGTGGGTTCAAATATCAGCTCCCCGGCGAGGGCGAGGCCCCCGAAGAGGAAAATAGCCTCGGGATTGGTGTGAACTGTCACGTTGGCCAGGCTGAATGCAAGCATGGCCCCGGTCTGCTCAAACGCCTCGAGGGCTATGGGGTCACCCCTGCGCGCAGCTTCACAGATCAACTTTGAGTCAAGCTCCTCGAAGCTGAGCTTTCGTAGTTCGCTGTCGTCAAGTCTTTCGGCCATCAGTTGCAGCACCGTCCGTTTCAGGCCTGTTGCCGAGACATATGTCTCAAGACACCCCTTCCGTCCGCATCCGCAGTCGCGGTCTGACCTCCCCGGCCTTATGGTGGTATGTCCCAACTCACCCGCGAAGCCGTCATGCCCGTACACCAGCTTTCCGTCAACGACGAATCCGCTGCCGAGGCCGGTGCCGAGGGTTATCACCACAAAGTTCTTCATCCCCCTGGCGCCGCCGAAGACCATCTCGCCCACGGCTGCAGCGTTGGCATCATTGGTGACGATGACCGGCAGCGGGGTGTGACGGGCAAAAAGATCAGCCAGCGGGACAATACCTTTCCAGGGCAGGTTAGCCGCATATTCGATGGTTCCCTTGTTGATATTGCCCATGGGAGCCCCGATGCCAAAACCGAGAATCTCAATATCATAATCCGGGTTCTGTGCAGTGATCATCATCTTCTCATAGAGCGCAGCAACAAAACTCTCAGGCTTATCATATTGACTCGTTATGATCTGGCCCCCGGCCAGGATCTCTCCCGACCGGTCAACAAACCCGAAAGTGGTGCTGGTGCCTCCGATGTCAATCCCTGCAACTGCTTTTACCTTTTCCATATTCAGAAAGAGAGTTTACACAACGTAAATATACGCTTTAATAGAAGCGAAAAAAAATGTGACCCGGCAGCAGGATGCTACTTTTTGGCTTCCGGAACGTACTCATTGCCAACCTTCCGTGCGCGCACGGGGTGGTCAGGGTCAATGCCGAGGGAGATGCCTGTCTCAACCAGGAGGTTCCAACCGGCAGTCAGCTGCAGGTACTCGGCATAATCTCCTCCGTCAGGAATGACGATTGTCGGGAATTCGGTCTTTTCACCGGAAATGGCGATGACATTCACCCCCACGCCTTTCACCAGGCACTCCATGAACTTGTCACGGTCATGCTCAAACGGAGCGACCCAGATGAGCACATCACCCCTGTTCATCACCTCCTCAATGCCATGCAGCGCGAAGGTCCCCTCAAGAAACCCGGATTTCTTGCGGGTAATCTCGTTGGTCTTCAGCGCCAGCTCTGCAGCCACCCCGTTATCACGTCCGGCAAACCAGATCATATCAGCATCATGCATCATCGTGATAATCTTCCTGTCAATCTTCGCGGTGAGCACCTCCTCCATCAGAGCAGCAGTCTTGCGCAGGCCCGCCATCTTCTCTCCCCTCAGGTTGCGCAGCAGGGAGTCATAGAAGAGAGCCTGCTCCACAACTGATTTTGTGGCGGCAACGGCATTCTCCTTGCCGCATTTCAGGACATGGGTGGCATGTGCAAACTCCTCCAGCTTCGTATTGTGGCTGGCCGTCAGGCCGAAAACGGTGTCATGCTTCTTCTTCTTAAGATGGTCAACAAGGCGGATCACCTCCTTTGTCTGGCCGGAGTTGGATGCCGCAAAAACGACGAAATCCTTCAGGTTGTACTCCAGCGCCTGGGTGCATCCCTCGGTTAGCACCGGCAGCAGAAACTCCTTCCTCAGGTTGGCGAAAATAGCCCGCTTCGCGGGGAAGAGTCTGCTGCTCCCTTCGCCCGTCAGGAAAAGACCTTTCTTATTTCTGAAGGCAGGAATAAACGGGATGGACAATTCGGGACGGAATGATCTGACGATGCCTGGTGTTTCCATCATTTCACGCACCAGTGCGTATTTGCTGTATTTCTTATCGGTCAGGTTCATGATATTGTTTTTTACAGTTTTGCAATTAATTATGCGGGGTCTTGCTGCTCCTGCGGATGAAGGCTCCTATATGGTCAGACAAATTTCAGGATTCCGAAGAACTCCGGCCTGTGATAATCAGGTTTTTCCGTGCCAACCGGGTTCCATGTGACGAAGTGAGGGGTGGTCAGCCTGTCACCGCACTTGTAGAAGTTGGCCCTGAAGCTTTTGCCCGCCAGGCTGCCGACATTATGCCGGAAGAAAGTTTCAAGCGGGATGGCCACGGTGATTGACCAGCTGATGTCACCGCTGATCTCTGAAAAGGGTTCGCTGCCCATTGTTGTGAGGCGGCGTATGTTGCCGACAATGGCCGGATCTGTCCGTGCGCTGTCATGACGGCTGTGACCTGAGCCCATCAGCGCTGTGCCGATGGGATTGAACTCGAAGTTGTAATAGATTCCGTCATCTTCCGGCGAGACGAAGAATTCAACACATGAGTCCTCGCATACCATCTCGTTGGTGTTGCCTTTTTCAGCCTTGACATGTGCCTCGCGGACATAGTACTTGATGTATATCTCCTTCTCGCCCCATGCGATGTTGAATCTTACCTCAGGTTTGTATGTGTGGCTCTGCCAGTTCAATGTCTCTATCCCGTGGCCTTTGCCCAGTTCGTCGAGGCGTACGGAGACCTCTGCCATTGACGGTATCTCCTTCTCTGTCTTCAGCCTGCTGACCTCTATGATATGCATTTTGGTTTGATGTTTTATCTATTGTCCGCTCCTCTCTCTCCTGCCATCTCTATTTCATCTCCTTCCATATGAGCGCTGATGCGCCCAGTACTGCTGCCTGCACCTCCGGCAGCCCGGAAGGTTCCACCCTGAAGGTGCCCCGGAAAACCGGTTGCACCAGCTCGTCGGCATACTTCCGTACCGGCCCGAAGAGAGCTTCGCCTGCATTTGCCAGTCCGCCGAAGAGGTATATAACCTCCGGGCTTGAGAATATTACCGAGTTGGCTATCCCGAGCGCGATCATCCGGGCGGTCTGGTCGAGAGCTTTCTGAGCGATGAGATCGCCGGCCGCCGCGGCTTCAGCGATCCGCCGTGAGGTGATCTCACTGCCCCTGAGCTCCCGCAGCGTGCTATCATCACGGCGGTCGCTGAGCAGTGACAAAGCAGTACGGACCAGCCCTGTGGCTGATGCATATGTTTCAAGACAGCCGCGGCGCCCGCATCCGCACACCCGGCCTCCCTCAACAACGATCATATGACCCAGTTCACCGGCAAAACCGGTATGCCCGTACACCACCTCGCCGTCAACGACGAAGCCGCTGCCAAGGCCCGTGCCCAGGGTCAGGATGATGAAATCCTTCACACCCTTCGCGGCGCCGAAAATCATTTCTCCCAGTGCCGCCGCATTGGCGTCATTGGTGATGCGGGTCCTGAGGCCTGTGGCTTCTTCGGTCATCCTGACAAGCGGAATAATCCCCTTCCACCGCAGGTTGGGCGCCAGCTCAATCGTTCCCTTATTGAAGTTGGCATTGGGTGCACCGATGCCTATGCCGATCAGCTTCAGTCCGCTGTTCTCAGCCATCATCTCCTTCAGTTTCGCGTCAAGCGCAATGACAAAATCATCGGCTAAAGCATAATCGGGCGTCGAGAGGTTCCCCCCGGCATGAATTACTCCTTCAGCATCAACAAAACCAATTACGGTGTTCGTTCCGCCAATGTCAACTCCGGCAACTACTTCTTTCATTGTTATCTGTTTTAAACTTCTTTCAGCAGCTCAGGCTGTGTCTTGTATGTCTGCAAAACCAGTTCTCCGAACAGGGTGTTGGCCCATGCAAACCACTTGCGTGTGAATTTTGATGGGTCGTCCTTCATGAACGACTCATGCATGAAACCCGTTGCTGCATGGGTATTTTTGAGCATCCTGAGTGATGTAATGATATCATGGTCGTTCGAGGCTGTCAGCGCTTTCATGATGATGGCAATGGGCCAGATGCGGTCACGGCCGGTATGCGGACTCCCCACACCATGCCCGCTGATGCCAGAAAAATAGTACGGGTTGCTTTTGCTCAGCACAAATTTGCGTGTGCGCAGGTAAAGCGGATCACTCCGGTCAATGGTTCCAAGGTATGGCATGCTGAGCAGGCTGGGAACATTGGCATCATCCATGAAATTGTAGTTGAAATAGCCGTCAGTCTCGTAGGGGATGATCTCTCCGTGCACCGGATGAACGGCACGGGCATATTTCGCAAGTGCGTCATTGACCTCACCAGCCAGCGCGGTGGCATCAGCCAGAAGAGCCTCATCACGTGTGACATCGGCAGCAATCTCGCCCATTTTGCGTAGTGCGCTAACAGCGAAATAGTTCGAGGGAATCAGGAAAGGCCATATGGTTGCATCATCTGACGGCCTGAATATTGATACTATCAGGCCCACCGGGTTGATGGGATTACCATATCCGGCTCCCGCAACAGTATCGGTCTGCCAGCCTGTGACCCTCTGGAACTTGTACGGACCCGGGTTATCCTTGCGTTGCTGCTCGCGGAATGTTTTGATGATAAGCCTCATCGCCGATGACCAGGAGGCATCGAAAACCGAGGTGTCGCCGGTGGTTTTCCAGTATCCGTGAGCCAGCCTGACAGGGTAACAGAGCGAGTCTATCTCCCACTTGCGCTCATGCAGCTCCGGCTTCATGTCAGTCAGGTCATTCATCCATTCGCTCTGGCCCGGACCATCATTGAAGGCATTGGCATAAGGATCGATATGAATACACTTAACCTGCCTGTTGATCACGCCGGCGATGAGAGCCTTCAGTTGCGGGTCACGCGGGGCAAGCGGCACATATGGCCACACCTGGGCCGAGGAGTCGCGCAGCCACATCGCATGGATATCTCCCGTTATCACAAAGGTATCTGGTCTGCCCTCCTTTTCGGAGAAGGTGACAGTGGTGTCAAGGGTGTTGGGAAAACAGTTCGAGAAGAGCCAAGCCAGCTCATTGTCAGATCCCAGGAATGACTCAATCTCCCTGATTGTCTCCTCTACGGCCTTACTGCGGAATTTGCGCTTCCTGACCGGGGGTCTTGCAGAAGGCCACCGCCGGGTTCCGGCTGTGACAAATGAAGGTATCCCGGCAGAGAGCGCCACTCCTGCCATCATGCTGTTCCTGATGAATTTCCTGCGTGAAGACATCTCTTTACCTCCTTGTTGTGGGTTTACTCCTCAGCGAAACATTCTTGACATACATTTCTCCAATATCCCAGTCCTGCTCCAGCGCCCAGTTAATCTTGACCTCCAGTTCATCCGGGTAATATGTGACCGGTTCAGGCTGCCTGCCAGCGTTAAAGTCGCCAGTGGTCCATTTGCCGTCTGAATCCAGGTCATAGATCGCCTTCAGCCTGTACTTCCCCTTGTCAAGAAGCGGGAAAGAGACCTCTCCGGGGCTGGTCACTGATACTTCCCGTACAACCTTGTCCCTGTCCCCGGTCAGCTGGATTATCACCTTTCCCTCATAGCCGGAAAGCCTGACCATGAGACTTCCGTAATCCTCCGCCGTAGCTACAGAGATGTTGTACGTCGCAGAGTCATTTGCCGTTCCGAAGATATCGCTGAATGCTCCCTTTCTGCACATCAGCGAGTAGGTGGCTCCCGGTTCGAACTGCGCCTTCATGTACAGGAGGCGGGAAGAGACCGTATCTATTACAAAACTGTAAGGAAGCAGAGTCTGAACAGAGTCAACCGTCCGGATTAGCCTGATGAGTGATGTATCAGGCTCTGCAAACGGTGTGGCCGATCTGAACGATGGCACGATGCCCGGCCTGACCTTTCCGGAAATATTGTGAGTGATGTTCAGTCCCGGCGTCCTTCCGCTGCCTCCCCTCGGGGCGGCAGGCTTCATATACCTGAAACTGATTGTGTCAGTTTTCGCGATAATCGTTCCGGTGGTGTCAGTAAACGGAAAGGTGAGAATGACATCCACCAGGTCTTGGCCGTACACATCGGGGTTGGTTACCCATATCATGAAGGTATCACGGGCCGCGTTGTGCTCCATAAACCATGCTGAACTGTCGGCTTCGGGCAGGGTTGCCGACACCTGTCCGCTGTCTGACGGCAATGCCAGACCAAAGCTGATGCCCCATGAGCTTTTCCTCTCGGTGAATGTCAGATATTGCTGCTTCGGCGGCTCCCGGAAAGCATATAGCCTGTGCAGCCCGTAAACGAACTTATCAGGCTTTGTGGCCTCGGTGGCATTGGCGGGCCTGTATGTGACAGTGTCAGGCACAAGGCCGAAATAGTTATCAGGTGCGATGGAGATGACTGAGTCACCGAAAGCAAATATCTCATCCGTTAAATCGTACCTGGTATTGCCGTTGAGGTCCTTCAGGGCGAAGAGCCTGTAATCTCCGGGCCTGATGTTGCTTATCATGAACCCGCCCGACGGGTCCGGCCTGGATATGTATGCCGGCAGCATGGTGCGGGGGGCAGTGTCAGACAGGTTGGAGAACATGATCACCGTTATATCCTCAACTATCTCGAGATCAAAAGCATTGAACACGTTGCCGGTCAGCGAGAGTGAGTCGAGAACCGGCCCGGTAGAGAAAACATATTGATAGTTGTTGATCGGGTTGTTTTCATTGTTGTCACGGATGGCATCCTGAAAATAGAAAGTGTAGGTGGTGCTGTCAGCCAGCTCTTCCTCCCAGGTGACAACAAGGCTCTTGCCCCTGAGTTTCACCTCGGGCTTTGTAGCCATCGGAGGCGACACCATGAATTTTTCCGATATACGGTCAAGTACAACGTATTCATCGAAGGTGACAGTGAATGACTTGCCGGTGAACATGACGCTGCCGTTCTCCGGAACGCTTTTCAGTATCACGGGAGGATCCATATCCTTCGGACCACCCGTGGGAGCGCTGATCTTTGCACACGAAAGCACAAAGAGCGTGGCTATAACTGTCAGTCCAAGGCTGCCTGATATGTATCTCCCGTAATCCACCAACTGCAAACTTACATCAAATTTTGTTACATGATATGTGGGGCAAAGGGGGCCGGATATGCCTTTTACAGTGAAATGGGACAACTGTTTCTTTTTTGCATAAATTTGCATTCCAAACATCAGCAGTATGGAACTTCAGATAATTCCGTGGAATGTTAATCCGGAGATCTTCCGGATAGGCAACTTTGCAGTAAGATGGTATGGACTGCTTTTCGCATCAGGATTCGTCTTCGGGTACAATATCATGAGGAGGATCTTCAGGCATGAAGGGCTGACAGACGCAACCCTCGACAGGCTGACTGTTTACATGGCCATTGGCACGATTGTCGGCGCCAGGCTGGGACACTGCTTTTTCTATGAACCCGGGTATTATCTGGCCAGACCCATTGAGATCCTGAAGGTATGGCACGGCGGTCTGGCAAGTCACGGAGCGGCCATTGGCATACTGCTGGCACTGTGGCTCTTCGTCAGGAAGGAGAAAAAGCCATTCCTGTGGATCATTGACAGGATAGTTATCGTGGTGGCGCTCGCCGGATCACTGATACGTCTGGGAAACCTGATGAATTCGGAAATTTACGGAGTCGAGACAACCCTGCCATGGGGATTTGTTTTCCTCCGGAACGGAGAAACGGCGCCGAAGCACCCCACACAGATATATGAGTCACTGGCATACCTTATCACCTTCGGAATACTGATGCGCATCTACTGGAAGAAAGCCGGCAAACCATTGCCCGGACTGCTGTTTGGTCTATTCCTGATTCTTGTCTTCGGATTCAGGTTCCTGGTAGAATATATAAAGGAAGACCAGGTGGCTTTCGAGGCCGGGATGAAACTGAATATGGGCCAGTGGCTGAGCATACCGCTGGTGCTGGCAGGCATCGTGCTGCTCATCTGGGTATTCACCCGAAAGCCGGCACCAAAGCCGGTGACCGAACCATGGTCACCACAGAAAGGGGTGCCTAAAAGGTAGCTGAAATAACCGCCTGCGGCGGGAAAAAATTCTAAAGGGGAAACCTCTCACAGGGAAACCTGCAGCGGGAAAGCCTGCAATGGAAAAACTCCAGCGGGAGAACCTCTTATAGAAAAAACTCTGGCGGGGAAAACTCCCGGCGCGAAAAACCTCCGGCAGACACTAACGGATTAGACACTGATCCCGCACCACGGGAAAACAGCCGTTATTGCTGCTTCTTCAATATGCCGTTGAAGATGAGGGTCAGTATCGC
>ERZ1026814.322-NODE-322-length-31706-cov-14.007157_pt1 | contig 31706 bp, 23 predicted proteins | sample MGYA00520871_ERZ1026814 | MGnify/ENA primary metagenome ERZ1026814 (study PRJEB33270, sample SAMEA104284478) | anaerobic digester metagenome | biome: Anaerobic digester microbiome; feature: mesophilic sludge digester; material: Anaerobic digester biomass | place... | reverse complement strand
CGATATTGATGTATAATCTGTATATTGTGTTTTTTTTTTCAAGCAGAAGACGGCATACGAGATCTAGTACGGTCTCGTGGGCTCGGAGATGTGTATAAGAGACAGCAACAGGGGATAGTGTAACTGTATATTCCCCAAATCTGGATTTACAGGAAACCTATATGGCAAGGAGTCCTGATAAACTATATTTTACGCTGAAAAACCTCAGCGGCAGTTTTCCGATAATGAATTCCCTAACCAGTTATAATGTTTACTTGGGAGTTTTGGGCAATATCAGTTCGCTGATGGATAGTGTAGGTTATGCAATGATCTATAGTTTTAATATTCCCGGCGTAGTTTCCAGCGGGCTTTATAAAATCGGTTATGATTCAGCAACGCAGCTACCTGTTTTTACGCGTCTTGGCAGTATTCAAAGTCAGGTTTCCGGAGGGGCATTAAATCTTGCCTGTAATATCAGTGATTTAACCGCTGATCCTGATTTTGGCGTTATGCCCGATGCCTTAATGATGGTAGGGCTTACTGCGAAGGTAGATATTGACATTGCCAATTTGCAACCTCAAATAGGGCTGGGCGATTACAGCACTCTTGCCTATATCCTTTTTCAGGATAATTACTATCAGGTAAGCCAGAATACGCTTCCTGTTTGCACTTTCAATAGTTACAATCCTTCCACCGGAATTTTACAGCTTGATTATTGGGATGCGGAAGCAGATTTTCCTTTAGTGAGTGAAGCAATCTTACCGGATGGCACTATCTTACAGTTCTTGCCTACAACTCTGGATTTTTCTTCCCCGGTAACATACACTTTACAATTACCTGTTATAGAAGTTGATTCACTTGTCTGGCGGTTTAGCGATAACGGTTTTGATATAGTTCAGGATGTAATCCATTTTGTTGCCAATCAAGATAGTTACCTTATTCCTTCTGCATTATCCTGCACTATGGCAAATCCGGTTTATTCTTTTCCTGTGAATATAAATCTGAAGGGTTTGGGTAACAGCCCTGTAAGCATAAAGATTTATAATATAAAAGGACAAAAAGTGGCAGAACTAAATCAACCTCCAACCGGAAACGGCGAATTAAATATCATTTGGAATGGAATTGCCTCCCGAAACAGATTAACTTCAGGAGTATATTTTATGAAAGTAGAAAACGGAAAACAGTCCCTTACCCGCAAATTTGTGGTAGTGAATTAATAGCAGATATGTTTATTGACTATGCCCGAATAAAAATCAAATCCGGCAACGGTGGTGACGGAGTAGTTAGTTTCCGACACGAAAAATATGTTCCCAAAGGTGGTCCTGATGGAGGAGATGGAGGAAGAGGCGGAGATGTTATTGCTATTGGAGACAGCAATTTAAATACTCTTTTGGATTATCGCTATCATAAAATATTCAAGGCAGATAACGGAAAACCGGGTACCGGAGCTAAAAAAACCGGTTCTTCAGGGGCGGATTGTATTTTACATTTACCTTTAGGCACCGAAATTTATGTGCTTGAAGATACTAGGAAATATAAACTTGCTGATATTACCGAAGCGGGAGAAAAGGTTATTTTATCGGCAGGTGGCTCTGGAGGCAAAGGAAATTACAATTTTGCCACTCCCATAAATCAGGCACCGCGTATAGCAACTCCTGGTATTAAAACCGAAGAAATTGAGCTGGAACTGGTTTTGAAACTGATGGCAGATGTGGGTTTAGTGGGCTTTCCCAATGCGGGTAAATCAACTCTTTTAAGTGTGTTATCTGCAGCCCGACCTAAAATAGCGGACTATGAATTTACTACTTTGGAGCCAATGCTGGGAGTGGTTTATATTAGTGATTATCAAAATTTTGTAATGGCTGATATTCCTGGAATAATTAAAGGTGCTCATTCAGGAAAAGGATTGGGAGATCAATTCCTGCGTCATATTCAGCGCACTTATCTCTTGCTTTTTTTAATAGATATTGCTACTCCTGATCCTCTGGAGGCATACAAAACTTTAAGGTCGGAGCTCTATCTTTATGATTCTTTTATGGATAAAAAACCCCATCTAATTGTTATCAGCAAAACAGATACTTATTCTCCCGAGGACTTAAAGCAGAAATTGACGGAAATAAAAGCTTCTTTCAAAAAGGAATATAAAGAAGAAATTGTTGCTGTTTCCGCAGTCAGCAAAGTAGGTCTGAATGAACTTAAATACAAAATTTATAATATCTTACAGCAGAGCCGTTAAATGGAACGATACAAAGCGTGGCTATGTCTTAAATCAGCTCCTCTATTAGGCACAAAAGGAATGCTGGAACTTTTACAGAATTATCCTGATCCCCAAGAATTTGTTGGCAAGCCATCGCATCCGGTTTATCAATCAGGCAAATTAAAACCTGCCACAATCAAGCATTTAAGCGAGTTTACCTTGCCTGAAGACAGCAAACGAATTATTACTTTAATGGAAAAACATCAGCTGCAATATATTTGTTTAACCGATCCCGATTATCCTGCTGCCTTAAAAGAAATATTTGATCCTCCTTTGATTTTGTATTACAAAGGAGACCTTCCTGGAACTCTCAAAGACCTTTGTATCGCAGTTGTAGGAACTCGTAAACCTACTTCTTACGGAGTAGAAATGTGTCGTAAACTTCTATCTCCTTTATGTGCAAAAGGAGTAAATGTTATCAGCGGATTGGCTATGGGAATTGATACTATTGCTCATCAAACAGCTTTGAAGGCAAAGACAAAAACAATTGCCGTTTTTGCCTGCGGTTTGGAAAATATCTATCCTCCTATGAATAAAATACTTGCAGAACATATAAGCGAAAATGGAGCTCTGGTTAGTGAATATGAACCCGGAAGTAAACTGGAACGCTGGAATTTTCCTTCCCGCAATAGAATAATAAGCGCTCTTGCCAATGCCGTTTTAGTTGTTGAGGGTTCTTTAAACAGCGGTGCTATGCTCACTGCTAAATTTGCCATTGAACAAAATAAACCCCTTTTTGCTTTACCGGGAAATATCAATAACCGCAATGCCCAAGGACCTAATTTACTTATCAGACAGGGTGCCTCCTTAGTCAGTTCTGCCAATGACCTTTTAAAAGACCTGGGTTTAGTTACATCTGTAAAAGAACAAATGGAACTGATTCCGGAACTATCCTCCGATGAACAAACCCTCTACGATATTTTATCTTCTGCCCAGAAAGAACTTACTTTTGACGAATTTATGCTGAAAACAGGTCTCGGTTTCGGAAAACTTTCTACTATCCTACTGAATTTAGAACTGAAAGGACTGGTAGCTAAAAGTAGTGGCAATTCCTATATCAAAGTGTGAAATAGCGAGATAGTAAGATAGCGAAATGGCGAGATAGTTATTAGTAATGGGGAATTTTAGGAAAAATGAAGATAATTAGGCAAGCTGTAAAAACTTAGTAACTTTGTATTTTATATAGCGATAGAAAGCCACAAAGGGCGATACAATAATATAGAAAGCGGCGTAAACCCTTCGTCAAATTCACTATTTAAACGGTGAGATGTTTTGACTCTTAATTTTCACCTGCCTTCAATGTATCTATAGGCCACAATCTTATTCCCTTACAACCGCTCAGCGGGAAGTATTGATTCACAATTTTCACCTGCCTTCAAAGTAGCTACACGCCATAATCTTATTCCCTTACAACCGCTTTTTAGCTCGTTTGCAAAACTAAAAATTATTAGTTAAAACAAAAGCGCGACCTTTACCTGTTTTTATACCGCGCATTATTTCTTGCCAAGTTGAATCTTTTATGCTGCAATAACACTTCTTTAACGCTTCTTTAACAAAGTTAAGGTATTGTTAAAGAATCGTTAAAGAGTCGTTAAAGAAGTGACTAGGCAACAGGTAGTTAGACAAAATCCACAAAGTAATTTAATAAATCAAGATAATGACCGGAGCAAAGCTTCCGCCTTTTTAATTTCATCCCGGGAAAAGCTGAGATTATCATAAGTTTACAAACTACGAAACCATCGGGTAAAGGATCTATTACCAGCTCAATTTTTTCTAATATCTGAGCATCAAGACATTACTTTCATCGTCCTATAGTTTTCCTCCTGATTTTTTTTATTACAAAACGATATTATTCTCTTTTTCTCTTTGTAAAATGAATTCTCTTTTCTTCTTTTTCTCTGTGTAAAATGAATTCTCTTTTCCTCTTTTTCTCTTTGTAAAATGAATTCTCTTTTCCTCTTTTTCTCTTTGTAAAATGAATTCTCTTTTCTTCTTTTTCTCTTTGCGAAAATCAAATAATATCTCTTTTCTCAAAAGCATTCACTGCGCTTCCAGTATTCTCAGAATAAAAAATAAAAACGATTTTACTTGACATAGAATCCACCTCCAAATTTTTAGCTTAAAAGATAGGCACAAAAAAGGTCCAGTAACTCAGCGGTAGAGTATCTGCCTTTTAAGCAGAGAGTCGTTGGTTCGATTCCAACCTGGATCACCAGTTTGCGACCCCTTCGTCTATTGGTTAGGACTCAAGATTTTCATTCTTGCAAGAGGGGTTCAATTCCCCTAGGGGTCGCCAATTTATAGGGTAAAAATAAGGAAACAATTTGTGTCCCGTTCGTCTAGTGGCCTAGGACTCGTGATTCTCAGTCACGCAACAGGGGTTCGATTCCCCTACGGGATGCCAAATAACCATTTTTGGTTCGCATTTTGCATAATATAGAAAGAAAAAAGATAAGAGAAAAGGACGCCAGTGGAAAACGAATTTATCAACAAAGGTAAAATGAAAATAAGCTATCAAGTTGGAATGGATGGAGTTAAACACAGCTTCACCCTGCCTCATTATGCCTTTATTTTGATAATTGTGCTTTTGGCATTTTTGCTTGTTTCCACAATTATTATGTTCACAATGGCAGGTAGCAATTCTCATCGTAACGAAGTTCTTAAGCGGTTGGAAACGGAAAATAAGGAACTACGTGCCAAACTTGATTTTTACTCCGCTACTGTAGATTCTATCTATAAGAGATTAAATGAATTACAAATAAAAATTAATGAGAACTCAGAGGACTATCCTGCCCTGAATTTTAAGCAGGGAAAAAAGGCGGACTTTGTTTTTGAACCGGCTTTGCGCAATCAGATGGAAAACCTGGAAACAAAGCTGGCTACAATTCTGGTGCTGATTTCAGAACCGGTGCAAGCAATTCCTGCTTTGCCTACAGGGGAAAATCCTGCCGATTATATACCTTCTATTTATCCTACTTTCGGCAGAATTTCAGACGGCTGGGGTTTGCGAGTTCATCCTATTCGGAATGAAATTGAATTCCATTATGGTCTTGATATTTCCAATGAGGCAGGAACTCCAATTTATGCCACTGCAGCCGGAACTGTGGTAACTACCGATTATGAAACGAGTTATGGTAAAAGGATAATAATCAATCACGAAAATGGATATCAAACGCTTTACGGTCATCTCTACAGCTATATGGTGCGTTCCGGAGATCAAGTTATAAAAGGTCAAATTATAGGTCTGATGGGCAGTTCGGGAATTTCTACAGGTCCTCATTTGCATTATGAAGTGCATAATAATCTGGGAAAAGTAAATCCTGTTGCTTATTTGAACCGAATAGATGAACCTCTCTATGCTATGCGTTAATAATAACCGCGCTTATATTTTTACCAATCACGCTCCCCAAGATATTGTTTCCCGCTATCAAAATATCCAAAGAAAAGACCATTTAATCGCTGTTGATAACGGCATAAAAAAAATTGATGAGCTTGGATTAGAGCCCTTTGTTCTGATTGGAGACCTGGATTCCATTGAACCCGAAATGCTTGAAAAATATGCTTACATCCCCTTCCACAAGCATCCTACGGAAAAAAACGAAACGGATACTGAACTGGCACTGGATTGGTGTTTAAAGCAACAATGCTATCGGGAAATAATTATCTGCAACGATATGCAAGGTCGTTTTGATCACGCCTTGGCTATTGCCATAAATTTGTTAAAAATAAAAAGTCCAAGAGGCGAAAGAATATCCTACCCTGTTCCTTATAGGATTGAAAGTGAAAACCAGTCCATTTTTATTCTGCCGGATAGCATAGAATTTAACAATTGCCAGGGAAAATTGCTTTCTCTTATCCCACTCTCCGAAAAAGTTGTTTTTTCCTGGTCCCAAAACTTGAAATATCACCTGAACGACCTCGTAATAAGGGACTATCAATCACGCGGAATCAGTAATATTATAACTGCTTCGTCAGCCGGAATTATCAAAACGGAAGGTATTTGTTTGGCGGTATTGGAAGGTTGATGTTTTCCGTCAACCTTGTTTGCCCGGAAAGTTGATGTCCTTGTCAACTTATAAAAGAAAAAATAGAATGACAGGATGTCGTTCTTCCGGCGATCAAACATCCAGAATTTGTTCTATTTCTGCCTCTTCCACAGGCAATTCCTGAACCTTATCCAGTCGTTTTTCTATTTGACGGCTGCGGTAACTTGCTTTTTCAATATTATTTGATGCCTCTTGCAGTTTCTTTTGGGTTTGCTCCAAAATAGTTCCAAATTTCCCAAATTCCAGTTTGATGGAGGCAAGGATTTTCCAAACCTCTGAGGTCTTCTTCTGAATTGCCAAGGTCCGAAAACCCACCTGCAAACTGTTAATTACCGCAGCAGTGGTAGTTGGACCGCAAATGATAACATGATAATCTCGCATAATTGTCTCAAAAAGTCCCGGACTGCGTAAGACCTCGGCATAAAGACCTTCAAAAGGTAGAAAAAGCATTCCAAAATCAGTAGTAACAGGTGGATTAATATATTTATCCCGGATATCTTTGGCACAATTTTTAATCCTTTGCACCATACTTTTTCTGGCATTTTCCACTTCCGCCAAATCACCCATATCATAAGCATTCATAATATTTTGATAGTCCGCTATAGGAAACTTGGCATCTATAGGCAGATATACAAATTCCTCTTTTTCCGAACTTCCTGGCAGGCGAATGGCAAATTCTACTTTTTCATCACGGTTTTTATTAGGTCGGAAGTTTTTCTCATACTGCTCCGGAGTAAGAATGTCTTCCAGTAAATTCGCTAATTGGATTTCCCCTAAAACTCCCTGCCTTTTTACATTGGTAAGGGCTTTTTTGAGGTCTCCCACTCCATTTGCCAAACTTTGCATTTCACCCATACTTTTATGCACCAGCTCCAAACGCTCACTAACCTGTTTAAAACTTTCCCCTAAACGCTTTTCCAGGGTATCGTGCAATTTTTCATCTACCGTTTGACGCATTTGCTCCAGTTTGGTCTCGTTATTTTGACGAATTTGTTCCATTTTAGTTTCCAATGTCTTACGCGATGTTTCTGCTTCCTGTTGTTGAATATTTATCAGGTCTGTCATTCTGCGGGTAAAATTCTCGGAAAGGTCGTTCAATGCTTTTTTCTGTTCTTCCCGATTAACGGCAGAATCGTTATTAATCTGTTGTTTTAAGGTATTAAAGGAATTATTCAGTTCTTCCCTGCTGGCAGTGCTTTGTTTTATTAAAACCTCATTTTGAGCTTTAATAGAGTCACTAAGTTCTTTTCGGTTTTCAGCACTGATACTTAAAAGTTCAGTTCGTAAACTGCTCATTTCTTCACGATTATAGCGTTCAAAGGTCTCAAAGGCACCCTTCAATTCACTGATATTTCCATTTTCCTTGCCTTTATGCCGTTGAGAAAGTAAAATATATAAATTTACAATAGCAAAGACGATGGCTACAATAATAAGAAGATAAACTAAAGTCATTTACTTATCCCTCCTTAAGGTAATATCCTGAATAAAAAATATAAAGAACCGATTAGTGTAACATCTGTATGACTATCCGGATCAATCAGAATCGGCTGATAATTTTCATTTATGGAAAGCAATACGATCATCTTTTGAACATCATCCAAAATCAAACGCTTTAATGTTATTCCTCCATCAATACGCACCGCACAAATCTTGCCTGCTAGCTCTCGCCATTCATTACAATAACGGATTAATACTACATCCTGATTTCTAATATCCGGTTCCATACTACGTCCATTCACTCTTAAAGCCACAAAATTATTCAAAGAACCATTTATCAAGGAACGACGCACTGTTACAACATCCAGTAAAGTACCATAATTTTCCATTGGTTCACCCGCTGCAATTTCTCCACTAACCGGAATTTCTACCGTGTCGGAATCCATTAAATCCAAGCGTGCCTGCACAATTTCTTCCAAACGGTCATTTAAGAGCTTCTGAAAATTATCCCAAGAACCATTCTGAGAAGATGTATCATTAGCAGTATTAAACATTTTTCCTATACCCGTTATTAACCAGTGCAGATTCACATTATAGTTTACTACCAATTCCGAAAGCGTTTCCAAAGAAGGATTGGTTCTGCCACTTTCCATTTGAGAAATAGCGGAAGGATTAATCTTTAAGACCTTGGCTAAATCAACCTGTTTGATTCCCAATACTTGACGAATCTGTTTAAGTCGTTCTCCAATCATAATTATCTCCTTCCGATGTTAGCTACACTTAGAAATGAGTAATATTAACATCTTAAACCTTCATTATTAGTGCTACTAAATTTGTCAAGGGAAAAAGAGATTACTTTTACAAAGAGAAAAGAGAAAAAGAGAAAAAGAGATTACTTTTACAAAGAGAAAAAGAGTTGATTTTCACAAAGAGAAAAAGAGAAAAAGAGAAAAATATAAGTTATAATAAGCAACTACGAACTACGAACTCAGAACTACGAACCCAAAACTACGAACCCAGAACTACGAACTAATATTATTGGTTATAATTATATATAAATTTCGGTGCTTTCGGTGCTTTCGGTGGCTAAAAATCTGCGTAATCTGCGTGCTTAAATCTTTCGGTGTTTTCGGTGTTTTCGGTGGCTAAAAATCTGTGTGCTTAAATCTTTCGGTGTTTTCGGTGTTTTCGGTGGCTAAAAATCTGCGTAATCTTCTTGCTTAAATCTTTCGGTGCTTTCGGTGGCTAAAAATCAGCTTAAAACAAAAAACGGGCATCCGAAGACACCCGTTTTTTTAAGGACTGCGCTATTGTTTATTAGCTGATAAACTACTTACCGGTTGGTGTAGTAGTAGGTGTTTGGCCCTCTGTAGGAGCTACTGTTGTATCAGGAGCAGGAGTAGTTTCTTCAATAGGAGCTACTTCTTCCTGGGGCTCTTCTGCTTTCTTTTTGCAGCCAGTAACCAATGTGCTGATCAGCAACATAGCGAGCAAGGTGATTAAGAGAACTTTCTTCATTGATTCCTCCATAAGCAAATTCCCTTTCGGGTACTTAGGTTTTTTTCTTTTTTTTGATTTGTTTTGGCAAGACATATAAAAATTTGCCGGTTCTATTGAAGGCCTGATAGAGTTAAAAAACTCTCATCTATCCTTCACACAGTCCTTAGTCACATCTATATACTTAGTTATTGAAGACATCATTTTAGGATACCAAAATCTTGGCAAGTATTTTTTTTAGAACGCCACATCCAAGCCCAGATGAATCATCCCGGAACCAAGATTGGCAAAGTGTTTATCCCTATAACCAAGAGCATATTCCAATCCTAAAATTCCTAAGCGTGTATTTATTTTCATTCCGAAACCGATACCAAAAAGATCGGTCTTTAACTTGTTTTTTTCCTTGCCCAAAAACCCCTGATCAAAGAGGAGATAAATACGCGAATCAGGATTAAGGCGATAGCGTAATTCATAATTTATCCAGGCAAGGCGAAAAGAGCTGAATTCATCTTCATAATAGCCACGCAAAGTTCCATAGCCCCCCATTTTATATTGTTGCCAGAGTTCTGCATTTTTGTTTTCCAGATTACGAATTTCCGCACCTATAAAACCCACAAAGCGATTTTTAACAGGAATATAGCCCTTCACGCCTGCTTCTGTAGCTCCATATAAATGTTTCGTCAGATTGCTTCCGGTTAAACGGTAAAGAAATTTCATTTCCATACCTTTATAAGGATTTACGCCACCTGCGTAATTGCTATAATTCCAAAAAGCGCCTATACTTTGTGCCTTTTCCTTATTTATAATAGCGGGTCTTCTTGCACCGGGATTTAAGGATTCCGTTGCCAGTTCAATACCTAAGCTGTGTTTCAGCATTTGATAATAAATTTCTAAGCTACCGCGAGTTTTTATCCAGGTAGAATCCTGTTGAGCTCTATAGAGTTCAATATCTCCTGCAATGGGAATTCCCGGAATACCTGATTCGTGATACGCCAAAGAAAGTTCGCTATTGGAAGTAGGAATCTGTTTCCAGAAAAGTTTTATGGCACGGTCGGTACCCCACAGGTTCAAGAATTGCAAACGGATTTGACCTGATAATTTCAGTTCCTCGTTAATCCGATTCATTCCTAAAACGCCTTCCAGATAAGTCATTTTACCTTCTTCAATGTTTATCAGCAAGGTATTTTCATTTACGGGTTCCACATTACAATTGCGGATATAACTCTTTCGCTGGATATTTTCTTCTGCTTGAGTTAAGACCTCGGGAGTAATCAAGTCAATATTTTCCAAGCCGGAAAGATGCAGCAGGGTTTTGTCCTTTGTAACTTTATTTCCTTTAAAGATATAATTTTTCACGCGTAACGGTTTGCCTTCATCAATTCCGATATAAGCGCTCAATGCCTCTTCCCAAACCAAAGAATCCAATTCAACTTTGGTAAAGAGATAACCCCTGCTTTGATAAAGCGAAAGGGTTTGTTGCATAATTCGGGAAAGCTGGTTTAAGTGATAATTTCTTTCCGGTGAAAGCAGTAGAAGTTGAAAGAGTTTTGCCTCACTGAAATACTGCATACCCTGAAAGCGGATTTTTACTTCATCGGAAGGTGCTTTTTCTTGCATCTTAAAGAGCAGGGAAACAGTTCCTTCATCTTCCGGAATCAATTCCGGAGAGGAAATCCAAACAAAGTATCTGCCTTTATTCTGCAAATATTTATACAAGTTAGAAGTGGCATTGGAAATAAGTTCCGGGTTGTATTCCTGTCCTTTTTGCAGACCGCTTGCCTTAAAAAGTTCTGTTTCTTCTATTCCGGAAATGCCTTGAAAGCTTATGTTTCCAATATTTATAGCTAAAATAAGCCCAAAAGAAAGGCAGAAAAAGAGTGTTAAAAAACAATGCCTGCTCTGAAAAAAGACCACCCTTTATTCCCTATCAGCTTTTAACACAGCCAGGAATGCCTCTTGGGGAACGGAAACCGAACCAATTTCCTTCATCTTTTTTTTGCCCTCTTTTTGTTTTTCCAGCAGCTTTCTTTTGCGGGAAACATCACCTCCGTAGCATTTTGCTAAAACATCTTTCCGCAAAGGATTGATAGTGCTGCGGGCAATAATTTTTCCTCCAATAGCTGCCTGCAGAGCAATCTTAAAAAGATGTTTCGGAATAACCTCCGCCAGGGTTTCAGTTACACTTTTTCCCCAATTATACGCCTTATCCTGATGGCAGATAAAGCTCATTGCATCAACCTTTTCACCGTTTATTAAGATATCCACTTTCACTACATCTGTTTCCCGATAGTCCTTAAAAGTATAATCCAAAGAAGCATAACCCCTACTAACGGTTTTCAGTTTATCGTAAAAATCAAAGATAATTTCAATTAAAGGTAGCTCATAATGCAGAGTAACTCTTTTTTCATCTATATACTGAATGTCTTTTTGAATTCCTCTGCGTTCCTGAACTAACTTTAGCACATTCCCAATGTAATCCGTAGGCACAATAATTTCCGTATCCATAAAGGGTTCCATAATACTTTCAATAGTGCTGGGATCAGGAAAATCAACCGGATTATTGATTTGCAGTTCTTCTCCGCTTTTCAGTTTTATTAAAAATCGCACACTGGGAGTTGTAGCCATAATGGGAATATTATATTCACGCAACAGACGCTCTTTCACAATTTCCAGATGCAGCATACCCAAAAAACCGCAACGGAATCCATATCCCAAAGCGGCAGAACTTTCTTTTTCATAAATTAGGGAAGCATCATTCAATTTCAGCTTGGCAATGGATTCCACCAAATTTTCATAATCCTCTCCATTGATAGGAAAAATACTGCTATAGACCATTGGTTTGGGTTCTCTGAAACCAGGAAGAGGATTTTCACAACCCCCTTTGCTTAAAGTTATTGTATCACCCACTCTGGCATCGGCAACTTCTTTGATATTAGCAATTATATAACCGGCTTCACCACAGGTAAGTTCTGTCTGGGGAGAAAATTTTAAGCCCAGATAGCCGATTTCTTCAATTTCATATTCTCTTGCCGTAGAAAAGAGCTTTATTTTATCCCCTTTTTGTAATTTCCCCTCAAAAACACGCACTAAAACAACAACACCCCGATACATATCAAAATAGGAATCAAAAATCAATGCTCTGGGAGCCGTGTCAGGATTGCCTTTAGGAGCAGGTAAACGAGTTACAATGGAATCTAAAAGGTCTTTTACTCCTTCACCTGTTTTAGCACTAACCTTAATTATTTCTTCGGGTAGGCAACCTAAAATTTCGCATAAATCGTTTTCCGTGCCTTCAATATCTGCCTTGGGTAAGTCAATTTTATTAATTACGGGTAAAATCTCCAGGTTGTTATCTAATGCAAGATACAGATTGCTCATTGTTTGTGCCTCAATTCCTTGAGAGGCATCTACTAAAAGAATGGCTCCTTCACAGGATGCTAAAGCACGGGAAACCTCATAAGAAAAATCCACATGACCAGGAGTATCTATCAGGTTCAAAACATAATCCTGACCTTGATAATTATGAACCATTCGGACAGCATGACTTTTAATTGTGATGCCTTTTTCGCGTTCCAAATCCATACTGTCCAAAATCTGAGAGACCTCTGTTCCTTTACCGATAATATGTGTCTCTTCCAAAAATCTATCTGCCAGGGTAGATTTTCCGTGATCAATATGTGCCACAATGCAGAAATTGCGGATAAACTCTTCTTTCATTCTATTTCCTTAATTTGTATCAAGTTAAACTGCATTTCCGGGAAGCGGAAAACTGAAGTCCAAAAATACCTGCCTTGCCTTTTTGTCAATTATCCTTTTTAAACAGCTGGGTTATATAAACAGAGGAGCGACTTGCGCTTTGTTCTCTTAAGAACAAATATCGTTTTCAACTTGAAAAGGGATAAATATTTTTTTTCATCTGTGGATTCCTGCTTGTACCGGAGGGACAAGAGCGCAGGAAGGACAAAGCTATATTTAATTTAACACAGGTATTAAATCCAATCTTTTTTCTCTTGGTAAAAAAATCTCGGTGTTCTCAGTGTTTTCGGCGTTTTCGGTGTCTGAACTTTTTCTCTTTTTCTCTTGGTAAAAAAAATTTCGGTGTTTTCAGTGTCTAAAATTTCTTTGTATAAAAGGAAATTAGCACTCTTGCACTTTGACTGCTAATTTTTTCTTGCTTTTTGGAAAAACTGGATTATAATAATTAGTGAACGATAAAATGAACAAGGAGGTTCAAAATGAAAATCGTACCATATCGCAAAACAAACGAACTGAGACCGGTGAGCAATATGCTCAGCTTATTTGACGAGTTCTTCAATCGTTTTTACGAAGAAGAAGGAGAGGAAGATAACTTCCGGGCTATGGCAATTGATATTGTGGAGCATGATAAGGACTTTGAGATTCTGGCAAATCTGCCCGGATTTAAGAAAGACGATGTTAAAATCAGCATTCATGATAATCAATTAATGATTGAAGCTAATAGTAATGTTACTAAAGAAGAAACCAAAGGCACAGTTTACCGCTGTGAAAGATACAGTGGAAGCTATCGCCGTAACCTCTTACTTCCTGAGAATGTTGAGGTTTCCAAAATCTCAGCCAAGATGGAAGATGGGGTTTTGAAAGTTATAATTCCGAAGAAAGAGCCCTCTCCCAAAAAAGAAATCACCATTGAATAATCTATTATGGTGTAACAAATTACAGGGTTGCGCTGAAAAGCGCAATCCTGTTTTTTTTGTGTAGTCGGAGGTAGCAAAAGCTTTGCATAATTTTTGGCAGAGGAATGGTATCCTCCGTTTACCCAATAAAGCGTTATGAGTTCTCACTGCACAAAGAATTTGCAGGTAGTGTAGAAGTTATTTTGGCAGAGATGGCTCCCGAAATATTTTATTTTGTTTGTTATCTTACAATAAGAGAAGAAAATACAGTTTCTTACTTGGGAGCATTACTTACCCATTGCTTACCCATTACGGATGGCATTAGTATTGGGTAAGCAATGGGTAAGCAATGCTTCTTGGAAAATCAAATTATACTTGCCAAAAAGGACTCTACAAGTCCACCTTGTCTTTATTGCCAACCTTTAATAATAGGGAAGCTTAACTAATTATCCGAATAGCAGATTGCTTTTTGCCTGTTCCTGACGCACTCCAACAATCTTGAAAGTAAATTCATAGTTATAGGTGGTATTATCAATTCTCACGGGAAGCTGGATTTTCATTTCCTTACCGTTGAATCGGACTGCTTTTTTGTATTCCGTTGGCAGAAGAGGAGTGCGCACATAAACACCTAAAAGGGTTGAAGGATTGGTATGATCGGCAGAATAGATAATTTCCGTAATATTAGAACGGGGAGGTATTGTGCTGGGTGATTGGGGTTTATCTTTTTCCGAATCAGGGGTGCTGGAAATCAACAAGCGATGGCCTATATTGTCATAATCCAGATATAAACCCTTTTCCCAGTCCAGAATAATATTCTTATCCGAAGCATTGTATAAGGTCAGTTCAAAGCCATTTTCGGAAGCATACCAGATAGTGTGCATAAATTCGTCATCATAATGGTAACGCAATTTATCTACTAGGGTAGTATCAGCCACAGGAGCTTTACTTCGTGTAGTTTCATCTCCGCCTCTACTAACTTTCGTAAGGGCAATGTCATATTTGGTAACAAGTTTGGTTGCCTGCTCTTCGCCTGTTGTAGCACAAGAGGTAAGCAGCAATAAAATAATGGCAAAGGGTATAATCAAATAAGCTCTTTTCATTTTAACTCCTTTTTTTAGCGCTTTTAGTTTACTTCTGTTCATCTATGTAGGCATTCTGTCCATACTGTTCAGCAATACCTCAAATTAAGTTTAGCCCCAAATGTTGGTGTAAATTCCAACTTGTTGTTTCTCAGGTTCTTTGAGGGCATCTGTTATCCCTCGTTTCTCACAATCTATATTATAGACAAGTAACAAATTACATTCTTTTCATTTTGTCAATTCTCGTCAAGTTTTTTTCATCAAAAGCTACCTTGTCGCGATGGATTGCCTCAAAAGGTATCGGCTTTTTCAAGTTTTCCCGGATCCTTTCCAATAGCTCTGAAAGATACAGTTTTCCGCTTATCCAATCCTCTAAATATCCTTGTAATTTAGAACCGAACAACTGCTTAAGTCAGGAGTCATCACTGCCATTCATTATTATAAACATCCCTATAATATATTTTCCCTTTAATTTAAAAGCTCGGAGAGCGAAACAATGATAGCGATGGTGGTGTAAACCCCTCGGGGAAAGTAATATCATTATTAATTTATTTCTCAAAACCTTGTCCAAAAAAGCCCCTCAGGGCGACACTTAAAATTTTCCCAAGAGCCAAAACAAGTTCAAAATAGAAGTGTCGCCCTTGGGGGCTCTACCAAAGTTTAGAAAAGGTTTAAAAACTTCTATATGTTTAAACTTACGAGGGGCTTACGCACCCATCGCTATAACTGTTTCGCCCTCAAGGGCTTTTTTGTTGTTTCAAAGTTATTTTCTGATTATATAGCTTTTTCACAGATTTTCTATTCATTGCTGATTTATCAATCTGGATTTTGGATAACTTGTTTGGCAGTGAGGACTAATGACGGCGGTAACTATCCGTGAGGGAATTGTTAACCTCGTGATATGTCATAAGTGCCTAAAAGGTTATCAACAGGTTCAAAAGTTAGCAAGGCACAAATGACTCCTCACTTAACGGTATAATCTGTGAAATCTGTGTAATCTGTGAGAGGTTTTCGGTGCTCTCGGTGCTCTCGGTGCGATATTAAAAAGCTTTGTTGTCATATTATGAAAATATTTTTCTTTTTCTTGACCAAAAAATGAAAAGAGATTTAAAGGTAATTTCATAAAATTGGAGGTGAGAAAAATGAAAAAGATGGTTTTATTTTTAATTGTGGTAATAATTATATTACCCTTAAGTGCTGTTTATCACAAAATTGGGGAATATGATACACCAGGTTCTGCAAACTCTATTTTTGTTTCAAACAATATTGTCTATGTAGCAGATGGGGAATCGGGTTTACAGATTATAGATGTTTCCAATCTTCAGAATCCAGCTCTGCTGGGTTATTATGATACACTTGGTTATCAATACTCTGTTTTTGTTTCTAATAATATTGCATATATAGCAGATTACTATGGGGGTTTACGGATTATAGATGTTTCCAACCCTCAAAATCCGGCTCTTTTTGGCTATTATGGTACACTCGGTAGTGCAAGATATGTTACTGTTTCAAATAATATTGCATATATAGCAAATGATTATTCTGGTTTACAGATTATAGATGTTTCCAATCCTCAGTACCCATCTCTGCTGGGCTCTTATGATACACCAGGTCATGCAGAATCTGTTACTGTTTCAAATAATATTGCTTATGTAGCAGATTGCGATACGGGTTTACAGATTATAAATGTTTCCAATCCTGAAAATCCAGCTCTTGTGTGTTCTTATGATACACCAGGTTCTGCAGAATCTATTTTTGTTTCTAATAATATTGCTTATGTAGCAGATTATGTGGCAGGTTTACAGATTATAAATGTTTCCAATCCTCAGAATCCGGCTCTTGTGGGTTATTATGATACACCTTATTATGCATACTCTGTTTTTGTTTCTAATAATATTGCCTATATAGCAGATGACGATTCGGGTCTACAAATTATAGATGTTTCCAATCCTCAGAACCTATCTCTGCTGGGCTATTATAATACGCCTGGTTATGCATACTCTGTTTTTGTATCAAATAATATTGCATATATAGCAGATTATTGGGCAGGTTTACAAATTATAGATGTCTCTAATCCTCAGAACCCATCTCTGCTGTGCTCTTATGTTACACCTAGTTTTGCATCCTCTATTTTTGTTTCAAATAATATTGCTTATGTAGCAGATGGGAATTCTGGTTTACAGATTATAGATGTTTCCAATCTTCATAATCCAGTGCTTCTTGGTTCCTACAATACACCAGGACCAGCACTTTTTGTGACTATTTCTAATAATATTGCCTATGTAGCAGATTACTATGAGGGTCTGCTGATTATAGATGTTTCTAATCCTCATAACCCATATCTGCTGGGCTCTTATGATACACCTACTAATTCATACTCTGTTTTTGTTTCAAATGATATTGCATATATAGCAGATGGGAATTCTGGTTTACAGATTATTGATGTTTCAAATCCTCAAAATCCAATACTATTAAATACTATCCTTCCTCGTCCAAGCAGTTATATTTACAAATGCATAATCTTCAATAATCTGTTGATTATTTCCGATACTAACTGGGATGAATTATATTTTTATAATATTAGTAATCCTGCTGCTCCTGAATTTGTTTGTAGATATAGCTGGAATTTATCCACAGAAGATATGGTAATACAAAATGGCTATTTATATACCGCTAATGGACTTTATGGTTTAAATATTCTGGACCTGAATCAGGTAATGGAGGCAGAAGATTCTATTCAGTTACCTCCTATTACATTTAATTTAAAAAATTATCCCAATCCTTTCAATCCTGAAACTACTATTTCTTTTGAGTTATCAAAACCTGGCAATGTAGATCTCAATATCTACAACCTCAAAGGAGAGCTGGTAAAGCGACTTATCAACAATAAAATGAGCAATGGTAAACATAGTATGGTCTGGGATGGGAAGGATAATAATGGTAAAATCTGTTCTTCAGGAGTTTACTGCTATAAAATAGAGAGTAATGGGAGAGTTGAGACCAAGAAAATGCTGCTTATGAAGTAAATTATTCCTATAACCCTGAAATTATAGAAAAGAACCCCGGATTATATTCAGGGATTTTATCTTTAAGCAAGTTCAGACATTTTAATCATTGATTTCAAATTATTCTGGTATCATGTGGGATAGGACTTATATATATTCCATTTTGATAGGGCATATAAAGGAAAAGTAAAATGTTTGTCCTATAACTTTTAGCTCGCTAATGAAAAAAAGCTCGGAGTCGCCCTGCGGGCTTTTAAATTTACAAGCTAAAATTTATAAGACAGTCACTTCTCTTTTACTATATATATACTATCATAATGGAAAATATATAATAGCTTTCCTTGTTCCCCAAGTGCAGACCCAGAACATCACGGTAACCATTTTCTTTGAGACCAATCGCTATTAACACCACAGTAAAATTAACTTTGCCCTCTGTTCTGATCTTGGTGTAGATTACATCCAGCCAGATAATTACTTATCCTGCTTAAAAATTAGCGGGAAGTGCGAGTCCAGGTATCGGTTCTGCCTAAAGTAGGTGTAGCAATGAAGTAACGGATATTAATAGTGTTATTATTAACTAATTCAATAGTGGCGGAATATGTTTTTCCGCTATTGGGGTCATAAAGTTTACCGGATTTATATTTGGTATTGCTTTCGGGAATGAGTCCAGTTAAAATAACCATTTCCAGCAAAGGTCTCGTCCGCAGTTTTTCATCCGGATTTTTGGTGTCCATTTTAGGTTTGCCGTTTTTGTCGTTGGGCTCTTTCAGCCAAATAATCTTACCGGCAAAAGTGCTGTCTCCATTGTCGTAAATCTCTATTTTCATTGTTTTATCACCAGTTAGCCAGTAGCCGATAAGGCGGTTTGTTTCCTCTTTGCAAAAAAGGAAGGCAGGAAGGCATAAAACCACAGCCAGCCCGATAATTAAGTATTTCTTCATTTTTTTGCTCCCGGATTATAAAATTCCGCAACGCCTGTAAATATAATCCACATTCCGAAGATAGCGTTCATAAGAAAATATATCCCGAATTTCGCTTTCCGCAAGGACAGAAGTTATTTCCTTATTTGCCAAAACATTATCCAAAAAACTACTGTCTGTTTCCCAGGATTTCATTGCTTCCTGCTGAACAAAGGAATAGGCATTTTCCCGGGTTAAACCGCTTTGGACAAGATGCAACAGCAATGCTTGCGAAAAAACAAGACCTTTAGTCAGTTCCAGGTTTTTTTGCATATTTTCGGGATAAACTATCAGATTTTCTATCAGAGAACAGGTTCTATCCAGCATATAGTGAATTAAAATGCAAGAATCAGGCAAAATGATGCGCTCCACACTGGAATGAGAAATATCGCGTTCATGCCACAAGGCATTATTTTCTATAGCGCTTAAGGCATTGGAACGCAAAATTCTTGCCAAACCGCAAAGCTGTTCACTAACAATAGGATTGCGCTTATGGGGCATTGCAGAAGAACCCTTTTGCCCTTTGGAAAAGTTCTCTTCCACTTCGTGCACTTCGGTTCTTTGTAAATGTCTTATTTCCAAAGCGATTTTTTCTATGCCGGAAGCAATTAGTGCTAAAACCGAAAGGAAAAAGGCATATCTATCCCTTTGTATAATTTGCGTGGAAACATTTGCCGGATGCAAATCCAGATATTTACAGGCAAGTTCTTCAATTTCCGGGCTTAAATGCGCAAAATTGCCTACCGCACCGGAAAATTTACCAACGCTAATTTCTTCTATTGCTTCATTTAAGCGTTTTATATTCCGCTGCATTTCTTCATACCAAAGGGCAAACTTTAAGCCGAAAGATGTAGGTTCTGCGTGAATTCCATGAGAACGACCCATACAAATTGTGTTTTTATATTGCCTGGCTTTCAATTTCAGAATTTCCGCCAACCGACTTATTTCCGTTAAAATAAGCTCTCCACTGCTTTTTAATTGCATCCCTGTAGCAGTATCCAAAACATCGGAAGAGGTCATTCCAAAATGCAGCCACCGGGAGGCAGGACCTATATTTTCCCCTACATTGGTTAAAAAAGCAATTACATCGTGCTTGGTAATCTGCTCCAGTTCGTCAATGCGGTTCGTATCAAAATCGGCTTTAGTGTTAATTGTCTCCCAATCCTCTTTAGGAATAATGCCTTTTTCAAACATTGCTCTGGCGGCTGCAAGCTCCACTTCCAGCCAGCATTCGTAACGGTTTTCCAAAGTCCAGATTCTTTCCATTTCAGGTTTAGAATAACGCGGAATCATTTTTGCCTCTCCTTTTTATATTGCAGAAAGTCCTTCAGCAGTGATTCCAGATTTAAGTTGTTTAATCCTTTCAAGGCATCTTCCGAAAAGGAAAGCTCAGGTTTCGGCAGAGGAATAATCTGGGGCTGAACATATTCAATTTTATCAAAACTCATTCTAAGAGAAATGTTGTCTATACTGGTAACAACTAATTCGGAAAGGTCTCCTTTACTATTGTATAATGCCTTCATTTGGGTCTTGTTTTCTGGTTCCCAAACACTGTCTAAAAGGTAGTCCTTGTTGAAATTGATAGTAACTCCATTCAGCTCCAGTTTCTTATCCCGAATAATCCTCTCGCCGTAAAGAGCAACAAGTGAATCGGCATTAGCAGATAATTTTAAGCTCTGTAAAGGAGCGGAAGGTGTTAAATCTAAAAGTTCCAGCATCGGTATAAAAGGTGATTTCAAGGCAACATAATCCCCAAGATACATAGTAAGTAAAGGTTCTCCTGCCGAACCTAAAAGCCCGCCATCAAAAAGGTCAAAGCGTAATTCACTACCGTTTTTGGCAGCACTAAACATTTTACGGATAGCCAAACTTTTATACGAGACCTCTGCTATGCCTTCACTATCAAAACTTTCCCATTTTTTCAGCTGCTGGCGTAATTTTTCTTCTTCGCTTTTATCTTTTGGTCCTGCACAGGCAGAAATGATAATAGCGGAGATAATTAGAACGGATATTAATGCTTTCTTCATTATTAACCTCAATCGTTTTCTCGGTTTGCCAAATTTCTCTTGTAAAGGGACTTATGTTATTATTGGCAAGAAAAGTCCTTTGTCCTTCCCGCAAAAGCAGGAATCCAAATCAAAATAACCATTTCCCATATACAGGCAAACTAACTTATATTTTCGGTTTCTTTTCCTTTTTATGCGGAGCATTGAGTTTGTAAAAACCCCAGATAGCCACAATAATCATTATTAAGCTTAAGAATTGACCAATGCTCATAAAGCCGAAAATGTAACCAAAACGGGTGTAAAAATCAAGATCATCCGGCTCACGCACGAATTCAATTAGAAACCTGAAAACACCATAGAGACCAATAAAACTCCAGAAAACCAGCCCTTCTTTTTTCAGCTTTTTCAACAGATAATAGGTGACAATGAACATTACAATGCCTTCCAGAAAAAGTTCATAGAGCTGAGTAGGATGGCGCGGTAAATTATCTGCCCCGGGAAAAATCATTCCCCAAGGTAAATCTGTCGGTTTTCCCCATAATTCACCATTGATGAAATTGCCCAAGCGTCCCAATCCTAAACCTATAGCAACAATAGGAATAGCGGCATCAGCCAGAGCGTAAAAATTCAATTTATGCTTATGACAATAAATCAGCCCAGCAATAATTACCCCTAAGGCACCTCCATGAAAGCTCATTCCGCCTTCCCAAACGGCAAAAATCAATAAGGGATGAGAAATATAGTAGCCAAGATTGTAAAAAAGCACATAACCCAAACGCCCACCCAAAATAACACCCAGCATTACATAAAAGATAATAGATTCATATTGCTCTTTTGTAAGCTTGATGTTTCTCTTTTTCAAGAACGGCTTGTATAAAATGAAGGCAAGAATAAAACTCAGCACATAAAAAAAGCCATACCAGCGAATATGCAGATTTAGCCCTCCTAAGTTAAAACTGACAATATCGGGGTTTATTTCGGGATATTTAATCATCTATTAGTAAGTTCTGAAAGGCGTTGCACAATTAGTTCCACTGCCTCATCACTGTTTCCTTCAAACTTTTCCACCTGCTTTTCGTGATGGGGAGAAAAAATATTCAGCACCTGTGTTGGAGAACCGTTTAGTCCTGTTTCTTTTTCGTCCAGTCCCAAATCATCACAATTCCAAACAGTTAGCGGAACTGTTTTGGCATTTCGTTTTCCTCTTAAAGAAGGTAAACGGGGAACATTAATTTCTTTCACCACGGAAATTAGAGCCGGAAGTTGCATTGAAACACGGTCAAAACCATCTTCCAGCAAGCGTTCCACTACTGCCTGTTGTTCATTAAAGGATTCAATTTTGCGGACAAAACAGGTCTGCGGAATATTCAAATGAGCTGCAATGCCAGGTCCTACCTGACCAGTATCTCCATCAATTGCCTGTTGCCCTGTTAAAATAAGAGTATAATCCCCTATTTTTCTGATAGCGGCAGCTAAAGTTAAACTTGTGGCATAAGTATCGGCTCCAGCAAAACGCCTATCTGATAGTAAAATAATATTATCCACACCTAAGGAAACTGCCTCGCGTAAAGTTGTTTCACATTGATTGGGACCCATACTGATGGCAGTAACGGTTCCGCCATATTTTTCTTTTAAGCGGACTGCTTCTTCTATGGCATAAGCATCAAAGGGGTTCAGAATACTTTCCACACCTTCTCGGATTAAGGTATTGGTATTAGGGTCAATTTTGATTTCCGTAGTTCCGGGAACTTGTTTTATACAGACAATAAAATGCATATTTCTATTTCCTTCAATGGCAATAAAAGTTTGTAATGGTTTTACATACATATTCTTTCTGTTCCCTTGTAAGCTCAGGATAAATTGGAATGGAAAGAACTTTTTCAGCCATTTCTTCCGCTACCGGCAAATCACCTTTTTTATAGCCAAGCGAACTGAAACATTCCTGCAAATGTAAAGGTAGAGGATAATAGACGGCACAGCCGATTTCTTTTTCTTTTAAGTATGCCATCAGTTCATCTCTTTTTTCGCAGACAAGTGTATATTGATTGTAAATGCTTACTGCCTTTGGGTCTATATAGGGAATCCGTATTCCGGGAACATTTTTTAAGTGTTCATTGTAAAATTCAGCATTGGCGCGTCTGCCTTTACTCCAACCCTCCAGAAAGTCCAGTTTAACGCTTAAAACAGCTGCTTGCAAGGTATCCAAACGACTGTTTAAACCAACCCATTGATGATAGTATTTGGGATTTTCACCATGGACTCTCAATTGACGCAATTTAAATGCATAGTCATCATTATTGGTTAAACACATTCCAGCATCACCCATAGCGCCAAGATTTTTAGACGGGAAAAAGGATAGAATTCCTATATCTCCAAAAGAACAGCTCATTTTTCCGTCCCAGGTGCAACCGATACCCTGTGCGTTATCTTCAATAACATACAAATTGTATTTATGGGCAATAGCCATAATGGAATCCATATTGGCACATTGACCAAAAAGATGCACCGGCAAAATTGCTTTGGTCTTTTCGGTTATTGCCTTTTCAATATTACCGGGATCAAGATTGAAAGTGAGAGGGTCTATATCCACAAAAACAGGAGTAGCATTATTGCGCCAGATAGAAGAAGCAGTGGCAAAAAAACTGAAAGGAGTAGTAATAACTTCATCACCTGCTCCAATTCCCAATGCTTTAACGGCTAAAACGAGAGCATCTGTTCCGGAAGCACAACCGATGGCATTTTTAATCCCGAGGTAATTTGCCATCTTCTCTTCAAATTCTTTCACCTGAGGTCCCATAATATAGTTATGTTCAGCAAAAACCCTTTCCAGTGCTTCTTTAATTTTAGGCATCAGAGGTTTGTATTGTGCTTGCAAATCCAGCATCGGAACTTTCATTTTTTCTCCTTTAGTCCCTGGTAAAAGTTCTAATACCAAGGATGATGGTAACTACAGAAGAAGTAAGCGTTACAATATCTTTTACATCTGTCCACATAGACCTGTCTGTTTGAGCAGGAACAAAAACAGTATCACCTGCTCTGATAACTACATTTTTCCCGGGCTTAACCCAATTTCCACTGTTGGCACGAATAATTCTGCCCTTTCCCGTTTTCCGATTATTAGTATAGCCACCGGCTGCCTGAATATAATAATTCCAGTCCTTTCCTTCCACCCAGGGAACCATACCGGGATTTTTAACCTGACCGCTAACCCAAACCATATCAATTTTTTCAGGAATATAAATACGATCGCCATCAAGCAGATAAGGATTTGCTTCTTTTCCTTCGCTATTTATCATTTTAACGGGGTCTATACTGTATTTGCCTTTCAGTTGCATTAAATTATTGCGTAAATAGGAATATTCCAAAGGGGTCATTTCACTCATAGTTCTCTGCATCAGCATTTCCAGAAAGGGGTCTGGGTCGGCATTGATATTTTCATTGTAATAGACCATTGATTTTATATCACCGCGTTTGGTTAAGCCACCTGCCTGTTGCAGAACATCATATAAAGTGGTATTGGCATCAATCACATATTCACCAGGGTTTTTAACCTGACCGTAGATTTTAATTCTTTGCCTGGTTCTAATTTCTGCATCGCAGGAAATAAGAATTCGGTCATCCGCTTTTAAGGGTAAATCCCAAAATGCAGGATTGGCTTTAAGATCATAATTTAAAACATCATAATCAATTCTATTTTCTTTATAGCGATAGAGCTGGACTTTGGAAATATCGGCATCAAAAGTAAAACCGAGAGATAACTCAATTATTGTGCCAAGTTTATCACCTTCCACAAATTCCAGTTCGCCAGGCAGATTTATGCCTCCGCCAATAGAAATAAAATCCTTGATGGCTGGAACAAAAACAACATCGCCATCTTTCAGCAAAGGATTCTGACTGATATCACCCAAGCGGTAAAACTTCAACAAATCGTAGGTCTCTATTTTCCCGGCACGAGTTATTCTAATTCTGCGCAGACCCTGATTATTCTCCAAAGTTATTATTTCTTCCTTTTCTTTTTCAGGAGTTGGAGGACTCAATAATTCAGCCGGTTTAGGAACTTCAACACTTTTTTCCCGTAAAACCTGTGTTTTTTCAATGCGCTCCAGCGTTGCTGTTTTATTAAGCAATAAAAGGTCGGAAAGACGGTTTACAGGAGTCATTTGATAGACCCCGGGGTTTTCCACAAAACCCGTTAAGCTCACAGAAATAGGGATTATATCTCCCGTTGGGGTAGGTGTTAGAGCCGAAAGCAAGCTCAAGCTCATTAAAAGAATCAGCAAAAACCTACTTTTCATAGTAATCAATTATCCTACTTATGATATGGTCCAATTTATGTTTTGGCTCCCAGCCAATAAAATTTTTAATTTTTGTTAAATCCGGTTGCCTATGCATCATATCTTCAAAACCTTCTTCAAAAGCATCCTCATATCTCATATATTCAATACGGGATTTGCTGTGGCACATATCTTTAACCTTTTGTGCCAAATCAGTTATAGAAATGGATTCCGTTGTTCCTACATTAAAAATTTCACCGGCACATTCAGGAGTGTTCATCAGCTTTATAAAGGCATCCACTACATCTGAAACATCAGCAAAACAACGCGTTTGTTCTCCTGTGCCATAAATCACCAGCGGTTGATTTAAAAGAGCGGCTTTAATAAATTTGGGCAAAACCATCCCATATTGTCCTGTCTGCCTAGGACCTACGGTATTAAAACAACGCACAATTACTACCGGCAACTTCTTTTCCCGAAAATAAGCTAATGCCAGAAATTCATCTATGGCTTTACTGCAACCATAACCCCAACGACTAATATGAGTTGAACCCAGTAATCTGTCATCTGTTTCCGAAAAGGGTATCTGTTCATTTTTACCGTAAATTTCACTGGTGGAAGCGATAAGTGCTTTGGCTTTATACTTATTACAGAATTCCAACACATTATCTGTCCCCATAATATTTGTTTTAAGCGATAAAAGAGGGTTTTCAATAATATATTTAACCCCAACCGCAGCAGCTAAATGATACACCTGTTCTACATTACTAATCAGTTTATCCAAAAGTTCACGATTCAGCACACTGCCAATATTTAAGTGAAAATTGGGTTTATCTTTAAAGGATTCTATGTTTTCCAGACGGCCTGTGGAAAGGTTATCTATCACATAAACTTCGTTTCCTTCCTGCAATAGCCTTTCCGCTAAATGGGAACCGATAAATCCGGCTCCGCCTGTGATCAGAATTTTCATATTTTCTCCATTCTGTAAAAGCCCATTATAACACCAATAATGAACTATCAGGCATAAGGTTTTCAGCTAAGAATTTTGTCAATGAGAAAGTGGGAATTTCACAAAGAGAGAAAAATTAGACACCGAAAACATTGTAGACACCGAGATTTATTTTACAAAGAGAAAAAGAGAAAGATGTAAGAGCAAAATAGATATATCGTTTTTGAGTAATAAGCTATTTTCCATTCCTGTGAAAACAGAAATCCAGACAGTTTTAACCTATCTGACTGAATTTTCATTAGGTAACTTATATCAGTATCTCCCAAATAAGGCAGGAATGAAAAAATTATAAATTATTTCGGTGTTTTCGGTGTCCTCGGTGTAAAAAAACCATTAACAGGAATGTTATTTGCTTTTTTATCGTATATAGATATCCAAAAGGAGATACAGATGAAGAAATTTTTCCTTCTAATTTTTGCCCTGCTATCTTTAAGTATTTTATGTGCTGTTCCCCAATATCTAATCGGTTTGCCCGTATCGGAACTTTCTTTAGATAAGGAAGATAAAACACTGCGCAGAGCAGTTCAAGACCTTGCTGAGACCGATTTGGAAATATATTATTACAACGATTCTTATGTTATTGCTGGAACAGACAGGAATAATTACCCCGGAGCCATAAATCTGGGAACACCAAAAAGCGGAAAGTTCTATCTAATAACGATTGGTGAAAGATACTCCAAGTTTGATTTTTCTACTGTAGGAGAGGTCTTATTGGAAATGGGCTCGGTAGTGTTAATAAAAACGGATAGAGATGAAATTCAGCTTCGGCAGAAGATTCAAAATCCTTTTGTCCCTTTACTTCTGGAACCAATGCGTTTTTCTGAAACTCTTTCTTGGCATACAGCAATTAGTTCTACGCGGAATGAAATAGAAAATTTGATTAATACTGTTTCGGAAGATAGCGTTTTATATTTCCTTCAGTGCCTGCAGAATTTTTCTACGCGTTATGCTTTAGCTAATAACCATTTGACAGTTGCCAACTGGATTAAATCCCAATTTCAGCGTTTTGGCATTAACAATTCCGTTTTGCAGAGTTTTCAGTGGTATGGCACTATGCAATATAATGTTGTAGCTACAATTACGGGAACTGTATATCCCGATACCTATATTATTGTAGGTGGACATCATGATTCCATCACTAACGATAATCCAATGATTTTTGCTCCCGGAGCGGATGATAATGCCAGTGGCACAGTTGCTGCCTTAGAAATGGCAAGAGTGATGATGGCAACTAATTATCAGCCCAAATGTTCTATTCGTTTTGTAACTTTTGCCGCAGAAGAGGTTGGGCTTTGTGGTTCAAGTAATTATGCAAATATGGCAGATCAAACCAATATGAATATCCGAGTGATGATAAATCACGATATGATAGCAAATACAAGTCCCAATTTCTGGGACCCGAGGGTTTTGCTAATGCCCTATGATGGTTTCATTTCCCATACGGATTATGCTGCAATGATTACATCCCAATACACTGCTTTGCAACCTGTTTATGGTTATCTTAATTCATCCAGCAGTGACAGTCATTCTTTCTGGCAGCACGGTTTTCCAGTTGTTTATTTCTTTGAATATAACTTTTCTTCTGTCTATCACAGCAATGATGATACTGTTACCAATCTTGATCCTGTTTATTGTGCATCCGTAATTCGTGCTTCAACTGCCGTAACTGCCAGTTTTGCCAATATGCCATCTCCGCCTGCAAATCTTACGGCTCAGGATGAAGGAACGGGAAATAGTATTCACCTTTCCTGGAATCCTGTTCCAGATCCTGATTTTTCTCATTTTCATATTTCCTGGGGACCTTCGCAGAATAACCTTATTTATTCCCAAACTACAACCAATAATGAAATTAGTATTACCGGCTTAAATACAGATCAACTTTACTTCTTTGCTGTATCTTCAGTAGATTTTTCCGGTTTTGAAAGCTACTCTGTGGCAACACAGTGTATTCCCAGGTTAATACCTCAAACACCTGTTAGCTTTATAGATCAGCCCTTACCAGAAATAGTTAAGCTTTCCTGGCAGTCAAATACCGAGCTTGATTTAGCCGGTTATAAACTATATCGTTCTCTAAATAGCTCAGAAACGGGAGCGCTTATTGCCACTTTACCTCCAACTTTATGCAGTTATTCAGATTCTAATGTTCAGGGAGGAGAATTTTACTATTACTATCGTCTTTGTGCCTTTGATAATGATAATAATAGCAGTCCCTTTACTCCAGTGCTTAAAACCAGACCTCTCAGTATGAACTGCGGACTTTTAATTATTGATGAAACGGCAGATTTTAGCGGAAGCAGTCCTTTTCAGCCAACGGATGAGGCAGTAGATAACTTTTACGATTTGTTAATTGACGGCTTGTGGAATACTGCACATTTTGATTTGGCTGATTTTACAGAGACATTGCGTTTATGCGATATCGGTATTTATTCCGTCATTATTTGGCACGGTAACGATTTTTCTAATATGATTTATCCCAATCAAGTTAAAGATGTTTTAAAGAACTATATTTATTATGGAGGCAAAGTTCTTTTCAGTGTTTTCCATCCGGGATTGGCTTTTGAACTGAATGCTGATTATCCTACCGTTTTTTCTGCAGATTCATTTATCAATGAAGTTTTAGGCATCAGCGGAACTGATTACACTATTCAAGCCCGATTCAATAAAGCAGAAAGTGTTTATTCCGGCTATCCGGATATCAATGTTGACCCCAATAAAGTTCCCGCTTCTTTTAATGGACACCTTTATCAAGTAGAAGCATTAACCGTAAATTCTCAGGCAACTCCTATTTATCATTACGCTTCCGCTTACGACAATAATTCACCTCAGGGAATTCTCAACGGAGGAGTAGTAGGTGTTCAAAACACTTATTTTTCGGGTAAAACAGTAACCTTCAGCTTTCCTCTTTACTTTATGGATTTCAACCAAAGCCGTCAAGTTGTTCATCACATTATAGAGAATTATTTTGGTTTTCCTGTTGCAGTTGGGGATGAAGTTAATATTCCTGTTGCGGAAATTTCTATTTTACCTAATCAACCCAATCCTTTTTCTGTTTCTACCCAAATAAATATCCTCTGTAAAAACAGCAACGCTCCTTTACAGGTTCAGGTCTTTAACCTGAAAGGACAGTTAATCAAAACCCTTTTTCAGGGAAAACCAGAAGGAAAAATTACCCTTTCCTGGGAGGGTAACGATAATAATGGCAAGAAAGTTAGCTCCGGAATCTATTTTCTTAAAGCACAGCAAGGTAATAAGGTGCAAACCCGAAAGATACTTCTGCTGAAGTAAAAATAATAAAAAGAATAAATAGTTAGGGGACGAACAGGATTAAAAGGATTTTTTCTTGTTTTGGCTTACAATTTTCACCTGCCTTCCCGGAAACCACAACCCACTAACTATTTCACTTACAACCGAGTTTTTACTGATTTCCCAATCTAAAAAATTGTGAGCTAAAACGGAAAGTCAATTTTAATGTTTTACAATATTGGTTAGAGGATCACTAATTTTAAATTCCTGATCATCATCATAACATAATTTACCACAATGGGATAAACCTCTAAGTGCTTCTTTAACCAAAGTAATGATTATTTGAGGTTGGATTAACCCGATTAGTTTGTTGTAGAAAGTAATAGAAGAGTTATTAAACCATTTATTGTTTATATTACCCGTGCTACCTTTTTCTTTATAACACAAGATATTGGAAAAGAACAGACATTCTTGTTTTTCCTTCAGGTTTAATTGAAATGAGTATTTAAAAAGTTTAGCCAAATTTATATCAGTAGGAAATTTATTCCCTCATTTTCCCTTCCACAAAGATGGGTATATGGGTGATTTAATCCATAAATCCATTTCTTCGGCATTGGGTAATTCTCCCCAATCTTGTCCAAAAACTAGAATCTTAGCGTATAGACTATTCTGCCAATATTATCAGAGATTTATCTCTTTCCGATTTATGTCCTAAACAAGTTTAATACCATTATTATGATCTAAGTGTAGACATTTTTGTCAGTTACTAACTTCTCTTATGAGTTTATTATATTCAGCTCTTTTATTTTGCATTTAAATCTCCTTTAAGGTTAAAAAATAATTTATGCTCATTTTTGGTTTATTACTAAAAGCCCGGACGAGCCGGGCTTTTTATAAATTAATGCTTACTTTTTGGCTTTTCTTAAACGCTGGTCGTTGGGTTTGTCAAAAGATTTTGCTTCGGTATCTCTAACGGCAGTTACGATATAAAAAATCGTGTCAACATATGGTGTTATACCTATATGGGTGTAACTATTCGTAGGAGAAACATCTATCAAATAGCCAATATCGGGCACCAAATCAGGACAATCGGAAGCATAAATATTATAACCGGTAACAGTGATAGGGTTACCCTGGATGTCTTCTGTAACAGGGTCCCAAGTTAAAATAACATCTTCTCCGCTTGCCTGAATTTGAATATTTTCCGGTAGCTTGGGAGGTAATTCAGTTATATAAATAGCGGAAATTTCAGGAGAAAGTGGACAGGTATTGCCTGCTTCATCAATTGCCCTAACCAGGAAATAATATCTGGTATTTTCATTTAAACCGGTGATATTGGTTACTTTAAGTCCTGAGCCGGCATAAGCTAACAGAGGATCATTTTGCCAATCCCAAAGCCAATCATCAGTGGTAATTTCAGGATGGATTCCATAGTAAACTTCATAACTCTGGAAATTGGTATCGGAACTAACTTGCCAGGAAACTTCTATAGCTGTTGGTTCTACAAAGCCTATATAGATGGAATTAATGTCAGCAGGATTTTGACTGTCAATCCTTACAAACCAGTCATCATCTATACTGCATTGAGAATAGAAACCAGTATAGACAGGACCTACATTATGAATGTCTTTAGCTTGAAATTCAAAGTGCAATTCCTGTCCATCGGTCTCAAAAGTGACCGGCACTATAACTTGCACTTGTTCTCTATTGCGAATATAATATTCTAATTCTTCTTCGCTCATTGCCTCAATATTTTTAATTTTTTCTCTGGAAATATTTAGAGAAGATGTTTTCAAGCTTGTTGATTTACTTGCTGGTAAGTTCTGCCATCCCTCATTTTCATCATAAACTCCATTACCATTCCGGTCATAACGGTCTTTTATAGTGGCAAGGTCTATGCCATAATAATCCGCAAAAGTACAACCGATATTTACGGTTCTTTGATTTTGCCAACTGGAAAGTGGTTGATTGGCAGGAACAGGATTACTGATTACCGGTGGAAGATCAGCTGAAACATACATCAGCAAGGGGGATAATTCACTATAATTGTTATGCAAATCTTTAGCCCTTATTCGGAACCAGTAGTTAAGTCCAACTCCCAAACCGGTTATAGTAGTGTTATTAGTATTAACACTACCTAAAGCCGGGTCTTGAGCTGTAGACCAGCAATTGGAATTAAGATCCACTGTTCTATTGGTGTTATAGTATATTTCATAATCAGCAAAATGTTCTTCAGTTACCGGTTGCCAAGATAGAGTAACAC
>ERZ1026814.316-NODE-316-length-31933-cov-4.927938_pt1 | contig 31933 bp, 28 predicted proteins | sample MGYA00520871_ERZ1026814 | MGnify/ENA primary metagenome ERZ1026814 (study PRJEB33270, sample SAMEA104284478) | anaerobic digester metagenome | biome: Anaerobic digester microbiome; feature: mesophilic sludge digester; material: Anaerobic digester biomass | place... | reverse complement strand
TACTCTGTTTGTGACGCGAGTGATGGATCTGCAAATTTTGTTTTTAAATGAAACGGCGACCACCGAGATCTACACAGAGTAGATCGTCGGCAGCTTCAGATGTGTATAAGAGACAGGTACAGGATATGCCAGTTTTCGAAGTCTGGTTATTTTATGATCCAAATGATCCCTCGCACGGATTTGATGGATGATTTCTTGACAAAACAATCAAGGGTCGCTAGAATATTTTAACCACACTGTTTTGTAAATACTACATTTAATATGGAGGGTGAATATGGCTTTTGAATTACCTCAATTACCATACTCGTTTGATGCCTTGGAACCTTGGATTGATGCAAGAACCGTGGAAATCCATTATACCAAGCACCATGCCACCTATCTGGCAAATACCAACAAGGCTCTCGAAAATCATCCGAAATTCTACCAATTTACACTGGGGCAAATCCTGTCGAATCTGTCCCGGCTGCCGGATGAAATCCGCACTCCAGTCATCAACAATGGCGGGGGGGTTTACAATCACATGGTTTATTGGGAATCCATGGGACCCAACTGCGGCGGGGAACCCACCGGCAAACTGGCAAAAGCCATCACAACCACATGGAGTGATTTTGCCACCTTCAAGGCAGAGTTTGAAAAAGCAGGACTCACCCGGTTTGGCAGCGGTTATGCCTGGTTGAGCAGGAAACCCGATGGATCACTGATGATCCATTCCACTCCCAACCAGGAATGCCCCCTTTCCACAGGACTGACTCCCATCCTGACTTGTGATGTATGGGAACACGCATATTACTTGAAGTATCAGAACCGCCGGGCGGAATACCTGACCAACTGGTGGAATCTGGTAAACTGGCTTAAAGCTGAAGAGAGATTTCTACAGTAATTAATTCCCTCCAAATTAGATCAAAAGGAGAATGGAACATGCCTCATGTAATCACAAGTTTATGCCTGCGGGACGGCGGTTGTGCCAATGTTTGCCCGGTGGAATGCATCGTCCCCGGTAGTCCGGTGAATCAATGGCCATGGTATTACATTGATGCTGATACATGTATCGACTGTGGAGCCTGTGTGGTTGAATGTCCCTGGTCAGCCATCTTCCCGGAGGATGAAGTCCCTGCGGCTTACAAAGCAAAAGGTGGTGAATATTTATCCGGACCCGTGGAAACTGCCGGATTTACCACGGTGTACGATGGAGAAAACAACAAAGGCGACCCTGTTCACCTGGAAGGCACCCGGATCCTTCAAGCTGGTGAAATTGTCGACCTGACTCCAGCAATTGAAGTTAATAAACTCTTTTTCACGGATGGTCCCGGATATTCTGCCAACCAATAAACCTGTCTGTCATCAACGGGAGAGGAAGTCAGGAGGACTTCCTCTCCTTCTTCAGTCGATCCTGGAATCTTTTCCCTTTTATGGAGGTACTCCCGTATGCCTGCAATGTCAGAAAAATATCGTAAGGAGCGCGATTCGCTGGGGGAAATCCAGGTTCCTGCAGATGCATATTACGGGGCTCAAACTCAAAGGGCTGTGGAAAATTTCAATGTTTCACACCTGAAACCCTGGCGGGCGTTTAATTGGTCCATGGCAGCCATTAAATATTGCGCTGCCGGGGTAAATAGAGATCTGGGTTTGTTAAACCCGGATTTTTCCAAGGCAATTCAACAAGCAGCACACGAAGTGATGGATGGTCAATGGGAGAGCCAATTTATTGTGGATCCCTTCCAGGCTGGGGCGGGCACAAGCCATAATATGAACATAAATGAAGTTCTTGCCAACCGCGCTACCATAATCCTGGGAGGTTCCTTGGGTGAATATCAGGTGAACCCCAATGACCATGTGAACATGTCCCAATCCACAAATGATGTCATCCCCACCGCAATCCGGTTGGGTTGTTTATGGAGGCTGGATGAACTCAATCAGGCAATCCAAAACCTGGCATCCGCTCTTCGTCAAAAGGGGCAAGAATTTGATGACATCATTAAATCAGGTCGCACCCACCTGCAGGATGCTGTTCCTGTTCGGCTGGGACAGGAATTTCATGCTTATGCGTGTGCTGTGGAACGCGATGGGGAACGGATTCTACGATCTGCCAACAACCTCCGGCGACTGGGGATTGGTGGAACAGCCACGGGATCCGGTTTAAATGCCCACCCGGAATACCACACCCGCATGGTCTCCTGTTTATCCCAACTGACCGGTATAAAATTGGTGGAATCGGATGACTTATTTGAATCCATGCAATCCATGGCAGACATGGCGGATTTTTCAGGTACCTTGCGCACCCTAGCAATTACCCTGATTCGAATCGCCAACGATATTCGCCTGCTATCTTCCGGTCCAGCCACCGGTCTTGATGAAATTCGATTGCCGGCAGTCCAACCCGGCTCAAGTATCATGCCCGGTAAGGTAAATCCCGTCCTGGCTGAGATGTTGAATATGGCAATGTTCCATATTATTGGCTGTGATACAACCATCTGCCTTGCTGCCCAGGCTGGTCAATTGGAATTAAATGTGATGATGCCCATCATCGCCCACAATCTGTTTGAAGCCATGCAAATCATCATTGGTTCACTCAACGCCTTTACAGAAAAATGCGTAATTGGAATTCAAGCCAACCGAAACAAAGCGGAAGGCTGGCTGGCGCACAACTCCATCCTGGTAACAGCCCTGAATCCAATCATTGGATATGCTGCAGGAGCTGCATTGGTCAAGGAAGCTCAGGAACGAAATTTAACGATCCGGGAATTATCAATGGAAAAAGCCCGTCTGGGTGTCCTTCGCAGCCAGACAACCGGAGCCGTTGTAACGCCGATTGAAGTCGACGCCATTTTTAATAATTTGAGGGGATTTACAGAAGGTGGATTGCTCGGCGGAGAAGGATAAACCTTTATTCCCCACTGCCAGCTGCATGAATTGCTGCACCAATTATGCCTGCCATGTTCTGCAGCTGGGCTGGTAATATTTTCACCGGTACATCCAGATAGGGCAGGAATTTATCCGCCTGCCGGCTGACCCCGCCGCCCAAAATGAATAAATCATTCCAAAAGAGGGAATGCAAAATATTCAAATATTCGTTTAAATTTTTTGCCCACCGTTTCCAACTCAAGTCCCGGTCATTTCGGGCGGCGTCTGAAGCCCGGTGTTCAGCGTCCTTCCCCCGAATATCAAGATGACCAAATTCGGTGTTGGGTAACAGCCTGCCATCGGTAAAAATTGCCGAACCAATTCCCGTCCCAAGAGTCAGCATGATTACAACCGCATGATGATAATCGCGCCCCACCCCAAATTTCATTTCTGCAATCCCGGCTGCATCAGCATCGTTCAGGACCCTCACCGGACAACCTGTCATTTCGGTCAATAATTCGTCAGCATTCACCCCGATCCAGCTTTTATGGACATTGGCTGCTGTTAAAGCCACCCCATTTCGGATGACTGCTGGAAAACCTGCCCCAATGGGTCCTTGATAATGAAAGAAATCCACCAAGGTTTTAACCACCTGCCCCACATCCTCCGGTCTGGCATCCTCCGGGGTGGGAATCCGTTCTCTTGGTGAGGTCAGTTTTCCAGTTTCCACATCCACCAATGCGCCCTTGATCCCCGAACCGCCGATGTCAACTCCCAGACCAATCATCGCTCCCTCCAAAAATCACTTCATACATCAAGGACATGCATTTTGCAGTTGTTCTTCATAGGTGATTGCGAAATTATGACGCCCTGAACCATCACATTTAGCTCTGAAGTAATAATACGGCGTTTCAGCGGGATATGCAACAGCACTCAGACTGGCAAACCCGGGATTACAAATAGGTCCGGGCGGCAAACCCCGATAAAGATAGGTGTTATAACTTGAGTCTCTGAGTAAATCTTGATTGCTCAGGGGATTTGTCCACCAGGTTTTTTGGGCACTGTTATAACCGATTGCGTATTGGACGGTTGGATCACTATCCAATTTCATTTCCACAACCAGCCGGTTATAAAATACCGATGCAATAGCAGGCATCTCATCATCCATGATGGATTCCCGCTCCACAATCGATGCCAGGGTTACAGCTTCATTCAACGATAATCCCCTTTTTTCAAACTCCGTTCCCAAACGGGAAACCACCTCCATGTTGAAGCGATCCACCATCAGCCTTAAAATCGCTTCCGCAGTCAGCTTGCGTTTAAATGTATATTCTCCAGGATATAGAAACCCTTCCAGGTTGGAAATACCAGCCAGATTCCCTTGCAGCAGGTCAGTTGGGGGATTTCGGACAAGCCTTAGAAACTCTGCTGGATCAGCATATAAACCATTCACAGAAAATGCCGCTGCGACCTCTTCGGCCCGCCAACCTGGCAGTAACACAAAGTTGACCTCCTCCGATATGGCGGATTGCAAAGTATGGGCGATATCCACAGCCGTCATCCCGGCATTCAAAGTGTATTTTCCAGCCTTCATTCCAGTGTCCAATCCAGCATATAGCAGGTAATTCCGAAATGCTGCAGAGTCAGAAATAAATCCTTCTTCTTCCAATCGTAGAGCCACAGAATTTACAGATTCACCCTGCAGGATTTCAAACAAACGATTATTGTCCCCTGGATTCATTGGAAATAACAAATCCTGCCGGTTGAAAAGAATTTGCGCTCCATAATATGCCCGATCCAGAACTCCCAGAGCTGGATTTGCCGCCCCAAACGACTCTTCCGCCAACCTTGGAATCCTATCAATGGTCCATACTCCCCACAAACCCACGAGAACCAGGAATGCCAAAATTAAAAAAGCCAGTGGTCTGCTGCAGCCTGTATCCTTTTGTTTCATGATTTACTCCTCAATGGATAAATTTCGATGTGCTTCAAGATAAGATTGCAGCAAAACAGTGGCTGCCAGGTCATCCAGGTGTCCCAGCTGGCGTTGTTTCCTGGAACCCATTTTCAGGTGTGCTGCCCGCGCCTCCACGGTGGTTCCGCTTTCATCCCACATGATAACCGGTATGCTGGTTTGAGTGCGGATGACATCCGCAAATCGCATTGCCCTCCGACCAGCCGGGTTTGGCATTCCCTCTGAATCCGAAGCCATGCCGACTACAATCAGAATCGCATTCTGTTCTTCCGCTAATTTAGCAATGAGAGCTGCATCAACAACCCTGGAAATATGTTTAATCACCGTCAATGGATTGGCAATGGTTCCGGTGGCGTCTGAAATGGCGATGCCAATACGCGCCTCGCCAGGATCCACTGCCAGAATCCGCTTGTTTACAGATTCCTTCATTCCACCTCCAGATGAAGTCTGAACGGGAAAAATGGCATCCACTGCCACCATCCGGGCGCGGTTTGGATTTCGGGTTCTGTTTCCAGCTTTACTATTTCCTGGATGATATCAGATGACTTAGCCCTTGGCTTGCGGATTAGGGATGAGGTAATCTGGTCACGGTTTACCCGGGGAATGCATGACCTTTTCAATAGGAGCGACCAGGAATAAATCTGTTCACCCACAGAAACCGCTTTTGCCACCGGAGTAATTGAGATTTCACCTTCGATACCTGCCTTTCCTTCCGGGAAAGCTGCATCCAGGACCAGAACAGCAATCCTATTTATATCCTCATGTTTGAGAATATATCCTTCATACTGCACCCGCATGGATACTTCAAATTGATCCGAGGGACTGCCCACCGGGGGGGTAATGGTTTCTTCAATGACCTTAATCAGTTGGATTGATTCCGAAATTAATAAATCCCCATCCTCCAATAACTGGGTAAATTCAGTTTGTGCATTTACCCATAATATATCCATTATTTCTTTGCGGGCGGCAGAGATGTCACCCTGTGTTGGAGTTGAAGTAATCCGGTCGGTTCCACCGCTGAAGGGCATTGGATTTTGAACAGATACGGACAGTCCCACCTGTCCCTCCACTGCCTGGATTTCACCCGCATCGACATTTCCGGTGAGCCCGCCTTGAACGGCAATTGCTTTGACGGAAGCAGTCTCTCCAACGCCCTTTGGGACAAATACCTTTTCATCGATAGTAAATTTAATCGTCGAATCATTGATTGTCCGGACTACCGTCCCTGCTGGAATGAGCACCGCTTCTTCGGTCATGTTGATAAATTCAACCACCCCTGCAGCCTTGTCTTCCGGAATGGTCACCACGCCCGTCGGGTTTTTTTGAAGTTTAGTCTCCACAAGGACAGTCTCCACATGAACCGGCATCCCCCCGGACAGGTTGGCGCTTTGCAATCTGGGATTGGCAGTGATCTCGAAGGTCAGCTCCTGTTGCAGGCGTTCAGGTCGAATGGTTACTTTTGCTGAAGGAAAAAACAATACAAGGAGGATCAGCACCGGTAAAACAGCCATTGAAAATACCCCAAGACGGGCTGTTCGACTCATTTCTGAAAATTCTAATTTTTTTGCCTGGTTTTTCAATTCACTTATTGAAACCAATCGTTCGCGGCGCTGCGGGGTGACCGGATATAATCTTCGCCAAGTCTTCTGTTGTGCCTGATGGACGGATAAAAACACCGGCAGCCCAAGATCAGCCGCGTTCTGACGGATTTCCTGATTCCTTGTCACCAGTGCGATTTGAATTCCCAAGCTTTTCGCCTGGCGCAATAACATGACAAGATCCAGTTTTCGGTGTAATTTTCCCCCAGCAGGCGGGAGAACCAGCACCACCCGGGTGGTCTTGCTCCAACCCAGCTTATCCCCTACAGAGATGATGTCATCATATTTTTCCAGTCGTATAAATTGTGTCTTCATACATTCATCCTCATAAATTATACCTTTACTAAATGGGTCATATGGACATAAACCTGTGCAACCTTCATTTCTACAACCTGACCAATTCACGTATAATTGGGATATCCATGGAGGATAATTGGAATGAAAAAATGGAATCCATCCTTGTTTGGCTTGATTCTTGTTTTACTCATTTTCCTTGCAGGTTGTAATATTCCCCGAATTGACTCGACACCAACAGTCGATGTTATTGGCACCCAGGTTTCACAAATCCTGACCTCCCAACCCACATTTACGCTTCCACCCACTCCTCACATCATTACCGGGACATCAACCACCACACCTGAAACCACCACCGCAACTCCAGAGTCAACCACTACCCTCACTCCTGTCTCGACCGATCCCAGGCAGATCCTGGGTGAGCCTTCATATGAAAACCCAATGGAAAAAGGGAGCACCTGGGGACTGGGTAATGATGGGTATAAGGATGATTATGTCCAAATCAAAATGGATGGCGGATTTTTGAAAATGCAGGCCCTCCAAGCAGCCGGCTGGCATTCCTGGCGACTGGGCGGGGAGAAATTTCAAAATGGATATATTGAAGCCACTCTCAAAACTGGAAACTGCTCTGGCAATGACATGTATGGGATTGTCCTGCGTGCTCCGGATTATGACAGTGGACGCGGATATTACCTCGGACTCACCTGTGATGGACAATACAATTTGTCCGTTTGGACCTCATCCTCCCTGGAAGACCTGTTGTCCTGGACATCGAGTGATTCCATCCATGCAGGATCCAACCAGACCAACCGCCTGGGTGCCTGGGTTGAAGGGAATCAATGGAAACTCTACATCAATGGGTTCCTCCTTCAGGAAATAAATGATTCAAGCATTCTGAATGATGGTTACTTTGGTTATTTTATTGCTGCCAATCAGACTGTAGATTTTATTTTTTTGTGGATGAAATTGCTTACTGGAATTAACCAATGATGCTGATAAACCAACCAAACCCGCGCCAAAAAATTGTCGAAATCGCCCGTCATAAACTTAAGGAAAATCCACTCTATATCGATACTGAAACCACGGGCATTGGCAGAACCGATGAAATTCTGGAAATTTCCATCCTGGACTCCGACGGTTCAATAGTATACGAGTCTCTCATTCGTCCTTTAAAATCCATTCCAGCTGATGTCATCGCCATTCACGGTATCACCGATGAGATGGTACAATCCTCCCGTCCCTGGGCGATTGCCTGGCAGTCAATCCGTCCCCTTCTTTCCGGGAGGCTGCTCGCCATGTACAATGCTGAATTCGATTTACGCATGATGCAGCAATCGTTGGAACAATACCGCCTGCCATGGCGTGATAAATTCTTATCATTGGACATCATGGCATTATTTTCTGAATACATCGGGGAATGGGATCCGAAACGCGGTTCATTACGCCGTTATCGCCTGGAACAGGCGGGAAAATATTTTAATATACCCATTCCAAACGCTCATCGTGCCCACGAGGATACACTTTTGGCGCGGGCGGTCCTTCATTGCATAGCCGGATTGCCGTATTGAACCTCTCCATGGTGCAGCCCAGTAAAACTCCATAATTTGATAATTGGATGATCAACACATAGATCTTGGGGTGATATGATATTTTCCACAGAACAGGAACAAATTGCACAATTTCCACTTGATTCATCCCTCTTTCTCCAGGGAAATGCCGGCTGTGGAAAAACCACGGTGGGTCTGGCTCGCCTGCAATTCCTGCTTCAATCCGGCATTCCAGCCAATGAAATCCTGATTCTGGTTCCTCAACGCACCCTGGGAGCCGTTTATCTGAAAGCTCTTGCCGATCCTGACCTGCCGCCCGGTGGACAGGTGGACCTGGTCACCATGGGAGGTCTGGCTCAGCGCATGACATCCCTCTTCTGGCAGCTGGCAGCGACTTCCGCTGGATTTACCCATCCTGAAAAACCACCCATTTTCCTGACTCTGGAAACCGCCCAGTATTACATGGCACGAATTGTGGATCCCCTTCTTGCCCAAGGGTATTTTGAGAATATCCACATTGATCGTGGACGTCTTATCAGCCAGATTCTGGATAATCTTAACAAAGCTGCCGCAATGGGTTTCTCCCACCTGGAAATCGGTGAACGGCTTGTCTCATCCTTGATCACGGACCCCAGCCAGAAACATGGTTTTCTGCACGTTCAGGAATGTGCCACCCGATTCAGGCAGAATTGTCTGCAAAATCAACTGCTTGATTTTTCCCTCCAGCTGGAAATGCTCTCCCAACACCTCTGGAAATCCTTCCTGTTCCAGAAATATCTGCACCACCGTTATCACCACTTGATTTTCGATAACGTTGAAGAGGATATTCCTGTTGCCCATGATTTGATTCGTGAGTGGCTGCCGCATTTCAACTCTGCCTTATTGATTCATGACCTGGATGGCGGTTTCCGACAATTCCTGGGTGCCGATCCAATATCCGCCGCCGCTCTTAAGGATTCCTGTAAAGAAACCGCCACCTTGCATGAATCATTCATTGTCCCTGCAGGTTTATCCCGGGTACAGCACGGTCTGGCGGCATCCATCCTCCACAAGGAACCTCAATCTCCTCCCGATTTACATGAATGGATGGTTGAATCACATGCACCATTTTTTCCGGATATGATCCGGCAGATATGTGACAAGGTGGATCACCTCATTCACAATGAACAAATTCCACCGGCTGAAATTGTCATCCTGTCACCTTTTTTAAGTGACTCTCTTTTGTTTTCACTCAGCAATGGATTGGAAAAGTTGGGAATAAGCAGTCATACCATCCGACCTTCACGCAGCCTGCGGGATGAACCGGCTGTACAATGCCTTTTTACACTGGCAGCACTGGCACACCCCCAATGGGGCATTCCTATCACGAAAGCTGATTTTTCCACCGCATTGATGACATCTGTTGAGAACCTGGATCCCATCCGGGCTTATTTCATTGCCCAAATCAGCCTGCGGGGAAAAAATGGTCATGATATTTCCAGTTTCGACCTGATAAATCCCCAGGCGCAACAACGGATCACATTTTCCATTGGAAACCGATTCGAAGAACTCCGTAACTGGATCATGACATACCAGCAACGCCAGCCTGATCCATTGGATGTTTTCTTTTCCAGATTGTTCGGAGAAATATTGTCAAGGTCCGGGTTTGGATTTCACAGAGACCACAATGCCACTGCCGCTGCAGCCCGCCTGATTGAATCCATACAGAAATTCCGTCGGGCAATTAATCCGGTTACTTTTTCAACGCCGGGTGAATTTGAAAAAGAATACATTCAGATGATTCAATCCGGCATACTGGCTGCCCTTTCCCTGCCCGCCTGGGATGTGATGGATAAGGATTCTGTTTTAATCTCACCTGCCCACACCTTTCTAATGACCAACCAATCGGTAAAAATCCAATTTTGGCTGGATATTGGCAGCCGCGGCTGGTCAGAACGCCTCTACCAACCCCTGACCCATCCGGTTGTTCTCAGTAGAAATTGGCAAACTTCCAGGAAATGGACGGATGAACATGAGCTTGAATACAACCGGCTAATTCTTTTCAGGTTGACTGCTGGATTAATTAGGCGTTGCAGCCAGCGGATCTATGTTTATGCGGTGGGCATGGATGAACAGGGCAACGAGCAACGCGGGGATCTACTTTTGGCGATTTCCACCTTGCTGCAAAAACAGCGTGCACTGGAGGGACACCATGTTTAACCCCCGTCCCATGCAGGCTGAAATTCTCAATTACACGGGTGGTCGGATGGGAGTATCGGCAGTTCCGGGGAGTGGAAAAACCCATACTCTATCTTATCTGGCTGCCAAACTCATCGCCGGCGGGTGGGTTCGTTCCGATCAGGAAGTCCTGATTGTCACCCTGGTAAATTCAGCGGTGAACAACTTCGCAACACGCGTGGATGATTTCATCCAGAATGAATTTCGCTTGCTTCCCAATGTTAATTATCGTGTCCGTACCTTACATGGTCTGGCGCGGGATATCGTCAGTGGTCGCACGGACCTTGCTGGTTTATCCAACCGGTTTGGAATCGTGGATGAACTTGAACGGGACCGCATCCTGGGTGCGATTGCGACAGCTTATATCCGTTCCAATCCCAGCATCATTTCATATTTTTCCAAACCTGATATGGATGATGCCAGTTCCCAGATATCACCGCGTGATTGGTCCGAATATCTCACGATCGTCGCCAACAGCATCATCCGGACTGCCAAGGATTTACAAGTCACACCAGCAATCTTCAGGGAAAGATTCTCCACCATGAATCTTCCCCTTCCCTTGATGGAATTTGGCGTGGAAGTCTACACCAATTACCAGAGGGCATTAAATTTTCGCGGTGCAGTTGATTTTGATGATTTGATCCGTCTCGGATTACAGGTTCTCACACTTGATCCGGAATATCTGGGACGATTACGCTATCGCTGGCCATACATCCTGGAAGATGAATCCCAGGATTCCAGCCGGCTCCAGGAGGATATCCTGCGTCGTCTGGTCGGTGAAGATGGAAATTGGGTTCGGGTGGGGGATCCAAATCAGGCAATCTTTGAGACCTTTACAACCGCAAGTCCTGAATTTCTTATTAATTTCCGCCGGGAACCCGGGGTAGTCGCCCGGGATCTTCCCAACTCGGGACGTTCAACCCTCAGTATCATCCGGCTGGCAAATGGCTTGATTCACTGGACCAACACCGACCACCCTGTGGAGGAGTTGCGGGATTCCTTGACAACTCCCTATATCGAAGCCACCCCTCCGGGAGATCCACAACCCAATCCACCCGATCAGCTGGGAAAAATTTTCATATCCAGCGTGAAATATACTCCTGAAAGGGAGGTGACAACCGTTGTCGACTCCCTGAAGAACTGGCTTCCAATACATCCCGGGGATACCGTGGCGATCCTGGTGCCAACCAACGGTCGGGGTGAAAAGTATGTGGAAGCCCTGAAGAAAGCCAATCTGCCATATTTTGAAATTCTAAAAAACACCCAGCCCACCCGGCGGGTGGTTCACATCCTGACAAAAGTCCTGCAATTCCTGTCACAACCAACCAACACGCCCCATCTATCCAAATTGATTGTCGATTTCCCATTGGAGGAAACCCCTGATCCAGCCAGGCAGAGCCGGTGCGAAGAAATCCGAAAATCTGCATCTGAATGGATCAAAAGATGTTCCTATGTTGAGGATTTCCTTTATCCACTCCCGGGCAGGGATTGGTTGGAATCAACCTCCCTTGACAATATTCCATCTGATGTGAAGGAATATCTATCCACGATCCGCCCTCTGCTTCAACGCTGGACATCAGCTGTGTTGCTGCCAATTGACCAGCTTATCCTGACAATCTCGGTGGATTTGTTCACAGATCCCATCGATCTGGCTCTGGGGCACAGCATTGCAATAATGCTGGAATATAAAGCCCGCAGCAATCCATCCTGGCATCTGGAGGAATTTGCCGCAGAATTGGCGGAGATCACCAGGAATCAGGGCGGATTGCTCGGGTTCAGCAGGGCTGATTCAGGTTTCAACCCGGATGACTATCGCGGTACGGTGATTGTGACAACCATTCATAAAGCCAAAGGATTGGAATGGGATCGCGTTCATCTCACATCGGTTTCGAACTATGATTTTCCTGCTGGTCAATCCTATGATGAATATGTCAGTGAGAAATGGTTCATTCGGAACCGGCTCAATCTTCAAGCTGAAGCTGTTGCACAAACCAAAGCCCTCCTGAGCGGCGACAAAATCGGATTATTTGTGGAAGAAGGATGGGCAACCCAGGAAGCCCGCATCAGCTATTGTTCCGAACGACTCCGGCTTCTATTTGTGGGAATCACCCGCGCCAGGAAGGAATTAATCATCACCTGGAATACGGGTAAGTCGCGTCGCCAAGAAGCCCGGATGGCTCAGGCTCTGGTTGCCATTCACAGCTTATGGGAAAATGGTGAAATATGAGGTTACGACCGAATTTCCACTTCAGTCAAAATAACCTGCAGGATTTTTTGGATTGTCCGCGCCGGTTTGAGCTTCTACATCTCCTGCAGTTGCCCTGGCCAGCCGTCCAATCCGAGCCTGTTCTGGAACAGGAACGCCATATGGAACTGGGGCAGCGATTCCATCAATTGGTCCACCAACATCAGCTGGGTGTGCCGGTTGATATCATTCAAGCGGGTATCGGAGACTCCGATCTCGCTGTCTGGTGGCATGAATATCTTGCCAATTCTCCCAGGAATTTACCTGAGAAGCGTTACCCGGAATGGATCCTTTCAACCCCATTTGCCGGCTACCGGCTGGTGGCAAAATATGATCTCCTTGCCATCGAACCCGGCAAGCAAGCGTTTATCGTTGACTGGAAAACCAACCGCCACCGTCCCAAATCTCATGATTTGGAAAACCGGATACAGACCCGGCTTTACAGGTATTTGCTCGTACAGGCAGGCGACCATTTATACGGCGTCACACCCATCAAACCGGAAGATGTGGAGATGATCTACTGGTTTACCGCCAGTTCACAGCATCCATTGAGTATTGCCTATACGCAGCTGGCTTGCGAAGAGGATGGCGCCATTCTCCAGCAACTCATCTCAGAAATTCATGCCCTGTGTGAATCTCCAAACCCCTTCCCACTCACCCTTGATGAGAATAAATGTAAATTCTGTAAATACCGCACTCTCTGCGATCGTGGCATACTGCCGGGTGAAATGACCGATGCCGGAGACGAGCAGGAGGTCGATGAACTGCAATCCTTCCAGCTCGATTTTGAACAGATCGGGGAGATTGAATTTTGAAATATCTACACGCTGCCTGGGTTGAACCCTCCCCGGTTGATATCCCGCCTGACCTGTATAGCTTTTTGGGCGGTTCACAACTTCTGGCAGAGGCATTAATTCGGCGCGGCATTAACTCTCCTGATTCAGCCCGGAGGTTCCTCGATCCAAGTGTATACACCCCCGCCAACTCCTTTGATCTGCCTGATTTCGACCTGGGTGTTGAACGGGTTTTGAAAGCCCTCAGAACTGGTGAAAAAATCGGCATTTGGGGTGATTTTGATGTGGATGGTCAGACTGCCACAGCTGTTCTGGTCGGCTCCCTTCGTTCCATGGGGGCTGATGTCATACATCGGGTTCCCGTGCGGGCACTCGAATCACATGGGATTCAACCTGAACCATTAAAATCATTCCTCCAGCAGGGTATCCAACTTCTCATCACCTGCGATACCGGGATTACCGCCCATGATGCTATAAAATATGCTCAAAGTCAGGGGGTGGACATGATCATTACCGATCATCATTCCCTGCCCGATCAGCTTCCACCAGCTTTCGCAGTGATTAACCCACAGCGTTTGTCTGAAATTCATCCCATCCGCAACCTGTCCGGTGTGGGTGTTGCGTATCTTCTCTGCCTGGAAACCGCCCGGAAATTTTCACTTTCCCGTGACGTGGAAAAAATGTTGGATCTGGTCGCCCTTGGATTGGTGGCTGACCTGGCAATTCTACAGGGAGATACCCGCTACCTGGTCCAACGTGGATTGGACATTTTCACCAATTCGCTGCGCCCTTCGTTTCAAGCCATTTTCGAACAGGCTGAAATAAGCAGCCAGCGGATCACTGAGGAGCAATTGAGTTTCGTCATCGCTCCGCGTCTGAATGCAGTCGGTCGGTTGGATGATGCAAATCCATTAATCGATTTCCTGTTGACGGAAGATAAAACCCGGGCGATTGTTGTTGCATCCCAACTGGAGGGAATCAATGCCCAACGGAAGTTCCTCTCAGACCAGGTATTTGCCGGTGCCCAGGCTCAAATTGAGGCAAACCTCTCCCTGCTGGATCATTCCATCCTGATTCTGTCCCATCCCCAGTGGTCGGCAGGCGTTTTGGGTATCGTTGCCAGCCGCCTGGTGGAGATGTTCCAACGCCCGGTTATTCTATTGAATTCGCCCCCGGGGCAAACCGCTCGCGGCTCCGCCCGATCCATTGAGGGAATTAATATTACTGCAGCAATATCTGAAAATAAATCTCTTTTATTGGGATTTGGGGGGCATCCGATGGCAGCCGGTTTGTCCCTTCCGGAGAAAAACATCCCCGCTTTCCAGCGGGCAATAAATCGAACTGTGGAACGCCTGCAACAGGAGTCACATATCACCCATGAACTCCATCTGGATGCCCGACTGCCCTGGGAAAAAATTGATCTCGACCTGGCGGAACAATTAATTAGCCTGGCTCCATTTGGTCCCGGCAACCCGGCACCGGTTTTTTATTCCACGAATCTATCCATTGTAAGTTCAGCCAGCCTGGGAAAAACCGGGGAACACCTGTTGATCACCGTGGAAGATGAAAATGGGATTTCCCATCGGGTGGTTTACTGGCAGGGTGGCGGAATTCCGCTTCCCAACGATCTTTTTGACCTGGCATACACCGTCCGGTCCTCGTCTTACCGTGGTCAGGTTGATTTACAGCTGGATTGGGTGGCTGCCCGTCAAGTTGAAGTTGAAACCATTCAAGTGACACAACCCTCTCCAATTATGGTGGAGGATCTGCGCCGCCTGCCGGATCCCATCGCCTGGCTTGATAAATCTTCTGATGCCGTTAATGCCGTCATCTGGCGCGAAGGAATTGGAAAAAGAACACCCCCTGGCGTCGACCGTTATCACTTGAAACCCGCCCAAACCCTGATCATCCTGTCCATTCCACCTGGACCGGAAGAGCTTGCTTCTGCCGTTGCTGCCTGCCAGGCTGAGCGGGTCATTCTGCTGGCATTCCAATCCGGTCAGGATCATATCCAGCCTTTCCTGGAAACCCTCACCGGATTGATACACCATGCCATTCAAAAGCATAATGGAAAAGCCACCATTCAGGAACTGGCTGCTGCAACAGCACAACGGGAAATTGTCGTCTGGTATGGAGTGCAATGGTTGATTACTGCCGGATATATCCGAATCAATTCCCTACAGGATAATCCATTAATAATTTATGAAGGTGGGGTTCCGGATCATAAACAAAAATTATTGATTGAGACAAATCTCAACCGTTTACTTGCAGAGGTTCGCTCCTACCGGGAATATTATCTGCGCGCCCCAGCCCGCCAGTTAATCCCCTGATGCATGGCTGAAATCCTCTTTGATCAATTTCGGGTATTGTGATAAAATTCATGCTCAGAACAGTCAGCGGGTGATTACCTGTTGCCTTTCCGCTCCCGGCTTCATCAACGATGTCGTCCAGGGGCAATCCCGTGGAAAGGAGGATTTATTGCAATGCGTCATTATGAGGTGGTTGTCATCTTCCAGCCCGAAATGGACGAAACAGCCGTTGCGGATTTGTTGGAACGCGTCAAGGGATGGATCACTGAATCTGGCGGCGTCATCGCCAAGGTTGACAACTGGGGCAAACGTCGGTTGGCTTATCTCATCCGCAAACAGCGCGAAGGACGATATTATTTGATCCATGCTGAAATGTCCCCGGATGCTGTAACGGAATTGGACCGTAATTTGCGCTTCCAGGAACCTGTACTTCGCCATATGATCACTGTGGCTGAATAATTCAGGTTTGTTCATTTTTGGATGCTGCCGGATCATTGCCTTAAATCCGGTTCGTCCATACGGATTGACCCCTGCCTGATGGCAGGATGAGCACATCATTTAGGAGTAAGACCCATGTCTGATTATTCTTCGAACGAATCTGAGCAGCCGCAGGGCGGCGGACGCCGATATATTTCCCGCCCAAAAATCTGCCAGTTTTGCGCCGACAAGGAATTAAAAATTGATTACAAGCAGGTTGATATGCTGCGCCGGTTTGTGACGGAAGATGGCAAAATCCGTCCACGGAGGCAGACCGGGACCTGTGCGAAACATCAGCGGGAAGTTGCTGCTGCTGTCAAGCGAGCCCGGCATATCGCCTTGCTTCCCTATATTGGGGAATCATCAATCGACTCATTCTAATTCAAAGAAAACGGAACAGTATCCAGGGTTATCGGTGGAATATATCCGATATCCCCGGATCAATGATTTCCAGAAAGTTCATCAATGACCACAAAAACCCCAACCCCAAAATACCTCAATTCCAAACAAAAATCCCGTATGATCCGGGAGACCAGGAACAAGCGTTGGTTGACATTCGGAATTGTCGTGGTTGCAGCGCTGGTGTTTGGATTAATTGCTTATGGTGTCGTCAATGAATATGTATTGAAGCAAAATCGGGCGGTCGCCAGGGTGGATAATAAAGCCATCACATTGAGCGATTATGAATCCCAGGTACGTTTCCGGCGTTATAACTATGTCCAGAATGCCGTCCAGACCTACCAGTTTGCACAAGCTTATGGACTGGATATTTCCTTTTATCAATCATATCTGACAGAAATCCAATCGATTCTTACTGACAGTCAAACACTAGCCAGCAATGTCCTTGATGAATTAATTGATAACATCATCACGGAAAAGGAAGCCAATAAACTGGGCATCACGGTTTCTGATGCTGAAGTGAATAAAAGGATGGAGGAGTTTTTCCGGTTTTATGCAGACGGTACTCCAACGCCTACCGTTACTGTGACACCTTTTGCCACATCGACCATGAATCCGCTTCAGTTGACACTCACTGCCCCAACTTCCACACCGACCCTGGAACCCACAGAAGCGGGTTTGACAGCGACCGCCACCCTGGAACCCACTTCCATTCCGCCGACAGCCACTGCAGAACCCACCAGTACGCCGGATCTTACCGCCACAGCTGCCCCCACGGCAACCGAAGCATATACTGCCACCCCGGAACCCACCATAACTCCATACACCTATGATGGTTATACCAAGCTGATGAAGGATTATTTGACTTCAATCAGCGATCTGAATTTCACGCGCCCGGATCTTAACAATCTCTTGAAAGCTCAGATCTATCATGAACGGATGTTGGAAGAAGTCACCAAGGATCTGAAACCGGAACAGGACCAGGTATGGGCTCGTCATATTCTGGTGGCAACCGAGGATGAAGCCAGAGCTGTTATGGAGCGGATCAACAAGGGAGAAGAATGGTGTAACCTGGCTGCCGAATTGTCCACCGACACATCCAACAATTCCAAATGCGGTGATCTTGGATGGTTTGGTCCTGGAGAAATGGTGACAGAATTTGAGGTGGCGGCTTACAGCCTTCCAGCTGGAGAAATCAGCCAACCCATCCCGACGAAATTTGGCTGGCATTTGATTCAAGTTCTTGGACATGAAATCCGTCCCCTGTCCCAATCTGAATTTGAACAGCTCAAACAGGATAATTTCGATCAATGGCTGGTCCAAAAGCGGGCTGACTATAAGATTGAGAAATTCGATCTGATCTGGCAGGAAAATATCCCACTTGAACCCACCCTGCCTCCTGAACTGCTTCAACAATAATATCCATTCAAAACACAAATGATTCAAAACCCCCGTTTTTCCAACGGGGGTTTCTATTTATTTGACAAGTTCCTCGCTGACCTCATCCAATCTGAGGCTGATTACCTGGCTGGCAGAGTCTCTCCCCATTGTTACTCCGTAAATTACATCCGCTGTTTGTACCGTATTTCGATTATGGGTGATGACCACAAATTGAGTTTCCTGGCTTAACTCCCGCAGTAATTCACAGAAACGTCCAACGTTTGCCTCATCCAGCATGGCATCCACTTCATCCAGTACGCAGAATGGTGTCGGTGATACTTTCAATAAAGAGAATATTAAAGCTACAGCGGTTAAACTTCGCTCCCCACCTGAAAGCAGGGACAAGCCCTGTTCCCTCCGACCCGGCAGCCGGGCTTCGATATCAATGCCGGTTTCCGCGGGATGATCCTCATCCGTTAACATCAAACGCGCCGCTCCCCCCCCAAACAACCGGGTGAACATCTCCTTGAACTCGATGGCGACAGCGTCAAAAGTCTTCCGAAATTCCATCTTCATCAGGTCATCCAGTTCGGTAATAACTTCCTGCAAATCCGTATCCGCCCGCCGCAGATCAGATACCTGCTGGGTGAGAAATTCCTTGCGTTCCTTTACGGAGCGATACTCTCCCAGTGCTTCAGGATTGATGGCACCCAACCTCCTTAATTGTCCCCGGTACCGGTTGATATTTTCCTCCACTTCCGGGGCAAGTTCAACAACCATCGGTAATTCCGATACCATCCCCTCCAATGGCAGAGGTGTCGGTCCGGAAACGGTGGATGCATATTCAAAATCCACCAGACCAAAATCATCCTCAATGCGGCGTTGGAGGGAATCAAAGTTTTCACGCAGGCGCGAATACTCCAGTTGTGCCTGGGTTGCATGTCGATCAGCCACGCTCACCGCCTGCTGGGCGGAAATCTGATCATCCTGGACCTGGGAAAATCGTTCATCCAGACCCCTCATTTCTTCTTCAGCCGGTTGAATTAATATCTGTGTTCTGGATATCTGTTCGTTTAAGGATTTTTCCTGTTCCATCAGGGATTGTTGTTCCAGGATTAATTCTTCCTTTGCTTTTACCAATCCCTTTTCACGCTGCTGAACTGCCTGCTGAAGCTGGCGGCGGGATTCCAATGCCTTGCGATATTCTTCCTCCCGGTTGGCTGCGTTAATGACAGCCTTTTCAGATACGGCAGTCGTTGTCTGCCACAGAACAACCTGTTCTTGAAATTCGTCGGTCGGAAGTTCATTCAGTTTCCCAATCAGCTCCTGGATTGACTCGCGATGTTTTTGGATCTCATCCATGAGTGCCTGAATCTCAGACCCCCCGCTCTCCATCTCAGTTGAGGTTCGGCGGATTTGTTCCTCCAGGTTTTGACGCTGGTCGGTCTCCCATTTAATTTTTTGTTTCACCTGAGCCAATCCCAGGGTGGCTTGTTGTACTTTTTGATTTGCCTGATTCTGTAATCGCCTGGCAGCAGTCAGGATATTTTGTTGTTCACCCTGCTCCTGGCGCAATTGATTTAATTTTTGCTCCACATCACTTAATATTGAGTTTTGACTGTGTAAATCATCTTCAACTTTAGCCAGTTCCTCGCTGATTTCCCTTTTTTGGCGTGTTCTGCCTGCCACACCGGAGCGGCTTTCCTGCCCGGCAATCACCACTCCATTGCCCAGAAAAACTTCTCCCTTTAAGGTGACAACTTTTGCTGTCGCAGGTAACAAGGCGAGAATCCGTCGGGCTGCATTTCGGTGTCTGATAATCACAACCTGACCCAACAACCAATTGACAAGCTCCCTGTTTTCAGGAGCAGCGTGCACAAGATCTGCTGCTGATCCCAAACAATCTGCATCCTCGAGATGACTTAGAATTGCAGTCTGAGCCCATTCCTGGGGATAAATAACCGCCCGACCTTTACTGTTTTCCTCCAGGAACGCCAGCACCTGTTCGGGGTTGCCCCCTCCTGCCAGCCAGATGCCATCCAGGCTTTCCCCCAGGGCGGCGGCAATTGCTGTTTCCAGTTCAGCTGGAACATCCAGCAATTCATGGATGACCTTGTACGCCCCCTTCAACCTGCCTGATTTCACCGCCTCAAGGATTGTGCGTGAACCCTGGTTCACACCGCTCAATGACTTTTCTGCCTGTTCCAACACTTCCAACTGTGCCCTCAACCTTGAGCGCTGTGCCCCCAATCGGGATTGCAGATCCAGGAGTTCTTTACGTCGGGTTTCCAATTCATGTAATGCATCCTGCCCACTGGCAAGTTGTTCTTCAGCCTGATGCACCGCCCGATCAGTTTCCTGCCTGGCGGCTTCTGCTTGATGATGCTGCTCCTCCGCTGACTGCAGGGAGTCAGCTGCCCCGGCTTGTTCCTCGAGAATGAGTTGATGGCTGCGTTTCAAAGATTCCAAACGATTCTGCAATTCATTCAGGTGGGCTTTGGATTGAACCAGCCTGGTTTCCGCCTGAACCACCAGTCTCCTTTGCTCCTGGAGCACCTTTTCCAATTGTTGTCTATCCTGCTGCCTGGTCATTAACGTTTTGCGGACCGAATCCAGCTGATTCCGGGCTTCAGTAAATTCAACAGTCAGGCGTTCATGTTCTTTCTGGGCTTGTTGCCATTGCAGGTCATGGCTGCTTTCTTCCTCCTGTAATCTTGCCAGGTCATTTTGCAAAGTTTGTTCCTGGCTGATATATGCCCGCTGTCTTTCTTCCAGCACTGCCAGAGTCCGGCTTGTCTTTTCCCATTCCGAATGGAATCCCGACAATTCGGAATGCCAAATGTTCAACTTCGAGCGCAGATCAATCATCTGCTTTCGAACCACGTCCAGGGATTGCTCAACCCCTTCCAGCTTGTGCCGTGCCTGCTCCAATTTCATCTCCTGGAGCCGCACAACTTCGCGCGCTTTTTCGATTTCCTTTTGAATCCGGTGCCAGTGATAACCATACCACTCGCGCAACAGGACCTTGAGGTCCGCAGATATCCGTTCATGTTCGGATGCTCTTTGCGCCTGTCTTTCCAGGCTTTTCAGGCGGGGTTCCAGTTCACCCAGAATATCCTGGACCCGTTCCAGGTTACGCTGGGTTGCTTCAAGCCGATTCAGAGATTCCTCACGCCGGGAACGGTACAATCCAATTCCCGCCGCTTCTTCAAAGAATCTCCGCCGTTCTTCCGGTTTGAGTGACAGGGCAGCATCCACCAGACCCTGCCCGATGATCGTATAGGTGCGTTCTGAGAGCCCGGATTGCCCCAATAATTCATTGATTTCCTTCAAACGTACCCGTTGCCCATTGAGAACATACTCATTGTCACCATCCCGGTACGCCCGGCGGCTGATGGATACTTCCGAGTAATCGATGGGAAGCCAGCCGTCGTTATTATAAAAAGTAATATTTGCCAGTGCCATTCCAGCCCGTGGACGCTGTTCCGAGCCGGCAAAAATCATGTCCTCTGTTTTTCGTCCACGCAACAGCAAGTAGGACTGTTCTCCCAACACCCAGCGCAGGGCATCCGCAATATTTGATTTGCCTGATCCATTGGGTCCCACGATGGCAGTAATCTGCCCTGGGAATTCAAATACTGAGCGTGTGGCAAATGTCTTGTAACCGTGCAATTCAAGGGATTTCAACCGTTGCAGCATGCGTTACACCAATAATCCCAATCGTTCCAGGGCTGCCCGCGCAGCAGCTTTTTCAGCGGTTTGTTTGTTTAAACCCGTTCCCTTGCCGTAAACCTGACCGCCAATAATCACAATAATTTCGAATTTCTTTAAATGATCCGGACCAACCGCGCTGGCTGTTTCATAGCGGGGGGATCCCATTCCCTCTCCCTGCGCCCACTCTTGTAATTTACTTTTGGGATCTTCGTTGCGTCGATTGATTAGAATTTCATCCGCCACTCCCAAAAGGAATGGTTCCATAAACTCGCGGGCGGCATCAATCCCACCATTGAGATAAATGGCACCAATCAAGGCTTCGAATCCATCACAAATCAGCGCTGAGCGGTCACGCCCTCCCCCCTGCAGTTCACCCCTCCCCATCCGCAAGGCACGACCCAGACCGATCTCCCTCCCAAAATCCGCGAGTTGTTCGGTATGGACCAACGCAGATCGCATCCGTGTCAGGTCACCCTCCATCATATCCGGATACCGGTTATACAGCCATGCTCCCGTAATGAAATCCAGCACAGCATCACCCAGGAACTCAAGACGCTCGTTATCCTCAACAGCTTCCGGGTGCTCATTGATATACGATCGATGGGTTAATGCCCGGCTGAGCAACAATCGGTCGGAAAAATGAAATCCCAACCGTTCAGCAAATTCAGCCACAGATTCCTGTCCCCCGTTATTTTGATTTAATTCCATGGATCCTCCGTGGAACTCCGGGAGCGGCAGACTCTCCAAAAAGATGAAGGGGCTTGCGCTCCATGAGTTCTGATTAATGATATGTACTAAATTGGATTGAAATATTATATATATTTTAACCCGGAACCTGTTAAAACAACAATAATCGGTTCCACCAGTTGGTGGATCAATTTTACCAGCGCTGACCATCCCAATGCAGCAGTTGGTTCCACATATAAACCCTTCCGGGCAAGTTCATAAAACGCAGGCAGGATTTCCTCCTCAGGAATGGCAATGAAAGTTCCATGATCCATCTCCTGCAGCAGTGCTTTTCCACGCGCCGGTTTGGATACCCGGACACCTTCAGCCAGAGTCCAGCCCTCGGTGTACTGGTTCAATTCCAGCTTTCCGTGTTCGTATGCTTCAACCATGGGTGAACAATTGGCAGCCTGGACTCCCACGTAAAAAGGGGTTTCGGTAATCAATCCCGCATTTTTCAAAGATTGAAATCCGCGCATAATTCCCAACAGCAGCCCCCCATGCCCCACCGGTGCAATCACGGATCCGGGTGCACTTTGCAAGGTTTCCCAGATCTCATATGCCATGGTTGCTATGCCGGTCAATCCAAATGGAATGCAGGCATGGCTGGCATATGGAATTCCACTTTCGGCATCCTGTAAAACCGCCCGCGCCGCCTCCGATCGCGGTCCCGCCACGCGCACCAGTTCCGCTCCTTGCCGCTCAATCTGCAGCCGTTTGGGTCCGGCTGCGTTCTCCGGGATATAAATCCTTGCTTTCACTCCTCCACACCCGGCATAAGCAGCAAATGATGCTCCGGCATTTCCGGAGGACTCCTCCACATCCAATTTCACCCCCCGGCTGATCAACTTGCTCACCAGAACCGCACTGCCACGATCCTTGTAGGAACCAGTCGGATTCTGTGATTCCATCTTCAATCCCACCTGTTTACCGGAAATTGCAAAACGGATAAGCGGGGTCATCCCTTCACCAAGGTAGGTTACCGGTGCATCAGCCGGCAGGTCGAAAGTATGTCGGTAGCGCCACATACCCGGTTGGGATGAATCCACCCGGCTGGAATCAAACACCGGCGGTTGGGCATAATCATACATGCCACCACAAGCGGGGCAGCGGAATGGAAAGCCTGTCTCGGGGTAGGGTTGATGGCAATTTTCACAACAGACAACCATATGATTTAATCTCCTTCACGAGGACGATACTCTCCCTCCACCCAAACTTCACCCCCGGGTCCAACTTCCTTCTTCCAAATGGGAACAATTTCCTTTAACCGGTCGATTCCAAAACGGGCTGCTTCAAACACACCCGCATCCCGGTGCGCGGCAGTGCACAGGATGGCAATCGTGACTGACCCGGCTTCCAACATGCCGATTCGCTGCACCAATGCCACTCCTTCCACATCCACCCATCTTTGACGGATTTCAGCAACTATCTGGAACATCTTTTCCTCCGCCATGGGAATGTATGCTTCATATTCCAATCGGGCGGTTTTATGAGGTTTTCCACGAACAGTGGTACCCCGGACGGTGCCAATAAAAGCACACACCGCGCCTGTGGTTGATTGGGTGAGTTCCGTCACCAATGCATCAAGGTCCAAAGGTTTCGTTGTGATTCTTGCAATGGTTTTACCTTCCGCACCCCCGCTTACCGGTGGAAAGAACGCCACTTCATCATTGTCCATCAAAATTTGTTCATCCGGCACATACTTTCGATTGACAGCGACCACGGTGTGGTCGATCACCAATTCCAACAAAGGATAATGCCGGATCAAGTGTTCCTTTAATTCTTTAATATTTGCCCCTTTTTTCAAGACTATCTGGCATTTGGCAGTTCCGGTTTTCTCCTTTAAATATGCAAAAAACAACACCGACAAATGGATATCATGCATGAACAACGTCTCCACTTTGCCCGCCATGTTTTTCCACCAACCGGATGTTTTGAATCCTGCCGGTCTTGTCAACTGCTTTGACCATGTCATAAACAGTCAGTGCCGCTACTGATACTGCGGTCAATGCCTCCATTTCAACCCCTGTTTTACCTGTCACCCTCACGGTTGCAGTGATCATCACGCCGGGCATGTCATCATCCACATCCAGATTCATATCAACCTGGTTTATGAGCAGTGGGTGACAGAGCGGGATCAGGTCAGAGGTTTTTTTGGCAGCTTGTATGCCTGCAATCCGAGCAACTGCGAGAACATCCCCTTTTTTTAACAAACCCTCGCGGATCATGCGTACGGTTTCCAGCTGCAGATGGATTTCCCCCTTCGCCACCGCCATCCGCTCGGAATCCGGTTTGTTTCCAACGTCCACCATCTGTACTTTGCCGGTGGAATCAATGTGTGTGAATGATTTTTTCATCATAAATCTATTATAACTTGACTTTTTAATTGCCGGCTCCAGGAGCAGTCGACCTGGATAGGGCTTCAATTCCTGCTATAATTACTCCTGTGAATTTTCAAGTCGCTGCCCGCCAGTCTGAAGGTTATCAAATTGCCACGGAGGTCTTTGAAGGACCTCTGGATTTATTATTGGAATTAATCGAACGCGCCGAGCTGGATATTACCCGGCTGGCGCTTGCACAGGTGACGGATCAATATCTGGAATACTTGAAACATCTGGAAGATCGAAACGCCGGGGAAGTGTCCGCTTTTCTGGTGATTGCTGCCCGCCTTCTCCAGATAAAATCTGCTGCTCTATTGCCGCGACCCGAACTGCCAGCCGCCCCAGGTCAGGAAGAAGACCCGGCTGAAGCGCTTGCCCGTCAGTTGATCATTTATAAACGATTCAAGGAACTTGCTGGTGAATTGGAAGCCCGCCAGAATGCCGGATGGCACACCTATCTGCGGGTTGCTCCTCCCCCCATGAATTTGCCAGCCGGAAAAGTGGACCTCAGCGGCATCACTGTGGATGATCTTGTCGAAGCAGCCAGGCAGGTATTTGCTGCTCAAATTCAGCTTCCAGCACTCAGCGAAGTGGTCAACATGCCGCGCGTCACCATCCGTGAGAAAATCCACCACATACTGGATGGTTTAAGGCAAAAAGGATTCGCAACCTTCCGGGGATTAATTTCGCCGGGGGCATCCCGATCCGAAATTGTAATCAGTTTTCTTGCCATGCTGGAATTGGTCAAACGTCACATTGTGGAAGCCCGCCAGGTCATCCTTTTTGGGGAAATTGAACTGCATTCACAGGAAACGAATTTTGACGAGCAAAATGACGACCTCGAAATTGAATTCGAAGACGCTTGACCATCCACAATCACAAGGTTTTTTCAGGCTTCGTCAGGTTGTTCCAGCGGCTCCACGGTGATGTCCACCATGTCGACCGGCAGCCTGCCGCTGAGCCACACGACCGCCAGGTTGATATCATCATCCGAGCCTTCAAAATCAGGATGAGCCTTGCGATAGGCTTCATCCAATATTTCAAATTCTTCGGATTTTGCCCACCGGGTGAGGAAACCTGGCAGCCTGGTCCGATTTGCATCCACGGGGAGCAGGGTCCACCCGCGTTCTGTTAATAAAGCATGCACATTTCCTGCAAGGTCGGATTTCAACGAACACCAGCTCTGAATGATCGCAGCCACAAAATCCGGTCGTTTCTCAAAAACAGTGATGCTGGCTTTTGCTTGAAAGCCGTGTGGAGCCATGATGGCATTGCGGAACCCGTTGACACGCACTTCGCGTCGAATGAAATCCGTGATCACCCGGCGTGAATCCTGCGGGATTTTATCCAGATTGGATAGAACCAGATGAATGACCTCGAGTCTGAAAGCCTCGGTCATGAATTCGTTGATGGCATGAAAAGGTAGGAATTTTGCTTTTTTCTCGTCCATAAAATTCATTATACTACTCAACTGCCTGCTTTGACACAGGTACTAACTTCCAGTTTGATGATCAAAATTCACATTCCTCAACCTCAGGCTGTTGGTCACCACGAATACACTCGAAAATGCCATGGCAGCAGCTGCCAGCATCGGATTCATCACCCCCAGGGCAGCTGCTGGAATAAGAATTACGTTATAGAAGAAAGCCCAAAATAGATTTTGCCTGATTGTCCTTAATGTCCGGCGGGAAAGCTGGATGGCATGGGGTACGCCGCGCAAGTCACCACTCATTAAAACGACTGGTGCAGATGCCATCGCGATATCAGTTCCGGTTCCAATGGCAATGCCCACATCAGATTGTGCCAGCGCTGGTGAATCATTAATACCATCACCGACCATCGCCACCACCTGATGTTCTTCCTGTAATTTACGGATTACCGTTGCCTTGTCTTCTGGCAGGACTTCAGCCAGCACCCGATTAATTCCCGCCTGTCTGGCGATGGAATCTGCGGTTTGCTGGTTGTCTCCGGTGATCATCGCCACCTGTAATCCCAATGATTTCAAATTGGTAATTGCCTCAACTGAACCATCCTTTAAAGTATCCGCTATGGCAATCAAGCCATGAATGATTCCATTTACAGCCACAAAGATGACCGACCTGGCTTCGCCCTGTAATCGTTCCAAATCCTTCTGGAAAGGCAGGGTATCCATTTGATTTTCTTCCATCAGCCGTTGATTTCCAACCAGAATCGCAAGCCCATCAATCGAAGCTGAGACTCCCAGCCCGGGGAAGGCGAGAAATTGTTCCGGATTGCTGAGGATTAACTCCTGCCGGGTGGATTCTGCATAAACCGCCTCTCCGAGGGGATGTTCACTGCCTTTTTCCACTGAGGCAGCCAATCGGATCAATTCATTTTCTCCGGCTGGAAAATCGTAAATAAGTACATCCGTGACTGCTGGCTGCCCCCTGGTAATGGTGCCGGTTTTATCCAATACAACCATGGTCAATTGACCGGATCTCTCCAATGCTTCGCTGTTCTTGATCAGAATGCCCAACTCTGCACCTTTTCCGGTACCCACCATGACCGCCGTGGGGGTCGCCAGACCCATGGCACAGGGACAGGCGATTACCAAAACAGCCACCATATGAATTAATGCCCTAGTGAAAGTGCTTGAATCAGCAGTCACCGGCGCGGGAATCAAGAAATACCAGATCAAAAAGGTAAGCACGGCAATCCCGATTACCACTGGCACAAAGACAGCAGATATTTGATCCACCTGCTTTTGGATTGGCGCTTTGCTTGCCTGGGCATTTTCCACAAGCCGGATGATCTGGCTTAGGGTCGTATCCCTGCCAACCCGCGTCGCCTCGAATTTTAATAATCCCAGTTTGTTCAACGTGGCACCAATCACTGTATCACCGGGTTTCTTCTCCACCGGCAGGGATTCACCGGTCAACATTGCCTCATCCACACTTGAGCAACCTTCACGTACCACCCCATCCACAGGAATCTTTTGCCCCGGGCGGACAATCACCAGATCGCCCACCTGGACATCATCCACCGGGATTTCCTGTTCCACATCCTCACGGATGACGGTTGCTGTTTTTGCCCGTAAACCCATCAATTTCTTAATAGCTTCGCTTGTTCTACCTTTGGCACGCGCCTCCAGAAGTTTGCCCAATTTAATCAGGGTAATAATTACAGCCGCTGTTTCAAAATAAACATGCCCATCCAGCCAGCCGAATGTAACCACCAGGGAGTAAAATAGGCTGCCGATGAGCCTAACGCCACCAGAACATCCAGAGTTGCCGAGCCATGGCGGATGTCTTTGAAAGCGGAAATATAGTATTGACCACCCACATAAAATTGAACTGGAGTTGCAAGAGTCAGCATCATCCAATTCACCCAGGGCTGCATCGACCACCTGCCCAACACCCCCAGGTCACGCCCCATGGAGAGTATGAAAAGCGGGATGGTAAAAATCAGCCCGATGATGAGCAGTCTTCTCTGCTCCTGGATATCTTTCTGCCTGGCAAGCCCTTCGGCATCCTCAACCTCATCCCCGGTTTCCACATATTCAAAACCCGCCGAATGGATGGTTTTATGCAAGCCAGACAAACTGACAAGCGTGGGGATGTACCGAATCCGGGCATGTCCGGATGTAAAATTCACCCAGGCTTCCAAAACGCCTTCCACACCCAGCAATGTCTTTTCCAAACGTCTGGCATCATTATCATCACTCATCCGGCGGATTACCAGGTCTGCTTCGCCGGTTGCAATTCCATAACCTGCCTGTTCCACCCGGTTGATTAAATCCGTCAAACCTGCCATTTCCGGGTTAAATTCCACAATTGCGCGTTCATTGGACAGATTTACACTGGCGGATTCCACCCCCTTAACTTTTTGTAAACTACGTTCAACTGTGACGACACAATTGGCACAAGTCATTCCAGTGATGGGTAGCGAGAGGATTTTTTTATGGGTCATAGATGTAGTAAACCTCCCCGGTGGATTCCTTTTATATTATATCTAATTCTATCTTTTTTGTCCAGTATTAATTTATTGATCCACCAATGAGCAATGGGGTAAATCCAAAACGAATAATTTTCCATTCATCGAAAGAAAAATGGAATTGAATACGTCACTACTGCTCCGATGGGATGATTAAATAGCAAATCAGGTAGACCAATAACCCGGGAATGCCACCCGGAAGCAGCATGATAAAAAATCCCAATCGAAACCAGCCCGGAGCAATTCCAAAAAATTTTCCCAATCCACCGCAGACACCTGCCACCCAGCGGTCATCACGTGATCTGCGCAATACTCGGTATGATTCCATCATAATCTCCTTTCTGGAATCATCTACGCAAATCGAAATTTTAGGTCGCGTTGATTTACCAGCCGAGGACAGCCAGAACCTTGTCACTGATTGCGTCCAGGCGTTCCACTTCTTCGTCTGTCAACCTCCAGCCGGTTGAATCGAAGTTCTGCCCGACCTGTTGAAGATTTTTTCCTCCAGGAATGGGTAAAGTCCCTTTACAAATCGTCCAGTTGATTGCCACCTGCCCGGCACTCTTGCCAGCATGATCCGCCCCAATTTTTTTCAACACATCCAACAGCGGCTTGATTTCCGTCAATACATGCCGGTTGTAGCGTCCATTCCGAAATCCGCTGGGCAAATGCTCTGCTGAATATTTGCCTGGTAATACACCGGATGCCAGTGGACTGTAAGCGATCACAGTTATTCCCAACTCCTGGCAATGTTGGATCAGCCCGTCCTTTTCAGCCCTGCGGCTCAACAAATGGAACTCCACCTGGTTGGATGCAAGTTGAAGTCCTTCGGCAGTTAATGCGTCATATGCTTCCTGCATTTGAGATCGGTCATAATTGGAAACCCCGATTGCTTCAACCAACCCGGCTTCCAGCGCTTCTCCCATGGCATTCATCCAGATGCGTATGTTCACCGGCGGATAGGGATGATGCATCTGGTACAAGCTCAGCTTGTCAATCCCCAACCGCTTCAGGCTGCCCCGCAGAGCGCGTAATAAAGCTCTCTTATTAAGACGCCATGGAAATGGAAAGAATTTTGAGGCTATCCGGATTGTTTTTCCCGCCTCCCGGGCAAACTCCCCCAACATCGTTTCGGATTGACCCATCCCATATGCTTCTGCGGTATCAAAAAATATGATTCCTTTCTCAACTGCATACCGGAAGGCTGCATGGATATCATCCCGATGATAATGTTGACCATAACCCCAATAATACCGGTCACCCCAGGCCCAGGTGCCCATGCCCATTTCAATGCCATCGAATATCGGATGTTTTTTTGGTTCAATGTTCATTTCTTTGCTTGCTCCCACACCGGATGGAATGATTTCATTATATATGATATATGAAACAACCTGTATTCTTGCAAACACCGGCATGCTATAATACCGATACAGATTTCCAACAGGAGCATCCCATGAGTGAAAACATCGAATTTGTAAGCAATTACAATGACCTGTCCACGGATCGTGGATTCCAGTTTGAGTTTCTCTGCAACCGCTGCAACTCCGGCATTCGCACCCGGTTTAAAGCCTGGAGCATCGGCTCTGTCAGTGGTGCTCTGGATACAGCCGGCAACCTTTTCGGTGGATTTCTCAGCCAGGTTGCCGATGTCAGTGAACGGGTCCGATCCGCCGGTTGGCAGAAGGCACACGATGAAGCTTTGGAGGACGCCATCCGGGAGATAAAACCGGAATTTATCCAGTGTCCGCGTTGTTCCTCATGGGTTTGTCGCAAGAGTTGCTGGAATTTAAAGCGTGGCTTGTGCAAGGATTGTGCTCCGGATTTAGGCGTGGAAATGTCCGCTGCCCAAGCCAGTCGTTCCACTGAGGAAGTATGGGCGCATGCTGCAATGTCCGAAGAGGATAAACACCTCACAACCGAGGATTGGAGGGATACGATTCGTGCAACCTGCCCGGAATGCGGTGTACCTCTGCCAAAGAAGGTTAAATTCTGCCCTGAGTGTGGTGCCAAAGTCCTCCAGGACGATAAATGTAACAAATGCGGCGCCAAACTTCAGCCGGGAGCCAAATTCTGCTCTGAATGCGGTGAGAAGACCGCCTGATTCATGGCTGAAGACGAAGTCACCCCCATCCGCCAACAATACCTGGAAATCAAGCGTCAGTATCCTGATGCCATTCTGTTTTTTCGCCTGGGTGACTTTTATGAAACATTTGACCAGGATGCCGAGATCACTTCGCGCGAACTGGATATTGTTCTGACCTCCCGTTCAGTGGCAAAGGGGGTGCGTATTCCAATGGCGGGCATACCCTATCATGCCGTTGAAAATTACCTCGCCCGCTTGATTGATAAGGGATATCACGTAGCCATCTGTGAACAGGTGGGGGATCAACCGGCACGCGGATTATTCCCCAGGCAGGTCACCCGGGTCGTAACCCCTGGCACCATCATTGAACCCGGTTTACTGAATTCAGATCGGAACAATTTCCTTGTATGCCTGGTCATCCAGGAGGATGGCTCCGGCATTAGTTACGTGGATATCTCCACTGGTGAATTTGGTGCCACCCAATTGAGGGGTGAGGATATCCAGGGGTTGGTTCGCAGCGAATTGATTCGGTTGAATCCCGCTGAGGTTCTCATTCCGGAAACGACGATATTATCCAATGGATTTCCGGGGAACCTGACCCGTTGGGCGGCATGGCGCTTTGAACCCGGACGCTGTGAGGAAGCGCTGCGAAGACAATTTCAAACCAGCTCCCTGGACGGGTTTGGTTTGCGGGGTCAATCTCTTGCCATCCGGGCTGCCGGTGCGGTCGTTCAATACCTGCAGGAGACACAACCCGCAGCGTTGAAATTACTTGCCAGCCTCATCAATTACAGCACCAGTGAATTCATGAATCTGGATGCCGCCACCCCTGTCTCTTATACACATCTGACGCTGCCGACGATCTACTCTGTGTAGATCTCGGTGGTAGCCGTATCATTAAAAAACAAAAAACGAGACAATCTGGATGTTATCAACACTTAGCATCACAAAACTAGTCAGCAGAATCACGTTACGAAAGAGTCAACATCATACTACGAA
>ERZ1026814.309-NODE-309-length-32448-cov-6.694533_pt1 | contig 32448 bp, 28 predicted proteins | sample MGYA00520871_ERZ1026814 | MGnify/ENA primary metagenome ERZ1026814 (study PRJEB33270, sample SAMEA104284478) | anaerobic digester metagenome | biome: Anaerobic digester microbiome; feature: mesophilic sludge digester; material: Anaerobic digester biomass | place... | reverse complement strand
TTCGCAGTAACAGTAGTCACATGTCGCAGACGCTGTTCGTGAGGTTGTTCGCTCGCTGTTGTACCATACTTTGTGTCTGGTGTTCGCGTGTGTTAATACACGATGATTTGAATTACTAGTGATCACTAAGTATTACAGAGTATGTGTGGACCGAGGGAGCTGTAGTTTTTTTTTTTTAATGAGACGGCTACCACCGAGATCTACACAGGGTAGATCGTCGGCAGCGTCAGATGTGTATAAGAGACAGGCATATTTGTAATTGATGACAAGCAGTGTGGATTTGGAGGGGGCCGAGATGTAACTTGCCAGGGGTTTCAGATTTTTCCAAGATTGGGCTTCCTTGACGATGATCACCTGGTGACTGGCCATCATTGGAAACCTTCTCGAGGCTTCAATAACGGTGATGATTTCGGTATCCTTTCCGTAGAAGACCGTCTGGTTGAATCCTTTTTCAGCTTCCGTGAGCACATTCTCCTCGATAAAGTCAGAGATGATGTCTGAAAAATAGGGTTCTTCACCGCAGAGAAAGTACACCGGGTGATAAATTTTCCTTTTGAGGTTGTCCAGGATTTGATCGTAATCCATGTCAGAATTTGAGGTGCTTGACCGATTGGCCGTTGTTTTTTATTTCGAGGAGTGATTCGATGCCGATATTGAGGTGATTTTCGACATAGAGAGAGGTAACCTTCAGGTCACTGGCTTCGGTCTTCACGCCTGAAGAGATCATAGGTTGATCGGAGACCAGCAGGAGGGCTCCTGAGGGGATTGAATTGGCAAATCCGACAATGAATATGGTGGCAGTTTCCATGTCGATGGCCATGGCTCGGGTTTTTTCGAGGTATTTTTTGAAGCGTTCATCCCATTCCCACACCCTTTTGTTGGTGGTAAAAACGGTTCCGGTCCAGTAATCGAATCCTTTGTCGCGGATGACGTGGGAGACTGCACGCTGAAGGTTGAAGGCCGGCAGGGCGGGAATTTCCGGGGGCAGATAATCGTTGGAGGTACCGTCGCTTCGGATGGCGGCAATGGGCAGGATAAGATCACCCAGTTTATTTTTGGGCTTCAGTCCCCCGCATTTTCCGAGGAAGAGAACAGCTTTGGGCATAATGGCGCTGAGCAGGTCCATGACGGTTGCCGCATTGGGGCTGCCCATACCAAAGTTGATGATGGTCATCCCTTCTGCCGTGGCAGTGGGCATGTTCCGCTTTTCTCCCAGGATGGGTACATCGAACCGCTGGGCAAACATCTCCACATAAAGCTGAAAATTGGTCAACAGGATATAGTGGCCGAACTGGTCGATCGACAACCCGGTATACCGGGGCAGCCAGTTGGCCACAATTTCTTCTTTTGTCTTCATTGTTTCCGGTTATTTGGAAATAGTGTTACTTTCGTTCCCCTTACCGGAGGACAAATTTAACAATTTGGGGTGGTGAACAATGCAAAAACTGCAATTACCTGAATATAGTTTCCGGATCAGGAAGAGGGATGCCGGTGACCTGATATTTGATGAATTCAGGCACCGCTGGGTGGCGCTTACTCCCGAGGAGTGGGTCAGGCAGCACTTTTTGAAATACCTGTCCGATGAAAAGAAGTGCCCCCCTTCTTTAATGGCGGTAGAAAAGAAAGTGGAAATCAACGAATTGCAGCAACGTTTTGACCTTCTGGTATATGACCGGAGCGGAAATCCGCTGATGGTGGCGGAATTCAAGGCGCCCCATATCTCCGTCACCCAGGCAGTTTTTGACCAGGCGCTTCGTTATAATTCCGTTTTACGGGCCCCTTACTTTTTGATCTCCAATGGATTCAATCATTTTATCTGCCGAATAGACTACCTGAATCGGCTGACTTCCTACCTCAGGGAGATTCCCTCGTTTGACGACATGGTTGCATGGGCAACGCCGGAATAAGGAGGATTTTCTGATTCCCGGCAGCCCCGGCTGCCGTCACTCCATTTTCATGGCTTGTCGTCAACTCCCCGTCCATCAACTCCCCGTCCATCAATTCCCCGTCCATCTTCTCCCCGCTCGCCAGATCCCCCGGGCGTCAACTTCCCGATTGTCAAACCGGTAAGGGTGAATCAGGCTACTTCTGTTCTTCCGTCTTCCGCCGTATCCTCATCCGTGTAACAAATGATAAATGCAAAATGTAATTTCCCGGGTTTCCCAGCGACATATTTAGCGTATTGGATTTATTTCCGGTTGATATCCTGAAAAAATAGTAAATTGCATCATATAAACCCGAAAAAATTAAATGTATGTCTGATTGGTGGCTAACCTTAACCATTGCACAGAAGATTTTCTGGTGCATAGCAATCCCCTTTTCTCTTTTGTTTGTTTTTCAGACCATTATGACCTTCGTGGGGTTGGGAGGCGACGATATGGATGCCTTAGGAGATAGTGATTCCTCCGTTCATGCCGATACGGGAATCGATTTTCAGTTCATCACCCTGAAAAACCTGATTGCTTTCTTTACGATTTTTGGCTGGACAGGGGTGGTGTGTCTCGGATCGGGCATGAAAATCTTTCCTTCGGTGCTGATCGCCTTTATCGCAGGGTTGGCGATGATGGTGATTATGGCTTCCCTGATTTACGGAATGGGAAAGTTGAGCGATGACGGCACCCTGAAAATCAGGAATGCCATCGGGAAATCGGGAACCGTTTATCTGCCGATACCCCCCAAGAGAGGGGGCACCGGACAGATACAGATCAAGGTACAGGGATTGCAGACCCTGGATGCCATGACTGACGACTTCACAGGATTTAAAACCGGACAGGTTGTGGAGGTGATCGAGGTGCTGAAAGGCGATATTCTCCTCGTAAGGTAACGCGCCAAAGGGCAGAATATCAGCATGACAAAATCCTAAATTTGAAATTCGAAATCCGAAATAATTAAATCTTATTGTTATGGGCGAATATGTAATTTTTATTGTTGCCGTTGCGGTATTTTTCATTTTTATCCTGATTGTCTCTTTTTTCAGGAGGTACAAACGCTGTCCGTCAGACCGCATTTTGGTGGTCTACGGGAAGGTAGGTAAAGGGGGTGACGCGGAATCGCGTTCTGCGAAATGCATTCATGGGGGAGCTGCTTTTATCTGGCCTGTGATTCAGGACTATTCTTTTCTGGATCTTACCCCGTTTTCAATAGAGATCAACCTGACCAGTGCTCTGAGCAAGCAGAACATCAGGGTGGATGTTCCTTCTCGGTTTACCGTGGGGATTTCTACGGAAGAGGGGGTGATGACCAATGCCGCAGAGCGTTTGCTGGGACTGTCGATCACCGACATCAGCAACCTGGCCAAGGACATCATCTTCGGGCAGTTGAGGCTTGTGGTTGCTACCATGGACATTGAGGAGATCAACAGCAACCGCGACAAGTTTCTGGCTGCGGTTTCCTCGAATGTGGAGGCGGAGCTGAAGAAGATTGGTCTGAAGCTGATCAACGTGAATGTCACCGACATCACCGACGAGTCGGGGTATATCGAGGCGTTGGGTAAGGAGGCGGCTGCCAAGGCGATCAACGATGCCAAGATCAGTGTTTCGCAGAAAAACCGTGACGGGTCGATCGGAGAGGCGGAAGCTCTGAAGGAGCAGCGTGTGGAGGTAGCCCGTGCCAATGCCACGGCTGTCGAGGGGGAGAATACGGCCAAGATCACCATTGCCAATTCGAATGCCGATCGGCGGCAAAAGGAAGCCGAGGCGGAGAGGCTCGCAGTGGCGGCAGAGAAGGTAGCCCAGGCTAAGGCGCTTGAGGAAGCCTATGCTGCCGAAAAAGCGGCGGAAACTGTGCGTGCCGTGCGTGACAAGGCCAGCCAACAGGCCGACATCATCGTTCCCGCCGAAATCGACAAAACCCGTATTGAGATTGCCGCGGAAGCAATTGCTGAGCAAACCCGCCGGCAGGCCAAGGGAGAAGCCGATGCCATCTTTATGAAAATGGAGGCGGAAGGTAAGGGGATCTTTGAGATTTTGAGCAAGCAGGCCGAAGGATATCAGAAGCTGATGAAAGCCGCCGGTGATGACTCCCGCAGTGCGGTGATGCTGATGATTGCCGACAAGTTGCCCGAACTGGTGAAGACCCAGGTCGAAGCCATCAAAAACCTGAAGATTGACAAGATCACTGTGTGGGACACCATGGGGTCAGGCAAGGACGGCAAATCGCCCGCCACGGCCAATTTCCTCTCCGGAATGCTGGGATCAATTCCTCCCTTTGAGGAACTCTTCAAAATGGCAGGTCTTGAACTTCCCGATTACCTGAAGGGCAAAAAGGCGGAAGATTCGGAAGTTGTCGATCCGGATAAACCAAAGACGCAGAGACATAGGGACTAAGAGACATAGGGACTAAGAGACTCTGAAATAAATACAAAGGGCGCAATGAAGATTATCATTGCGCCCTTTGTGTATCCGGGGGTTTTTCAGTTAAACGCTCTATTCACCCCTTTTCACGATTTTATGATTTCCAGGGCTTTCCCGGCAGCCTCGAGGGTGGGTTCGATGCTTATTTCGCGGCCCACGGCCCCTTTCATCCAGAGCTGGGGAACAATGCGTCCCTGGACCAGCATCCGGGTGATTTCGGAGGCAAGGTTTTTGCCTGTGACCTGCTGTTCGACCTGGAAGTCGATCAGGTGGCCGACTGGGTAATTGGAGAGGTACAGCGGGTTGTCAATCATATGGGAGTATATGGCCAGCAAGGGCTCGTCATTTCCGCCCAAGACTTCCGCATAATATTTGTTCCACACCTCTTTGGCGGTGGTGATGACCGCCTCTTTAAGCTGAGCCGGGGTGGCTTCCGGATTCTCATAGAGCCATTTCCACACCTGCATGTCGACCAGGGAGACGCCCATGATTTCGTAGCTGGACCAGAAGTTGTCTAAGGCCATCAGGTGATCTTTCAGGGGGTCGTTGGCCTTGATGCCCAGCAGTTCCAGGTCACGTTTCTGGAAGAGGAAGGCCACTGCCTCTGTGAAGGCGGTGTTGGGGACACCGTTGAGCATGAAGTAGTCGACGTCGTTCATGGTGATAGTCTGTTCGACACAATGGCCGAATTCGTGGACGGCGATGTTATACCCTTTGTAGTCCATACCGGCGGCGCCCACGCGGGTGCGCAGGTGGGCCAGATCATTTTTCATGCCGGCGCCCCAGGCATGACCGGCGCCCCGGGAGGCATCAACGGTGATGAGGGCGCTGATCCGTTGGGCATCGGCAGAAGACCACCCCAGTTTTTGCATGATCACGGGAAGGTCTTTCTTCACCGCCTGGGTGTCGGGGTACTTTTTCGTGGTGAGGGCTGTCAACTGCTCTTCGGGAATTCCTCCCGCCGCTTTGAACCCGTTGTACCAGATGTCAAAGGGCTCCAGGGGGCGCCCCAGCCGCTGGCTGATCAGCGCAGCTACTTCCTTCACCAGGGGGGAGGAGACGAATTCGGTGAACAGCCTTTCCACATCTTCCTGCGGAATTTCCATTCCCTCCTCAAAAGCTCTGCTGATATAAGTGGGGAAGTGGGGATTGTAGGCGTCGATGCTCTTCATGGCGTGGAAATTGGCCAGGAGTACCTCATATCGCTTGTCGGGTTCCGGGGTTCCGGTGATTTCACTTCCGCCGTTGAAGATCTTGTTGTTGTAAGGATCCCAGGTGATGCTGTCCTTGTTGATGACCTGCTGCGGAATCGACTGGTCGATGATGCGTTGCATCACCTGGTAAATCATCCGTTGTTTGGCGAGGCCGTTTTCGGCGGCATAGTCCGATTTGAGTTCGTCGCGGAGGCCCCAGTGGGTGATCAGCTTCAGTCCGGCGGGAAATAGGGCTGTTCCGGCGGAATCGACCAGGTTCCCCATGTAAATGTTGTAATCAGAGATGTAAGTGTCAGCAGCGGTCAGGGTCTGGGAGACGTTCAGGATCACATCGGCGGGTACCCGTGAGGTGAAACGGTCGCCCATGCGGGCATAGGCCCATTCCAGGCGGCTCCAGTCAGCCCCCAGTTCCGTCTTCTCCTTCAGGGAATAGAAAGGAAAGTTGAGGGCCGTCAGGAAGGCGATTTTGTTGGCGAAGAAGTCGTCGGTGAGATGGGCCGAGGGGTCATAGCTTCCGAACATCAGATCGATGGGGTCCGGATCGGGACCATCTAGGTGGAGGGGCTCTTTCAGCAGAACGTCCATCTTGTGGAAATAGCCGCTGAAGATCTCCAGGTTGCGTTCCAGTTTCCTGAAAAGCAGTTCCTGTGCTGTTCCCCCGGCTACGAAGTTTTCGGTGCAGAATTTCTCAAAATCAGCGGCGGTTCCGTCGGTTGAGCGCCACAGGGAGGTGACCTGGCTGACCCCCCGGTGAATCCGCAGGGAGTCGGTGGGGTCATGCTTTGCTTCCAGAAGTTTTACGGCATTGTTCACCGAAGTTCCGTCAATGCTCATTTTTACCGGTTCCGAAACCGGCTGTTTCGGAGTGGGTGTGCAACTGCTCATGATGACAGCCATGATTATAAAAACGATTAAAGTACGCATAACAGGTTGATTTAAATACTTGTGCAAAGGTAAGGGAAATGAAAACATAATGCATGACGGAATTCAGGGATTACTGGGAATAATTTGGAAAAGGAAAACCAATCCTGAAAATAAGGAATAGGCATTAACAAATGAGAAATCGGAAATAAATTAATGTGAATCGCAGGGATTCCCCGAAGGAGGGGAAAGGCGCTCCTCTGGTCTGAAGAAAAGTGAATGCAGGATATCTGGTATCCAATCCCGGATTAACATAATAGTCAAGTGGAGTGAAAATTCAGGAATGGGCAGCCATCGTTAAGCATGGTGCCTGGAAAGTCAATTAAGATGTGATGGAATTGGAGGTTCTACAATAAGGTATAGAGGATGGCAAAGAAATGGAGTGTACTGCCAGCGAGGACGAAGAGGTGCCAGATTCCGTGGCCGAAAGGAAGTCTGCGCCAGGCATAGAAAATAACCCCAATGCTGTATGAAAGTCCTCCGGTAAGGAGGAAGACCAGGCTGATCTGCGGCATGTTCAGGATGACGCTTTTGAGGGTAAAGACGAACATCCACCCCATAATCAGGTAAATGGCGACCATCAGTTTACGGAACCTGTTGAGGTAAATGCTTCGGATGACAATGCCGGTGATGGCCATTCCCCAGATTATGCCAAACATGACCCAACCCACCGTTCCCCTTAGTGTGGTGAGCAGTATCGGGGTATAGGTGCCGGCAATCAGCAGGAAGATGGCTGCGTGGTCGAAACGCGCGAAGATATTTTTAATCCTTGTATTTGTAATACTGTGGTACAGGGTGGATGATGTATAGCAGAGGATCAGGGAGGTTCCGAAAATGGCAAAACTGACCACATGCCATCCGTCGCCCCGGGTGGCAGCAACCACCACCAGGATGACCAGTGCTGTAATGCTTAACAAAATTCCAACACCATGGGTGATGCTGTTGAAAATCTCCTCGCCAAGGGTCAGGGAGCGTCGTGATGCCTGGTTTGGATTCTGCATGCAAGAAAACTAAAGACAATGCAAAGATAACGTTTCGAACAGAATATTGTTTTGTTCGAAAGTTAATCTTACGTAAATTGTCGGCTCACCCCGATGGAAGTTCGCCTGGTTTAACCTGCCTATTCGTATCAGGTCAGTTCTCCGGTTTTTCCCGGAAGAGGATGCAGGGGGTCCTCAAGACTTGTCTTTTTCACGGAAAATAATTCCGTTCTCTCTCAGTTCAGAGAGCACCGGGTCGTAGATCTCCTTAATAGTGGGAATATAGAGCCCGGTGAGGTCAAGCCTACCTGTCAGGCGGAGTTTTGCGGCGATGCCCAGGGGCAGGCCCACGGTTTTGGCCATGGCGGTCTGGACCTGGTTTTCTCCAGTTATCCCCATCGATGAGGTAAGAATCTTCTCTTCCCGGGAATGGTGATCGATGTAGTTGAATTTGTGCCACATCACCACCAAATCTTTATCGTCGGGCTTCAGGCTCCACTTTTTCATGAGTATCGCCTCGAGGAATTGGGCGGGCGTTCCCTTCCGGAGGCCGATTTTCTCGTCGCTGAATAGGTCAAGCGATTCTAACAGTTCGATAAGCGGGGAGTCCTGGTCGATGTGGAAGGCGCGGTAGAGTTTCACTTCCACGGAGTCTTTGGGATGGTAATAGAGGAAGGAGTTGATGAATTCGCAGTGGGTCATCTCCTCCTCATTGAGCATCACGTAGGAGTTGTCGGTGGCTCCAAGCTGGACGAAGATATTCCAGGCTTGGGAGAATCCGGGGCGGCGGAGGGTTCCCCTGTAAATGGTGTCGATTCCGTGGAGGTTGTAGCGCTCGATGTATTTGAGGGAGTCGCGGTTGGCATAGCCTTCGAAGCGGCCAAATCCATCGATATCCATGTATTCGGTGCGGCGGAAAATGCGGTTGTAAGGGATATATTTTAGTCTGCCGCACTGGAGAAATACCGCGGGCCCCGGCCAACCTGCCAATACCACATTGGTGGGGTTCCAGGTGAATTTGTAATGCCACGGATTGTCGTCCGACTCGGGAGCCACCAGTCCGCCCGTAAACGACTCGAAGGCGGTAAGCCGGTGGCCTTCCCCCTTGATCCTTTCGATGACCTGCATGGCTGACATGTGGTCGATTCCCGGGTCTAACCCCATTTCGTTGAGGAAGAGAAGTCCGGCAGCTTTCACCTCTTCCTCCATCTGCTTCATTTCAGGAGATTCATAGGAGGCGGTGATCAGCGATTTTTTATTTTTCAGGCAAAAGCGGGCTACCACGGGGTGAAGCCTCGCCGGAAGCATGGAAATGACCAGGTCGGCATCGCCTACCTCACGATCCATTTGGTGATCATCGCGGAGGTCGATATCAGTGCTCCGTGTGGGCGGGGTCACCTTGCTCCTGGCCAGTTCCGGGTCCCGGTCTCCGACCGTGATCTGCCACTGGTGTGCTGCCGCTTCTTTCTCCAGAAAGGAAATCAGGGAGTTGGACGATAATCCCGCTCCTAAAATTAAAATCTTCTTCATGCTGAAATGATTTTCATGTTTTGTTCATCTACAGTATCTTTCGAAGTCATAAGGGCTGTCTACATCCTTCCGGGCTATTTGTCTCGTCCTCTGAACATGTTCAGTTTTTCTCATGGGTACTTTCAGGTTCTTTTCAGTCTGTTAAATGATCGCTTAAATATCTATGTGAAAAATCAATGCCTCATTCCCATCCATCTATGAAATCCTGGAGGTAGGCGAATTTCTCCGTCAGCCGGCCGTCCCGGGTGATGGAGGCCCTTTCGATGATCTGGTCGGGATCGTTGCCCAGGAGGCTGGGCAGCACCTTTTCCATCAGGTTCTTTCCGAAATCTTGGGAGGCGTCGACAGGCAGTTCACACGGGAGGTTGTCGACAGCCATCACGGTGATATGATCTTCACCCGAGAACGGGGGATGGATGTCGAAGCTGCCGGGGTGGATGTCGTAGAAGGGATCGGCAATAGAGGAGGCTCTCCGGGTGGTGGGGATCGATCCGTCGATGTCGCAGGTGATGTCTGCAATGGTCCTGATCCTGAAATGGGGGTGGCGGGTATCTTCCGGGGAGAAGAGCACGGGAGCTTTGGGATCCCAGAAGGCGGCGCCGATAAGTAGGTCGGTATGGGGCAGAAATCGGCGGAAGGTGCCCCGGTATTCCGTGGGGTGGTTGAAGAAGTGAAGCAGGTCGAATGGCCGGCCTTCCTTGTGTTCGTTGTAGTCGCCGGGGTCGAGGCGGACAAACACCGGATGGAGGCTTTTCCCTCCGGAAAGGTATTCGTCAGGAGCCAGTTGATGGATGCCTGCAGCATCCATAAGTTCCACGACCCCGCCGGCGACCCTTCCCCCGCCGGTGACGGCGATTCGCAGGGGAGGCAGTTTCACCTGGGACAATTCCGCCATCAGTTCCTCCATATTGCGGCACTGCCAGGCAGGTTTCAGCTCCCAGAGGCGGTGACGGAGGCCCCATGCCCTGAAGCCATTGTATGCTCCCACCACACCGGCAAAACGGCCGAAGCCGATGATCCGCATCCCGCTGCGGTCGGTAAGCACCTCATAGTCGACCAACCGGATGCCCTTGCGGATTACCTCCCGGAGGAGTTCCCGGTTGTGGGGCTGCTTCTTGATGGTGTGGGAAAAGAAAAAGTAGGTTTTCCCGGCGATCAACTCCTTCAGCGGCACCTCCTTGACTCCCATCAAAACGTCACAGTCAGAGAGGTCTTCCCGCAGAGGAATGCCCAGTTTCCGGTATTCCTCATCAGAAAAGCAGCGGATGGGGGAGGGTTGAACCACTATTCCCGTTTTTGGCATGTGGTCCACGATGTGGCGGCACTGTTCCGGCGTAAAGGGCACCCTTTTGTCGGGCGGCACCTTTCCTTCGCGGATAATTCCGATTTTCATAGGTTTCAATTTATTTGGATAGGACTATCCTTGCCATTTTATTCTTTGAAAAAATCAAAATTCAACAATCTGTTAACCAGTAGAATCAGGATTCAGACGCTTAATACTCCTATTGTCACATAATGATTTCATTTGGATTATTGCAATTTTGTTAAGTTGTAGTAATCGCTCATTCTGTTCCAATTCCTGGCGGATCATAACAGCATTAATGCTTTCCATGTTGGACAGCACTACCAGTTGTTCAATTGTAGCCTGATCACGGATATTCCCTTCGGCATCAGGGTTTTCGTCCCTCCACCGCCTGGCTGTTTTTCCAAACAATGCCATGTTTAAGATATCAGCTTCGTTTGCATATATCCCGGTGATTTCTTCTTTTGTTAAAAGATTAGGGATAATATTCTCTTTAATGGCATCGGTGTGAATGCGATAATTAATCTTTGCGAGGGTACGTTGGATATTCCATTCCAGTTTTAAACGGTTGTTTTCATCTTCCTTCAGCCTTTGGAACTCTTTGATCAGAAAAAGTTTGAAAACAGGGCTAATTGCAGAGCAAAACTCAAATGCTATATCCTTGTGTGCAAATGTTCCTCCATATTTGCCATGCTTTACATAAATTCCAGTAGCATTTGTAGTTTCTACCCATTGCCCGGGACTTAATACAAAGCTGGGTAATCCAGCCTTCATTTTAAAGTGGTCGAATTCGACCACTTTAAAATTGGGATTATATAATTGCTCCCATGTTCCCAAGAACTCAAGTGTTGTTCTGCTTCTAATCCAATTCTTAATAATATCAGCCGCTCTGGAATCTCCCTCTTTAGATTTGGCAATATCAGTTATGCTAATATAATCATTATCCTGCGAGGAAACCACACTTATATTTACGTTCTGAACTTGCATTATCTTAATTTTGCTTTTCATAGTAGTATGATTTCTTCGAATGATTGTGAGTAGTTTAAATGTCAAACTTAATCCCCTGTGCCAGAGGTAAATCCGTACTGTAGTTGATGGTGTTGGTCTGGCGGCGCATGTAAGCTTTCCAGGCGTCGGACCCCGATTCGCGGCCGCCGCCGGTATCTTTTTCCCCACCGAACGCGCCCCCGATTTCGGCGCCGGATGTGCCGATGTTGACATTGGCGATGCCGCAGTCGGAGCCTGCCCCCGAGAGGAACTGCTCGGCTTCCAGGAGGTCGGTGGTGAAAATGGCCGACGAGAGTCCCTGGGGCACGGCATTGTGGAGGGCAATGGCCTCGTCAAGGGTTTTGTACCTGATCAGGTAAAGCAGGGGGGCAAAGGTCTCCTCCTGCACAATGGCATAATGATTTTCCACTTCGGCGATAGCCGGAACCACGTAGCATCCCGAGGAGAAGGCTTCACCGGTCAGCTCTTCTCCTCCGCAGAGGATTTTGCCACCTTCGGCTTTCACCCGGGCCAAAGCTTCAAGGTAGCTCTTCTTCGCCCCGCAGTCGATCAGCGGGCCTACATGGGTGGAGGGGTCGAGCGGATGACCTATTTTCAGGCTTCTATAGGCGTTGACCAGCTTCTGGCTGAACTCATCGAAGAGCGACTCGTGGAGGATGATCCTCCGGGTGGAGGTACACCGTTGTCCGCAGGTGCCCACGGCCCCGAAGATGACGGCGCGCAGGGCCAGTTCCGGGTTGGCCTTGGGGGTGATGATAATGGCGTTGTTGCCGCCCAGTTCCAGGATCGACTTGCCCAGCCGTTCGCCGATGAGCCGTCCGGCTTTTTTGCCGGTTTTCGTCGATCCGGTGAAGGAGATCAAGGGGATGCGGGGGTCGGAGAACATGTCGTCGCCCAGGTATTTCGAACTGGTGGCCACCAGGTTGAGAACCCCCTCGGGGACGTTATTCTCACGCAACACGGAGGCCACGATCTTGTGGACGGCAATGGCGCAAAGCAGTACCTTGGAGGAGGGTTTCCAGAGTACCACATCACCGGCGATCAGGGCGATCATGGCGTTCCAGGCCCATACGGCCACCGGGAAGTTGAAGGCCGATACCACGCCGACGAGCCCCAGGGGATGGTACTGGTCGTACATACGGTGCCCCGGGCGTTCGCTCTGCATGGTGAAGCCGTAAAGCTGGCGCGACTGGCCGACCGCGAAGTCGCAGATGTCGATCATCTCCTGCACTTCGCCCAGCCCTTCCTGGTAGATCTTGCCCATTTCATAGCTCACCAGCCGGCCCAAAGGCTCCTTGTATTTCCGGAGTTCGAGGCCGATCTGGCGAACCACCTCGCCCCGGCGCGGGGCAGGGACCTTCCGCCATTCGGTGAAAGCCCGGAGAGCCAGTTCCACCGTTTTGTTGTAATCGTCTAAGGTGGCCTGCCTGATGGAGGCGATCTCCTTTCCGTCGGCAGGCGAACAGGAGGTCAGCAGATCGCCGGCGCACTCCTGCCAGGTTGTGCCGGTACACAATCCGGGATTGACCTTTTCAATGCCCAGTTGGGCTAAAACTTCTGAAAAATCGGTATGCATAGTATAATGTTTTAGTTGATAGGCTGAAATATTGTCAAATTAGTGGATAAACTGAAATATCATCGAATTAGTGGATAAACTGGAATATCGTCAAATTAGTGGATATTTCAGCATGTCACGGAGTTTCTTGGCCATTGAGCGCTTTAACCAGTCCCCCTTTTTCAAGGATCTCCATCAGTTTCACCGGGAGGGGATCGAATCGGAATTCCTGACCGGCGATAGTGACCACTCCCTCCCTGAGGCTGACGGTGACCCGTGCGCCGGGGTAGTATGCCTTGACGGCCTCCGGAAGGACCAGCAGGGGCAATCCCTGGTTGATGGCAGAGCGGAAGAAGATGCGGTTCACCGACTTGGCAATGACCGCCTGCACTCCCGCATAAGCGAGTCCAACTGCCGGGTGTTCGCGGGAGCTTCCGCAGCCGAAATTCTCCCCTGTGATCACAATATCGCTATTCTTGACACTGTCTGCAAATGCCGGGTCGAATCCCTTGAAGAGGTGGGGAAGAATTTTTTCTGGTTCCGAGCTGTTGATTTCGTAGGTGAGGTTGCCGGCGAACATCTGGTCGGTGTTGAGGTTGTCGGCGTCGGTATAATTCCACACCCCGTCATGGCGGCGGTTGTCTCCGGGGGCGATGGTGACGGTTGGGGCCGTTTTCTTGCCATGGGGAAAGTGGTGATTACCCGGGGAGGAAGATGTGATTTGTCCGGCCAGGGCTGAGAAGGCTACCGTGGCCGGGGAGGCCAGGTAGACGACGGCGTTTTTATTGCCCATGCGGCCCAGGAAGTTGCGGTTGGCGGTGGAGAGGACGGTGGTGCCGTCGGCGGGGATCCCCTGGCCAGTGCCCAGACAGGGGCCACAGGAGGGGGTGAGGATAGATGCACCTGCCTCAAGAAAAATTGTGGCGAGGCCACTTCTGATGGCTTCCAGGTAAATTTCCCGCGAGGCGGGGATCACCTGGAGCTGGACGCCGGGGGCTATTTTCTTTCCCCGCAGAATTTCGGCAGCCACCTGCAGATCGCTCAGCCTGCCATTGGTGCAGGTGCCGATCAGGGCCTGCTGGATGGGCGTACCCGCCACTTCATCGACGGCCTTGACGTTGTCGACATGGTGGGGGGCAGCGACCACCGGAAAGAGGGAACCCAGGTCGAGGGTGATCTCCTTCACATAGCGGGCATCTTCGTCGGCCCATACTCCCGCGAATTCTTCTCCAAGAAAATCGCGAAGGATCCTGTCGGGTGGGAAGGCGGCATTTTTGGCGCCCATTTCGGAGGCTAAGTTGGCGATGGTCATCCGGTCGTCGACGGTAAGGGTAGCCACCCCGTCGCCGTGGAATTCCACCGAGAGGTAATCGGCGCCTTCGGCGGTGATCCTGCCGATGAGGTACAGGGCGATGTCCTTGGCAAAGACCCCGTGGGGCAACGATCCAGAGAGGGTGACCTTCATGGAGCCGGGCACCCGGAACCAGGTCTCCCCGGTTTTCCAAATGCCCGCGGTTTCGGTGCGGTCGATACCGGCGGCAAAGGCGTTCAGAGCTCCAGCGGTACAGGTATGGCTGTCGCTACCCACCACGATCATTCCCGGACGGGCGTACCGGCTCATCAATTGGTGGCAGATCCCCTCCCCGGCGTCGTGGAACCGCGTAACCCCGGTCGCCCCGACGAATTGCCTGATCTGGTGGTAGTCGTTGGCCAGCTTGGCGTTGGTGGGCGGGGCATTGTGGTCGAGAACGATCACCAGCCGCGAGGGATCGAACGGGTTGTTCCCCTTCATCTTGCGGAAGATCTTTTCGATGCTGGCGGTATTGTCGTGCGACAGCACCAGGTCGGGCTTACGGAACACGATGGCTCCCTCCGGCGCCCCCAGTACCTTTTCTGCAAATGTCTTTCCACTCATGTTTTAAAGAGTTTATTATTAGTATTCGTAATGGTGCATTGTTGGCGTTTTGCTGTTAATTGTCAAAACATGAGTCCAATCGAAAAGGTAATTGACTCTCTTTTCAAATAAAACCAACGGTAAGTTTCTGCCGCAGGATTCAAAGAGGTCATATCCGTTGATTGCCATGTCCATTCTTTGTTGTTAAAATAATTATAACCTATTTTGGTAATTAAGCATGTTTTTCTCCAGACAAAGAATTTATACCCAACTCCGCCGTCAAACAAATTTCCACCTTCCTGAGCCTGAGAGGAAAAAACTATTGTTTTTCCAAAATCAAAGAAAACAAAAGGTGTATTTTTCGCATCTTGAAGATACCCTCTTAAATCAAGGAATAATGGTAATGTGTTTGCTCCTGGGCATTCATAACGGTCAGCTCCAAAACCAATTCCTGCAGATAAATGAGGATTTAGAAAATATCCTGTAACTAGTCTCAGACTTTTTGCATAAGCATCGCTGCCTGAAATACCACTTGGGTAGTCAGTAGAAAGGTCTAATCCTTTGTAGATTCCTAATTCGACAATTGAAAAGAACTTTTTGTTTTTCTTATCATCCTCGTTTCCAAAATTTGAAGAATAAGAAATTCTATAAAATAGAAGAAAGACAACAATCAATTCAAATTTTAACCAACTCATAATCATTAATTTTCGCAGTTCTACAGTACTCCTTTCCATTCTTAACCATTTCCAGCACAACCGTAAACAGAAGCACTTTTGATTTCGTACTTTTCCGCAGCAGGCTGAATCAGTCCCTGACTTGAAGTAAATCTCCTGCCTGGTAAATCTGCATCTGCACACCGGAGAAGGGATTCAGCCCGATCGTTCTGCCGTTTTCCAGGTTGGTGAGCGTACTTTTCTCCAGGTCCACCGCCACGCGGTCACGCTGTTTCAGATCAAGCGGCGAGAGGTCGTCACAGGTGAGGATGGGAAATCCGGCGTTGATGGCGTTTCGTTCATAGATGGCCCCGAAGGAGCGGGCGATGATAGCCTGGTTGCCTAAGGCACGAAAGCAGTCGACGGCCTGCTGGCGGGAACTTCCGGCCCCGAAATTGCTCCCCGTAAGGATGATATCGCCCGGTTCAGAGCGGGAGGCGTAATCTTCCCACCCCTTCAGGTTGCCGAAGGCATGGGCCCCCATTTCGGCCGGCTCGGTGATGGCCAGGTGGCGGTTGTGGAAAATCATGTCGGTGTCGATGTTGTCTTCCATCACCAGCCAGACCTTTCCCTCGAGAAGGGTAGGTTTGTTATTCTCTCCTTCGGAATCAGCAGAGTGGCTCGCGGGTGATGCGAAAGTTCCTGAAACCTTCTCTTCTGTGCCTCCGGAAGAAGTGGCTTTGTCTGTGTCCGGAGCGACGCCCGGGTGGGCAGCTTCCGACGGACCGGTTCCAAAGAGAAGGGGTTTTTCAGGGATTTCCGCGGCGGTGGTGATAAAACCGGCGATGGCGGAGGCGGCAGCCGTGGCAGGTGAGGCCAGGAAGACCTCTCCCTTGCCCTGCTTGCCGGCGAAGTTGCGGTTCCCGGTGCTGATGGTCACCTCACCCGGACCGTTTTGTCCCACCTGTCCCGAGGCGCAGCCGGCACACCCGGCATTGCTCACCAGGGCGCCGCTCTCCTTGAAGATGGCTAACAACCCCTCTTCGAGACAGGCGTTCCAGATCTCGTCGGTGGAGGGGACGATCTTGAGGACCACCCCCGGGGCCACCTTCCTTCCTTTGAGGAGGGACGCCGCCAGGCGCAGGTCTTCCAGACGGCCGTTGGTGCAACTGCCGATAAAGGCCGAATCGATCTTACGGCCTTGGACCGCTTGTACCGGAACCACATCGTGCGGTTTCCCGGGAAGGGAGAGCGCCGGGAAGAACTCCGCCAGGTCGAGGGTATAGCTTTTTTCGTAGCCTGCTTCCGGGTCGGGGAAAACGGGAGAGAATTCCCGTCCCGATCGCTGGAAGCAATAGCTGAGGATCTCCTCGCTGGGGGTGAAGAAGAGGGCGATGGCGCCCATTTCGGTAGCCATCGAGGAGATGGTGATTCGTTCGTCAAGGGTCAGCCGGTCGGCCTCCTCCCCGTCAATTTCCACGGAATAGCCCAGGAGGGAGTTGGCTCCAAAGCGGTGGAGGAGGTTAAGGACGATGTCCTTGGCAAGGAGGCCTTCGGGCCGTTTCCCGGAAAGGGTGATCTTCACGGAGGGGGGTACCTTGAACCAGACGGCTCCCCGCGACCAGACGGCAGCGATGTCGCGGTCGCCCATGCCCTGGCCGAAGCAGCCGATGGCCCCCAGGATGTTGGCATGGGAATCGGTCGACACCAGCGTATCGCCCGGGAGGGCCAGGCCCTGGTCGATGGCCAGGTGGGTGCCAATGCCGCTGTTGAGATCATAAACAGGAATCTTATGCTCGCGGGCAAAAAGGCGGCAGCTCTGCTGGTTGGCGGCATATTTCTGGTCCGATCCCGTGGGATTGCAGTCGAAGGTAAACCAGGTCTTCGTGGAGTCGGCGATCCGCAGGTTGTTGTCAACCAGGTTTTTCACCACGTTGGCGCCCCCGAAATCGCGGGCCAGTCGCACATCGATGTGCACGTCCACGATTTCTCCCGGCAGCACACTCTCCCGTCCGCTGTGCCGGGCAATAATCTTTTCTATGATGGTCATATCTGCTTAATTTAATGCACGATCAGAATCTGCTCTTTGAAAGTGGTATCCACTTTTCAGCAAGTGAAGATAATAATAATCTTCCTGTTAATTTGTAAAGGAAAATATACTAATTTTGCCTGTGATTTCGTTTTTTGCAACACACAAAATCTTAAATATGGAGGTGAACCCCCTGGGAAGTAACTTAATTAAGACAGATGGTATTGATTCTCTATATAATTTCAAGGGTTAGAAACAACCCAGCCCTTTTAAAGAATCGGGTTGTAAAGGTGTTTTATTAACAGGGAAGAAAAAGTTAAGAAAAAGTTAAGACTATCTTCTCAAAAACAATGTTATGTTATGAAAAAATTAAGTTTTTGTTTTTTTTTATTACTAATTTTTCTCATATCTGTTAGATGTGAGAAAGACATTGAAAAAGTTAGCCAAGACAATTTAAAGTCTCTGAACATCGAAAAGAGGTTTGATGGCCTTGACGGTATTTCCGTGAAAGTTGAAAACAATACTCTGAATTTTCAAACAGAAGAAGATTTTCAAAAATGTATTAATTTATTTGTAGATAATGATTATTCAAAACTTGATGAGTTTGAAGATAATCTTGAATTTTTGTCTTATCGCAGCTTATACAAAACAGGCCTGGATAAGTGTCTGATTGATGATCCTGTTTTTGCATCGATGCTTAACTTAAAGAAACAGATTATTATTGAAAACTTCCTTTTTACACTGGATTTCACTTGTAGGACCATAGAAGTAAAATCTTGTGTTTCAAAAGATCAGGGAATTAGAAATTTTTCATTTGATGACGACGTTTTCGCAATTCTTAAAAATGAAAATATTCTTAAATCCACAACCTCAGACTATTGCGGACAAGAAAATGCGGTACATTCTTTTTCTGGTGATGTTACCACATCAGTTGATTATAATAAATATGGGATTTACTTTTCTTTAGTTTCAAAAATTAAGGTAGCTCAGGATTTTGTGAATTATCTAGGTCAAAGAACAGTAAATTCACCATATGTAATGCAGCAATTAGATCATCCGGTAAGTGAATATGACATTAATTTGGTTGTACCTACTTACATTGATTCACGTTGTTTTTTTAAGCGGGTAGGTCATCAAAATACAATAATATATGATAAATATAATACTCATAGTGATGAATTAAAGGTAACGCCTTATAAAAACACTAGAAGGTTAGTGGGTTTCAGGTTAGATGTTGAGTATACATGGCAATTCGTTGTTGGAGGACTATACGGATACGACCATTTAATGATTCAATGCCATAAGTACTGAAATGATGTTTAGGAGTGAGTCTCAATGAATTATTCTCTTCATAGGAGGGAGGACTGTTCTTCCCTCCTGTTTCACCAATAATTTTTAATCTTATGAAGAAAGCATTTTTACTATTGTCAATAATTTTGATTTGTTCTTTTAACCTGCATTCGCAAGTAGAAAAAAGAAGTTTTGTTTTGGGCGCCAACCTTATGTACCGGCATATCGAGCCTTGGGGATATTCCTACTTTTATCCCAGGCTCACTTTTGAATACTGCCTGACCAGGGTATCTTCTTTTGAATTTCTGGCAGAATATCAAGATTACAAAATCGAGGGCAGAAGAGCGCTCAGTTTTCCACTGAGCGCCGGATACAAAATGAACATCATTCCATGGATCACCAAAAACGAAAATCTCACCGACAGGCTTAAGGTTTACGCGGCGCTGCGCTATACCTTTTTGCCTTCTGCTGCCAACCCCGAAAAACCCTTTGAAAAATTTTATGTGTTCCACGAAATCAGGTTTGCTCCCGGTGCGGAGTACTATTTCAGCAAAAGATGGGGCGCCCATGCGGAAATGGTTTTCGGGAAAAACATGAAAACCACGATGGGACTGGGAATCAGATACCGGTTTTAATATGAACCGGTTTTTCCTGCTCCTGGGGCTGGCGCTCCTCACTTCCTGTCTGCAGAAAGTGGACATGGAGGTGGAACAAATCCCGCATCAATTAGTGGTCAACTGCTTTTTTACCGAAGGGGAAGCTTTCAGGGTACATGTGAGCAGGCTGGCTGCCTATACCGACCTTAGCGACCGCAACATCCCGAATGCACGCGTAACGATTTCCGCGAACGGGAAGAGCTTAGGAACGCTTACCTACCTGGAAAAGGGAGTTTACCGCAATCCAGCCATCCTGCCCCAACCCGGGAAGCTGTATCAGCTCACGGTGGAAGTGGAAGGTTATCCGAAGTCCACTGCACAGGATTCCCTCCCTCATCCCGTTTTCATTGATTCAGTAACCTATACGCCGAAAGCCGGGAAATATGACGACGGGCTTGATTATAACCAATTTTCTGTCTGGTTCCGGGATATTCCGGGAAAAACGTGGTATTCCATCGTAATTATTCCTTACGATATCTTTTCCTCAGATCCTGTAATTGCTGCCGAGGGGATGACAGGAGAAGATTTTGTTTCCTGGTTTGCTTTCTCCGATACCCTGTTCAGTAACCAGTTTTATGGTTTGAAAATAAATGTGGGTGATTATTACAGGGATGTGGATAATTGTAAGATTTTGCTGACATCGGGAACTTATCACTATTACCAATACCTGAAAAGGTTGTTGAAGCATGATTCGTACAGTTGGGAGGATCCATTCAAACCTTACTATCCGGTTCCCCTTTACTCAAACGTGAAAGACGGACTGGGTGTTTTTGCCGGTTTTCGGTGCCGGCCTTACAATCTGGACATTTCTAACCCGGACTCTGATGAATAATCAAGATAGACTTCAGATTGCTATCAGGCTGATTGTCAGCTCCTTTCTTCTTTGGGCGCTGACGGGTTTGGGATGGCCGGCCCAGGCGCAACGTTTCATTTCAGGCTATGTGAAGGAAAAGGAATCCGGCGAACCCTTGATCGGGGCGAGTGTCTTTATTCCGGGAACTCATAACGGGGTTGCCACCAACAGCTCCGGCTTTTATGTTATTAAACTTCCGGATAATGATTCGTTGAAACTGATTGCATCTTTTATCGGTTATCGCTCTGTGACCAAAGTAATTTTGCCGGGGAGGGACCCCAGCGTTGATTTTCACCTTGACAGAGGGCTGGAACTGGAAGAAATTAAAGTCAAAGCCCCGCTGATGAGCGAAAACCGGTTTGGCTCCAATGCAATGGAAATTCCTGTGAGCGAACTGAAATCCTTACCCTCCCTGGGCGGACAAACCGACCTGGTCCGAAGTTACCAGTTTTTGCCCGGCGTGCAGGGAGGTACCGAAGGAAAGGCCGGAATGTACGTCAGGGGAGGCAGCGACGACCAGAACCTGGTACTTCTGGACGGTTTCCCGCTTTACTACATCAACCATTTGGGTGGATTCACCTCCCTTTTCGATCCGGAGGCCGTGAAAAACTTCAAGCTGTATAAAGGCGGATTTCCTGCCCGTTACGGCAACCGCCTGTCATCGGTGCTGGATGTCAGCCTGAAGGAGGGCGACAAGTTCCAAAGGAGGAACACCCTGACTCTCGGACTGATATCGGGGAGCTTTAGTTCCGAAGGTCCGGCTTTTAAAGAGAAAGGTTCTTATTTCATTTCTCTGCGGAGGATGTGGCTCGACTTCCTTACGCGGCCGGCTTCTTACCTGGTTTTTGAGCGAAGCAGCATAGGATACAATTTTTACGATTTCAATTCCAAGATCATTTACCAGCCCAGTCCGTCCGACAAATTCTTTTTCAGCCTTTTTTCAGGCGACGACAACCTGATGTTAGACTACCGTAACAAACTGTTTTCTCCAGGGGTCCGCTCTTACCAACGCAACCGCTGGGGTAATTTCCTGACCGCCTCCCGCTGGGAACACACTTTTTCGCCGCAGTTGGTTCTGAATACCAGGCTTTCTTTCACGAAATACCGTTTCCTGGATAAAGATTACTACCGGAACGAACCCCTCAAAACGGGTTTCAATAATGACTTCAGAAGCCGGATCAGGGATTTTGGATGGAACAACGACCTGGATATTTTCCTTTCCAACCACTGGCAGGTCAAAGCCGGCGCTGCTCTGGTTCTGCATCTTTTTGAACCCGGGAATACCAAAATAAGGAACTATGCGAAAGGTGAGGTCTTTTCAGACAAAGCCTTTTCCAACCTGACTCCCGTATGGGAAAGTACATTGTACATTGAGAATCCGGTCTCTTTCAACAGGCTGAACCTCAATGCCGGGTTCAGGTTGGCCGGTTTTTACCTGAAAAACAAGACCTACCTCTACCCTGAAACCAGGTTCTCATCCTCCCTGGAACTCTTTAAAAATATCAGGCTGAAAACCTCTTATGCGGAAATGCACCAGTTGGTCCATATGTTTGAAAACCAGGTGGCTGGTTTTGGTACCGAGTTCTTTTTCCCTTCCACCGCTTCGATAGCTCCTTCATGGTCGCGGATTGCCAGCATGGGTCTGGAAAAAGAAACCGAAAATTACCAGTCCGGAATTGATTTCTACCTGAAAAAGATGGGTAATCTGGTCAGCATGAAGGAGGGGGAATCGTTCCAGGGAAATGCCATCGACTGGGAGGGACGGGTGGTACAGGGAACCGGCAGGGCGAAAGGGATGGAACTTTTTCTCCGGAAGAAAACAGGCGACCTGACCGGCTGGATCAGCTATTCCCTGGCCAAGGCCAATCGCCGGTTCCCCGGCATCAATGAAGGTAAACCTTTCCCTTTCTCATTTGACCGGCGGCACCAACTCAACCTGGTGGTGAGCTATCAATTATCGGAGGAATGGAAATTTGCTGCCGACTGGGTATATGGTACAGGATACCCGATCACCCTGGCCATAGGGAAACAAACCATTCTGACCCCCGCATATTACAACGGTGAAATCACAGATTTATATAAAAACCATTCATCTGGGGAATATTATGGTGGCAGGAATGGTTTCCGGATGAAGGATTATCACCGGTTGGATATAGGTTTTACCCATACCAGACAGAAATACGGGAAGGAACGGATCTGGAATTTCAGTGTTTACAATGTATACAATCGTCAAAATCCCTATTATTACTTCTACAAAGAAAGGAAGCCGTGGCAGGGAGATTATACCACCGAACTCTATCAGGCCAGTTTTATTCCGATATTTCCCTCTGTGAGTTACACCCTGAAATTTTAACTATTGGTAATTGCGACTTGCGAGGGGCCCCTCGTTCCCTCGTTCAAAGGTTCAACAAAGGTTCAATGCCTCCGGCGTTCCAAGGCTGCGCCGTTCAATGCCTCCGGCGTTCAATGACACTACGTGCCGTTCAAAGGTTCAATGCCTTCGGCGTTCAATGCCTTCGGCGTTCAAAGGTTCAATGCCTCCGGCGTTCAAGGGCACTGGTTCAAAAGTTCAACGTGTTCATTCAGCTTCGCTGCATTTTCTGTCGTCGCTCGGCATAGCTCAAGCAAGCTTGGCTCTACACTCACTCCTAAGAAAATTGTTAATTGTAAATTGTTAATTGCTTATCCCCTCGTCTCTCAGTCTCTTAGTTCCCTAAGTCTCTAAGTCTCTGAGTCTCTCCGTCTCTATTTCCCCCTTGTTTTGAACGGCAGAAAGGTCATAAAATCGGCATGGTGGACGATATAAGCTTCGGTAGTGCGCTTCACCAGGTCGCCTTCCCCGGCATGGGTGGCGATGATGTGGCACACTTCCGGGGGGATGCCGCACTGTTCGGCTAAGGAGACCCCGCTGAAGGGGTGGCGGAGGTACTGGCCATATTTACCCTGGACGGCATTGCCATTCCCGTCGAGTTCATATTCCAGCAGTTTGCCCACGTCGGCCAGGATGGCCCCGGAAATAAGCACGTCCATGTTGACGGGAAGTTCCCCGTGGTACATGGCGTTGACGGTGTTTCCGGCATCGCGGGCGATGTGAACCACCGACCGTTTGTGGTCCATAAAGGTAACCTTCAGGTCGGGACCGGCCAACAGGGTGAAAGGAATCCGGTTCAGGTCATCCGGGGTAAGCACACTCTTTTCGAAGGCCAGTTGCCACACACGGGCGGTTTTCTCCCGCAGGTCGGAATCTTTGATCCACTCCAGTTCGGGCCATAATGAATAAATTTCACCAATGTTCATACTTCAGTTTCTTCAATATTATTCTCGAAAAATGTTTTGAAAGCTTAAATTATTATTTGTCAATTTTATACGATTTACTCATCGTCGTTTATTTTTTGGGTGAGTAACCGGTTTCGGGCAAATTCAAAGGAATGGCCATATTCATCCGTTAATTTAACAGCCAACGAATGCACGATTTGTTCTCCATAGTCTGCTCTGGAATTTTGTAAAAACTCCTGTTTTATTCTTTTCCCGATTTCCCAATACAACATGCTCATTGCGGCGTTTACTGTCTGGGCAAACTGGTTTCTGCTCTGTTCTACCAGGTTTTTAATTTCTCCAAAGAGAGTTTGCGCCTGCTTTATTACCATGTTGCTCATAAGCTTTTGCTTTTCCCCTTCTGCAGCGGCTTTATCGAAAGATAGGTTCATAACCTCTTCCCCCTGAGCTGGGTGTTATAATTATAACTCTTTGATAATCGCCTCGGTCATTTCGATGGTGGAGGCGGCGCCCTGGGTGAGGACGGCGGGGCTGCCGGTGAGCTTCATCATATCGTAGGTGCGGACTTCCCCTTTGGCGACCACGGAAGCGATGGCCTTGCGGATGAGTTGGGCTTTTCCCTGTTCCCCCAGGTAGTCGAGCATCATGCAGGCCGATTCGATCATGGCGATGGGATTGACGATCGACACGGGGTAGTTGGCATATTTGGGCGCTGACCCGTGGGTGGGTTCAAAGACGGCCACGCCCGTATCGGGATTGACCTGGGCGCTGCAGGCAAATCCCAGTCCGCCGATAAGGCCCGCGAAAGCGTCGGAGACGATATCGCCGAACATGTTTCCGGCGACGATGACCCCGTAATCTTCGGGGTTCTTGGTGAGCCACATCATCTGGGCGTCGATGTTGGTGTTCCAGAGTTCGATTTGCGGGAATTCCGATTTTTGCATCTCCTGGGCCATCTTGTACATCATTCCTGAAGTTTCCCTGATGACATTGGGCTTCTCACAGAGGGTCACCGAGCGGTAGCCGTATTGGGCGGCATGGGTAAAAGCGGCATGGAGAATCCGGTGAGTCATCTTTTTGGTGAAGATGCGCGTGGAGACGGAGACTTCCTCCTTAGGGGCCCAGGCAAAGTTTTGCCTGAATTTGGGATGGGTCATCAGGGCGTCGTAGACCTGCTGCGGGGGATTGGTCCATTCGACGCCGCCATAAAGTCCTTCGGTATTCTGACGGAAGATGGCCACGTCGACCACCGGCTCTTCAATCTCTCCGGAAGCTCCCCTTCGGATGAAATTCAGGGGATTCCCGGGATAGGATTTGCAGGGGCGCAGGCAGATGTCGAGGCCGAAATGCTGGCGCAGACCCACGATCGGACTGGCATAGACGAGGTTTTTGGCCTGGAGTTCCGGGGCCAGTTCCGCGAAAGCGGCATCCTTGGGTTTGGAGGTAATGGCTCCGAAGAGTCCGATTTTGTGTTTTTCGAGCAGGTCGAGGGTCCGTTGCGGCAGGGGGTTCCCCTCGCTGCGCCAAAACTCCCAGCCGATGTCTCCTTCGGTATATTCGGCATCAAATCCGGCAGCCTCCAGCACGCGGAGGGCCTGTTCCAGTACCACCCGGCCGATTCCGTCGCCGGGAAGGGTTACTATTGTTCTTGTGGTCATATCTCTATCTACTTTAATGAGTTAATAACTGGTTTAATACTTGAAACAACAGGCTGTCCATACGAGAAAATGCAAACCATTTTTTACCCAGGTCCCTTAAAGATGCTCCTAAATGGCAAAGTTCACTGTCATCAATAATTATAAACTTGTCATGGCTGTTTGAAAATATTCTGACATTGAGAGCATTGCTACTCCCTGCTCTGAGAAAACGTACGGGAGTGACCTTCTTTTTGAGGTCGCAATTTGCGACTGCAAATGTGTATTTTTTTTTGTGGTCTCAATCTGCGACCGCAACTCCTTCCATTCATTCTCCGTGAGCTGGAACATGAATTCATGGGGAAAACGCTTTGCATTGCGTTTTACCTGTTCGTTTAATCGTTTTGTTTCCGTTCCATAGAAGTCAGCAAGGTGAAAATCAAACATAACCTGCATGTCCCTTATAGTGAAAATCTGATTTTCAATCTGATGTAGTTTAAGATCCTCCATTCACTTTCGAAAACTAATTTTTCTGTTGGTAGATAATATTTTGCATCTTCAATTGTCGGCTACCTGTCTGACCACGTCGATAACGGTTCCGTCGACCCATTTGATGGCGGCGACGATTTTGTCGGTAAAGCGGGGTTTGTCAGGTTTTCCGCAGATGGCTTCGGCCTCTTCCTTCAACTCGTGAATGGTCTTCACCGGCAATCCCGACCCTTTGACCTTTTCGAGCAGGTCGGTCCGCAAGGGATTGATGGCGATTCCCCGTTCGGTAACGATCACGTCGATAAGTTCTCCCGGTCCGCAGAGGGTGGTTACCTCGTCGACGATGACGGGGATGCGGTCGCGGAACAGGGGCAGGGCGATGATCGTGTTTTTGGCAAAGAGGCAGTTCTGCCATCCACCGATGCCGTGGAGGAGCAGCCCATCGGAGTGGGTCACCACATTCCCGTTGAAGTGGACGTCAATTTCGGTGGCGCCCAGGGAGACCATATCGATGAACTGGGCGAAGTTGCCCTTGGAATGGTAATTATAAATATTGTTGATGGTAAAGGGTATGTGGTTCCGGTTTTCGTTGAGGGAGCGGATAGATTCGGTATCGAAAACCTGGCCGTCTAAGATGTACTCCATGGTGCCGTCGAGGAGCATCCCGGTCATGAAGCGGGTGGTTCCCCCGAAGCCTACCCTGATCTTCCAGCCATTGCGTTTCATGATTTGGTGCATGTATTCGGCAATGGCCAGGGAGATCCCTCCGGCGCCGGCCTGCACCACGCATCCGTCGTAGATGATGCCTGTATACTCGCAGAAGCGGGCGGTCATTTCAGCTATGATGAGGCGGTCGGGACTACGGGTGATCTGGGTGGTGCCGCCGATAATTTTTTCAGGCAGGCCCAGCTTGTCTACCGTCACCACTGAATCGACATAGTTACCTTCGATTTGCATGGGGAGGCAGGGAAAGGATACCAGATTATCGGTGACCACGATGACATGGGTAGCGTAACGCACGTCCATATCGGCATAGCTGAGGACACCGGTTGCCGAGGGTCCTGTCAGCCCGTTGGCGTTTCCGAAGGGATCGGCAGCGGGGGCTGCTACGACGGCGATGTCGATTTTTACCTCCCCGTCCTGTATGGCTTGCGTTCGCCCCCCATGGGAGCGGAGGACTGCTGTCTTCTTCATCCTTCCCTGTGAGGTGAATTCCCCCAGGGGACCGTTCATGCTTCCCTCGATATGGCTGATGGTGCCGTCTTCGAGGTAGGGGATGAGGTGGTTGTGACAGGGGAAGGAGGCTGAAGGAAACCAGCGAAGATTTCTGATCCCCATGTCGTGGGCGATGTCAAAGATCCTGTTGGCCACGAAATCCCCATCGCGAAGGTGGTGGTGGGTAGAGATAGTCATGCCGTCACACAGTCCGGCTTTTACCAGCGCATCCTTCAGGGAGGTGGTCACCTTGTTCCCGTCGGAGGGGAAGAGGGCACAGGAGGGGAGGGGTGGCGCGTATTTGTTGCCTAGGGGGATATATTTCCCTACACCCTGGTAGGGGATGACCGGTTCCCCGTTGATTTCGAGGGGGACCCAGCGGCCTGCTTCGTTTTTTACCAGTTTATCCTTCATCGCTTTCTCTCCATTTTGGATTCAACAATCCGTTTTGTTCGGCCAGGAGGATGGTGCGCAGGGCCCGTTTAACCACTGGGGCGTCGATCATTTTGGAACCCAGGGCGATCACCCCGATGCCTGCCTTTTCCGCGGCTTCAAAAGCCATCACGATTTTTTTTGCTTTGGCGATCTCCTTCTCCCCGGGATTGAAGCATTCGTGGATGACGGCAATCTGGGCGGGATGGATGCACCCCATTCCCTCGAAGCCCATGGCTTTGGAGCGGGTAGCTACTGCGCGGAGTTCGTCCAGGTTCTCAAAGCCGGAAAATACCGAGTCGATGGGCTGAATACCGGCGGCGCGTGCCGCGTTGACGAGGGCGCTCCGGGCATAGAACGACTCCAGGCCTTCGGAACTCCGTTCAGCGCCGATATCAGCGGTGTAGTCTTCCAGTCCGATGGCCAGGGCTACTACGTTTTCGGAAGCTGAGGCAATTTCAAAGGCCCTGAGTACTCCCAGGGCACTTTCAATGATGGGCATGAGCCAGATCTTACGGCTTGGATCGGGATTTAGCTCAGCGATCCGGTCATCCACGGCTTTCACTTCAGAGGCTGATTCGCATTTGGGAATCAGGATAAGGTTGAGGGGTTGCGGCACCACGAAGCGAAGGTCTTCCAGTCCATCCGGCAACTGGTTGATACGGACCATCAGTTCGGCACCGTGAAAGTCGTTATTTCTCAGGGCGTTTCGGACCAGGTAGCGGGCGTCTTCCTTCCTGGAGGGGGCTACAGAATCTTCCAGGTCGAGGATGATGCCGTCGGCACCGTACAGTCCGGCGTTGATCATTAGCTTGGGCTGGTCGCCGGGGAGGTAGAGGCGTGAGCGGCGCTGGCGATCGCGGGCCGTTTCCCGGCGGTTCTGGGGCAGTTCGGGAGGGAGAAACTCTTTTGGTGCCGGGAATACCTGTTTTAAAGCGGCTTCCAAACGGGCAGCCATAGCCCAGGGAAGGGCGCCCGCATCCTCCACCTCTACCCTGGCATGCTCCAGCCCGAAGGAAAGAAGCACCTCCCTGACCAGGTTCTCTATGTGGCGGCCGAAGAGAACACGCGTCTTACTTTTTATTTCTGTGACGATTCCGCCTGCGGCCATCGGCGTAATGGCCACATAACAGTCGGATCGCACCGAAGGCCCCCGGTTGCCTGAAGTTCCTTCCATGTTCACGGTTTTATTGGTTTGACGTGTTAAAATTACACCATAACCAATTGATAAAATATGAGTTTAAGCAGGAATGAAAATGTCCCAGAACAGAAGGGGATCTCCTTCCCGGATGGAGAAACAACAGGTCGGGCAGAGAAAAGTGGAAATGCTGCCTACCGGTAAAAGTTCATTTTATCTAAATACTCCCATACTTTTTCCGGGAAGAAACAGCGCATGTTGCGACCTTCGCGGATGGCATTCCGCAGGAAAGTGGAGGAGATTTCTATCAGGGGGGCATCCAGAGTCCGGATACAGGGGTGGGTGAAAGAGGCAGGAACGGCTCCCGGCCGAGGATAGACCAGTACCGGAAAATTGTCGAGGATGGACTGATACTCTTTCCACCGGGTGAAACTCTCCAGGATGTCCGAACCCACGATCAGTGAAAAGTTGTGGTTGGGATATTTCCCTGTCAGTTGTTTCAACGTGTCGATGGTGTAGGAGGGTTTGGGCATCCGGAATTCGATGTCGGTGACACGGAACCGGGGGTCGTCGCCAATGGCCTTTAGCACCATTTCATACCTGTCGATGTCATTGAGGAGATCTTCCCGTTTCTTAAAAGGGTTTTGCGGTGAAACCACAAACCAAACCTGCTTGAGTCCGGCAAATTCAGTGATGTAATTGGCGATGGCCATATGTCCGATGTGAACCGGATTAAACGATCCAAAGAAGAGGCCCACCTTTAGGCTGATTTTATCGGGTGGCAGAAATATGTTGATAAAGTCGGTCATGGGATTTCGGATTTGAGATTTCGGGATTAATCACAGGATTCAGCTTCCACATTTACGATTCGATCGAAGGGTTAGTTAGTCAGAAATTCCTGAACCAGTTTTTCCGCATCCAGGAATGCGGTGGCAAGGTCGTCGTTGATGACGATTTTATCGAATTGGGGCGCGAAGCTGAGTTCATAATCGGCTTTGGCAATGCGGGTGGCAATTTTCTCCTCCGAATCGGTCGATCTGCTGCGGAGTCGTTGGTGGAGGACTTCCACGGAGGGTGGCATGATGAACAGGGCCAAGGCTTTCTCCCCGAAGATCTTTTTCAGATTGAGGCCTCCGATCACATCGACGTCAAAGATAACGGCATGGCCTGCTCCCCAGATCCTATCAATCTCATGCTGAAGGGTGCCATAAAAAATGCCGGGATAGACTTCTTCCCATTCCACAAAGGCTTTTTCTTCAATTTTTTTGCGGAATTCGGCTTCTTCGAGGAAAAAGTAGTCGCGTCCGTGTACTTCTCCCATTCTGGGGGGCCTGCTGGTGACCGACACTGAAAATTCAAGTCCCAGCGGGCGGGAAAGCAAATGGCGAACAATGGTGGTTTTCCCTGCTCCGCTGGGAGCCGACACAATGATCACTTTGTTCCCTTTTTTTGTCCTCATTGTTTGTTAATTGATATAATGTTAAGAGCGATATAACTTCGTCTCTTCGTCTCTCAGTCTCCCCTTCTCTCAGTCCCTTCGTCTTCCCCTCTCCCAATCCCCTGATTAAAGTATATTCAGCACCTGTTCCTTGATCCTTTCCAGGGCGTCTTTCATTTGGACCACGATCCGCTGAATGTTACTTTCGTTGGCTTTGCTTCCGATGGTGTTAATTTCGCGCCCGATCTCCTGGGCGATAAAGGAGAGTTTTTTCCCGTTGGATTCGGCCTCTTCGAGAGTTTCCAAAAAAAAGACGCAGTGGTTGGCCAAACGCACTTTTTCCTCGTTGAAGTCGAGTCTCTCCAAATAAAATATCAGTTCCTGTTCAAAGCGGTTCGCATCGATATTGCCATTGAGTTGCAGGCTTTCGAGGTTTGCTGTCAGACGGTTTCTGACATTTTCAATTCTCGGTTGCTCGTAAGGGGCAATTTCGTCGAGGAGTCGCGTTATTGTCCCGAGGTTTTCCCGGAGATCTTTTTCCAGGGCTTTCCCTTCCCTGATCCTGAAAAGATCGGTTTCCTGAAAGGCGAGGAAGATGTGTTTGCGCAGTATTTCCCATTCTTCCTCTTCGAGCGTTTCATAGGTGACCTTTACGGTATCGGGCAAGCGCATGACAATCTGGAGAAGCCGCTCGTTGACAGGGATTGACAGCCCCTGGCTGATACGGCTTAATTCCGAAAAATAGCTTTTCACTACCCCCTCATTGATGACCGCATTGCCGTTTTCTCCCAGATTTTCGATAAAGATCCCGAAGTCGATTTTCCCGCGCACCAGTCGGTCGGAGATTTCCTTGCGGATCTCCATTTCCTTTTCCCTGTAAAGGGAGGGTATTCTTGTCGATATATCGGCCTGTTTGCTGTTCAGGGATTTGATCTCTACAGTTACCTTTTTGTGGTTGATTTCGAAACCGGATTTTCCGAATCCGGTCATGGATTTTATCATGATTAAATATTTCCGGTAAAATTAACAAATCTTCAGAATAGGGAAAATGAAAGGTTTTTCCTGGGAGGGCTGTCAGGAGTCAGCCAGGGAGGTCAGATTATCCTGCTTTCCGCAAGGATGGCATCCATGAAGCTCCGGATATGCATGCTAAAGGATTGCATCCGGGCGGCAATGGCATTGGTAACTGCAAGGACCGCCTGTTCCCCTTTTTCTTCAGAGATGAATGCAATGATCCGGTTCGTTTCCGCAAGGTCGTTGGCTTCAACGGAAGGATCAGAGACAAGCAGTGCCGGGACTTGTTTTTTCAGAATTCTGTCGATGGTTTTCCCCGATTCTGCCGATTCTTTGGTAGCTACATTCATGAGGAAATCGTGTGAAAAAGGAACTGCAGGAGCGGGATTAGCCAGGGCTTTCAGGAACGGATGACCGGAATCATTTTCGCGGTGGGCTTTTTTGAGCGCCTGAAGCTGGAATTCCTCGTAAACGGTATGGCGGTTGGAAACCAGTTGAACGGCATTGTCTTTGGCCTTGGGGAATCCGAGCATCGCCTTTGCGTTGATCCACATCATGCGGGTGGTGCTGACGCCAGGAAGCGGTCTCATGTGGTATGGCATGGAGATATCACCCATATAATGCATTCCCCAGCCCATAAACCGCCAGCCCCAGTATGGCTGGCTGCTGCGGAAGGCAAATTCCGAAAGTGCTTTGTAAAGGAATAACCGGTAATTGAGGTAGGTCTGCTTCAGGAAAGGGCCGAATTTATAAAGGATTTTGGCTTCATGGTAGAATGCCATGTGAAAAGGTGCCTGGCTTCCATATTCCAGTTTGGGATTGCCAAAAGGCTGGTTCCCGAAATTGTACGTCAATCCGTAAACAGTGCCGTTATCGGCAAAGAGTCCCAGGTCAAAACCGTAGTCCGGCTCGTCATTGGCGGTACACAACACCTCAAAGGGGGCCAGCAGTTCACCTTCTTCCACCCGGGTGTATGTTGTCTGCAGCATGAAGGAAATGTTGTTCAGGGTGCAAATTTCCCTGGGATCGGCTACCGGTCTCCCGAAAAGGGAGTCGTTGGGCAGAAGATGCAGGTACAGGGGGATTTTTACATGGGGATTGAGCCTGATGGCCGTATAAAAGCGGTATAAAACATCATCGGGATTTCCAGAGGCTTTGAAGGCGAGTTCCGGAGGGCAGGGAATATAGTCGGGAAGGTTGGCCACCGACCAGGCTTCCTGTTCAGCAAGGAATTCTTCAAGTTCCTCTTCGTTTTCAAGGAGGAAATTCTTCAGGCTTTTGGCCTGCACCGAGTCGGCTTTCTGCCACACAGGGTGGTTTTTCAGGGCGTGACGGACCAGCAGGGGGTGTTCCGACCATCCGGCGACTTTCAGGGCGTTGAATGGTGCACCCAGGATCAGGATGGTAAAGGTTGCCGCAAGGAATATTCTTTTCATACGTAATTATTTTAATGTTATATATCAATCATTCAATTCATTATAAAATTCAGTCAGGGTTTTATAAAATTTCATACTCACGCTCATGGCAAAACTCTTTTGTCCTTGACTGATCAGATCAGTTTCATGTTCGTTGTC
>ERZ1026814.307-NODE-307-length-32639-cov-6.647269_pt1 | contig 32639 bp, 25 predicted proteins | sample MGYA00520871_ERZ1026814 | MGnify/ENA primary metagenome ERZ1026814 (study PRJEB33270, sample SAMEA104284478) | anaerobic digester metagenome | biome: Anaerobic digester microbiome; feature: mesophilic sludge digester; material: Anaerobic digester biomass | place... | reverse complement strand
GCCAAATATCTCCTCCACCTAGTCCTTCAGTTCCGCGTATTTTCTGATAAGCCCAAGCTAAAAATAAAAGCAAACAGAAAACCACGGCTCCGGTAACCAAGCCATTTATGATCCCGCCCTCCGTTCCGGGACTCCCCCCCCAAATGATACCTGTAATCAATAACGGAATGGATAAAACATTGGGTATTATTTGATGCAGGGCATCTATAAAAAAGACAGGTATGAGAAAAGAAAAAAGGAGGATATATTTATAGAAACGGAAATCGTGCAAGCCATAACGGAAAAACAATGCTAAAAACAAAAGTGGAGTAATAATTTCCACTACTATATGATGCCAGTGAATCTTAGCTCCGCATTTGGAACATTTCCCTCTTAATAAAATATAACTGATAATAGGAATATTTTGATAGAAGGGAATGTGTTTTTTACAGTTCTCACAATGGGAACCGGGGAATATTATGGATTGCTTTTTAGGAATGCGGTAAATTAAAACATTGAAAAAACTCCCTAAAGCACAACCCAAAACAACAATGATGATAATTACAAAGGTTAGCAGATAATACTCCTTACCAATTTTGCAGATAGCTATTTTTATAGGGATTCAAGATAGAACCACTAATCATTTGTAACTGAATTTGAATGTTATCCCGAGGGGTGTAACGCAGAGAAAATTCAGGAATAATACGGCTGTAATTAGCATTATCCAATTCCAGTTTACTACCGGTATTAAAACCGCCATAGTTTACAAAATTTAAGTCCAGATTCATTTCCAGTTTGGGATTGAATTTATATTTAAGATGATTGGTATAAAGAGAAAGATAATAGCCCTCACCCGTAGAAGCGGTTCCTGCCTGAAAACCGAGGGAATGGCTCATTGAAAGTTTATTCCAATTTAATAGCGAAGAACCGTTATTGTTATAAGGACTGAAATTTGGACGCGGAATGTTACTTTGAGCTGTTAGCGGTAACAGAATTAGTAACAGCATAGTAATCAGGAATACCTTTCTCATTTTTTTCTCCTTAGCGCTTAAAATGCTCTGTAGATATTATAAGCAAAAATCATACCGATGTCAAACATAAATTGATTTTATAAGTTCACCGAGGCGTTTAATGCCAATTTCAATTTGTTCCATACTGGAATAGGTATAATTCAGACGCAAACAGTTAAATCTTTCCTGCCCTTCAGGATAGAACTTACTGCCGGGAATAAAGGTTACCAAATGGTCTTTGGCTTTATAGAAAAGGGTATCAGCATTAATATCTTCAGGAAGCCACAACCAGATAAAAATTCCGCCCTTGGGTTTTGTCCATTGCACATAAACAGGCATCTCGGCAGAAAGGCAAGCCAACATCTTGTCCAGATATGGTTTATAGAACTCACAAAGGTTTTTAATATGCGGTTCCATATAACCCTCAGCTAAAAATCCGGCTACAACTCTTTCGGTTGTGCAATCGGGACTGATGGTAACTTTTTGCTGCCAGGAAACCATTTTAGCAATCAATTCCGGAGCTCCGATAGCGTAGGCAACGCGCATTCCCGGACCCAATATTTTGGAAAAAGAGACAATTTCAGTTACCAGATAAGGATTGTTCAATTCCGTTCGGGCAATGCGTAATAATGTGGGCTGTTCTTCTTCACTAAAATTTAAACGGGAATAAGGATTATCTTCCATAATAAGGATACCCTCTGTTTCACAGAACTTTAGCAATTCATAGCGGCGTTTATAGCTCATTGTGATACCTGTAGGATTTTGAAAATCGGGAATAGTGTAAAGAAACTTAATTTTCTTATCGGCATCCCTCAAGCGTTTTACTTTCTCTGCAAAAAGGTTAAGATCAATTCCTTCATTATCCATAGAAACACTGTGAACCTCTGCTCCAACAGCTTCAAAGGCAACAAGGGAACCCAAAAAACTGGGTGCTTCACAAAGAACAACATCTCCTTCGTTAAGTAAAGTCCGACTCATATAATAGATAGCATTAGTGGCTCCTACGGTGATCATCATATTATCCTTATTCAGATTAGGATAATTCTCCCATTTTAAGATCTCCTCTTTCAGTTGATCATCACCTTCACTATTACCATATTGAAGAACCTCTCTGCCCTGCCGGAAAACCACTTCCTGAAATAATTTGCTTAAAATCTCCGTAGGAAAAGTTGCCGGTGAAGGAAAACCTCCCGCAAAAGATATTAAATCCGGAACATTTTTGGTAGTTGCTACCAGTTCTCTGATGAGCGATGATTTCATTGTTTTCGTTGTCTCCGAAAAGTAATTCGTAATCATTCTTCTATCCTTATATTTTTATTTTTATTTTAGTTAGAACCTAAGAACCGAAATAACAGGAATCAAGCAACAGCTTTCATCAATGAAACAGAATTCCGATATGTTTAGGGATAAATTCTATAAATCATTCGGGGAAAAGGTATTGTTTCTCTAATATGAGGAGTTCCACTCAGCCAGGTAACAAGTCGTTCCAAACCAATTCCAAAACCACTGTGAGGGACAGAACCATATTTACGCAAGTCCAGAAACCATTGGTAATCTTCCAAAGGCATCTTTTCCGCTTGCATTCTGGAAAGTAAAAGCTCGTAATTGTCCTCACGCTGACTTCCCCCAATCAATTCTCCAAAACCTTCCGGAGCTATTAAATCATCCCCTAAAACCAAATTTGGATTCAAGGGATCGCGTTTCATATAAAATGCTTTAATTTCTTTGGGCCAGCGTTCTACAAAAACAGGAACTGCAGAATCTTCTGTTAACAAAACCTCATCCTGGGCACCCAAATCTTTACTATGCGTTATATCACTGCCTTTTTGGCGTAATAATTCTACTGCCTCATAATGAGTCATCCGCTTAAAGGTAGCATCTGCCGATTTTAATGCTTCCGTGTTTCGTTCCAGAATTTGCAGTTCCAGGGCACACTGAGCAAGAACTGTTCGGATAACATAACGAATAAGTTCTTCCTGAATTTGCATATTTTCTTCGTGCTCCACAAAAGCTGCTTCAGCATCCATCATCCAAAACTCGGTTAAATGTTTACGGGTTTTGGAACGCTCAGCTCTAAAAACGGGACCAAAATCATAAACCCTGCCAAAACTCATAATTCCTGTTTCCAGATATAGCTGACCCGATTGGGAAAGATATGCTTTGCCTTCGTCAAAATATTCCAGCTCAAAGAGGGTTGTTGTTCCTTCACACGCATTGGGTGTAAGAATAGGCGAATCAAAACGGATGAAATTATGCTCGTTCAAATAGTTGCAAATAGCATAATAGACGGTATGCCGAATGCGTAAAACAGCCCATTGCTTTTGAGAACGAATCCAAAGATGCCTGTTGGATAATAAAAAATCGGGTCCGTGTTCTTTCTTACCTATAGGATATTCATCCGCAATTTGAATGGGCTCAATTTGCGTAACCTGCAGTTCAAAAACTCTTTCCTGTTTGGGATGGGGTTTAGGTATCCCGCAAATTATTACGGAGGACTCCAGGGTAAGATGTTTTGCTGTCTCAAATGCCTCTTCACCCAAATCCGGTTGAAAAGCAACTGTTTGAACTTCTCCTGTTCCATCCCTTAAAATTATGAACAGCAGTTTTCCGCTATGCCGAATATTACGCACCCAGCCCTTAAGGCGAACTTCTTGTCCTATATACTTTTCTATATCTTTAATGAATACATCCTGCATAATCTTTTTCCTGTATCATAGGTTTATTTTGGAATTTTGGGTTTGAATTTGGTTTATAATCATAGTAGCTATTTCCAAAGCTCTGGTTCCCGCTTCTCCATCTACAATCGGCTTTTTGTTATTTTTAATACAATCAATAAATGACTCCAGTTCCAAAGTTAAAGCATCCTTACCCAACTCGCTGACATCATAGTTTTGAATATCCACCAGCTGTTCTGGCTTAATATTATTTGCCCCTTCCAAAATTTGATATAGAACTGCTTGGATGTTAGCTCTCTTTTTAATAACCTGCACCTGCTTGGTTAAAAAATCCATTTTCATATAAGCATCTCGCTGGAAAAATCTTAAAATCCGTTCCTGCTTAAGCGAAACCCGAGATGAAGTTACATTGGCAACAGCACCATTGGCAAATTCAATACGCGCATTGGCAATATCTATAGTAGGAGTAAAAATACCCACTCCGCTGGCTTTAATATCAGTAACGGGACTATGCACAAAGCTTAATATCAGGTCTATATCGTGAATCATTAAATCCAGCACTACCGGAACATCCGTTCCTCGTGGCTGAAAAGTGGAAATCCTTTGTGATTCAACAAACAGCGGATTATTGATTTCATTTTCTATTTTCAGGATAACAGGATTGAATCTTTCTATATGCCCTACCTGAAGAATAAGATTCTTTTCGGAAGCAAGTTTCAGCAGGTCCTTTGCTTGAGTCAACTCACTCGTAATCGGTTTTTCTATAAAAATATGCTTTCCCGCAAGTAAGGCAGCCTTAGCCAGTTCATAATGAGCGGTGGTCGTTGCTGCAATATCTATTGCTTCGCAGGCAGATAACAGTTCAAAAAAGCTGTTAAAAGACACAGTGTTTATCTGCTTTGATATTTCCTTCGCACGCTGTTTATTAATATCATAAATGCCTACTAATTCAGCGTCCTCAATGTTTTTAAACTTTTGAGTATGATGTTGACCCAAATGGCCAACTCCAACAACGCCAACTTTTATCATTTCTTATATCTTTGAGAAAGAACCTGCAACATATCGGTTGTCATTGCAGCAAGGTCATAGACAGGTTTCCAACCCCATTCTTCCATTGCTGCCGTTTGGTTCATAGAATTGGGCCAGCTTTCTGCGATGGATTGTCTTACAGGGTCAATTTGATAATCAATTGTAAATTCGGGGATATGTTTTCTAATTTCGTCAGCAATCATTTCGGGCTCAATACTCATTGCCGTAACATTAAAACAATTGCGGTGTTTTAACTTCCCGGGGTCTGCTTCCATAAGCTCCACACAGGCACGTAAGGCATCCGGCATATACATCATATCCAAATAAGTACCGGGTTTCAAATAACAAGTATAATGTTTATTTTTAATGGCTTCATAATAAATCTCAACCGCATAATCCGTTGTGCCACCTCCGGGAAGAGTTACATTGGAAATAATTCCCGGATAACGAACTCCTCGGGCATCTACCCGATATTTTAAGAAATAATAGTCACTCCAAAGCTCAGCAGCAACTTTGGAGATGCCATAAATGGTAGTAGGACGCATAATTGTATCCTGCGGAGTATTGTCCAAAGGCGTAGAAGGACCAAAAGCACCAATAGATGAAGGTGTAAAAACAGCACCCTGAACTTCTCGCATCACTTCCAGGGAATTTATCAAACTGCCCATATTGATGTTCCAAGCCATTACGGGATTAGCTTCACCTTTGGCGGAAAGAACAGCTACCAGATTGATAATAGTATCAATTCTGTATTTTTTAACTACCTCAAACATCTTGTCCGCTTCCATAGCATCCATATTTTCACAGGGACCCCCTTCCCGAATTTCCGGTATTAAAGGTGTGCTGCGATAGGCAGCTACAACTGCATTTGAGCCATAGAGCTTACGCAAATAAGGAACAAGTTCCGAACCAATTTGACCTGCCGCTCCAATAACCAGAATGTTTTTCATTTCTTAACTCCGTTTATATTCTAATTTACTTTATTACCTTGTTTTTTTTCTGCCCTGCCTTGTCAATTGTTTTTCCTGTTAAACATCTGGCACTTTTTTGGCTAGTAAAGGGTATAAATACCCTCCTACCAAAGATTATAAATGTCACTAAGCAAAAACTGGCAAAGGAAAAAATAAAAAAATATATAAATGGGAGTTATTGAGACAGGTAGAGGTAATGCAACCGTGATTCCTCCAATTTTGGTTGACAAATATATGCAGCTGATTGGGAAGGATACTAAGGGGGGATACTTTTTACCTTTACCACCCAATCGGATGAGAAAGAAAATTATTGACATTTAATGCAATTATTAATTACATAAAACCAAGTAGGAGTAGAGAGATGAGTAAATACCATAATATGGTGCTTGTCACATGGTTTGTTGTGATGCTATGTTGCTCGACAGCGTGGGCAACCTCTTTTGAAGATGACTTCCAAGTGGAGTCAGAGGCTCAAAATGATATGTTGTCTTATGTTCAATCAACTTTCCCACATCGATTTGGTAGTGAACTGCAAGCAGGAGACTTTGTCCAGTACGAAATCGCTGACCACCATTCAGAAGGAGAAGAGCCGGAACTATGCAGCCTGGAGGTTACAGAGCGCATTACCAATGTCGCTACAATCAAGGAAGAATTCGAAGGGAACATCCTCTATTACAGAATTGATCTTCAGAGTAATACCCTGCTCGAGTATTGGGGATATGATGAGGACGGGATAGAGCAAAGACCATTACTGCTTTCTTCTTCTGAAGTGGAATCAAGAATGCTGAATATGAAAAGTCAAAACGGCAAATCAAGTAATCCCAATTTACCGGAAGGCATAGCTAAGCCTGTGTTTTCGAGTTTAGCTCAAAGAGAGAACTTCTCGCTGGGAAGATCAAGCTTGAATTGCCTTGTGAGAGCTATTGATGTTCCGGTTGTTGAAGGCATAACTCCCGATTTCAGACAAGCTGTTCAAGAACTAACCAAGGTCTATTTCTCGGAAGCGGTGCCAAAGCTATTGCCAGCTAAGCTGATGGCAGCGTATCTGGATAATCCTGAAGTTTTTGACGGTAATGCAGGACTGGTAAAACAAAGTAAATACCAAATCAATGATTTCCACAGATCAGATAGATAGGAGGAAGAGATGAAAAGATATATATACTTTGCGGGGTTATTGGGTCTGGCTCTTTTATTGGGATCATGTTGGTTGACCGAACCGGTTTATCCGCGTCCTGAGCCCTGGCTTTGCAGTATCAATGCCGATGGAACAGGATTCAGGAAGATCAAGAAAGTGGACTCAAACTTCGGTACTACTGGATTTTGGGACATCTACATGACCAAGGACAATCGGATCATCTTCTATGGGGAAAAGCTGTGGATATCGGAGACGGATACGATCCGTCCGGTTAGCATAACCGATAATATTTATACTCTTCAGGACAATCCAGCCCGATTGTCTCAATCTCCCGATGGCAGCAAGCTATATTTTGCCTCAAGAGACAAGAACATTCATGAGCTTGATTTGAATACGATGCTATCCAGGCAACTTACAACAGAGAGTGTAAGAACACTGAGAAACCCGATTGTTTCGGATCTGGGAAACTTTATTACTTATACATCTCGTGGATACGGACCGCCTTCCAAATTTACCGAATTCTTATATTGGGTGAATCTGAGTTCAGGAGATATCGGTACGATTCCCACAATAGATAGCATTTGTGTTAATGCTTTCTACTCAGAAAGTGAAGATTTCGTTTATTATGAAGGAATAAATATAAAACGTTCACGACTGGATGGTAGTGAGCTTTCGCTTGTCTCTACTGGTGGCAGTATGTATCCATATTCTACATTTGGCGTTTCATCAGATAATCGTTATATAATACATGTTTGGGATGAGTATCCAACTCTTGACCTCAAGTGTCATGATAAGCAAACAGGTAACAGTGTACGGTTCCCCATTAAGGCCTCACTTGATCATGGTTACATAGCAAAAATATGCAAAGATGCGAATATTGTGTATTATGCTGAACCAGAGTACCCTGACAAGTTAAAGGCATATAATCTTGATACTGGAATTGATATGCAATTACTACAAGATAATATAATAGCAACAATTTACAATATTGCTCCTACATGGGATGGTTCTAAAGTATACTTCTATGCAGATATTGCTGAGAAGTAGGGAGAAAGGCATGAAAAGATATATATACTTAGCGATATTACTGGGTCTGATGTTATTGTTAAATTCTTGTTTGACCGAACCGGTTTATCCGCGTCCTGAGCCCTGGCTTTGCAGTATCAATGCCGATGGAACAGGATTCAGAAAGATAAAGAAATCCCCTTTCAACACCCCCGGATTGGTGGATATCTACATGACGAAAGATAATCGGATCATCTTCTATGGGGAAAAGATGTGGATCTCGGATACAGATACGATCAGGATTGGGCAGTTAACTCCGAGTAATCTTGTTTTGTTCGATTTTCCACAACTTGAGTTCATGAGAGATGGGGGCACAGCTTATTTTGCAGCAAGCAGGGACATATACAAGCTTGATTTAGCTACCTACGAAGCGTTCAAGATTACAGATACACCAGTTGATTACACATATGCAGAACCGCTTCTATCTGATGATGAGCTATGTATTACTATGAGGACATATTCATATAATGGGAAAGAACAAAGAATTGTTGGTGCATACATAGATCTACGAGATAACGTTCTAAACTACATATATTCAGATATGTGGTTTCCAGCATCGTATAAAACCATGCTTATGACTAGTGTGAATAAATTGATACTTGAGAACAGAGATGGTTTTGCTAGCGTAAACTTGCAGGACTCAACATACACACTCCATCTACCATATTTGGCAAGCTATAAAAACATGTTTGAGACAAGCACAGACCAAAGCTATCTAATTACCAAATATGTTCAATCTACCAAGTCATACGCTATAGCCATAGATCTTCAAGATTACACATGCTATGAGCTTGGCTATGTCAATGAGTATTACTCATTGGCATTCCCATATTTTTTCACCAGAGCCTTATTTTCATTTGATGCTGGTCGATACGTTCTGCTAAGCATAGTTTTCGTTTATACTGGACAATAAATTTAATACACTCTGAAATAACTTCAGCTATTCTGTAATATATGAATTCTTTGGGTATAGCTAAATCTTCTTTTTTGTAGTGTATCATTTTAGGGAATCCAACGGCAAATTCGGCAATATACTTTTTAGACATATAGATGAAAAACAATGCTAACGCCATGAGAGCATTAAGATTTTTCATACCTTGATAGCTACCCAATCTCATATTTTCCCATTTCATGCTTTGCTTCATTTGGCGATGAACTTCTTCAATTGCCCAACGCTTTTTATAAACAGCTATTGCTTTCGCAACCAGCTCCAAATCAGGCATATCCTGGCTGGCAAAATCACATAATAGATAAAAGTCGTTTCTCTTTTGAAAACCTTTTCTAAAGATACGCGATACAACCAAACTAACCTCTACTGTCCTTGATTTTTTACTGGGATGGTCATCGGTTCTGACATTGATTCTTCTGGTGGCGCATTGAAATACTTCATTTTCTTTGAGCCCAGGTAATTCATACTTGAACTTCATTTCGCTTACGATTTTGTTGAAATTGATTTCTTCAAATCCTTCTTTAACAGCTCGATCACCCTTGCCACGAAGGACAAAATGAATCCCATTGTTACTTAAAAACTCTATTAGCTTACGATCATCAAATCCTCTATCAAACACATAAGTGCCTTTACCGTTAAAAACCAACTCCATATCAATAATCGCATCTTGCATAATTTTTTTAGCTGAGTAATATTCCCTAGCAGGTGCAATTAAACGACTAAAAACTGGTAAGAGCAGATATGAATCTTTGTTGGGGGTATAGGCCACAATGTTGACTAATAGATACCCATTGAATACTCTTACTAACTCCTTTCTTTAACAACTTTTTAACAACCCTTTAACGATTCCTTAATGGCGCTAAGGAATCGTTAGGGAGTTGTTACAGGAGCGTTAATGCAAAAATCAGGTAAGTATTATGCGGCCGGTGGTTATAAAAAAATAGCTAAAGTAATGGGGAAAAAGGGGATGGCAATTATGCTTGGTGTTATTCTATTTTTTATCTGTTTTTATGGTAAATATTTTTTGGGATACCTGTTTTTACGGGAATGCCAATAAGAATGGTTTTAAACCTGCAGGGAAAGGGAAAAATGGATGCTTGCTTTCACCGAAATGCTGATAAGAAGGAATTGATGTTTGCAGAGAAAGAAAAAATGGGTTTCCGCTTGCAAGGGATTGACAATAAGAATGGATATCTACCTAAAGAGAAAGGAAAAGTTGGATTTCTGCCTTCCCTGGAACGCTAATAGGAATGGAAATCTACTTATAGAGAAAGAAAAAAATGGCTTCGTTCCTTGGCTGTAATACCGAAGGGCTTTTTAAATTCGGCAATAGGATGCAACTCTTCAACCTTTATTATTACTGTTTTTTCGCTTATTTCTTGCTCACTATATGAAATTATCCGTTATTATTACTCTTTTCTATTATCCCTCAGAATATTTCAATACCCTGATTTTAGTATCTGATAACTTCAGGCATTGTAGAATTGAGTTAAAACAGAAAGTCCTTTCAGGTGCAGGGTTTGTTTATGATGTGTCTGCCAATAGAGTGCAAAAGCAGTGTTAATTTCGTTTACAACAGCCCTGTCCAGAGTTATCTCTTCAAGATGATTACCAATTTCAGGCAGGAGGAGCAAAATTTTTCTTGCCGGGGGTGAAAGAATTAACAGGGCATCGTTCGGGTAAATTTTCGGCAGACAATTTTCGCAAACAAAGCCCCCTTTACTTTTCAGATACGCAGCAGGCAGGGATAAAGCATTATTGCATATACAGCAATTACTTAATGGATTGCCGATGCCACTTAGGATGGTTATTCTGTTTAAAAAGCGCCAAAAAATAAGAATAGCGTTGCTTTTCACTTTTTTCAAGTATTCCAGATAGGCAATAGTGAGGTTATAAATTGTAGCTATATCTTCCTGGGGAATAATAAGATGGCTAATTAGTTCCAAGCCGGTTTCGGCAGCTGCCCAAGTAGCAGAACCGGGATAAACAGAAAAATTGCGGATAATATTTGCTTCGCTGAAAAGCCATAAACCCTGTTCTTTAGGTTCGTAGGCAAGTAGTTCATACTCACAAAGAGGCAATAATTGCTGTTTTTCACTTTTTTTACGGATGCCTTTAGCGATAACACTGATCATTCCATATTGAAGGGTAAAAAATTGCAGAATTAAACTGCTTTCGCTATATTGGCTTTGTTTGATGAGGATTGCCTGCAGTTTTGTTTTCAAGAAAGTTTTTCCCGCACTTCTTTTAAGCTCATAGGCGTGGCATAAACGCTTTTAAAATTCGTGTAAGTAACTAAACCAGGGGGACTTTTACGCGGTTTTCGCACATAGCGTATTTGGGTATAGTCCACGGGAACATTGGCAGAAAATTTGGCTTTGGAAAACCAGGCAGCCAAATTGCAGCAAAGTTCAATAAGTTGAGGACTGGGTTCTGTTTTTTTCAGGCATTTTAAAACAATGTGAGACCCGTGATAAATCCGGCAGTGAAACCAATAGTCATAAGGTCTTGCCAGCTGTGTAGTTAAATAATCATTTTCTTTGGCACGGCGTCCGATGATAATTTGAAACTCATCATTAATCTTCAATTTTAAGAGTTTATCGGCAAGAATAGCGTTGTGAACAATTTTGCGTCCGGTTGGTTTAGAGGGCAGCTTTCCGATATCAGGCAATTCACCTTTTTCCACTTTTGCGATTAGTTCTTTAACATTTTCAATATCTGTTTCTGTCTGTGCCAGATTTTTGGTAATTATCTGCAAGCCATTTTTGGCTTTATGATACTTTTTCAGATATAAATACAAATTTTCCTGCGGGCTTTTGTCCGTTTGTAAAGGGATTTCTATTGTCTTTAAAGCGGGATCAAGATAATTGATTGCAGTAAAGCTCTGCATACCGGTTTTGATATTATGCAGATTGATTTTCAAACATTCAGCGCAGGCAAGCCAAAAATCAGCTTTTTCTGCATTTTTAAGGTCTTGCAGTAAGGTCTCTTTTTTTTTCTGTAATTTTTGGAGTTCTTTCTTTAGGGCAGTGCTCGTTTTTTGGCGGTTTTCTGCTTCCTCTTCCTGCTTAAACTTATGATAATATAGATAAATAAAATAATCGTTACAGGAGGAACTTCCATCAGGATAAGGTGGTTTAAACTCTTCTATAATGGGCTGAAAAGATGTTTTCGGGGGAGTGTATATAAGCCCTGGTAAAATTTGTCTTTGCGGATTATCCGCATAGCTGTATTTATGAATGGCATCCAAAATTTTCAAATCAGCAGCAACTAAAACGGCATTGGGTTGAGGAGGCATCAATTCTGCTATAAGTAAATATTTTTTATTCTGCTGATAGATATCCCTTTGCTGAAGTTCCAAATAGGCAAGGCGGTCATTTTCAGCTAAAGAAATACCTGTAAGATGACAATTAGTAAGCTGTTGCCAGATTTTTTTCCCTTCCTGAGGCGGACTGAAATTATTTTGCAGGAACATAAAGGTATCGCGTTTACTGAGAACTATACAAAGGGTTTTTTTATCTTTATTTTGCAAGACCAAAAGCTCAGGGAAAAGCCAAACGCTTTCTACTACCGATTGATAATTCATCATTTCCAATGTCCATTGCTTAAGAAAAGAATATTTCATTTTTGCTTTTTCCCTTTTGTCTTGACAGAATAGTAACTTATATTTTTGAATGCCAAAATAAAATACAATACAAAGGAGTCAAGCATGAAAGCTACAACGGCGATTATCGTGGCAATCCTAGCAATTCTAACTATCATTTTTGCCGTTCTTTGGATTAATGCTAACGACAAATCCAAAGATATTATGAAAAACAACGAAGAATTGAAAAAGCTATATGAAACTTCAACTTCCACGATTAACGAAATTCAATCAAGCTTGGAATCGCTGGAACAAGACCTCTCCGGGCAGCTTTTTACCCAGAAAGAAATTCCTGGAACTTCCCCTGAAGAGCGGAGAACCAAAATAATTTCTTCCATAGCTAATATGCGAGACCAAATTGAAGCCGATAAAAAGAAAATTGCTACTTTGGAAAAACAACTTGCCACTTCCAAAAGCCAATTGAAAGGTGTTCAGGAAATTGTGAATAAACTTAAAGCCAGCATTAGCGAAAAAGAACAAATTATGGATGAATTACAAGAGCGCTTAGGTATTTTGAATGAAACCCTGGAAACGGAAAGAAGAACCAGCGCTGAAGAAATTCAGAAACGCGAAATGACGATTACGGAAAAAGAACAACAGATTACGCAACAAAGCATTGAAGCAAATACAATTTATTATGTGTATGGCACTCGCAAAGAACTAATGTCCAAAGGAATTATGGATAGAAAAGGTGGACTTTTAGGCATTGGCAAGGTCTCCACCGTAAAACAAAATATCCCGGTTGAACAATTCACTACGATGAACCTGCTGGAAAATCAGCAAATTACTTTTCCGGCAACGAAAAAGGGCTATTCTATTCTCACTAATCACCCGGCCACTTCCTATAAAGTAGAAAAACAGGGAGACCAAAATGTGCTTACTATCCTTGATGCAACAAGCTTCCGGAAACAAAAATTCGTGGTAATTGAACTTCTATAACTGATATTATCTATCGCCAATAGAAAAAGGTGAGGTTAAAAAAACCTCACCTTTTTTGTTTTGAACTTTAGTTTTTTATGCCAAACTTGGAATTACTCCGCCAATCAGGAAACAGGCAGCAAAAGCAATAATCGCATAAAGTTCCGGGAACACGCCTAAAATAAGAGTTTTAGCAAAAACATCGTGTCCCGAACCAATACTCTCAATACCCGTAGCTACAATTCTGGCTTGATGATAAGCAGAAATAAGTTCCACGGTTCCTGAAATCAAACCCGCTCCTAAAATGGCACAGGCCTGAAGCATATTAATTTGGGGAGTAACATAAGCTTTGAGGATGAAGAAAGAACCAAAACCGTAAAGACCCTGCGTTCCAGGTAATGCGGATAGGATCATACAGCTGGGAAAAACATCATCCCTTTTTTTCATTGCACCAACTGTTGCACGACCACCGATAACAGTTCCCCAGGCACTTCCGACTCCGGAAAGAGCTACCATCAGGAAAAGTCCGATCCAAGCCAAAAAATATGCTAAATTTTGGCTCGCCATAGTGGCAACAACTGGTTGAACTATTGTGTGTAAGGAATCAGGCATTTTAACCTCCCTTGTTATTCCTTTTTTCCAAAAGGTTTATATTCCAGCCCGGGACCTGCAAAAGCGGCATTTTTGTAAAACTCTACGAAAGTGAGTCGTAAAGGATGAACAAAACCGCTAAGACCTCCCAAGGCAATATTTAAAGTATGTCCAAAAAGCATAAACAGCACAAAAATTACCGGTCCGACAACTGGAATTCCGTGGGCAATTTGGCTTCCTATGGAATTCATCACAAAACCCAAAATGGCACTAGATACGCTTAAAGCAAAAAGACGGATGTAAGATAAAATATCGCCAAAGTAACCAGTAACGATTTGATAGAGCAGCCAAAAACCATTGAGAATATTAAGGATAATATTTTTACCGGGACTATTAAACAGCAAAATCATTGCCAAACCGATATAAATAGGATATTTAAGATAGGGCTGAACTTTGCTGATATTTACTCCTAAAAGTGATGAACCGAGCACCGTTAACCCCAACAATAAAAGCCAGGTACCAATAGTAGTAAGACCGAATTTAAATCCTCTATTCCGAATTGTTTTTACGGCTGAAATAGCAATTCCGAAAAGAATTTGGATAGCTCCTAAAAGCAAAGCGTAATTAAAGATTTGATTGTTATCCTTAATAAAAATCTTATCCTTAATAGCCGGAATTGTTTTCAAATCGTAAGCCAAAGCACTGCCCATCACCCAACCCATTATTATGGAAGCAGTTCCAAAGATCATTAACAGGGTCATAATGTCTTTCATACCCTGGTTTTTCATCTTTAATTTCAAGATGACAGCTAAAATGATAATAACTATGCCATAGCCAATATCCGCATTGCAAAAACCGAAAAACAAAGCAAAGAAAGGTGCAAAAAAAGGAGTTAAATCAAACTCGTTGTAATAGGGCAACATATACATTTTGCTGATGGGCTCAAAAAGACGGGCAAACCAGTTATTTCTTAGTTTGATGGGGGGATTTTCTTCCGGTTTGGCATCTTCGGAAATATAAATAATATTGTTTTGTTCCAGAAAGTCCTTTAAGCCCTGTTCTAAACTGACAGGAATCCAACCGCTTAACAGACGGATTGTGTTTTCCGCTTCGTATTTACCTTGCTGGAGAGCATCCTCAAATTCGTATTCACGGCTTAGGCGTTTCAGTTCTTCATTGAACATTTCAATAGCGGCGGGAGCTATGGAATAAAGATAATCATCAATGTCTTTCTGTTTGTTTTCCAGTTCCTTAAGCTTATCTTCAAATTCCTGCAAGGTATGCTGATGGAAAGAAAAAGTATCGGCTTCCAAACAGGGATCACCATCATCGGTAATAACCACGAAATATAAAATACCGCCAACTTCGTTAATAATTTTTAAGGGATAGTTTTCCTGCCATTCCGGTTTAAAGTGATTTTTTAAACAGGTATGAAAGCGTATAGTTAAGCCGGATTCTTTAAGTTTGCGCACCAGGTCGTAATCAAAATGACCCCAGGGACTCAAATCCCGAATTTGTTTTTTGATGGTATCTATGGAATGCTGAAGCTTCTCTTTTTCTTCTCTGGCTTCATTTATTTTATTCAGTAACGCTTTGGTAGGTAAAGGAATTGCCTGTTTGGGAGCAGTGGATTTCAGCTTAGTTAAGAATTTTACGCATTCCCCGTATTCCTGCATCAATTCCAGGTTTTTGGTTTGGGACTCGGTTTTTTCATCACAACTGCGAATAATATGCACTAATCCTAATTTCTGCAGATCAGTTAGGAATTTCTCATAATCCTGATGATAGAGAACAAAGGTATATTTACGCATCTTTTCTATCATACCTGGCTCTCCTGTTCAAAACGGGATTTGAGTATTTTCTGGGATGCTTTGGATAAATTTTCTTCATCTTCCAGATAGCGTTTTATTTTTAATATGGCATCTTCAAATGCCGGAATCTGCACTTTTTCATAAAGATTCACTTTTTGAGTGGTCTTTTTGCGAACCTGTTCCAGAATTTGCATCTTCCGGATGAAAAAATCCCTTTCAATTTGAAGTTGGCAGATTTCCTTCAGCAAAGCAATTCCTTCAGGAAACCAGGAAGGAGCTTTGAAAAGGTTATAATCAGCAATTTCAAATTCAATGTTTTCCAATAGCGGGGTTTTTACACCGGCTATTTTGCGGGTTTTGATTTCCACATTTTTGATTTTCAGAATGTTGGGATCAAATTCCACAAAAAGTTTCATAAAAGCATCCAGTTCTGCTGTGCGTTCTTTCACCTTTTGGTCTAAGGCAAATGCTTGATCGCGGGCTTTTTTAACTTCCAGGCGTAAAGCACTTTCTTTGTTTTTCAAGGTAGGCAATGCTCTTTGCCTAACCGCCAGTTGTTTAATCAGCTGTAATTGAGAGATTTTATTATACTGAAATTTCAGGTTCATCCTTTCTTCCAATACAAATTCATAAATTCATCCTTGATACCTATTTCAGCACGGTTGAAATACTTCTGGAAAAGTTCCCAGGTTCTATCCAGCATTTCATCGGTGCTGATATTAACATCAACAGCCAGGATTTTATCGGAATACTCTTTGGCAAAATCAAGCACACGAAGATCGTAATCGGATAAGTCAAATCCGTTTTCCAGCTTGGTTTTGGCATTAGCAGCATCAGCATAAAGACGAACTGCGGTATTCATCACTTGCGGATGATCCTCTCTGGTCTTTTTACCTATAACCAGTTGTTTCAAACGCGAAAGCGAACGGAAGGGGTCTACAATAACTTTGCCAATATCGGTATCCCTTTTCAGAAAAAGCTGTCCTTCAGTTATGTAACCGGTATTATCAGGAATAGCATGAGTAATATCTCCTCCCGAAAGAGTTGTAACCGCAATAATTGTTATAGAGCCCCCATCGGGAAATTGCACTGCTTTTTCATAAAGCTTTGCCAAATCGCTATAAAGTGAACCGGGCATACTATCCTTGGAAGGAATTTGGTCCATACGGTTGGAAACAATACTTAAGGCATCACAGTATAGTGTCATATCGGTTAAAAGAACTAAAACCTTTTCGTGTTTTTCCAAAGCAAAATATTCTGCCGCAGTAAGTGCCATATTGGGAACCAACAATCTTTCCACGGTCGGGTTTTCTGTAGTATTCACGAAAGAAACGATTCTATCTATCACTCCGGCATTTTCAAAGGTGTTTTTATAAAGCAGATAATCATCATTGGAAAGCCCCATTCCCCCTAAAATTATTTTATCGCTTTGAGCACGCAAAGCCACCATAGCCATCACTTCGTTATAAGGTTGATCAGGATCAGCAAAGAAAGGTATTTTCTGTCCGGTAACCAAAGTATTATTCAAATCTATACCGGCAATTCCTGTAGCAATCAATTCCGAAGGTTGTTTACGGCGCACAGGATTAACTGAGGGACCGCCAATTTCTACTTCTTCACCTTCAATTTCAGGACCGCCATCAATGGGGTCCCCATAAGCATTAAAAAATCTTCCGCCTAATTCATCGCTAACTTTCAAAGTAGGTGCTTTTCCGAAAAAGACAACTTCAGCATCAGTTCCGATTCCTTCGGTTCCGGCAAAAATCTGTAAAGTAACATTATCACCGATAATTTTAACTACCTGAGCCAGGCGTCCTGCAACTGTAGCCAATTCTTCATTTCCTACTCCTGTTGCTTGAACAGTGCAAGTAGCTTTAGTTATTTGATTGAGTTTAGTATATATCTTTTGAAAAGCTTGGGTTTCCATTATTTAGCTCTCCTTTCCTCAACTATTTTATGAAGTTCTGCTTCGTAGTTATTAAATTCGGGGGTTTGAAATTCCATATAATTCATCTGCTTACAGATATTTATCAGCTGCGTGTAATAAGGCATAACCTCTTCGTAACTTTCAAAAACAAAATCCGCATTGCAGATTTCCAAAATCAATTCCAGCATATATTGTTGTCTTTTCATCGGGGTGGATTGGTCTACTTTATCAAAGCCATCCTGTTGTAAAATAATTCTATCCACTAGTTCGCTTTTCCAGTATTTGTCATGATAGGATAGAGGAACTCCATCATCACCTAAAATATTGATCTGTTCCTGTGCTTCTTTTCCGCGTAAAAGAATATCTTTTGTATGGTTTACATCTTTCACCCAGTGCGGATTTACATTGGCATTTAGGTATTCAATCACTTCAGGATATTCTAGATATTTACTGTAAGAATCAATAGGATCAACTGCAGGATATCTTTTACTGTCTGCCCTGGCTTGAGAAAGTGCATAAAAACAGCGTGCGGCTTTTTTTGTTGATTCCGTAACCGGTTCTTTCAAGTTTCCACCTGCAGGAGAAACAGTTCCAATAAAGGTTATAGAACCGGTGGCACCGCTTTTCAAGTAAACAAATCCAGCACGGGCATAAAAACTGGAAATAATAGCTGGAAGGTCCATTGGAAAAGCATCAGGTCCTGGCAATTCTTCCATTCTATTACTCATTTCACGAAGTGCTTGAGCCCAACGCGAAGTGGAATCAGCCAAAAGTAATACTTTTAACCCCATATTTCTATAATATTCAGCAATCGTCATAGCAGTATAAACAGATGCTTCTCTTGCCGCTACAGGCATATTGGAAGTGTTACAAACAATGATAGTTCGTTCCATAAGTTTTCTGCCTGTTCTGGGATCATCCAGTTCCGGAAATTCCACAAAGAGTTCTACAACTTCATTTGCCCTTTCGCCACAGGCAGCCATAATGATCATATCCGCTTCTGCATTTTTGGAAATGGAATGTTGCAGAACGGTTTTTCCTGCTCCAAAAGGACCAGGAATAAAGCCCGTTCCGCCTTCAACCATAGGATTCAGGGTATCCATTGTGCGGACACCTGTTTCCAGAAGTTTGAAGGGACGCGGTTTTTCTACATAAGCAGTAATAGGGATTTTCACAGGCCACTTTTGGATCATATTAATTTCAATATCTTTGCCTTCTTTATCAGTTAAAACGGTAATGGTCTCAGTTATTTTATATTCACCTTCAGGCACGATGCTTTTAACCGTATATTCATCTTCCATCACAAAAGGAACCATAATTTTATGATTAATCCAACTTTCAGGAACTGAACCAAGCCAATCGCCCGCGCTAACTATGTTTCCAACTTTAGCAATGGGAGTAAATTTCCAAAAGGAATCCTCATCCAGGGGATCGGTATATTCACCCCGGGTAAGAAAAACACCTTTCCTTTTATTTAAATCACCTTGAAGTCCATCCAAGTTTTTGGAAAGCATTCCAGGACCAAGTTTTACTTCCAGCATACGATTAGTAAATTCTACCGTATCGCCAGGTTTTAAACCCCGCGTGCTTTCAAAAACCTGTGTATTGGCTATGTTTCCTACAACTTTGATAACTTCCGCCATCAATTTTTCTCCACTTAAATTGATGTAGCAGATTTCATTCTGGGAAACAGGACCGGAAACCTCAACCTGAACAAGGTTGGAAATTATACCTTTAACTATACCTGTTGTCATATTTGTTACCTTCTATTTTCTTTGGGTGCTTTTTATATTGAAATCCTCAGGAAAGCTGAAACTATTGTTCAAATCGCTCAAAATGGTATTAAAGACCTCTTTTCCCAATTCCGGGGAGGACTTTATCCAGCGAGCTAAAATACGCAGCTGACAATAGTAACCTAAAATGCGGTCTATATTAAAATAATTGAAAAAGTTATAGTCCTCAACCCAGCGCCAGCGTAAAATATCGTAACCTCTTTCCCGATAGAGAATATTGTTTTGTTCATAAATACGGACAAGTGCATTGTAAAGATCATCTTCTTTACCTAAACCAAAATCTGCAGTATGGCTTTTACTTAATTTTTCTAGTGTTTCACCTTCACCTATAAGATATTGTGCATAAGGCAGATTAAATTTACGCCCGTTTATCGCCGTTAAAATATTTCTGAGATGAGCATCAAAGGCAAACCAATCCCTGATAAATTCATTTGAGCTTTTAGCAGTCCAGGCATAAAATTTTTTTAAGAGTGCCAATTCGGTTTGGGGTAGGGGCTGTAATTCTTCCTGCTGTAAAGTATTTATTACTATTTCTTTAATAAAATCAGGAAGAACTTCAAATTCCGCAGGGGTTTTAATTTCCGGGTTATCTATCACATTACGCAAAAAAACAAGATATTCTTCCCAAAAGGAATCTTCATACAGGCCTTCCTTATTGCGGTCTTTATTGCTTTTATACAAAATCCTTAAGAGATTGTCCAAATCCATTGGCAGATGTAAAATTTCCAGCAGACGATAATCTTTATTGCTCACTTGATTTTTTGCTTCAGCTAAAAATTCCTCCGGAGTCCAAGGTAGTTTTGTATCTTCAATAGTAATGTTGGGCAAGCCGGAGACAAAATAGTAATATTCTTGTTTCATAAATTATTGTTTACCAAAGAGGATTTCCTTAGTGCGAGGGCGTAAATAACTCTTAAACAGGTTGGCAAAATCATCTCCCTCAAATTTAATCTTATAAGTTCCATCTTCAGGAGTGATAATAAAGCCCTGTTTCATAACGGGTGAAAAATCAACCTTCAATTTACCATCAAAGATATCTTTCAAGGATTTAATATAAAATTCGTCTAAATGCGGTTTCATCTTTTCGCTGATGATAATTGTTCCGGAAGAAGCATTTTCCTTCCAAGCAGTAAGTGTTTCCAGAATAATCTTTTTCACAAATTCCGGATCATTGAAAGCCTCGTTTAGCTTGGCATTAAGCGCTTCAGAAAGGATAAGATCAGTTATTTTTTGTTTAAGAGCAGTGAGTGTGTGATTGTAAGCCATATTTAAATCGGATTCGGTGTTTTTTTTCAGGTCTGCTGCCCTTTTTTCTGCATCTTTTAAGATTCTTTCTGCCTCTGCTTTGGCTTGGGAAACTGTGTTTTCTGCTTGTTCCTTTGCTTGACTGATTATTTTTTCAGCTTCAGCATTGGCTTTGGCAACGCCTTCTTCATAAACTCTTTTAAGCAAATCTTGCAACTGGTCATTCATAATGAATCTCCAATGTTATCACTTTTTGGCACATCTAAAGAATACCAAATTTTTGTCAATTAAAATCAGTAGAAGGATTTTATTTACTCGGAGAATGCTGGAACACCGAAAATTATTCACAAAGAGAAAAAGAGATATCTTTTCTCTTGGTAATTAAACGCCTCCCCTTTCAGATATTTCTTGTCAGTTCAAGGCAGTAAAAAATAATGGTAACAGAAGAAAAAGGTTTATAGATAAGGAATACCAAGTGCCTAAAAAGAAAATACAAAATAGAATAGAATACATTTGTTTCAAGATAGCTCTTGGAGTGCTAAAAATACTGCCTGCAAAAGCATCAAAGTCATTACTAAAAGGTCTATTTTGGTTTGGGGGTCAGGTGCTTGGTATTCGTAAAAATATTGCTTTAATACAACTTAGTAAGGTCTACCCGGAAAAAAGCCGAAAAGAAAAAATAGAAATTATCAAGAAATTATATAGGAATATGGCGTTATCTGTTTATGAAACTTATCTGCTGGATGATGATATGCTATACAAAAACATCCGGATACAAGGTAGAGAAAATATTGACAAAGCCCTATCTCTGAAGAGAGGTGTGATTTTTGCTACAGCGCATTATGGAAATTGGGAAGCAGCAAGGATTTTGCCTAAAGCTGGAATTCCTCTCAGCGGAATAGCCAAACCTCAACGCAATACTTTATTTGATAAATATACTAATGCTATCCGGGAGCGTTGTGGAATGCGAATTATCAATATGAAAAGCGGTTTAAGAGATATTATTCAGGAATTTAAGAAAAATCGGATAGTTGCGATTCTTATTGACCAAAATGCAGGCAGTTCAGGAATGGTAATGGATTTTTTAGGTTTCCCTGCTTCGCATTGGAAGGGTGTAGCCAAGCTTTCTTTGCGTTATAAGGTTCCTATAGTTCCCAGTTTTGCTCGTAGAGCTAAAGACGACAGAATTCAATTTGAATTCTTTTCTCCCATTTTATATGAGGAGCTTGAAGATACAGAAGATAATTATAAAATCGTTCTGGGTGAATTAGATAAAATTTTGGAAAATCAAATTCACAAACATCCGGAACAGTGGTTTTGGGTTCACCTGAGATGGAAACATTCCTACGATATGCTTGCTTGAGAATAATTCGGGGAAAAAGTAAAAAATCAGGCAAGGGAGCTGTTATATGTTTATAGATCATCGTTATGAAGTTTTAGAACGATTGGGTTCTGGTACCTGGGCTAATGTGTATAAAGTTCGTGATATTCGTTCTAACAAACTTTTTACACTAAAGCTTTTTCAATATATTTCATCCGCAGAATTATACTCTCGTTTCAGTGCGGAAGAAATGCATCGGATCACCCAGCTTGAACATCCCAATTTGAACAAGGTAGTGGATTTTGGTCATATAGCTGACCATATTTATTTCATCAGTGAATACTTTGAAGGCAAACCCCTTTCCCGGTTCAAATTCAGCAAAAACAGAATAAATCTGATTTATGATATAGCCGTGCAAATTTCTTATGCTTTGAATGCACTTCATACACAGAACATTTTGCATAAAGACCTGAAACTGGAAAATGCCCTATACCGTCTGGAAGGAAATTCCCTTGTAGTAAAACTGATTGATTATGGTTTTTCTAAAATTGTTACTCCTCAGGATTCACAAGCTGTTTCGGGTTCATTACCTTATCTGGCACCTGAGGTTTACCTGGGAAAAGCACCAGGTAAAGCCAGCGATTTTTATGCTTTAGGAGTTATTTTATACAAACTTACAACGGGTAGTTTTCCTTTTAGTATAGACCAGATAAATGCACTTATTACAGGTGGTAATCAATATTTCATTCCCAATTTTCCCAGCGAACTGAATAAAGATATTCCTTTACCTCTGGAAAAGTTTATTTTACGCTTGCTTGATCGAAATCCCGATAACCGTTTTTCCGACAGTGAAGAAATAGTAAATTATATCAATCGTATTCAACCTGTTCAATATTCTTTTTCCATCTCCTGGTCTATGATCAATACTTTACATTTTAATCGTTATCTGTTGAGGGATAAATATGCGCATCAGCTTTTAGATTATATTCCTGCTGTGGAAAATGGAAACGGGAAAATTATTTCCGTTATGGGAGGAGACGGTTTGGGGAAGGACAGTATTATGTCCCTTTTCCGTTATCACTTATTAAGCAGAAAATACTTTATTTTTGATTACACTTGTTCCAAAACAGACCACGAGGCATTCTTTGCTCTCATCAAAGAATTTGTGCAATCTCTAAACGCTGATGAACTTCAAGAGTATACAGGTTTACAAATGATTTCTGAAAAATTCCGGCGCTACCTTTTTGAATCGGAACAGGAAGCTAAAACAATCAGCCAAACAAGTAGTGAGTTAAAATTGGATTTTGAATCAGTTAAAAGTTTACTGATTGAGCTTTCCAGCAACAAACCAATAATCTTTATTATTCGTAACTTCCAGTATGTTCATCATAATACTATAGATTTCCTCAATTTTATGTCCTCTTACATCGTAAAACATCGCATTATGATTGCCCTAACCTGTAACGATTATAATAAAATCAACCAGATTGAACATACTATTCTGCTGCATATTCCCGGCTTGAATTTGGATGAAACCAAAAAATATGTTAACCGTTTACTTGCCAATATCGCTCCTACAGGTAATCAAAACCCAATTCCTAATGCTTTTATAGAAGATATTTACAGGCGCTCAGCCGGAAATCCGCAATTTATTGTAGAAATTTTAATTGATTTGACCCAGCGGAAAAAACTCTATTATGATAAAGAATTGCATTATCCTTTAGACCTTAGTGATTATCAATTGCCTACTCGTCTGGTACATTCTATTTATTCACGCCTTAGTCACTTAAAAGATGTTAACTATTTACATTTACAAAAATTAAGCGTAGTTCAGACACCTTTAAGTCGCGAATTGATGCTTTATATTCTGAAAATAAAGGATGCAGAATTATATTCTTTGCTTAACGATAGCATTTACAACGAAATTTTAAGAAAACAGCGGAAATATTATTACTTCACTTTTATTGAAGCGAAACAGCGACTTTTCAGCGAATGCAACGAGAGAAGGCAAATCCTCGTCTCTCAGCGTGTTTTAAAATTTTACGCTAAAGAAACGGTTCTGGATTTTGACACCTGTAAGGGTTTAATTGCTAATGCTTTTTTGGCAAATGATTATTATTGTGCACGTTCCTATTATCTTCAATATTATGCGATGCTGAATCAGGAAAATGAACAAGAACAGGCGTTTGAAGCCATTCTTAATGTTTTGAATTTGGATTTTAATCCTGCTTTGCAAATTCCCCTCAAAGATATAATTGCAGATATATCTATTTTTCAGGAGAAAATGGAGATTACTGGTTTTTTTGAGCGTGCTCCATTCATCCTGCAAAGAATTACGGAATTACCGGATTTTTTTGAGAAATATTACCTTTTGGGAACGGTTAATTTCCTCGCCGAAAACCTGCGCGTAGCATTAAAATATTTCCAAACCGCGGAAAAATATGTTCAAACCGGAAAACATCAGCTTCTTGTATGGTTGGCTTATGCCCAAATATATACCAAGCTTGACCTTTCCCAAATGAAACTCTATATAGATCAAGCCTTGAAACAGGAGATGACTTTGGAACTGGAGATTGCTTTTGTTGACCGCCTAGCAGTATATTATTCTCTTAATAAAGACCTTGATACTGCAATAAAGACCATAGAAAATTTTCTGGAAAAGCTTCCCCCCGAACATAATACCTATGTTATGATTCGCTTAGCCGCTATGCATAATGACTTGGGGGTTTTTTACAGTGAACAAAAAAAGATTGAAGAAGCAAATGAACATCTCTTTACAGCTTTGAATATCTGGAACAGATACAATATAAAACGCTATCTGGGGTTGATTTACAATAATCTTTCGGACTTATATCTGAAACAGGGATTAACCGTTATTTCAGAACATTATTCCGAATTGGCTTATCAATATTCCGATGCCCTGAATTTATCAATGTCTAAAGCGTTGGCTTTATTAAATCAGGGTGAAGCTAAAATAAAAATGGGTGATTTTTCTACTGCTGAACAGAAGCTTCTGGAATGTCAAAAATTAGTACTTTCCAAAGGTAGTGATAATTATCTTCAGGCAGTAAAACGCAATCTTGCCTTATCTAAAAGCAAAATTAAGGGTTTTGGACATTACTACACCTTTATTCTGGAAAATGAACCGGAACTGATGGACGGACAAATTAAAGAAATGAATCCACTGGTAAAAACCTATTTTTACTATCTCCACGAAACAGGTAATGCCAAAAAACTGAGAAAATTACTAACCAAAAATGCTCATATCAATTACAAGCATATTCACGAAGAAGAATTTTATCATAATGCTTTGGCTTTGGCTGCTATGGCAGAAAAGGACTATGAAAGAGCTCTAAATGAACTGAAAATTGCTCTACGACATGCCGGAGAAATAAATAATAACTATGCTATAGCGGTTTTCTATATCTTACAAATCCGTTGCTATTACGGTTTAAAAGATGTGGAACGCGCCAGAGAGTTAATAGAAATTGCTCTACCCATCATTAAAAATAATCAATACCGCTATTGGCAATGTGAACTGGAAGTTTTGGCTTTAAAACTTGACCTTTTAAGTCCTGATATTCCCCTCAGAGCAATTTTAAGACAAGTAAATGAATACCTCATCGCTTGGCAGGAATATGAATATTATCAGTTGAATGTGGAACTCTACCAAATTAAAATCCAAATATTTACTGAATTGAAACTGGAAGAAATAGCACAGGCAGAATTTGAAAACTACAAGTTATATTTGGAAAAAATCACCGAAAATATCAGTCCTGATGACAGACAGAACTACTTGACTGTAAACCTCTATTTCCTGAAAAATCTGGAAAATTATAATCTTATACCTATTGCTTCCCGCAGTCGGGATTTGGTTAAACAATGGAATGATATGCTTTTCAACTTCACCAATATACACAGTATAGAACGAATTAAATTTTTAATTGAAAAAGGGCTTATCCAAGTGCTTGCACCCTGGCAGTTCTGGCTGATGGAATATTCCGAAAAGGTCTCATCTTATACCTGTTTTCAGAGTTACAATACCGGAAAGGATAATTTAATCAATACTCAGCTTATGCCTTATATTGAAAAAGCATATAAAACTGATAACCTGGTTTTACTGGAACAAAATAATCGGCATCTGATGATTGTTCCCTTCCAGATTGGTTCCAAAAGAATAGGTTTCCTGCTCCTTTCCGATAAAGGTGAATTGCCTTTTACAAAACAGGAAACCTACCTTATGCGTTCTACTAAACAACATCTCTCTGCTCTCCTGGTTAGAATTGAGGATTTCAGTCAGATTACTCAACGCATAGAAAAAATGAATCAACTTATGGCAATCACTCATGAATTGATGAGAATTGTGAATCTGAACGAACTGGAACCTGCAATCGTTTCTGCCTGTATTGACTTTACCAATAGCACAAGGGGCTTTCTTATCAAACGCGATAGTGATGGAGCTATTATCTATAAGGTTCAACTCAATGCCGCCAAACAAATTTTACCAACGGTTTCCGGAATTAGCAAAACCGTTTTAAGCTTATCTCAAAACACTCAGGAGTATGTTTCCACTTATAATGCTGTGGAAGATAACCGTTTCAAAAGCGCCATCAGTGTTCAGGACTATGTTTTACACAGTATATTCTGCGCTCCCGTTGTTATAGATAATAATGTTTACGGTTATATTTATCTGGACAATCTGAACGATAACACCAGGGAAATGTACTTGAACACAGAGTTAATAAATCTCCTGCTGGAACAGATTACTATCGCCTTAAAAAATGCTCTGCTCTATGAAAATCTACTGCAAAAGAACAACGAATTGAATACCTTTGAAACTCTGAAAGATGAATTTATGGCTATTGTTTCCCACGAATTGAATACTCCCCTCACTACTTTGCAGGGTTATGTTGCCCGTCTTAAACGCAATCTCTTTGCAGATGAGGAAGAAAAAAAGGATATTATTAATAAAATTGAAAATTCCGTAAAAAAGCTGATTCTCACTATTAATGATATAACCACCTTAAATACTTATAATTTAACCAAATCTCTCCCGCTTACAAACATATCAGTTCAGGAAATTCTGGAAATCGTCTACCAGGAAGTTCAAATTCTTTCCCGCAATCGTAAAATGTTCATTAAATTGGAAATAGAGAAGGATTTACCTCCCATTAAAGCAAACTGGGAAGCTCTTCATTTGATGATGTATAACCTAATTTTGAATGCTATCCGCTTTACTAATGATTTTGGCACTGTTATTATCGGAGCCCGAAAATCAGCTTTCCAAAGCGAAAAAATAGACGGAAAAGAAGCATTGGTTCTCTATGTTCAGGATAATGGAATCGGGATTCCTGAATATCAACTTCAGAATGTTTTTCGCACCTTCTACGAACTGAACGAAATATATGCTCACAAATCCGGGTCTATAGAATATCGCAGTAGTGGACTTGGTTTGGGTCTTTCCATCTCTAAACGCATCACAGAACTGCACGGCGGCAAAATATGGATTAAAAGTAAAGAAAATGAAGGAACTACCGTGTTTGTTTCCATTCCCTTAAAACAAAAATAAATAAGTGAGATTAAAGGTTTATGAAATACTTTCTTTTTACTCTGCTTGTCCTTTTCCTTACCTGCTTCTGTTTCGCAGAATTCATTGTGCCTCAAAACAATGCCCCAATGATGGCTGTAACTAATAGCGAGAATTATGCTTACCGCTATATTGTGGAACTTTACAATGTAGGTGATTCTCTGAACCTGAACAGGGAAATTACTAATTTTAAAGCTTTATATCCCGAATCCGTCTATTTGCCGTATATCAAGTTTATTGAAGGCAATCTGGCTATGGAGGCAAATGCCTATTCCCAGGCGATAGATATTTATAAAGCCCTACTGGAAATAAATCTCAGCCAAAATGTGCGGAGTGAAATTATTCTGAATTATGCTTACTGCCTTACACAGCTGCAGCAGTATGATTCTGCTTTACAGCTCCTTCAGCGTTTGGAAACAGAAACCGGTAATCCTGTTTACCTGGAACAGGCAAATAGTTTAAGAGGGGATATTTATTTTCAGCTGGGTCAATACTATTCTGCAGAAAAAGCATACCAAAGAGCTGTGAAAGCATTTCCTGATAATGAAACTCTGCGTTTTTCTCTGTTTTCCACTTACCTTGCTCTGGAAAAAGAAAATCAGGCATTAGAATTACTTAAGACACAATCACCTAAAGATACATACTTCCTAAATTACATTCAACTCTGGCTGGAATATCTTTTAGAAAATGAGCGTTATGATGATTTTGACAGCTTTGTGAGCTCCTATAAACTGGAAGAAATTGCCTTCGTTCCGGAAATTGTGGATATCAGAATCCGCCGTTCTTTACGCACAGCTGATTTTGACCAAATCTCTCAATTGCTGCAGGGATTGAATATTGATTCTCCTCAGTTTAATTATTATCGTGCTCTGGTTTTGATTAGGGAAGGGAAAGAACAGCAGGCAGATTCGCTTTTAGCTGTTTTAGTCAATTCTGTCCAACCTGAAATTGCTATTCCAGCTTATTTGGAACGTGTAAAATTGTTGTTCAAAAGGAATCAGCAGAGCGCAATTGAACAATTGCAGACCTATTTAAAGCAGACCCCGAATGAGTTGATGAAAGCTGAATTGTATTATACTTTGGGCTATTTTTACTTTCAACAGGAAAATTATACTGAAGCAATAAGGCAGTTAGGTCAAGCAAGAAATTACGAAACAAGCCGGGAATTGAATAGCAGAATTGATTTTCTCATTGCGGAAGCATTTTATTCCACTGGAAACAGTATCCTGGCAAAAGATGCCTTCAATCGTTATCTTAATCGCTATCCTACAGGAAGTAAAAGGGATAAGGCATTTTTCTATTTGGGTTATCTCAGTTTTCAGGAAAAGGATTACCCTGAAGCAAAAAATAACTTTCAGGAGCTTATCAATCTCTATCCGGAGTCACTCTATTGCAATGAAGCAACTTATTATCTGGCAGAAATGGATTTCTACCTGGCAAATTATAATTTAGCCCTGAAAAAATATCTTTATTTGTATAGTAAAAATCCGGAAAATGAAGTGGTTGCTTTACGCCTTGCTCAAATATATTATTATTTGGGTGATTATGACCAAAGTGAAAGTTTTTTGCAAGACCTTGTTCCCAACTATGATATTTGCCTTTTAAAAGGAAACATTATGCTGGCAAGAAAGAATTATACAGCGGCTTTAGACCAGTTTCTTCTGGCTGAAGGTTTTGCTCCAGATAATGTGCGCAAAATTGAGGCACAAAGTTACAGAGCTTTAACTTTATATCAAATGAAACGCTTTAAAGATGCCTCTGCCTTATATTTGAAACTTTCCAAAGCCAAAGAAAGCCCCGATACATATCTATTCCTAGCTGCCAAATCTGCTTATGCTGCCAGGGACTATCACCTGGCTTTGGAACTCTATAACGATTTTATTGAAAAATATCCTGAGTCATCTCATTTTCTGGAAGCCCTTACTGATATTGCCAATACTTATTATAATATGGGAAATTATGAAAGAGCAGTAAACGATTGGATAAACATTTTAACCCGTTTTCGTAATACTACAAAGTTTACTGAAAATCAACTGGCTATCATTCACGATGCCTTAATAGGTTTGGAACTGGCTTTAAAAAGAGTAGATAATAAAGATAAGCTTTTAAATGAACTTTTAGTTCTACCGGATACTTTCTTCAGCGAATATATCAAGTTTGAACTCAATTACATCCTGGTGAAGGTTTATGCTGATGAATTAAAATGGGCAGACCTGATTGCTACCGCTGAAAAAATCAGAACGGAATTTCCCGCACAAAAATATGAAGACATTGAATTGCTTATGGCTACAGGACTTATTGAATTGAATAAATATGCGGAAGCGGATACTTTGCTTTCAGATTTATATACTCAAAGCAAAAATAACGAGGCATTACTGAAATGGGCAGAATTGGAATTTATTACGGGAAATTATGATTCGGCTTTGGAAAAATACCTGCTTGCCTATAAAAACAAACCAGATGACACTATTTGGGTTAAGCTTCTGGAATGCTCCGAAGCCGATAATTATAAGGAATTTGACAAACTTTGGTCTTTGGGCTCCAATTATCTTAAAAATCACCCTGAGGTAAATGTTATTCGTTTAAGGTATCTCTATAATGCTCAGCGTTTTGAAGAAGCAGAACTCCTTGCTGAATTTATTATCAATAACAGTTTGTCTACCTTAGACCATGCTACTGCATTTTTAATAATGGGAATGATTGATTACCGTCAGCAGTCCTATACTTCAGCTGTTGCAACCTTAAAAAAGGTGATTTTGCTTTTCCCTGAATATGAAGATATTCGCAGTAAAGCAATTTATTATACAATCCTTACTTTGCTGGAATCTGGAGCGAACACAGAAGCGGAGGCATTTTTTGCTAAATATGAAGCAGACCTGGAAGAGCCAGAAAAAAAAGCACTGATGGAAATTTTGGAGGTAAATCAATGAAACGCACCTTATTAATTATCACCCTCGCTTTAACACTATCATTATTATTTTCTCAAACTCAGGAGCTTCCCGATTTAACAGTTAGTGGAGAGAGTTCCTTCAAACCCTTTCTCTATAAGCGCTCTCTACTATTTTCACCGGAGCTCAATATGGGAGATAGTTTACCTGCTTTTGTTCCTCCTGGAGTTCCTTTAACCGAAAAGCCCAAACCCCTTTCCTCTATGAAATATCGCAGTTATTTACAATTTGAAGGGAATATGGATTTCGGAGTTAATAGTTTCATCAGCTATTACCCGGATAGTTCTATCCTAAATGCTCTAACCTACACTTTGGATATGCGTTCTCCGATTTCTGAAATGCTTTCCGTTCATAATAACCTTTTTTTAGGAACTGAATTCTCTGCCGATTTTCCTTTTTCTCTCCGATTTCAGAATGTTTCCTCGCAAGCAGATGATTTTGATAATACCGTTCTGGATTTTACTTTCAGTCATCACAGGTCCGATTTAACTGTCGGAAATGTATCTTTTAAGGATATTTCCGCTCAATTGGGTTACAACTATCTCTATCAAAAGAACCTGAAAAAACCCTACAAATGTAACTACCTGAATGTATACCTCGCTTCCTGTCTGGAAGAGGAAATCCTGAATTGGAAAACTAAATTTATGGTAAAATCCGGCGATTTCGGAATTCAAATTGCCCCTGTCTATAATGGTGATATTATGGATTTTTCTCAGCCGGGAATTCATTTGCTTGCTGATGCTTACACTATTGTTCCTTCCCTGGAATTTCTCTATCGCTATCCTATAACCGGTTGGGGTGTTTTAAGTTTGTCTAATGAACCCCTTTTAGAAGGAAACGACTATCTTTCTTTTCTGGAAGCGACGCCCTGGATTTCTTTCAGCGATGCTCATAAACTGAAAAAAACACCGCTGAACTTCAATGCCGGAGTAGAATATCTCTATCCTCAAAAAATAAATTTTTCTTTAAATCGTATAAATATTAAGAATAATCTACGCTATGAAATAGATAGCCCTGTTTTCATAAGCACTTCCAATTATCGCATTCCCACCCTTCGTTATACCGATGTTTTCTCCAATTTAACTTCTGTAGAAGCGTTTTTCAAACTGGATAAACTTATTATGCATCAGGGGTTGGAACTGGAACTTCCTTATTTAACAGAAAATGAATATACAAGAGCACCTTACCGTCCACTTCTCAATCTGGATTCCCGGTTTTCTTATAAATATAGGGACTGGTTTTTTAATCTGGATATTTTACAGCACTATTTTTCCAAAGACCATTGCGGACGAAACCTTCCCGAAGCTATAATCTTCAATTTAGGGGCTGAATACCATAAGGATAATTCTGCTGTCTATGCTCAACTTGCCAATCTTTTCAATCGCAAAGAATGGGTCTTTTCCGAACAACCAGGAAAGGGGCGTAACCTCTATATTGGCTTAAAACACCGATTTTAGAATCAATGAAGAATGAAAAATTGAGAACACAGGACGGTTGACATCCCTGTCAACCTCCTTTCCCGGATGGTTGACGTCCTCGTCAACCATCCGGAAGAACGATGTCCTCGTCGTTCCACTTGCAACCAAACTATATAGTTACCGATAACTTTAATGTTTACAATGGATTTTATTACAAGAGAGTTGCTGAAAAAGTAACTTCAGGGATTAGTAGTTGACGGGGACATCAACTTTCCGAAAAGGAGGTTGACGGGGACATCAACCATCCGGGCTTTCAACTTTCCAGCTCCTTATTTAAAGCATTCCCATAAAAAAACGATGTGGATAAGTCATAACATACTATTGTATAGTTAGATATATGGTGTAAATGTCCAAAGTATTAATTTGTTATTTAGTGAGAAAGTGGATTTTTTCTCAAAACTTTTCGTAACCAAAATCAGCAATAGAGAATTTTATGTCATTTAAAGCCCATAATACTTTAATAGAAGCATTTTCTTGGGGGTGAGACGAACTTTGTGTCTAAATTTTGAAAATAGTTCAAATAATTCTGAATTAACCTTGTGGATAAATCAATTATTGGGCAGA
>ERZ1026814.299-NODE-299-length-32954-cov-5.673379_pt1 | contig 32954 bp, 43 predicted proteins | sample MGYA00520871_ERZ1026814 | MGnify/ENA primary metagenome ERZ1026814 (study PRJEB33270, sample SAMEA104284478) | anaerobic digester metagenome | biome: Anaerobic digester microbiome; feature: mesophilic sludge digester; material: Anaerobic digester biomass | place... | reverse complement strand
GTAGAAGAGTGATGTGGTGAAAGCAATGAATGTGTAATGGCGGAGATGGAACAGGAGTGGACTGACATTGAAGAAATGATGAGTAGAAGTCTAGGTTAGAAAGTTGTGATGCTTGTTGTTTTTTTTTTTTTAAATGATTCTGCGACCACCGAGATCTACACAGAGTAGATCGTCGGCAGCGTCAGATGTGTATAAGAGACAGGTAGAGGAGTTGCGTTTGCGTAACTTGTCTTGAACAGCGGATTATTAGCTTGAGGTATCCCAGTAAACGTAGGGCTTGCAATTGGAGCCTTCAACGCCAGCGCGTCATAAACCGCGTCTTCGCTCGGTGCTTTATCTGTTACGCCATTTGAGATGGTTTGTGTGATATTCGCCGAACCCAACGCCCCCAACGCCGTCCGCCCTGCCGCTGCATCCGCTGCCGAAACGAGCCCAAGCCCGAAGTCCGTAATGCTCTTCGCTTCGAGGTTGCCAGTACTCGCCCGTGCGGGGAATTTGTTTGCAGCAATTGTAATATCTGAAGGGTCTCCGGAAGATGCAGTTGCGTTTCCTTTGAGCGTGTTAGCCGCCATGACAGCAAGTTTGGAGTTGGTTACGGCATTATTTGCGATTGTCGTCGCCCCGTCACCAACACTTGTTACATCGCCGGAATGGTTCGGGTGTGTATAAAGATTAAAGTCTGCGGGTTTACTCCCGCTGTCGGTAATGTTCCCGTTCGCATCGAGAGCGGCAAAGTTGCCAGCAGTCGGCGAGGCCACCTTGTCAGCCTTAGAGTTCACGTCATCCGCCGAGTTTTTATCTCCCTTCGTGAGATAGGTGCAATATACCGTCTCGCCGTTGTGTGTGACGAACGTGATCGAGTTGTAGGTCTTGTAGAAGCTGTCATAATCGCCGAGGGTGTAGTCCGTGCTTGCTGACAACTGCGAGCCCGTCTTGCCCTCGCCGGTCCACACTTCGATCGATATAACGTGATCGTGTACGAGCTGTTGAGACCCCACCGTGTTAATAACCAACGCCTCATCGGTTATCTCCGTGCCGTTTGCGTTGTAGTTGAGATAGGTCACGCTCATTTCACGCCCACCTCTATCCTCACCGGCACGCGTTTGATTTGCGTCTTACCGCTGTACTCCCACGTGAACGCCAGATAGTAGTTTGCAAGCGGGTCATACAGTGTTTTATCCGCGAAGAACCACATCACATAAGTTCCCGTGTCGATCTTCGTGCATGAGAGATCGGCCACCTTCTCCGGTTCCGTGTCATACGTTTCCAATTGCGCGGAATAGCTGCCCGCGTCAACGTTCGTGTATACGCCATCGACGCGTATCTGCGTTTCAACAATCTCACCCCATGTCGATCCCCATTCCACGCGCCTGATTTCATCATTGCTTGGCATTCCAATCACCTCATTCCGTGTAAGGTCTGTTCGTTGTTCGATAGTAGGCTTCGCTGGTTGATATCAGAGCGTATAAATAATTGATCCGTTCAGCGAGAGAGCGGAGCCCTTCGATCAAACTCACCAGTACCGTCTCGCGAATCGTTCCTATTGCGCCATCATCAAGTTCGGCGATCCGTTCCCGAGAGATTCCGTCAATCGTGTCTAACGAATAGATCGCCTCTCGAGACGCGCCTCTCACGCTCAAAACATCCTCGGCAATCTCGCGGATAACGCCAGATAACTCATCATCGGAATAAACGCGCTCGCGAATCGGATTCGGTGCCGTGAGAACCGAATAAACAATCTCACGCGCAAGCTCCCGCGCCGCGCCGATCTCATATATCTCCGAGCGTATGACCGCGTTCATCGCATCCAACGCCGTGACCCTTTGGCGGGTTGTCGCGTTGAGCATTTCGAGTTCAAGCGCAATCGTCCGAAGATTTCCGGATATGCTCGCCATCTCGTTCACCCGTTCGCGTATTGCGCCCGCTGCCGGTGTCGTATCTGTTACCGGTTCGCGAATGATCGACAGAATCTCCTCATCCGTGCGCGCAATTCGCTCCTTCGAGATAACCGCCACGCTTGCCGTCTCCCCACGATCCTTTTCGTAGATATCTTGTCCATAGATGCGGTTCCCGTAGATCATAGCGGTTACGGTTCGGTGCTGTAATTCTTCGAGTCGCCAGCAATATAGATGTCGTTATAGTTCATCATTGCCGTGCCTTTCGGGATGATCGACTTGCACCAGAACGGGATAACGGAACCGGAGGAGATCGTGCCGAGTGATAACGCCGAGCCGCCTGATAAATATCCTTGAGCAACGCCGCCAGAATCAAGCGAGAGATAGTGATGCGACACGGAGAGCCCGCCGCCGGTATAGTAGTCGTTTATCGAGATTGTCACATTGATCGCGTCAGCGTCTGCTGATTCGATATACAGCATCTGCTCCAGCGTCCGGTTCGCTTCGAGCGAGTCGTTACCCGCTGCATCAAGGTTCTCAAAGAGGTACTCGCCGGAACTGAAAGCAACAACGCTTTCGCCCGTGACCGGTGTCGTCACCATCGTCAGCACGCCATCCGCGAATGTGTATTGCGTTGTCTCCGTTAAGAGCTTGCCGAAGTATTCCGCCGTGCTGTATCGCCGAACGTGATCCGGTGTCGAACACGATACGGTCGCCAGCGATCCGTTACCGATTATCTTGCCAAGTTCCGATCGGATCGCTGTTGTCTTTGCTTCATCTTTCCAAAATTTCAATGCCATCGCTTATCACCGCTCCTCATACGAAGGAGAGCCGCATCGGCTCTCGTTTGAGTTGTTTGTATCCACCGTAGTAACCGGATAATTCCGCGAAGTAGGACCCGCTTGTCAAGTCCACGGTCTCCAGTATCACCTCGTACGTGCCAGTGCTTGATTCGGTTATCTCCGCGTCTACGCCGAGCGTGAGGGTATACAGTACTGAAGCCGCGGAGTTGTAGAGCTTGAACACGACCGTCGAGAGCGATGTCAAGTCGTCGTTGCAGGTGAACGTGAACTCCAGCGTGCCGGTGTCGCCTTGCAATATCTTAATCACTTCGTATCACTCTCCTCAAAACGCAATCGGTATTCCGTTCCACATCCCATACCGCCGGCTTCTTCTGCTCGCACGTGAAGGAGGTGATGAAAGCTTGATCGTAGAGTTCGGATGCGGTATCGAGAAGTGTAGGCCGTGCTTTCTCGATGAATGTAACCGGCCCGGGTATCCACTTGCGCTCGTGTTCGCTTTTCAAGATCGTGAGTGTCGTGTTCTCTTTGCTTCGCTCAACGGCCAACGAAATCAAAGCCGCGTCCATCATTTTAGATCGTCGCTTTCACGTGTTTAAGCGTCAACGTGATGGCCGATGAGTCGTTGTTCGTTACCTGCACTTTCGCGTACTTCATCCCTTGCAGGTTGAACCCAAACGACCGGCGCACCAGGAACGCGTCATCCATATCCGAGGGATTCACCGAGAATGTGTAGTCGGATTCCGGTTTGCTGTCATAGTTCACGTTATCCGCGCTCGTCAACACGTCAATCACTACCGTCCCAGATGCCACGGATGTTGCGAACGTCACGGATGCTTGCAGTATTCCGTATATCGCCTTGTCTTCGTTTTGTACCGCCGATGTGAAAACACTCCCAGCGGATATCGATTCCGCGGTGAAAAGGGTGATTGCAGAGCTTTCTAAATAGGCCATGTTATTCCTCCTTATAATTGTTCTTAATTATTGTATGAGCGGCGCTTCGAATAATGCACTGCTCCCAAGCATATCGTCAACCGCATACCATTTGATCCACGCCTTGCCTGCGTATCCGTCGCATGATTCAAATCCAAAGTCTTCCGGCGTGTCTTCTTCGTCAAAGTCCGTGAGCATTAGTTTCCCGACCCGATCCCCATCATCCCAATCGTAAATGAAATATCCTTCGGATAAGCTCGCGTATATTTTGTAGTTTGCAAAAATTGGCATATTGCCATAGGTTTCCCAGTCTATTGCGTATATTTTAGGGGAAGCTGGGGAATAATCAGTGATTGCTGGCGGGATGGATGGGTCCATAAGATAAGTACACATCAACGTTTTTTTGCGTTCGATCGTGTCTATCGTAATCAGATCATTGTAACTCGTGTTTGAAAAATCGCCGTTTGAAAACAGCATAATCGGATTTGAAGTATCCGGCGCCAATAAAGCATAAGAGTTATCGGGAGCAACATATATATGGGGTGTAGAATCATAAACCGTTCTGCCGGTTGAGATAAACGCGCGCGTATCAATATTGAGGAACCCAAGGGTGTGCGTCTCTTCGCCTTCACCGTTTCGCGCGTTCTTGGCTACGAGTAAATAGGTTTGCCCGCCTACGCTGATAAATGGTAGCGGATCATGCCAATCGGAATAACGATTCTGATTTTCATTTACGCTTTGGTATCTGGATAATCCGACTCGGACTACTTCCATCAATGTATAATCGATGTCTTGATAATAGGTTGTTTCGCCATCGATAGTTTTGTATCCGGTTGCACTGATGATGTTTGTTTTATCAAATGTGTTTAAATAATATGCTGTTTCTTTTAATGGTGGAACAGGCGCTTCTATCTGCCGTGTGCTAACAAAGATTCTGTTTAGCTCTGATTTGTTTGGCGAATTATAAATAAAATCAGTTTTGAGAGAACTAGTAAATAACTCTTTTGTAGGATCTATTATTCCAATATACCTGCTTGAAAACGGGACTAACACTATCTTATTTGAAGGCAAAACAACCCCGTAGTACCATTCGCTATAAGCTGCATTGTTTGTGTTTTTAATCGCGAAAGTATCTTCTTCTTCATTATATATGCCAACGTATCCGACATTATAAGGAACAAATAATATTTCGCCGGTGCTAAGTAAAACACCACCAACCCATTTTGAAAGGGTCGTGTCTTCTGTGTCTTTCGTTCTAAAAGAATCGGTATCTGGATCATATATCCCAATATATCTACTTGAATATGGCACGAATACCACTTTACCAGATTGGGATAAAACTCCACCTATCCAGTTACCCATGCTATCACTGCCATAAGGCCCACCGTCTGTTACGCCAGTGTCATTTGTGGCAAATGAATCTGAAACAGGATCGTATATTCCTATGAGTTGTGTATCGCGGGGAACAAATATCACTTTTCCAGACGTTGTGAGGACTCCACCCTGCCAACCGACTAAGCCTAATGGCTTTTCCGCATAAGTGTTTAAACTCGGGTCATATATTCCTATATTAGGGTGCTTGGCAGGAACAAATATTACTCTTCCTGATGGTGCAAGGACTCCACCCCCGAACCTCGAGTTGATGGATGCCCCCATATCACAAGTGTTAAATGTGTTTGATTCTGGGTCATATATACCAACATAGCGCGACCCCCAAGGCACAAATACCACTTTCCCAGATGCAGTTAAAACACCCGTAACCCATTTCGCATCGTGTCGGGTAGTGTAACACCCTGCTATAAATTCGTCGGATTCTGGATCATATACTCCAACATAGCTTGAATAATATGGTACAAATACTACTTTTCCTGATGGTGTGAGAACCCCACCGGCCCATTTTCCAATTAGAGTATCCCTAGTATCTTTTGTTGTAAAATTAAGATGTAGTGTTTCCGGAAAATCGTCAGGGGTTCCTGTCAACTCATCATAATATAAAGGATTCTCTAATATTTCTTCGACTTCTGTCTCGTCGTTTGTTTCAACATCCTCCGGCCAGCCATCATAGTGTTCTGAATCATATATCTCTTCATTGATGAGCGTCTGCGCGCCGCTTGATAACGCAACTTTTACCCATTTGTGTTTTGGTGGGTGATCCCCATATAACACCAACAAAATATATATATACTTTTTGTTTGTTGAATAGTAAAACGCGCGTGTAGATGCTGTCTCGGTTGCAAGATTATCATATGCAAGATTATCATAATACACATATGCGCCACCAATGGAATCAAACTCTGTTAATCCGATCGGCGTGTGTATTGCTACACCTTCATCGTCAACAGAAGAATTGATGATGTACCATTTATAATCGGCATTTTGAACTATTGAGTAACAACGTTGAATTTTTCTATCATAGATAAACGGTTGATAATCATAAATGCTTAATCCTGATCCGGCTATAATATTTGTATCAAACACTTTATTCAACGCCGCAGTCTGCGTTTCTTCGTTTAGTTCTACGGATACGATGTTATAATCGCTACCGTAGTTAGCAGCACACACAATCCCTTTCAACTCTTCGAACGTGTCTTCGAACGTGATCCGCCCGTTCATCACGGGAAGAAACCCGAACATCTTCGCGCTTATGCTCATAAGTAGTTGAACTTCTCCTTTTTAGTTAGCGGCGCCTTCCAAAGCAACACGCCGTTCTCCCCGATCTCGATCTCGTTCTGCGAGTATTCCGATGTCGTGTCGTCCTTCCATCGTATCTTTGTCTTGCCGGTCACGCGATCGATCCAACAATACTCGATGTTGGTTATAATGCTTGGGGCGTTCGCGTAGGATTCGGCGATCTTGCGGTACAAGATGTTTCCGGGGAATACCTTCATCGTCCCGGAGGTGTTCGCTTTCTGCTTGAACGTGAGCGTCACGACCACCCCGGATGAGAGGTCATAGTCAATATTTGTCCGCTCAAGAACGCAATTCGCACCCTGATATGTGTGCGCGGATTTCGATGTCGGAAAATGCACAGCGAGCGGGATCGAGCCTAACATTCCGTGTTCATATGTGCAAGTCGTTTCGGTGTTGTAGAGGCGCTCGTTGTATTCGTGGTTCGCGACCGCGTTCAACGCGTCAAGGTCAAGTATCTGCGGCATATCGATCACGTCCGCTTCGGCTTCGTCACCGATGATCACTTCGTGTATCTGTTCTGCAGATTGTGAGAGGATGTGGAGGGTGATGTAGTTGGGGAGATCGTACTTGAACGCTGTAAGCAAAAGGCTTGCTATCGCTTCTTCAGGTTGAATGTTGATCGCGTCCGGGTTTGTGTCTATTTCTATTTCTGCTAAACTTTCAGCTCTCCAAGGAATAACCAATGTCAAAAATATATCGTCGTCTTCTGGGATTATAAAAAACGGTTTGAGTGTTGCGCTGAACGTTAACCCGAGAGCGGATAAGTTGTTTGCGAGTATCTTTTCCTCGTAGAATGATTGCGTAAAGACGTTGAACGCGGTATTCGTGTCGTCAAAATATAGTTGGTTGATACTTCCCTCTTCCACATAAACCTGCGCGTGCTTAACATAAGTCATAAAGAGCACGAATATCTTTGTGTTATCGTCATTCTTCGCCGCAAACGGAATCCACCACTGCTGGGACGCCGTGCTATACGTCACAGATATTTCTTCTGCCACCCCGCTTGGATCGGTAAACGGCGCGCGCACCTTTACAGCATAAGAGCCCGGGAGACTATCGCCGCCCGACACGATGCGAATATATCCGCTCGTCCGGTCAAACGCCGATCCGACCTCGTCACCATCGCCTCCATACGGGCAGTAACCACGATACGCGTCATACTCTCTCAACCCTTGCAACCCATTCCCTTGGAACGAGAAGCTCTCGATTGTCGCGCCGAAGTAAGCTGCCGGGAGCGTGGTTTTGTAGAAGTCTTGCAACGCGTCCGTGCCTTCGCCTGTCGGTTTGATGTCGACGTCGTAGGATTCAATCTCGCCGAGCGCATCGATGAAGCTCACGTACCATCGTTTATGCGTGCTGTCCGCCGTTTCTTCCCATCTCGTTTGATAAGGATAACCGCAGAAGGCTTCTGATTGCGAACCTACACCCGGCTCCGATTCTGATTTCGCGTAGAATATGTACTCTGTTCCAAGCACAAACGGGCACGTTTCTGTCTTCTTCGTGACGATCGTTAGCTCGGCCGTGTTCGGCGTATATCCGCGGTTGTGTGTTGCGCTGAATGATTCGATCTTGAGATCGGCAATGCTTGTGATGATTCTCGATACGTAGGCCGCCATCTTATTGTCTCCTCAAGAAGCGTTTCGGCAATTCTTTTATGTCGCGTTCGGTTTGCGTAGTCTTGTGCTCGTTTATCGACATTCTGGCGTATATATCGTTCACACGCGGGGTAATAACACCGTTCACCTGCTGATCCAATTCGCGCCGTAACGAGTCGAGTTTTTCGTCGACAATTTTATCGATCTGCTTGTCAATGTTGATGTCTATGTTCTGTATGTTCTCGAGTTCTTTTCTAATCGCTATAAGCTCTTCAAGTATCACGGCGTTCACCGCCTTTATTGTTTGGTTTCTTTGTATACAACGTTGATCGTCCAGGTTTTTGAGGTAAGGTCTTCGAGGTTTGCTTTTAACGCGCCTGTGTGTTTGGACATCTGCTTGAGCTTCTCAACTAAATCAGCCATATCGCCGGAGGCGTCTTGGGCTTTTTGTTGGAAGTCGCCTAAGTTATCATTTACATCTTTTAGAGCGACATTGATCCCGACAACTACATTGGATATGTTTGTAAATTGCGCGTTTACTGCGTCGAAATCGATGCCGTCAAAAATGCCGCTTGCGTCTGGGAAATCCGATAGCGAATCCTTAAGCTTATCGATTCCCTCAGTGTTTGCTTCCGCGCCAACGTTGCCCAATGCCACGCCGAGCTTCTCAAGCGATCCGGTGACGTTCTCGAACCCGAGGTTGTTTAGTTCTTTTAGTGCCTCTTCGGACGTGTACCCCGCGCTTGTCAACGCATCGATGCGCTCGGCGAGTTTGTATATCTCGGCTGCCGCCTCGTCTGCCGATTTTTCGAGAGGGGAGAAGTTCATCTTTTTAACCTTATCTTCAAGCCCTCTGAACGAAGGGCCAAGCGACTCGCTTAATGTGACAACGAGTTTTAGTTGTTCTTCGACTGAATCCAAACTCGCGATTGCTCCTTGAACATCCGCGTTGACCGTGATGGTTTTGGTAGTCTCTAACTGATCGACCTTTTTAGTCAAAGAATCTAATACGCTTTCGGCCATCTCATCACTCCTTCTTCTCCGTAACGAGGACGGTCACGTTCACAACGCGGCCGTCCAGAGCGTTAAGTTTCGCGTTAATTGCGTCGATCTGTTCTTTAGCTGATGAGCTGACGGCCGAGAAGGTGCTTTTAGCGTTCGTTTCAAACTGTCCGAAGGTCTTCTCGTTCACTTGCCCAATCTCGGTGTTGATAACCTTTCCAAGTGATTGAAACGAAGCCGTGACTGATTCGCGCGCGGTTTCCGCTTTGCTTTTGAGAACCTCAAACTCCACGTTGTTGGCTTGATTGAGAGCTTCTTCCGCGCTCATTCCAGCCGATTGGAATATAGCGATCAGATCGGCTTTTGTTTCGTTGGCTGTCGGTTTCAAGCCCGTCCAGTCTACTTTGTCGATTGCTTCGAGCGCTGTTTTAGAGTCAACGCCTGCGTTAGACAGGGTTTGATATATATTTGCCGCCGCCGTCTCTACTTTGTTGTCGATGTTTGAAAACTCTAAGTCGTTAACCACACCCAGCCCGGCCGCGGCGTCTTTCCCCGCTTGCGCGAACGACGCTTTCACTTCTTGCGCGGCCGCTTCCGCTTCTTGAGTTGTTGTGTCAAAGTTGAGATTTTTCATCTGTTGCAGAGCTTCCGCTGAACTGTATCCGGCTTCCCTGAATGCGTTGTAAATTCTTTGAGAGTTGTTTTCGGCCGAAGATGAGATTGGAGAGAAGTCTATCTGATTGATTTTGTTAAGCGCTTCCGGGACGCTGTCACCCATATCTGAGAACACAGTCATCACGCTTTGCGCCAACGCTTGAACCTTGTTGTCTACTGTTGAAAAGTCCATTGCCCCAATGGCCACACCGAAGTCCGTGGCAATTTTTTCGCCAAGAGCGCCAATGGTTTCTTCCACCACGCCTGCGGCGATTGTAGCGTTATTCATTAGACCGTCAAACCCGAGTTTGTTGAGCTCAGCCATCGCCTCGCCGGCGGAATATCCAGCGTTTGTCAATGCGTTGTATATCTCAGTCGCCGCCGCATCAGCCGATGTAGCCAAAGGCGAGAAATCAATTTGCGTTATCTTATCCAGCGCGTCCGGCACGCTTACGCCAAGGTCAGATAGCGTCGACATGATGCTGTTCGCGAGCGATTTTACTTTGTCATCTACCGTCGCAAAATCAAGCGCGTTCATGGCTATTCCAAAGTCTGATACCACTTTATCGCCCAAAGCCGCGATGGTTTCTTCTACCACCTCGGCCGCTATCTCGGCGTTTTCCATCAAGCCGCCGAACCCTATGTTGTTGAGTTCTTCTACCGCTTCAGCAGCCGAATACCCGGCATCTCTGAATGTGTCGTAAAGGTTCACGGCAACGTCTTCTGCGGATGTTTTAAGAGCCGAGAAGTCTATGTTTTGAACCGCACTTTGAATGTCCCCGGCGCCAACGTTGATTTCCGCCAACGCTTCAGACACGGCGGCCTTAATGTCTTCTACAAGCTGCTGCGCGGACACGTTAGTTTTGGCAATTTCGCTATCCAAGGTATTGGACACGCCGGTCAGCGCCGATTTCATTTGGTTAATGCTGTTCGAGTCTACGTCTACGCTTAGCTTTTTACCGTTTATTTCGGCAACAAGACCCAATAAGTGATTAAGTTTTTCGAGAGCGCCTTTGTCCGCCATCTTATATGCCCTCCGTTTCAATTCGCACTTTAATCACACCGAGGTTTTCTATCTCTAACAGTTTGCTCAGCAGTTCTTCGGCTTTGGCCTTTGCGATTGTTACCTCTTCGGCGTCAACCGTCACGCTTGTCCGCCTCTGCGCAATCTCGTTCAGCTTTTCTTCGATTTCGTCTATCTTTTCCACGGCCTCGCTTTCGAACGGAACCACGATCTTTTTTGCGTTTATCGCGTCGATTGCGGCGCCGATCCCTTCTATTTTCGCTTTCATATTTTCTAAACTCATACTCACGCGCCCGCTTCCGCGAAGTCGAATGTCACGGCGATCTTCTTGCCGTTTAGTTTGTCCAATTTATCGCTCATGTCTTTAATGTTGAGGTTTGCTTCTTCTATCGCGCCGGTGACCGCTTTGGAAAGATTGGACCGAAGCATATCAAACTTCTTGTTGTCAATCTCTTCGAGTTCTTGCAACGCTTTGTTCTTCGCGCTCGTGAAGGCGTCCGCAATGTCGTCTTTTGCGCCCGCTGCGTTCAATTTAAGTGTGTCAAAATCGATCGCGTTGACGAACTTCTCCGCTTCCGTGGCCGAGTATCCTACCGCCAGCAGCGAGTCCGTGATTCGCTTCTTTGCGTCATCCACCGATACGGCCAGCCCTTTGAAGTCGATTGTGTTGATGATGTCGAGCGCTGATTTGGCATCCACGCCTACATCCACGAACGCGCTGAGTACGTCTTTGGCCGCTTGCGCTGCTTTCCCTGGTATCGTCGAGAACTCGTAGCCGTCTATTACGCCGAGCTTTGCTGCAACTTCTTTCCCAAGCACGTCGAAGAACGTGTTGATCTTTTCTGATGCGTTTCTCGCCGATTCTTCGATCGTCTTGAAGTTGAGTTCGCCAAGCCGACTTTTGAATGAGTTGACAACGCTTTCCGGAAGTAAGTCGGGATGAACATCGATGTTTTTGAACGCGTTCTCAATAGAACTGGCCGCGTCTTTTGCCTTACCTTCCGCGATGTTTGCCGCGTCGCTCATTTGCTTGTCGATGCTGTCGCGTAATTCCGTAACGCCATCAGCAGCGGATCCGAATGCCGGCTTGATTCCACCCGCGCTTTTTACGACCTCTTCGATCTTCTTGTTTAGGTCAGCGTGTACGGCGGTGAACTCCTCGACTGTTAGCTTCCCGTTCTTATAATCCGACCACGCGCGCGCGAGTTGCTCCATTAGGTCAAGATTGGTAGATATGGCGTTGTTATAATCCGTTACTTTGTTTGCGATGAACATTGTCTCGAGCGATTCCTTGACGCCCGGTATAAGGCCGCCGAGCGATGCGATGTTCGCCGTGAACTTCTCGAGGTCGGACATCTCGATGTTAACTCCGCTGATATCCGCAATGCCTTCTTTGAGCGCCTCGACTTCGACACGCGCTTTCTTAACCGCCTCAATAACCGGCCCGAGGGCGGCAGCCATCGCCGCAAACGCGCCGACTGCTATCCCGGCTTTGAGCGCGCCTTGGAATCCAGAGAACTCCTGCGCCGTTTTCTTGATCTCCGTCGTTACCGCAGCCGCGCCGGCCTTTAGCGCGCTGAATATGTTTTTCCCTGCGACTGACCCGAGTTCAAGTATCTTGGTTCCGACTTCCTTTATCCCCGTTGCAAGCCTTGGCAGGTCTGTCGTGTAGAGGTTCTTCATTATGTCGCCGAACTTCTTGAAGTTATCAATCGATTTGATGATCGTCCCGGCGATCGCGGATAACGCACCCACAAGCGTCGCGCCCATTCCGGCTATCGCGCCAAATTGCGTCACGACGCCTTTGATCGGGGCCGGCAGCTTATCGAACCACTGCACGAGCCCCTTCACCGCGTTGGCGATGTCGGTGAATAAAGGTGCAACAGACGCGCCGATCGAATTCTTGAGCGAGGTGAACGAGTTCTTGAGGCTGGTTATCGCGCCTTTGAGCGATCCTTCCATCCGGTTCGCCGCGTCTTTGGCCGCGCCGCCAGAGTTCTCAAGCTTCTCAATATAGCCGTCTATCGCGTCGCCACCGTCTTCAAGCAACAACGCCACCGACGCGCCCGCTTCAGCTCCGAATGCTTTTAACGCTTTCTCCGCATCGAGACCAGAGTTCCTGAGCAGCTTTATCTTGTCTGTTAGAGTCAATGCCGGATTCGATAGATCTTCCAGCGAGACGCCAAGCCCTTCAAGAGTTGTCTTCAACGCCTCGGAAGGCGCGCTTAATTCGGTGAATAGTTTCCGCAAGCCCTGAACGGCCTGCTCCGTATTCGCACCCTTCTCTTTGAGCGAGAGCAACCCAGCAACCGTTTCGCCGAGGGATACGCCCGCCGCGCTGGCTGCCGGCCCGACTTTCTGGAGTTGATCCGCGAGTACGCTCATGTCGATGCTTTTGGAGGCTTCCGCGAGTTGATCGGTTGTTGTTTCTAACTGTTCAAGGCTAACACCGTACGCTCGGACAGCTGTTTGCAAGATGCCAGATGCCGTCTCAGCAGATGCGCCGAACCCGCTCATCAATTGTGTGGCGCTCTCCATGATCACGTTCATCTCTTGGAGTGATGCGCCATTTGCCGCCAAGGCGCTGAATCCCTGCGTGATCTGTTCGATCGACGTAGCGCCGTCGCCGAGTTGCGTGATCTTCTTTGACATCATCTCGACTTCTTCGCTTGTTGCGCCGGTACTCGTTTGAATGTCTTTGAGTTTCGCGTCAAAGTCCGCGAATGAATTGGCGGCGGAGGCGAGCCCGGCCGTTATCGCGCCGCCGATTCCCGCCATCGCCGCGCCTACGGTTTGGAGCGCCGTGCCCATCTCGTTCAGTTCTTTTTTATGTTCTTGGGCCGCTTTTTCCGCCGCTTTTTGTTGCGCCGCGAGTTCTTTTGTATTCTTTGCCGCCTCTTTAGCTTTATCGCCTGTGTCCTTTACCGCTCTCTCAAGGTCAGCTAAGGGCTTCGCCGCTTCGTTCGTTGCCTTTATCTTGATTTCTATCTCAGGATTGTTTGCGATTGCCGCTCACCTCCTTATTCCGCCTTCTCAAATTCAGATAACACCAACACGTTCTTGATCGGTTCATCCCAGCCGTTCGGATAACCGCCCATCCGTTTGATTAGCCAGTATTCATCAGGGATTTTGCCGAGCTTTTTCATCGCTCGCACGAAAGGATCGCTCCTTGTCGTTGATGGATACAAGGCTAACCAGTACCGGGATCAGCGCGATCATAAATTCCGGTGTGAAGCTCTTGACAAACTCTTCGTTGATGGCGCCGTCGTACCCTTCGACCGACACAATCATCTTCGAAAACAGGTACACGATCGCCTTCATTATCTCCGGCTTGATGTTGTCCGCGTTTTGCAATCCCTCGCCGAACGCTTTGATGTTCCCGAGGTTCTCCGCGTAATCGATGCTGGTGATCGGCCGAACCACGATCTTTTTCCCGAATATCATAATTTCCTTCTTTGTGTTTTTGGATACGTATAGCGTTACTTCTTCCGTCATCTCTTTTCTCTCCCTTCAATGCTTGTCAGCGTTTTCTTGCCGCTTTCAACTCGTTTATTTGTCTCTCATACTCGCAGAGCGCAAACACCGTTCGCATAGGTGTCTTCCAACCCCACGGCAGTGACCCGATTCTGCGAAATATGACATACTCGATTGGTATGTTGTCTTTAATCACCTGCGTTTTGACGAAAGGATTTATCCTTGCCTTCTAACTGCGTGTGTTTCGCAATCTCCATCACGATTTCGATCATCGCCGACGGATTCATTGTTTTAACGACTTCTCTTGTTACTTCGCTCACACCCTCGATCTTAACAATTTGTTTTGTGAGTAGATCATACGTTCTGTCGATATCCTGCTTTTCGATCTTTTGCCCGGTTGTGAAAACTTGCGCGAGCGTTCGGAATAACGATACGCTTGTAAAGTAATCGTCCGCATATAGCGGCTTTAGAGTAATATCTGTATTTGCTACCTTCACGGTATACGTGTCTTGCGGTCCAATGAATAGATTCATTATTTTCTCTCCCTTCAAAAATAAAGTAGAACGCGGGTTTTACCCCGCGCTCTAAGCGATGGTGAATGTTTCAAATGAGAAGGTCTGTGTCACTTCAAACTCGGAATCAGGATCAACGCTTCCGGAGGCGCCGGTAATCTTAGCGCCGGTACCAGAGAATGTGATCTTGTGGGAAGCGCTCGAGGCGTCTACAAACTCAATCTTGAATGAGATCGCCGCTTTGGCCGGGTTCCACGCCCCCGTAGCGATCTTGCTGACGGTAGAGGATGCGATAACAAACTCGCCCTCATAGGTAGCCGTTCCGATCTCCACGTCAGTTGGAGACAACGACGTCCCGTAAATGCCGGTAACGTCTTGGTTCTTGCTGAGCGAGAAGCTACGAATGGTATCCGTTTCGCTCGCCCACGTGATCGTGGCGTCCGAGAAAACGAAGTACGTCTCCGGAGTGATTGCTGTCGGTGCCGTCGCGCCCGTCGTAATGCTTAAGAACATTCCGTCGAGCGAGTATTCGAGCGGCGCATCTTCCCCTCCGCTGATCGTCATGTTTCCGAAGTAACAACTCCCGAGTGTTGCGTCGTGTATTCGCAACTCGACCGCGGGAGGCACGCCGTTGCCGGTATTCGTCCCAAACGCCAGCACATCTTTACTCGTAACCAATCCGCCAAGGCTGATCGCTTGATCGTATCTGGTCATTCTGGTCTTGGTATAACCGCCGATCCCTTTTTCTACGGCGGCTTCGTTCGTTATCGAAGGCGATATGCTCTGGAGTAACCCGAGATGAACATTAGTCCCGGACGACTCAAGCCTGCCTACCACCTTCATTTGAGAACCTTGTAACGCTGCCACTTTATCACCTCACTGTTTCGATTTGTATTTCGACTGCCGCACCCACGACGTAATGGTTCGATGATTCAACCAGTATTCGTTCGAGCGCGTATCCGGGCACTTGATAAAATACCCGCCGGTTTTCGATGTTGCTGTTCTTGTTTTTGAATATTGCCACAATTTTTTCTGCTGCTTCCGCGTTGCTCTTCTCAAGCTCTTCCGCCTGTGCGAAGGTGCCGCGGTTCGCGTAGATGATTGTGAAGTCGAGCTTTTCTTTTGCGACGCCTGCACTGCTCACATACACCGCGCGATCGGCTCTTCCGGGCAAAATCTCTATCAACGGATAGATCGCGTTCTTCGCCCAGTTCAGCGCGCCGATCTTGACCGTCTCTGCCTGGAACTCCGTATCCAACGCGTTCTTTATCTCGTCAAGCAGCTCTTTGTACATATCAATCACACGCCCTTGTCAGATGCTCAAGAAGAATATCTTTGATGTTCTCGATTCCCTTGGTATCGAACGGCGGAATTCCATCGCTGTCAGAGTACGGCATAAAGGCTCGCTGCGGCATCTTTCGCGTGCCCGTTTGGTGATACACGCCGTAGAACACGCCAGAGAATACCGACGCTTCACTCTTGTCTGAACGCAGGTTGATCGATTGCTTGAGCTTACCGTGGAACTCGAGGATTTGGCCGCTCACGCCTTTTGCCTTCTTCTTTTTCTCGATTGTGCTGTCCGCGAGCGCTGGCCATCCCTTCGGCCGCCCTTCTTGCTCGAAGTTCTCCATCACTTCCTCTTTCATGTACACGGCTACGTCTTTGAGCGGTTTAGAGAGATCGGAAAGCTCCTTGTTCAACCGTTTGGTAAGCGTATCAATGCCTTTGTCGGTATAGGTAAACGTGATGGCCATAGCTCATCACCACTTGTCCATTACGGTTGTCGTGAACACCTGCGTGCCCGCCGTGATATAGTGTTGCGAAGAAGGGGCCGCCGCATCTGTTCCGGTTGTTTTCTTGAGCGCGCTCATCAATCGATCGTAATATGCCTGAGCCTGCTCCTGGAATCCGTGCCGCTCATATAACCGGTAAATCACGTAAGACGTTTCGTGTATCTCTTTGAGGGTTGTGTCTGTGATTGCAATAATCGAGTTGATAAACGTCTCCGCTTCCGCGAGCAGCACGGTAAGAATCGAATCGTCCGATTCCGTCAAGCTGTTAATAAGGTCTTCAGGGAACTTAGCCTTTAGTTGCGCCACTGTCATATCCGGTCACCTCTAAAAAGGACCAGCCGGCGTTATACCGGCGTGGCCTATTGGGATATCGTGCTTGTAAATACTTTGCACGCGTTAGCGTTATACAAAATCGGGAGAGGATAGGAGAGTAGCGATATAGTCTTCGTGTGCCCTTCGGATGCTTCGGGAATCTTTTCTTTGACGATTACATCTGTCATAATCGGTGAGCCGTCCGGTTTGAGTTCAAAGTCGACAACCGCGCCGTAGCCAAGAGCAAATTGGCTTGTATTGAGCAGAATCATCTTTCCGCTTGTCTTTGAGGATTCGGGGATATACTTCGTCGCGACGTTCGAATCGTTCGCGTAGGTTCCGGAATACACGTATATCTCAGGGATTCCAAACTCTTGGAACTCGCCGATGAACCGAACGCTTGGCGAATTAAACCGAGGCTTAAGCAACCCAAAGTTGTAATTGTTTTTGCTGATATACTTTTCTGTTTTTGAGTGGTTCATAATCCCGCGTGCAAGATACGGGGTCATCAGGATAACATCCGGCCACATCCCGAGTGTTTGCGCGAACGTCTCACATTCCGCGCCGATAAGTTCGAGCGGGTCCGTTGAACTGCTCACCGTAAGTGTCCCGGTTGTGCTGATGCTGTAATCCTTCTCAAATGTTCTTTCAGTCGTTGTGAAGCTGATTTTCCCAGTCAGGAGGAGTTGCCCGAACATATACTCGATACGCCGTTTAAGCCGATCGCGAAGCCCCTGGAGTTTAACGCCGTAGGAATACGCGAAGGAACGCGTGATATCCGAAGCGTCATTCAGGTTTGCAAGTTCATTCAGGTTGAACGAAGAAGTCAAAGCTTCCGTCGATTCGATGCTGTCGCGTTCGAAGATTTGGGGCGGCGTCACGGTGATGTCTTCGGCGGTGTTCTTGTAATCAATATTGCGCGCCGGATCGTCACGTAATCCGATCGAGCTCATCTTGCCGGAAGTGGTGATCATTCGCCATTTGATCGTGGTCGTCGGGCTGAATATTTTACTGGATCCGAGCATTTGCGTGAGGAAGAACGGCTCATCCCTCATCTGTTGAAATACTTTAGTCAATAACGTAGTCCAGGTAGCACTGTTGAACGTCGCCATTACGCCGTCACCTCTTCTCTTTCAAGTACAATGATTCCGTTCTTCGCCAGTCTCGCTTTTGTGTCCGCGCTCAGCGTGCCGTACAGATCAGAATCGGCCACTACACCGTTGAGCAGAGTCTTCGCGTATCCGATCGTTTGGTTTTTATCTACATCTTCAGAGAGCATCGCGCACGGGTCGTAGGTATACATGTTGTACCCGACAGAGATACTTGCGCCCTTTGTGTGGCTCGATATTGTGATGATCTTCGTCGAGTAGTCTGTCGTAATCTTGGTGGTAGACGTGCCCTTTGATACGGATAGTATCGCGGGAGAACCATATTCGATCGCGTAAGTGGCTGCTGTTAAGGCTGTGGCTGCGCTCGTCGCCATCGTGGTCGTAACGGTCACCGCTGTGGGAGTGGCTTTGTACAACCCCGTGAGGTTATCCCATCCCATCACCTGTTTTGCGGACAGCGTCGCGTTTGTTGCAACGGATACCATCAGTTCGTATCCGCTTTCAAACCCTTCGGTTTTCAAACTCATCATTTCACCTCCACGCCGGCGAACGTTTTAGCCAGCTTGTCAATGTCTACCCCTTTAGGCGCTTCTTCGGAATCGGATAATCCTACGTAGCGTTTCGTCGGGACGGTTGTCGATGTTTCGAGGATTGATTCGAAGAACTTCTCTTGATCGGGATCCTCGACCAGTTTATCTGCCAGCATCTTCACAAGCGCGGGGGCCTTGCTCTTCGCGAGCCAGCCGTCGCGCCATTGCTGCACGTGCATCGTGTGTTTCTCTTTTTGCATTGTTTCCAGATCATCGCTGAGCTTCTTGATCTGGCCGTCTTTCTCTTTTATCTGCTCGTCGAATTGCTTGGTAAGCGTTTCCTCTTGAGCTTTCAGCTTCTCTTCAAACTGTTTGTTTTGCGTTTTCAAGGCTGCGAGTTCTTCTTCGTAGCGCTTGACAACAGCAAAATCGTTCGCGTTTTCTGCCATTCTCTTAGCTCCTTTGTCGTTGTTTCCATAGGCCGTCTCTATGTCAATCTCTACATTCCAGGTTATCAAGTTGTGTTCTCCATCCGCGTCTGTTAGCGTGATACGTTGCATTCCGGGTTGTGCCGGGATAGGCGTCAGCGATATCTCCAAAAGTGTTGGCCCTTCCTCTTGCCCGGTCGTCTTGTTGATATAGTTGTCGTGATAGGCAGGGCTCAAGAAGTCATACCGGCCGCTTTTGATTAGCTTCTCGCCTTCCGAAGTGAACTCGATATCCGCGGCGAGCCCCTCATCTTTTATCCGCAATGCCTTAATCTCCCCGTACTTGCCACCTTTGCTCTCGTGAGACAGAAGTACTGGTATCGGATATGGCACGATCTTCCGGTCGAGATTCTTCTTGAGTTGTTCCGCGATTCTCTTCGAGTGTTCAACCCTGCCGTATCGAGAATCGTAGAAGGTTTGGAAAGGCAGGATCAGAACTTCTTTTGTCACACCGTTTTCACCTCCTGTGATTCGGTTAATAGGTTTGCAATTATGTCTTTGATCGCGTTCAATTGCGCTTCTTCCCCATGTTCCTCGGCGTGCTTGCGGTATCCCTCGCTGTCGTATTGGTTGCTTAGGATCATCCGCACGGCCTCGTCTACGGTGTTGTACAGGTATTCCTCGGGATACACGTCGGTTGCTCCCCAGAAGTGATGGATGATCGGTTTAATTCCTTTGCTCTCCGCTTCGAGGATTGCCATGCCGGTCCCTTCGGTGTAGGATGTCGAGAGGAAATAGTTCTTATCTTCGAGGAAGGCGTTCATGTCTTTTTGATGCCCTACGAAGTGGATGTTACGTTCCAGCCCAAGCTGTGTGATGATGTGTTTGAGGTATTGCCAGAGCCGGATGTCTTGGAGTTCGCCAGCCCAGAATAACTCGTATCTGGGATCCAACCGCGCGAGCTGGTTCATTATCTGCACCATCATCATCGGGTTCTTCAGCGCGTTGATATGCCCGGCGAATGCGATCTTATATCCGGCCCCGTGGTTACCGTAGCTGAATCGTTTGGTATCCACGCCCATCGGCACGAGAGCGACTTTATCCGCGGGCACGATCTCTTTCGCCAGCTCATAGATATGATCTGCTGCGAACATCACACAATCGGCGTTGTTGTAGTTGATTTGTTTCAGGAATCCGTTGTAAGCCTCGTAAGCGTGTACGCGGATGATGGTCTTCTTTGCCGGATACTTGTTTGTCCCGGCAATCGCGAGCTCGTTGCCAAATTCGTACCAAACGAGATCAGCCCAGTCGATGTACTGCTTCGCGTGTTCGATGTCACTTGCCACCGCCGTCTGCACGATATAATCCCGCGCGAGTTCGTGCCGCACGCCGTGGAGGAATGAAGCGAGGCCCGGCGCGACGATGATCGCGATCTTCTTGCGTTTGGTAGCCATCTCATGATTGGCTTCACCGTACAACCGAGAGTAGTAAGTAGAAATGTTAATCCGTTCGTGATCGGCGAGTTTAATAATAGCCGGTTCGAAGCGTTTTAAGACATTCGCGTGTTGCGTTTGCGCGAGTGTTCTTATCAATTCATCCGCCGCCCACGTCGTGATCGTCGTGGCCTTCACATCCCGCAGAATCACGAGCGCCCTGTCGATCATCCCCGTCTCCGCTGCCGCCTTGGCGCCGATGATCAGCGCAACGTCGTGATACTTCTCGTATTGAAGCGTGAACAGACACCCGCTCTTGTTGAACGCCGCTACCTTTGCCGTGTACGTCTCAAAGGCTTTTAAGGCGTTAAGCGGCTGCTTGAGCGCGTTAAACATCAACTCCTCAACGATGTAAGAGTCCGGGCAATCAGGAGCCATTGACCGCGCCGCCGAGATGCACGCTCTGATGATGTCTTGTTCGTTGTATTCGAGCGCTTGCAACCCGAGAAGCACGAAGATGTCGTGCATCATTACGGGGATGGTCTTCGTCGTTCTCACTTCCGAAAGCAACGCCTTGCCGTACGTATAGGCTTCTTCTTTCTGCTCACACACGAGAAGCGTTTTGTAGTATTGCGCCTTGTAGTAGAGCCGCTCCATCCCGCTGAGTGTGTCGCCTTTGAGTATCTTTTCCATCATCGACAGGAGCCGCTTGCGCTTCTTCTCTCTGAGCTCCGGAGTCCATTGGTAACCGTAATGGTTTGATATCAGGTTCGTGGTGATGGCCTCTTGTTCATATTGCGGATGGTTATGCACCGCATACTTGTAGGAGATTGTGCCGCGGCGGAATATTCGAGGGAGTGTGAGCGAGTCCTGGAGTGTGTCCGTGATGATGTTGCGCGTGATCATCATAACCGTCTTCACTTCCGGTGGCTGAGATTCAAGCAATGGCCGGAGTTCTTTTTGCGCCTCTTCCGTAAGTTCTTCATCGCCGTCGTAGATGAATACCCAGTCTCCCTCGCATAAAGCGATCGATGCGTTTCTTGCCTCGCTGAAATCTTCTTTCCATTCGTGGTCATACAGTTTGATCTTTGAATCGTTGAGCCCGATGATGATCTCTTTTGTCCGATCAGCGGAACCGGTATCAAGTATCACTATCTCATCCGCGATTGGTAGAACGCTTCGAAGCGCCCTTTCTATGTTCTTTTCCTCGTCCCGTACAATCATTGCAACGCTAACTAACATCTCTCTTTATGCTCCTTTCGCATAGATTCTCGCGGATTCGAAGAGCGGCGCACAGTAGCGCAGCATCTCCTCGCGAGGGATAGATGGTACACGGATAAAACTCGGCAATTGGTTGTTTAGATAACTGGAGGCAACCGTCATGAAGTAGTTACGCAGGTATTCCGCACGGTTAATCGTTGCATTTCGCGGCATATACACGCTGTCCTCAAAATGATCGACGATATATCGAAGGATCGCGTTGATCGCTCGAATGCGCCGTTCAATCCCGTGCGTATGGCTTGATTTGTGTATGCGATAGTGGCGGAATGGTTTGTTGATCGCTTTGGTACGCAAGCCCATTCGAAGATAGTGCATGGTGTTGATCGTGTCCACGTCGCATCCGAGATACTTGATATAACCGCGGCGCTTTAAGAAGGACGCTCTCATCAATCCTTTCGAAGAGATCACACTTGACCCGTGCCGTTCGAAGGTTCGCCGTACCGCGTCTTTCGCTTCATAATCCTCAACCGGCCACATCTCCGTCGAGCGGCCGTCTTCGTAATGCACGCAGCAACCTGAGTACACGTAATCTATCCGCGGATCAGATTCGATCAGCTTCACCGATTCCGCTATCGTGTCCGGTTCGAGCCAGTCGTCCGCGTCGTAGAAATAGATGTACTTGCCCTTCGCCTCTTCTATCATTCGGTTTGTGCCTTCCAACACGCGGCCTGAGTTCATATCTGACCGAATGATCTTAATGCGATCGGCATAACGGTTCAGCACATCGCCGGATTCGTCGGTCGAGCAGTCGTCGTACACAATGATCTCGAGATTGCGGTGTGTCTGGTCAAGCATCGAATCGATGCACCGCGCGAGATACCGCCCGTAGTTGTAGTTATTGATCCCGACCGTGACTAACGGCGCCGTTTCCATTTTCTCGCCTTCTCTTCTTTTGCCGTTTCTTTTGCGGTGATCCCCGCGTAGAATCCAAGGCCGAGGCCAAGACCCACGCCGATGATGAATAGTATGATGTGCATTCTCTTCACTCTCCCAAACAAAAAAGAGCCTTCCGGCTCTTCTTTGTGTTTATTATTCACTTGGTGAATGTTTAGTATTGATTCAGCACCGAGAGTATCGTCGCAATATCCTCCGGCCGCTGTTTGCTTGCTGTCTTGAGGCGTGTATCGTTGATGTTCTTATACTGATCCTTACGCTTGGAATACTTTGTGACCGGCTCGAGATTCGACCGACAGTTGACGTGCAACGGTGGCGTGTTGGATGCGATCGCGCTCGTGTCGTGCACCGGGATGAATATGTTATTGCGTTCGCGACATATATCCGTCGTGAGCATATCAAGCACCGCGTTGAAACGATATCCCTCGAGGATCGTGCTGCCTTGACACTCTTCAAGCGTCCCGACGTTATACGCCCGCGTCGCTTCGGTGATAGCGATTGCTTTCGCCCTTTGCCTTGCGAAGTCGGTGATCTTGTTACGGAGATAGGTCGTCGCCTGCTCCGCGCTCATCCCCTGCTCGATTGTGTTCTTGATAAGATCGGTAACGTGTTCGAGTGTGTCTTGCGCTTCAATCCCCGCGAGTTTGACCGTGTACTGGCTCATAAACGCCATCGCCTTCTCGCTCGGCCGGAAGTATTCGTCGAACGCTTCCGCTTCATTCTTAATGAGTTTCGTCCCGATGATCCCGAGCAATCCCTTAATGAGTTTGGCGTCGTTCTGCAAAATGATCTTGAGCACGGCCACTGTCTGGCTCCAATCAGGTGTCGCAAATCGCCGGTTAGGCGCGCGCGTGAACTTGCCCCGCGCCTGCTTGACAATATCGCCAAATCCGCTGATACGCCCGTACAGGAACGCCGTCATCACGCCGCTCATAATCGCGTTTTGAAAATCAGGAATGATGTCGTAGGTTATGGATCGATTATCAGTTACCGCCTGCCGAAGCCGTTTCCACGGGCTCATCAGGTAGTGTGTTATTCGGTTTTCCGCGTAACTGAGCGCCGTCTTGGTCATTATCGCCGTCGGCATCCGGTATCACCGCCCCTTCGTATTCCGGGATAGATAACATGTCGCGAATCCACGGTTCCGTGGGATCCACCACGCCGCCGCTTATCAACGCGGTTATATATCCGGCCATCGCCGTCTTGTCGTCAACGCTCGGTTGCACGTTGATCGCAAACTCGCCGTAGTCTTCTTGCACGCCGAAGTTGTACTCGATGAGCCGTGTTACCAACTGGTCAAGGATTTGGTTCGCGTAGTTCGTCGCCTGCGAACGCATCGTGTCTTGGAAGAGTTGCATGTGCGTTTTGCTCATTGCATACGCGCCGGTATCCGAAGACGATGATATCAGTTGAGGTACCTGCAAGCCGCGGAAGATGAGCGTGTTAAGATACTCGATCGAATCTTGGAAACTCCGCGCCATATCGCTCCCTGGTTGAAGCGTGGATATCTTGTCACCGATCGGCACCGATACGCCAGCCTTCGAGAACCACGACGCGAATATTGCGCGCGCTGCGTTCGGATCGGACGATTCCGCCACGACCGTCGGGATCGCGAACTTCTCCATCGCAACCGCCCACCACTTCTTTAGGGCCGTCTTGAACTGCCAGCTTGAAAACACGGGCCTGAGAACGCTCTCCCCGTAGATGCCACCGCCGTTGCGGAGGACCAGACACTTCTCCGGCGGCAGGATAATCTTGCCGTACTTAATCGTCGTGAACTCAATCGCGAGCGATTCGTCATCTTGAACCTTGAACGCGCATTGATACGGCGCGAGCCGTGTGATGTCGGCCACCTTAACAACGCCATCGTCGATCGTGTAGATGATCTCCCCAACCGCGTAACCGTAGCCTTGCGCCTCGTAGATCATTCGCTGGAGCACGTTGCCGATAGAGGTGTTCGAGAAGTCTATCGCTTGGTTGATTGTCTCGTCTATCCGCTCATCCGGATGCGTGTATCTCCCGATCGATGAGTAGATCATGTTTGTCGTGTACTTGAGTCCTGCCTTGACCGTCTCGTCACGCGTGAGCATCTTTTCTTTGTCTTCGTTCTCGAGGTCATCTTCGTTCAGTATCACGCCGAGTATCTCCCAGAAGCGATCCAGGAGGCTGATATATTGCGTTGTGTCTATTTTCTGCTGTTCTGCCATCTCATCACCATGCCGTGTATTCGGATTTTGTGCCTGTGTAGAGGCCATAACGCATCGCGTCCATCAAGTGATCGTGGAATTTTACCGGTTCATCGAGCACGCGCCCGTCTTTGTCTTCCCGCCATTTGTACGATTGCAATTCTTTGATCAGGTTCGAGCTCTCCGAGTAGACGCGGAGCTTTCGGCTCTTCGCAAAGTCGATCCCTTTGAGCACGTCTTTCTTTGCCGGCATCGCGGTTAAACCCGCCGTCCTCAGCTCTTGGATACGGTTCGGTTCGGCGCTGTCACAATAGATTCGGCCCGATACGTTGAGTTGCTTTATCTTGTCGATCAGTTCCGCGTTCGTGAGGTGTGTCTGATAGATTAGTTCCCGCAGGTATATCTCGCCGTCGTACTCGCGTATCTCCACGAGCGCCGTCGGGTTGTTGAACCCGAAGTCAAGCCCGTATGTAACCGTTCCGGCCTTTGGCACTTCGTTTGTGAGCCGCCAGTTCGTGTAGATCAAACCTTTTGGGGATCCCCATTCACCCAGCGCATAGATTTGGTAATACGTCGGGTCTTGGTCTTTGAGCCCTTCAATCACTTGCTTGTAGTCGTCTCCGAGGAATCGATTATCTTTGTACGTTGTCTTGAGGATCGAGGCGTTCTCGACGTGTTGATCGAAGAACCGCTTCTTGAGCCAGCTATACTCGGACACGGGGTTAAACGATAAGATGATTTGGTTCGGATAGTTAGATCGGGTTCGGAGCCGAAGGTCGAGCTGCATAAAATCTTCCGGCGTTATCTCGCTCGCCTCTTCGATCCAGATGTCCGTTATGCCGGTGATGGATTTGAGCTTTTCCACGTCATCAAGGCCGGTGAAGAGTATCTGATTCTCGGAGATGCCGCGCACTTGTAGCGTGATGTCAAGCTCCGTCTTGTCGATCTTGAATAGCGGGTTCAGCTTCCATCCGCTTATAACGCTTCGCAAAAGATCGTACGTGCTGTGCCGATTGGTTCGCGCGACCTTGCGTACGATGAGATACCGGTGCCCGCGTTCTTTGAGTGTTCGGTAGATGATCTTTTGCGCGACAAAGTGGCTCTTGCCCGATCCGGCACCACCGTAGAATATTTCGTATCGCGTTTGGTTTTTGAGATATGGAATATACGCCTCGTTGAACTCTTGCGTCTTACTCTTAAACCGGATGTCTATTACGGTATCAGTCGCCATCGTCATCGAATCCGATGTTTATTTGGAATATCCCGGAGTGTTCCACGTCTATGTTATCGCGCTGCATTAGAATCTGCTTCCCGAGCCATATCTGCATCGTTCTGTCGCCGGATTCCGCAAGTTTCCATTGCATCCTCCGAAGACTTGCCCGGCCGAGAAGTCGTGCTTTGTTATATAGCTCGTTAAACCTTTTGCTTCGCTGGAGTGTGTCAACAGACATTCCGAGCACGGACGCGATTTCTTCCTGCGTGCAATGTATTTGCGCGAGCTTTTCCGCAAGCTCGAAGTCTATTTCTTTTCTTGGCCTTGCCATTCTAATCACCTGCTTTTATATGCACCGCAAAACGTCATGGTGTCTTTTTTTCATAAAGTTCCCCGTTTCGCTTTATCGTGATGTTCGGGTCGAGCTTCCGCATCCGGTCGATGATGACGCTGCAGTATTTCGAATCTATCTCCATTCCGTAGCACTTGCGGTTTAATTGATGCGCCGCGACCATTGTTGTGCCGGAACCGAGATAAATGTCTGCCACATTGTCTTGTTCTTTAGAATTATTCAACAGCGCGTTTTCAACCAATTTAACCGGCTTCATGGTTGGATGTTCCTTGTTCGATCTCGGCTTGTCAACCTTCCATACGCTTGTCTTGTGTTCGCCTAACCCATAAAACTTGTGCGTTTTGTTCCACGTCAACAATATTGGTTCGTGCTGATATTCATAATCAAGTCTCCCCATCGAAAACGTAGGAGCGTTTTTATACCACATTAAAACGTGCCGCACAGGCAGTCCGGCATCCCTCATCATCATCATCATCATCATTCCCAATTCTCCGCCTTGCGGAGCAGTAACAAAATATGTACAACAGTCATTTGAATAGTTCTTTAGGTTTGTGAACGCGGATACGAGTTTATTATAAAGTTCGTCACGAGAAATGTTATCGTCTTTAATATCCTTTAAATTCATTCCAGCCTTCTGGAAGGAATTTAAGAATCGGTTTTTTGCGCCAATCTCTACCCCATACGGCGGGTCAGTAAACACCATGTCCGCCTTCTCCCCGTTCATCAGCTTTGCCATCTGCTCACTATCCGTGCTATCCCCACATAACAAGCGATGCGGGCCTATCTCGAACAAATCGCCGAGCGCAATGTCGGTTTCGATTTCGTCTGGCACTTCGTAGTCATCTTCTTGCGCTTCTTGCTTCGGCATCCAATCTTCCGGGAAGTCGATGCCCCAATCTGAAAGTTTTGGAGCGTCCCATTCGTTGGCTAAAATATCCCAGTCCCAGTCGCCGTAAGGAACGTTATCAGAAATGATGAACCGCCGTTTCTGCTCTTCGGTCAACTCATCGGCTCTTTTCACCCACTCGTCCGGGATTTCTTTGAATCCGAGATGTTGAAGCGCTTTATACCGCATATTGCCGCCCAATATCATCCCATCGGCATCGACGACTATCGGGCGCAGCTTCATCATCTCCGGGAACTCTTCAATGCTTTTAACGAGCTTCTGGAACCGCGCGTCTTTGATTATTCTTGGGTTCTTTGGGTTGACTTTTATCTCTTTAATTTGCATTGTTCCCTCCCGAAAAATTCGCAACAAAAAGGGCCCGGAGGCCCTTCTTCATATTTCATCCGCGGTATTATCATACCTGCGGCTATTATATCGATAATACCACAATTATGTTTTTTTGTCAAGTGGTATCGTTTTTATCGCCTCGATCATCCGGTCGAACAGAGTGACCGGGTACATCTTAGCATTTCCGATCGTCTGCACGGGCTGGAGGTCGAGAAACTTGATGATCTCCAACAGCACCGTTCTATTGATTCGTTTTTTCTTTGCGTAATCGGTAGCCGTTATCAATTCCATGTCATCACCTCAAAAAGGCGCAGATGCGCCCTTTTATTCTTCTTCTTTTTCCTTTTTGGTTTTCGGGCGTGCGTATTCGTATGAATCGTCGATCACAAGGTCTTCACCGCTCGCTTTTTCCCACAGCAACCAACTATTTGAATCTAAAACATCATCAACTGTTAAATCTTCGTCGTAACATACGGGGTAGCAATCGCCCCAGCCAATCCCAAGGGATTCGACGTACTTTATCGGCAAGTCTTCTAAAAATTCCCTTGGCAACTCAGTAACCCAGAGGTGTGATAAAATGGCTTTCTCTACGTTTGATTTTGGCGATGCTACAAGCGTTACTGATTTCAACTTCCCGCTTTCATAACTACCTTTGTAAACATTTCCATCCTTATCTCCGAGATACTCTACGTATTCATCGTTCACCAAGTACATATATTTCTTCCCGTTCAGCTCTACCGTTCCGTACTCCTTCTCGTTTTCCATTGTGATTCCTCCTTAGTTTTATTTTTTTCCTTTCTACCTATTCACGTTTTCAAAGACCCTCATCAACCTCTTACATACATAGTATAATCGATTCTCACGCATATCGCAACACGCTATCTTTGCGAATATAAAGGTTTATCCTTGATTGTTCTTGATTATCATATTGAACACAAAGTATACTTAGATAAACTCGTAATTTCGCCGTTTTTCGTGCTATTCCGTTATTTTGGCAACAAAAGAGGCGCTTTCGCGCCTCTTTATCCTATTCGAAGAACTAACCGATTTGGGAAGTGTCGAACCGGTATATCGCCACGCGGTTACTCGTGAGTACATCTTATCCCCCATCATTGGCCACCTCCTCGTTTATTATCCCCGTCAGCCTCTCCAAACACCTCCGCTTCATCTTGTACAGCTTACTCGTCGAGCAATCGAACAACACTGCCAAGCGCCGCACCGGTAGCGTCCGAAACTTCATCCGGCCCCACTCGTACTCCAGCCACGCGCTCATGGTATTCGCGGGCTCGAAGTCGTGGTTGATATAGCAGTGGAACAGGATCGTGCGGCACTCTCGCGGGAGCTGATTGTACCAGCGATCGAAGAACTTGATAAACAAACCCGCGCGCACCTGATCGTTCAGGCACGCGAGCTCGTTCGGGTGCCCGCTCAGGTACCAGTCGATTTCGCCGGAAGGCAGAATCACGAGATGCACGCGGCAGCCAAGATAACGTTGCACGTTTGCTTTGTAACTCTGCAGCATCCGCACAACGTCCGCGTTCGTGACGCGGCTATTTTTGAGAGTGATATCGCGCATTATTCTTGCTCGCCCAGGTTTCTAAGCTCCATATAGCGCTTCAGGAATGAGACGTAATCGTTCGAGGAATATTTTCGCCCCGCCAAGTGGTCTTGACCCCTCCATGCTTTATAGGTTATCGGGAATGCGCCGGCGAATTCCAACTCCATCCGCTTGGCGATATCCCGTATCTCTTGCTCCGCGCGACTGCTTAATCGCTCATCCAAGAAGTGCATCAGTTCCCGGAGATTCACAAGCCAGTAGAACTCGGTAAGGATGCTCATCGGTAGAATTCGCCGAGCAATCTCGCGGGGAATCTTTAGCTCGTCGGTTTGAAACGCGTAATCCCGTAGCGCATAATCAATATGCGTTTGTTCGTAGCCTGCCGAAAGTTTGTCGAGATCGGCGTTCTCACTCTCGATTGGATCCACCCGCCGGGTTGAGCGCGTGATTCTCGACGCGTGCCGGTATTGCAGGAATTGCGAGTGACAGAGCCGCGAGCAACGAATATAGAACCACATGCTCGCGAACTCAAACGGCGTGCCTTCTTTGTTCGCGATCAACCCGGTTATGATCGGCCCGACGCGTTCGCTCTCGACGTGCTTGGCCCCATAACTGATTCGAGCCGCCAACGCGATTGATCCGTCGGATCCGTAGCGGTTGATCACCTTCACAATGTTTCGTTCGCTCATCTTATACCCTCCCCAGCATCGTATCCAGTATGTACCGCGACCACGATTCGAGCGGCATCTTATCGAGCTCCTCGATCGTGTGCCAACGCCACTCCGGTATCTCGTCCGATGGTTTGAGTTCGCCTGCCCACTTCGTGCAAAACGACGCCACACCGAGATGAACGCGATCAACAGCGCTTTCGTGCAGCATAATGCTGATTCGGTATTGGAGATGTACCGGTGTTACGCCAATCTCTTCGAACATCTCGCGCCGTCTCGCGTTGTCTACCGCAGGCCAGCCGTATCCGTCGTTCTCGTCCACGTGCCCGCCGATCCCGATGGTGAGTTGATCGTGCAACCGGCTTTCACCGCTCGTCTTTTGCCGTTTGTAAGCAAGTATCTTGCCGTTGTCGCCTCTCGTGCGGTCGAACAGCACCGTATATGGTATCAGTTGCCGGTACGCGTAGTTCGTCTCGACAATGCTCCGTTCGAGGTAGACACCGCGGGCGTTTACGTATTCCACCACGTCATCGATGTCGCTGATCGCTGGAACGCATAGTATCTTCGCCATCTCACACCTCCGTGGATCGAATCGGCATTATGTAATGCGAGGCGTTGCCATCTTCCAACCGCATAATCTCCGCTGGCGTGCCAAGCCGTATTGTCAGATCGCTGCTTTTAACGTGTTGCGCGGATTCCAGGAAGTAGTCTGGGTTATATGCGATTTTCAACGCCGGCCCTTCAAACGCGCACGGGACAGATACGTTCATTGCGCCTTTGCCGGTAGAACGCGCGGTGAACACGAGTTCTTTGTTTGCTACACTCATCAACACGCTTTCCTTTGCCTCAGCGGTAACCACGCGGGCGAACTTGACAGTCTTTATCAGCGCGTCACGGTCTACGGTTACGGTTGTTTTGTGCATTGCGCCAATCACGCGCCGATAATCTGGATATTGGAGATCGAGCTTGCGGATGATAACCTTGGTGTCCGGAGATTCTATCCCGAACGAGGTGATATTATTGTATAACCTCACGAGCGCCGGATAGCGCTTCAGGAATGAGAGGAATATTTTCGCCCCGCCAAGTGGTATCGTGAACGCCTCGATGTCCGGGATTGGTTGCGCGGTGTCGATTGTCGCAAGCCTGAACCCGTCCGCCGTGACGAACCGGAGATGGCCGCCAACGCTTTCGAAGTGTAGCCCGTTCAACGCGCGCATCATTGGATCGGCGGCTATCGCATAGATAACGCGGTCAATCTCGCTTGAGAGTGTCGGGATGAGTTCGATCGGTTCAGCCGTTGAATCGAATATCAGCGCCGGAAAGTCTTCTGGGTCGAGCATTGGGATGTTTGCGACTCCGCCGTTGCTGTACACGTCAAGCGTCGCTTCGTTTTCTTGCTTGATGTTCAGCTGAGCGCTCGGCGCGTTTTTGGCGATCTCAAAGAGCGTCTTGGCGTCCACGGCGGTCTTGCCCGGCGATTGCGCGCTCGCCCCTTCGAGTTTGATCCGTATCGATGTTTCCATATCCGTTGCGTACAGGTATACGGCATCACTGCATTCGATCAGCACGCTTGATAGGATCGGCTTAATCGCCTTTGCCGGCGCAACGGATACAATGTTCGTCATCGCATTTTCGAGAGTTTTCTTGTCAACTGTAAATTCCATAGTCCCCTCCAATGTAGTTTTCGATTTTAAGGCTGTTTTTAGCCCCTACGGGCGACGTTCGGGTTGAGTTGCGAGTGTTTTGTCACGGCGGATTTTATCGCGCGTTTTGGGGCCGTTTAACGCGTTTTGCTCTTCGTCGTCCCCAGATGCCCGGAGCAACGCTGCGATGATCATCCCAATCGGCGCGCCGATGAATATGCCGATGAGTATGCCGGCGAGCATTAGAACGGGACCTCGTCTTCGTTGGATAGTATTGGCGGGACAAGCGGCTCTTCGTCGAACGTCTCGGACTTGGTTTGCTCACGGTCTCGCGTGGATCGGGGCAAGAACTCGAACCGATCCATGATCACGTCGGTCGAGTTGCGTTTTGTCCCGTCTTGCGCCTCGTAGGTGTTGGTGCGGATGTGACCTTCGACGATGAGGCCGGTTCCTTTGGCGAAGTAGTTGCTGATCGTGTCGCATACCTTCCCGAACGCGACCACACGGAGCCAATCGGTTCCGGGGTTATCATTGTTCTTGGTTTTTGGCCGGCTTACACCGAGCGAGAAGTTCGCGACGGGATCCCCACTCGGTAGATATTTAATTTCCGGATCGCGGCCGATGTAGCCGCTGACGATTAGCTTGTTCATTTGATCTCCCTCCCGTACGCAAGTACGTTCACGGTTGTGTGCTTCCTGCCGGTGATTTCCGCTTTCGCGACCATCGGCAGGCACCATTTGTCGTTTTCGAACAGGATTCCTTGAAGTGCATCTATCAGTATCTTGAGCATATTGTTTGGATCCGCGAATCGGCGATTGGCGAACTCAAATCCGATCACGAGATAGAAGAACTTCCCGGCCGGAATTATCTTGTATCGCGCTTTCTTTGCCGCTTGTTTGGCTATCAGTTGCGCCATTTCAACGAATGCCCGCGCCTCCGCGTCGAGGTATAGCCGCCCGTTGCGGGAACGTTTGAAGTAGTGGTTCACGGAGGGCGGCAGATCGGGGATTTCAATGATCATGGTTGCCCTCCAACTCTTTAAGCGCTTTCTTGCCGGTGAGTTGTGTCACGAGGTTATTCACGAACGCCTTAGCCATTGGATTGTCGGATGCGGACGCGATCTTCTCCCGTTGCGTAAAGCTCCCGTATATCCTCAAAAAATGTGCTCGCGTCGCCATCAGCGTGTTCTCCTTGAGATCACATAATGTTTCCCAACCTATGGAGTTCTTAGCCGCTTCGAGCTTCCAATCGTCGTACTCGGGTTCGGCATAATAGCCGAGGTGAGAGATATCGCGATACACGATAGTCCACGCCTCCTCGGCGGTGAGTTGCGGATTTTGGGCCTCGCGCATTGTTCTCACCCGATCCCAAAGGTCAGCAGGCATTGGCGCGAACTTCCCGGTCTTGACGTAATCGTTCACGGCCGCTCTGAGCTCGTCATCCTCCATATCTTGGAGCGCCGAATACCACGCTTTGGTTTTGATTGTATCTCCGAGCGTTGCCTCGATTTTGTCGTAATACGTGCCGAGTATCGCCATCGCTTCGCCGAATGCCTTCTTACTTAGCGGCATCTTTCATCGCCTCCTCCGCCTGCGCTTCCTCCCAGAATGCCTTTAGCCCCGCAAACTTCTGTGCGCTGTTATCTCGGTTGTCATAGTTCCCTTCGAGCTGTCTCTTATACACATCTCCGAGCCCACGAGACCGTACTAGATCTCGTATGCCGTCTTCTGCTTGAAAACA
>ERZ1026814.295-NODE-295-length-33267-cov-5.550996_pt1 | contig 33267 bp, 29 predicted proteins | sample MGYA00520871_ERZ1026814 | MGnify/ENA primary metagenome ERZ1026814 (study PRJEB33270, sample SAMEA104284478) | anaerobic digester metagenome | biome: Anaerobic digester microbiome; feature: mesophilic sludge digester; material: Anaerobic digester biomass | place... | reverse complement strand
GTCTTTATTTTTTTTTTCAAGCAGAAGACGGCATACGAGATCTAGGACGGTCTCGTGGGCTCGGAGATGTGTATAAGAGACAGGCCAGGTGTATCCAAGATACAGGCGTATAATCAGCCAGATCCAACTCCATCGAGGGTTTGAAAACAAGGAAACCGCGAAGGGGGGATCAGATAAGGTAAGATTGGAGGATTTGGTAGCCATACTCATTCGTGCATCTCCTTTTTGTAATAAGCTCTACTAATATTATAATATTATAATACAGATAAACAATATCATAATTATATGAATTGTGTTAGAAACAGGAAAAATGAATAAACGGTGAATGAATACTCATTTTGTGGGAATGATGAATGCAGCGATGGGTATCGGGATTATCCAGGATTACCCGAACTCATGCACATACACAGCTTCAGGAAATCTCCAGAAACCTGATGGTACGGGTCGTCAGCCTGGAGTTCAGCCACACACTCCGCCTTTTTTTGGGGAGAGCCTTTCAAACATCCCCCACATTCAATCATTAAAAAGAAAAACCCCCGCTGGCGGGTTAATAATATCCCATTCCGGGAAGCCCGAACCCACCGTGAAAGACAAGGGTTCAAGGAAGACAGGCGCGGGTTGGATGCCTTAAAATTTGGTTTTCACAATCATCAAAACCTGGTAACACAGAGTGACGTGATGATTTCCATTTGTTATAATCATGGTGGAGTTCATCCTCGGTGCATTACTCGGACCTCCACCATTTGATCTGGGATTGTAAGAACAGGACACATCATCATTGCTGCCTTCCCAGATTGAGGTTTGATCAAGTGGAATATTGGAAGTAAAAAATTATGACCGATTACATGACAAGTGAAACCTCTCCCTGGATCAAGGTTGAGATGAGTCATTGGAAGCCATTTCTGGACAATTATGTTCCAGTGGCTTTCCGAAAAAATACAACCATATACTCACAGGGAGAACCAGCAGAAAATGTGTATATTATTCACACCGGTCGCGTTGGCATGTTTTCAATTCTTCCCAATGGGGATGCAAAACAGATTTATATTGGAGATACTGGCTCAATCCTGGGAGAGGTGTCCTGCATCCGGAACCAATCCTATATTGGATCTGCCATCACCATGACTTACTGTAAGATATATAAGATTCCATCTGGTGATCTGTATCAGGAAATGCAGAAAAATTGGAAAATCGCCGAATTGGTGATCAACTCCATTTGTAGAAAATCCGGTTTGCTCCATTATCAGGTAATGGAAATGAGTTTTGCATCTCCGCTCAATAAAACTGTGCGCGCGCTCTTACACCTTGTCAAAGATTATGGCGAACCCACCAGGGATGGAATGCTGATTACCATAAAATTCACCCACGAGGAAGTCGCTAATTTGATTAACGCAAGCCGCACAACGGTAAGCGGTATATTTAGCAGGCTTACAAAAGATGGGATTATTGAAAAAATTGGTGGCTTTTATGTAATTCGGGATATGAACGCATTACTCCAACTCGAAAAAGATTCAAATATGCAGCTTTGGTAAGCGGATGGAATTAACTTCCCATCATGAACCAGGATTTTGAAGTTCGACAAGTATATTAACCAGGATATTTCATTAGAGAATCTAAAATTTTGTCTGCGGCACGACATCAATTAAATGGGGGATATGTTACATATATGGTCACACTAGAAATGTTTTAGTCGCTTCTATATTGATCTTCAAGTACACCCATCATGGGGTGGGTCCGAAAATTTTTGGACAGCCGGGCAACAATTCGCCCACTTGGGAGACCTCCCACCAGGAATTCGGTTCTCATATTTTGCTGGCAAGAAATGTATCTTGTTTGGATTGATATAGATCTCAAAAGGATAACATGAAAAATTTTCTAACAGTCAATGACATCGAAGTAGCAATAAAAAATGGTCAACAAGTCATCTGTCTTGGTCCGGACGATGTTGTCACATCGGCTGCGCATGATTATGCCCAACAAAAAGGCGTTACATTTCAAATGCTGGAGCAGGAGTCCCTTGATTCTGGAGGACAAGCTCCGGGTCAAAGCTCATCGTCCGCTGCTGTACGCTTCCCGGTTGCTAATTCTGGTAACAGGCGTGCAGCAGGTGGGATATTGTCTGAAGAAGATATTCTCAAGTGGAGAAAAGAATTTCCCATTTTGCAGGATGTTGTTCATGTAGCAAACTGTTCCCAAAGTGCCCAATCCCACCGGGTTCGAAATGCGGTGAACCGTTACCTGGATAACTGGTTGACCGTAGGAATGGATTGGGATTACTGGATGGAAGAGATGAACCGGGGGAAAAGGGAGTTCGCCAAACTGATTAACGCAGAACCAGAAGAAATCGCCATTTCCAGCTCTGTATCAGATGCGGTTTCTTCGATTGCCAGTGGATTGGATTATAGCGGTGCAAGGAACAAGGTGGTTACCACGGAAATTGAATTTCCAACCGTGGGGCATGTTTGGCTGGGGCATCAGAAATATGGTTATGACCTCCAGTTTATTCCTGTCCAGGGGGAAGAGATTCCTCTGGAGGCTTATGAACGGTATGTGGATGAACGCACCATCATTACATCCATTACCCAGGTTTATTACAGGAATGGCTTCAAGCAGGATATTGATGCGATCCTCGATATCTGTCATCGCAAGGGTTCGCTGGTGTTAATTGATGCCTACCAGGGATTGGGCACTCATCCGGTTGATGTTAAGAAACAGAAAATTGACATCATCACCTCCGGCTGTTGTAAATACTTATTTGGAACACCCGGCATGGCATTTACCTACGTCAACAAGAACCTGGTCCCATACCTGGAACCAGCCCATACGGGATGGTGGGGTCAGGAAAATCCATTTTCTTTTGAAGTAAGGAAATTAAATTATGCGTCGGATGCAAGACGTTTCGATACCGGCACTCCGAATGTACTGGTTTGCTTTGCAGTAACCGCAGGATTAAGTATTGCCAATGAGATTACTATACCGGCGATTGGTGAAAGAATAGACTATTTGAGCCAGGTTGCAATTAATAAGGCAGATCAATTAGGCTTGAAATGTGTCAGCCCTCGGGATATCCGGAAGAAGGGCGGCACAACCGCCATTGAGATCAATATGAATTCTCATGAGATGGAGGTCGAGCTAAAGAAACGCAATATCATTGCATCTGCTCGTGGTTCTGTCATTCGAGTTGCGCCACATTTTTATACATTGCCCCACGAGGTCGAATTTGCGATGGAACAAATCCGCAGCATTCTCGACCAGAACAGACTTTGAACAAGGAGATGAAAGAGATGTATATTGGCAAAGTCACAGGGAAAGTTGTTTGTACCGTCAAAAACGAATTGCTTCAGGGGATGAGCATGGTTTTGGTGGAACTCCTTGGATCCAACGAATCCACAAAAAAAGGATTGCTGGTTGCTGTGGATACCATTGGTTGTGGAGAAGGAAATATCGTCATCGTAGCAGGTGGGGGAGCAGCACGCCTGATTGGTGGTTGTCAGAATGCGCCGATTGATTTGGCGGTTATTGGGATTGTTGATCATCAAATCCAACAAATTTAGATAAGGAGAAAAGGTCATGAAAGCAAAAGGTTTTATTGAGACAAAAGGTCTGGTTGCTGCATATGAAGCAGCCGATGCCATGACCAAGGCAGCCAATGTGGACCTGATTGCCAGGTATATCATTGGCGGCGGATATGTTACCGTGGTGATTGAGGGCGATGTTGGAGCTGTAAAAGCAGCAGTAGATACGGGTGTCACAGCTGCCAAAAAAGTTGGTGAAGTCGTTGCTGCTCATATCATTGCACGTCCCCAGGAGGCTGTGGAAGCCTTATTCAACGAAAAAATTCCGGATGTGAAATAAGGGATTTTTTCAGTACATCGTATTATTAATTTTCCAGTTCCAAACTGGAACAAAACCTTAGTCGATAAATTCCAGCACAGTTGAGGAGCCATCTTTAATTACTGAAAGGAGTTAGATTTGGATCACATCCAGCTAAGAACATATGCATTGGTTGAAAATATGCAGCCTCAATATGCGGCATCAACTGGAACAGTTGTGAAGGGTGATCCGTGTCTTGCCGGGATGGCTCAGCTGTATATTGAGATGGTTCCCGGCAGTGAAGTTTTCCGATTGCTGGATGTGGCGCTCAAAAATTCTTCAGCAAAGCCCGGATTCCTGGTGGTGGAACGCGAGTACGGAGAGATTGAACTGCACTCCATGCATATTGATGATGTGATGGAAGCGGGTCGTTCCATTTTGGATCTCACAAAATTATCGCTTGCAGACCGCATCAAACCATCCATTGTCTCTGTGCAAATCGTTCAGAATGTTGACCCTTACCAGGCGCAATTGATCAACCGGGGGCGGTATGGTTCTTTGTTGCTGCCCGGGGAACATCTTCTCATCATGGAAGTTGAACCTGCCGCGTACATCTCGATTGCTGTGAATGAGGCTGAAAAGCATGCCCGCATCAAATTGGTCTCATTTGATCCGGTGGGTAAGTATGGAAGGATGTATCTTTCCGCGGATGATATTTCGGAAATTCGAATTGCAGAACAAGCTGCAATCGAAGCCATTGAATCAATATCCGGCACACGCTCATAGCCAATCCCAGGAAGGTTTAGGAGAGAACTGGTGGTAAATCTGGTCAAGGAAAAGCTTGAAAACGGGCAAAAAGTAATTGGCACCATGTTTCAACTGGGGTGTCCTACTGCCGTTGAATGTCTTGGTATTTCCGGACTGGATTTCTTTATTATCGATACTGAACATGCACCAGTGGATGTCGAATCCATCCGATTGTTTATTCTTGCATCGGAAATTCGAAAAATCACTCCCTTTGTCCGCCTGAAACGGATTTCCAGGGATACGGTACTAAATGCGCTGGATATTGGAGCGGGAGGGTTGGTTGCCCCGGGAGTTGAAACTGTCCAGCAGGTCCAGGAGTTGGTGGGATATGCCAAGTATCCGCCAGAAGGATCACGGGGTTTATCCCTGACAAGAACATCTGCCTATGGTTATGATGGGTCCGCCACAGATATCAACCGATATCTTGAACGCAGTAATCGGGAAGTATTGTTGATCCCCCAATGTGAGACGCGTGCTTGTCTGGATGATATTAAACAGATTGTATCGATTAAGGGGGTTGATGGGATATTTGTTGGACCATACGATTTGTCGCTGGCTTTAGGTAAGCCTGGTGATTTTGATACCCCGGAATTTACTGCGGCTATCCGGAAGATCGTGCGAGCCTGCCGTAAGGCAAATAAATTTGTAATGATTTTCACAACCAATCTGGAGCGAAGTCGCCAGTACTTGGATAGCGGGTTTGATGGAATTGTATTCAATTCCGACGCGGACATGTTTATCGATGCATACAAAAAAACATTGACAGAACTGCGGACCAAAACCCAGGCAGGAGTGATTCAGGGGGTTAAAAACGATATTTATGGCAGGTATTTATTGGCGCGGAATGGTAATGCACCCGTAAACGCCGCAAATGTTCTGGATACCCATCGGGCAGATATCGCCCTGATTGGCAGTACCCTGGTTTTACCTGATATCGGTTCATTAAACACAAACCTGTATATCAAGGATGGGAGGGTGTCTGGTATATCGCAGGAAATTTTGCCAGCCACCGAGACATTTGACGTTTCGGGAAAGTATGTGTTACCTGGGATCATTGATCCACACACCCATTTTGGCATTGGAACTGATTTTGATCTCGATTTGCAGAGCGAAACCCTATCAGCCGCGGTAGGTGGACTTACCACAGTTGGCTGTTTTATTGGTTCCAAGGATGCCAGGGTTAATTCCTATGCCAGCCTGGTTGAAATCATCCGCCAACGATCTTTTACCGATGTTGTACCGCACTTTGTCATTGGTACCAGTGAGCAGATCAAAGAAATCCCCGTATTGATCAGGGAATTCGGAATCCGGACATTCAAGGTATATCTTCATGGCATTGATGGATTAATCCCTGCGATGGATGATGCATTTGTTATCGATGTCATGGAAGAACTTGCCAGAACAGGAATACGTTGTCTTTTGTTTGTCCATTGTGAAAATGACGCCCTGGTCCGGCGGGCGACTCAAAAGGCAAACCTCAAGTATGGTGACCAGGCGACAATCTCCGATTGGGAGGAAACTCATCCACCAATGGCTGAAGCAGAAGCCATTATGCGGATTGCCTTTTTTGCCAATCAATACAAGCAGCCGATCTATGTGGTCCATGTTTCCAGTGCAGAAGGCGCTGAGATGATCAAAAAGATCAAGGCGGAAAATCCTTATGTGTATGCGGAGACAACTTCTCCCTACCTGACCGTCACAGCAGATCAATTTAATTCCACGATTGGATTGATGGAGCCTCCTTTACGCCAGCAAGCAGATCAGGATCGATTATGGCAAGCCATTGTTCAGCGAGAAATTGACGCGATTGGTACCGATAATGTGACGCTGACTTTGGCGGAAAAAGGGGATGCCAGTAATGTTTGGAAAGCTTTCCCAGGGTACCCGGCGTTGGCTACCCACCTAATGTCAATTCTAAATGAGGGTGTGGTGAATCGGGGCATCCCAATTGAGGAGCTGGTTGTCCCCATGACAAAAAGACCTGCTGAATTGCTTGGATTGTATCCTCGCAAGGGGACCCTCTTACCGGGAAGTGACGCGGATCTTGTTGTGGTGGATATGAACTTGTGTAAAACAGTAAACCTGCAGGATTTATATTCGCGGGCGGATTTTTCCCTGTTTCAGGGACGGGAACTTTGTTGTTGGCCGGTCATGACAATTAAAAACGGGATTATTGTTGCCCAGAATGGGAAACCAACGGGCAAGCGACCATCCTGTAAAGCAATTGTATCGAATTCATTATCTGGGTAAGGAAGGAAGATTTTCATGAAAGAAATTAGATTTCATGGGATCGGTGGACTTGGTACGGTAAAGGCAGGTGAAATGTTGGTTCACGCTGCAGTAAAAGATGGGAAGTATGGAACATCCTCGCCATTCTTCGGTTTTGAACGCCAGGGGGCACCGGTAACTTCTTTTGTCAGACTTGGTGATACCAAAATCCGGGCAAAGAACCAGGTTTATCATCCGGATTGTGTGGTTGTTTTGGATCCAAGTCTTTTGATCTCAGCCCCTGTGTTTGACGGTCTTGCCGAGGATTCGTTTTTTATCCTTAATATCCAGACGCAAAATATTGAGGAGTTTACCCACAACAAAAACATTAAATGTTTTGCATATCTGGATGCAACATCCATTGCGATGGAAACGTTGGGACGTGCAATTCCCAACACTGTAATGTTGGGTGCGTTCATAAAAGCTACAGGTTGGGTCCGCAAGGATTACCTGGAAGAGGTCATCGACGAATTCTTTGGGACGAAAAATGTTAATGCTTTCCGAAGTGGCTTTGACCGTGTCAATATCCAATATTGCAAATAGCGTGAGGTGAAATCGGTTATGAAAAATAAAAGTGATTACATTGTACCAATTGGTTGTGAGGGCTTACATGTGATCCAGACGGGAAATTGGCGGAAAAGGAGACCTGTTCTTCTGCCAGATAAATGCACCCTCTGTGGACGTTGCTTGATGTATTGCCCGGTAAATTCAATTATTAAGACGGATGAAGGCAGGATTGTGATCACCTACGACTATTGCAAGGGTTGTGGAATTTGCGCCAACGAGTGTCGAAGCTCGGCGATTCACATGATTCCAGAAGAAGAGGGTAAGTGATGTCAGAAGTTCAGGTATTGAATGGGAACAAGGCGGCTGCAATTGGGGCAGCATTATGTAAACCAGGGGTGATTGCAGCATATCCAATTACACCCCAGACTCCGCTTGTTGAATATTTGGCGGAATTTGCTGCTGATGGAAAGATCTCGAGCCGCGTTTGTGAAGTGGAATCGGAATTATCAGCAATGAGTGTTCTTACTGGCGCTTCATTGGCAGGTTCCCGAACATTTACGGCAACATCCTCACAGGGTCTTGCACTAATGTATGAGCCTTATTTCCGGGCTTCTACCCTTCGTCTCCCGGTTATCATGGCAATTGCCAACCGTGAAATGATCTCTCCCCAGACATTGTGGGGAGGCCCCCAGGACTCTCTTACCGTGCGTGATGCAGGCTGGCTGCAACTGTACGTTGAGGATAACCAGGAAATTTTAGATTCCATTATTATGGCATTCCGGTTGGCTGAAGACCCACGTGTCTTGTTGCCCATGAATGTGTGCTACGACGGCTTTTACCTTTCCCATAGTGCCGAAAGGGTGGAGATTCCATCCCAAGAACTGGTGGATGCTTTTATTCCAGAGTATCAACCCCAGCATATTATCTTGGATCCAAAACGTCCCATGGCTGTTGATCCTTTGACGAATGGGTACCTGCTGACTGAATATCGGATGAAGCATATGATTGCACAGCAGAATGCACTCAAGTTGATTGATGAACTGGATCAGGAATTTGAGAAAATGTTTGGACGGGAATATGGGGGAAGTATTGAAACATATTTTTGCGAAGATGCTGATTTTATATTGGTGACAATGGGGTCCATGACGGGAGCCGCCAAGGATTGTGTGGATCTTGCCCGGGAACAAGGAATACCGATTGGATTACTCAAGGTTCGAATGGTTCGACCCTTCCCGGCAGCCAGAATTGCTGCAGTTCTCAAAGGAAAACGGGCATATGGTGTGATTGATCGCAATGTGTCATTTGGATGGAATACGGGGATCATCTACCAGGAGATCTGTGCATCAATGTATCGCTCAAATCAAAATGTATTGAATGTACCGTTCATCTGTGGTTTGGGCGGAGAAGATATTACAAAAGCACATATCAATTATGCCATTCAAAAGATCCAGGAACGTGCTGAAGGAAAAATTTCCCAGGACACGATCTGGTTGAACCGTGAAGTTGAAATCGTTTAGGTCAGGAGATATACCATGAATCTTATTGATAAACTGGCGACTTGGGAAGATCAAATTTCTCCTGGAATTTCTGCATGCGTCGGTTGCAATGTGGAGCTTACACTCCGCACCTGCATGAAGGTGATGGGTCCGAATACCATCTTTGCTATTCCCCCGGGATGCATGGGAGGCGTAGGGGTTGTTGGTTGGGATAAAAAGTCTGGTTCCAAGACACCTGTGTTTTTCCCGCTTCTGGATAATGTGGCTTCCATGTTGGCGGGAATCAAGTTGCATTATGAACATATCGGGCGGGATGTGAATGTTGTAGCATTTGCCGGAGATGGCGCAACAGTTGATGCAGGTATGCAGTGTCTGTCAGGGGCTGCAGAACGTGGCGATAAGATTATCTATATTTGCTATGACAATGAGGGCTACATGAATACCGGTTATCAGAGAAGTGGATCCACCACAAAAGGTGCCTGGACATCCACCACTCCGGTAAACCATTTGGGACAGGGTGGGAAACGGCAAAATAAAAAAGACTTTCCACTGATCATGGCAATGCATGACATTCCCTATATGGCAACCATGAATCCGGCATACATACCGGACATGGTTAGGAAATTGGAGAAAGCCAAGGAAATTAAAACCGGGCTAGTCTATCTGCATGTTTATAACCCTTGTGTTACTGGGTGGGGTTTCCAATCGGATTTCTCTATCGAGGTGTCACGGCTTGCGGTGGAATCCAATTTCGCGCCATTGTATGAAGTGGAGAATGGCAAATTCAAGATGTCTGTTGAAATCAGAAACCCCAAACCGGTTAAGGAATTCCTCAGCAGGTTTAAAAAGTTCAGCCATTTGACTGACGAGGATATACAAGAATTACAAGAATGGACAAATTTCAAGATTAACCGTCTAAAACATCTCTGCACAATTTAATGGACAGGATCATCACGTAGAGGAGTGAAATTCTAAGATGACAGAACACGAGCTGAATGGATTATTTCAACCAAAGGGCATTGCTGTTATTGGCGCGTCAAATAATCCATTAAAAGCTGGATGCATCATTATCAATAATATGATCAAGGGGAAATTTCCAGGCAAGTTGTACCCTGTAAATCAATCGGAGGAAAATGTTGCAGGGTTGAAAACATATGCCCGGCTGTCTGATATTGACGACGTCGTTGAATTGGTTGTATTGATTACGCCGGCTTCCGCCATTTATTCCATCATGGATGACCTTGATGAACGGATGGCGAGCAAAAATGATGTGCGGTTTATTGTATGTGCTGCGGCTGATTATGCTGAAACCAAAACGGAAGAAGGGATCAAGCGCCAGGAGCGGTTGATGCAAGCCAAGGATAAGTATGGAATCCGAATCGTCGGTCCCAACTGTATCGGTGTGATTGATACGGTGAGCCGGGTAAATACAACTTTTGTGGATACGGGCGTTTCGGAAGATCGATTTGGTCCTCCTGGAGGGATCTCCTTTATTTCGCAGAGTGGGTCAGTAGCCGCATCCATTCTGGCATGGGGAGCGTCCAAGGTTATTGGGATCCGCTACAACAAATTTATCTCGGTTGGAAATATGGCGGATATTGATTTCATTGATCTGCTCGAATTCCTTGAGCAGGATCCCTCAACAAAAGTGATTGGTATTTATATGGAGGGTTACCAGAACGGCAAACAATTGATAGAGGTCATGGGAAGAATTGCCCGAAAGAAACCCATCATTATATTGAAAGTGGGGCGAAGTAGTAAAGGAAGTGTTGCGGCAAACTCGCACACCAGTTCCATGTCTGGTTCGGATAAGGTTTATGATGCTGCTTTTCGGCAATATGGAATCCTTCGTGTGGAAGACCTTTGGGAATTATTGGATACCCTGCAGGCATTCGACAAAATGCGATTGCCAGATGGAAATCGATTGTTTGTCTTAACCCAGGCAGGGGGACCGGGGATTTATTGCTCTGACGAAATCAGCAAGTACGATTTCATTGAAACTCCCATGGTTTCGGAGAACACGAAAAATCAACTGAAGGAAACGATGCCACGGATGGCAGCCATCTGTGTTCCTGAAGGATATGCCGACATTACAGCATCTGCAACAATCCGGCAGCATTGCGATTCCCTTCGTTATGTTTTAATGGATCCTTCTGTTGACGGCGTTTGTTTTATCACGGTTGTAACCCCATTTTTGCCGTCCGCTCAATTGGGGAAAGAATTGTCAGATACTTATTGGAGTCTGGATGAAAAATACAGAAAGCCGGTTTATTTCTGTATTATGGCTGGTGAGGCGGTTATACCATGCCGCAGGGAGCTGGAACAAACCGGTTTGGTGACATTTGACTCTCCAACAGAGGCAGTGAAAGCTGCCAAGAATATGATTGTTTACAAGATGAAACGAGAGAAAGAAACACAGACAGGTCAATGATGTCAACATTTGTACTTGATGAAATGGAAGCTGGCAACTTATTAAGCTCATACGGAATCCCGATGGCGAAGACGGTGATTTGCAATTCGTTCAATGAATTGGATGTGATTGCCAGGGATGTCACATTTCCAGTTGTGATGAAGATCCTTTCACCGGATATTCTTCATAAAACAGATGCGGGGGCGGTAATTTTGGGCATCAGTAGTTTAGATGGAATGAGCAAAGCTTACCAGACAATCCTCATGAACGTAGCAACAAACTGCCCGGAAGCGCGCATCAAGGGCGTGATTGTTCAGGAGATGCAATCCAAGGGATTGGAATTAATCTTTGGGGTCAATCGTGACGCTCAGTTTGGCCATGTCCTACTGTTTGGAATTGGCGGTATATACGTGGAAATCCTGAATGCGGTGAGTATGAGGCTTGCTCCACTGACTCGGTTGGATGCTCTTGAAATGATCCGTGAGACGCCTTTGGGAAAAGTGTTTCAGGGGGCGCGGGGTGCCAGGTATAGCGAAGAAGAGGTTATTCAAGTTCTACTAAATCTTTCCAAGTTGGTCCAGGAACACCCGGAAATTATTGAAATTGACATCAATCCGTTTCTTGTTTATGAACACGGGAAGACGGGCTGCGGGGTTGATGCGTTGATTCTCTGCGAAAAGGATTAATCCAACAAGGTATTCATGTCTTTATCCAATCTCACTCCAGTATTTGAATCCATTCCAATGGGCTATCCAATTGGTAAAAAAGTATTGCTGAAAATGGAGTGCTTTCAGGAAGCAGGCTCTTTTAAGATCCGCGGCGTGGGAAAAGTATGTGAACTTCTGAAACGCCAGGGCTGTCAAAGGTATGTATGTCCCTCCGGGGGAAATGCTGGTTTTGCGGTTGCCTGGGCTGGTAGAAAATTGGGTGTTCGATCCACGATTGTGATGCCGGAAGGTGCATCGATTGAAGCCCAGGATGCCATTCGAATGTTGGACGGTGAAGTTATTGTCCATGGTGAAACCTGGTATCAATCGAACGATCTGGCGATGGAAATTGCCAGCCAGGAAATGTTCACGGAATACATATCTCCCTACGAAAACCCGGTCCTGTGGACTGGTTACAGCACCATGGTTGATGAGATTGTCAATCAATGTGAAAAGCCAGATGCCATTGTATTGTCCATAGGCGGCGGTGGTTTAATGTGCGGTTTGATTGAGGGATTGGATCGTCATCATTGGGGAGACATCCCCATAATTGGATGCGGCACATTTGGAGCCAATGCCTTTGCTGCTTCGATGGAGGCTGATAAATTAATCCGGCTTGATAGAGTAACCAGCATGGTTACCTGTATCAGCGCGGAGGTAATTACAGAGAAAGTGATGGAATATCGTCGGAATCACCACTTGATTCCATATTTGACAACGGATTATGCTGCCATGTGTGCATGTGAGCGCTTTCTGGATGATCATCGCGTTTTAGTCGATCCTGCTTGTGGGGTTGCACTATCAGCTGTTTATAGTAACTCATCCATACTTGGTGATGCCCAATCCATCCTGGTGATTGTCTGTGGTGGGGTGGGTGTCAAGCGAGAAAAACTGGAGATCTGGAAGCGGCAAGCAGCAGCAAATTTGGAAAAGGAGATGTAATGAACAAAAAGGTGGTTAACCTCCCGGATAGTGTGCCTACTGCACCGTACTCTCCAGCTGTCGTGGTGGGTAATCTGGTTTTTGTTGCCGGGCAGGTTGGCTTCGATCCAGTGAAAAGGCAGTTTTACGGTAAGGACATCATGTCCCAGACGAGGGGCACACTTCAAAATTTAAAAACTGTATTGGAGTGTGCAGGCACTAAAATGCAAAACGTTGTAAAAACCACCATCTATCTTACCAATCTCGCTGATTTTGAGATCGTTAATCAAATTTATTCTGAATATTTCCCTGAGGAACCCCCAGCGAGAAGTTGTGTCCAGGTTGTTGCCATTGCATATGGTGCATTGATTGAAATTGAAGCAATCGCCACCATTGGATAGCAATGAATATTCGGATTGAAGTGAATTTCCCAACAGTGCACTACTGTTGTGAGAGAAGAAGTGAAGGCAAAGTATCAGAAACCAATACTGGCAGGGGAAGAAACCGAAAAGGAGGCGCATTATCGAAAGGTCCGTACTACTTACTCTAAATTTATTTACCCAATTTAATGGTCAAATCTCAAAGGAGAAAATTGCATGAATAAGAAAGTTTTATCAATGATTCTATTGGCTGTGTTGTTGCTCACATCACTGGCCGGTTGTACTACGCCTGCTGCAACGACCAGCGCCACGGATGAGGCTCCTGCGGAGACAGAAACAGCATCCAAGACTGAAGATCCTGGCGTTGTTGAAACGCCGAAAAAAGACACCCTGACAGTTGCTTTGCCTGCAGATCCCCCGTCCCTGGATCCTGTCCTGTCTGGTGGACGCGGTTGTATGCGTGTCTTGAAGCAGATTTATGAAAACCTTGTCACTACCGATGCATCTGGAAATCCAGCCCCTGGATTGGCGGAAAGCTGGGAAGTAAGTGATGATGGAACAGAATACACCTTCCATTTGAAACAAGGAGTGTTTTTCCATAACGGTGAAGAATTGAAAGCGGATGATGTTGTCTTCACTGTTGAAAGAGGAAAACAATCGGCTTATCTTGGTGCAATCTGGGCTCCTGTGGATCACGCGGAAGTGATTGATGATTATTCGGTTAAAGTTGTCCTGAAATACCCCTATGCAGCATTCTTGTACGCCATGGCTGGACCCGGTGGCGCAGCCATTACCAATCGTAAAGCTGTCACGGACGCTGGAGAAGCATATGGTCAGCATGGTATTGGGACTGGTCCATATAAGGTGGTGGAATGGGTGACGGGCGACAAGGTGGTACTCGTTGCCAATGAAAATTGGCATGGTGGAAATGTGCCGATTAAAAACCTGGTCTTCAAAATCATCACGGATGCCAGCACGGCTGCCATTGCACTCGAAAAGGGTGAGGTTGATGTTATGATTGAAGTTAATGACATTGACAAGCCCAACATCAAGGCGAATACCGAGCTTGCTCTTTATGAAGTCCCCTCGTATCAAGTTTCGTATGTGGGGATGAATAACGAGAATGAAAAGTTCTCGAATCCACTGGTTCGCCAGGCTGTTTCTTATGTAATTGATAAGGAAGGTGCCCTGCTTGCGGTAAAAGAAGGCAATGGGACCGTTGCTCAAAACTTCCTGATCAATGGTTTATTTGGGTACGACGATAGCGTTAAAGCGCCAGACATGGATGTCGAGAAAGCAAAAGAGTTAATGGCACAGGCCGGCGCAGCTGATGGATTTTCCACCACGATCATTACGAAGGATGGTCCGGATAAGAAGCTGGCACAGGTCATTCAAGAAAACCTGACCAAAATTAATATCACTGCTGAGATTCAGGTCTTGGAAACCAGTGCATTTACCGCTACTGCCAAAAACGGCGACTATGAAATGATGATCAATACCTGGTCATCCCCCGTAGCTGACGCGGATTACAGCCTGTATTTCCTGTTCCATTCCTCCAATATTGGTGGTATGAACTTTGTTCGTGTTAACAATCCGACCATTGATGAACTATTAAACAATGGGCGTACCATCAGTGATTTGGATAAGCGGCGTGCTGCTTATTCCGAATTATTGAAAGTATTGATCGAAGTTGTGCCATCCGTTCCCGTCTATTTTGAGGTCTCGGCAATTGCTGCTAATGCTGAGCTTAAGGGGATTGTGCCGGATCCCACAACCGAATATCGGTATGTGAATTTTTCCTGGTAATCTCCAGTTTGTAACGGTTCTGTTGACAATCATGAAAAGTGATTGTCAACAGAACCAATATCCAATGAGAGGTCCAACCTATGATTAAGTACATAATCAAACGACTATTAATGATGATCCCTGTCATGCTGGGTATCACCCTCCTGGTTTTCACAATCATGTCGCTTTCTCCAGGAGATCCAGGTACGCTCATACTTGGACCGATGGCAACTCAAGAAGAAATTGATGCGAAAAATCAAGAACTGGGATTTTATGATCCATTCTTTGTAAAATATTTCGATTTTGTGATTAATGCAGTCCAGGGAGATCTGGGTACATCCTGGTACAATAACCAACCTGTAACTCGGGAAATCATGAATCGATTTCCCGTTACATTCAAGCTAACAATATACAGTATCCTGCTGACTGTTATTGTCTCCATCCCATTGGGGACGATTGCGGCATTGAAACAATATTCCATAATTGATAATGTCAGCATGTTATTGGCTTTGTTTTTGGCATCCATGCCTGTATTTTGGCTCGGGCTCATGCTGATTATTATCTTTGCCTTAAATCTCGATATCTTGCCTGCAACGGGGAATGAAAATTGGAAAAACTTCATATTGCCCACGATTGCCTTGGCTGGTAGTGTCATTGCCGTCATCAGCCGCATGACGCGCGTGACGATGATTGAAGTTCTTCACATGGACTATATCCGAACAGCCAGAGCAAAAGGCGCGACAGAGGGGCGGGTTGTTCGAAAACATGCCATCCAAAATACGCTTATTCCGGTTGTCACCGTATTGGGTGTGAACTTGGGAATCATGCTGGGGGGAACAGTCCTCATCGAGCAGGTTTTTGGAATGGCTGGGATTGGCACATTAATGATCAATGCGATCCGTACAAAAGACATTCCCCTTGTCATGGGTTCTGTTACATTCCTGGCTTTGTGTTTCAGCATCATCAATTTATTGGTCGATATTTCCTACGGATTTATTGATCCGCGAATAAAGACGGAATAGGGTAAAGCGTATGAATAAAACAAGTACTTCCCAATGGTATCAAGTTTGGGTACGGTTTCGAAAAAACAAATCGGCCATCTTGGGAATGGTCATCTTTATCCTCTTGGTCATTATCGCGTTGATTTCACCAATGATCTATGATTACAATACCGATATTGTGACCCAAAACCTGAGGAATCGGTTGCAACCTCCAACATCAGAACATCCCCTGGGTACGGATGCCTTTGGACGGGATGTGTTTGCCAGGATTGCATATGGTGCACGAGTATCTTTATTGATCGGATTCATTGTAGTTGGCGCATCTCTGGTGATTGGTGGTTTCATTGGTGCCATTGCAGGGTATTTTGGGGGGATCCTCGATAATGTCTTGATGAGAATTATGGACATTTTTCTTGCGATTCCTCAGATCTTGCTGGCAATTGCTGTTGTGGCAGCTCTGGGACCGGGCATTACCAATCTGATTATCGCATTAACAATATCCATGATCCCGGCTTATGCGCGGTTATTAAGGTCGTTAATCTTGCCCCTGAAAGATGCAGAATATGTGGAAGCTGCAAAGGCATCGGGAACAAATATCTGGAAAATCATTTTTGGTCATCTCCTTCCGAACGCAATGGGGCCATTGATTGTCAATTCCACCCTGGCGGTTGGAAAGACAATTGTGTCGGCAGCCGGGATGAGCTTTTTAGGTTTGGGAATTTCACCGCCCAATCCAGAATGGGGAGCCATGTTATCCGAGGGGAAAGAATATATTCGTTATGCACCCAATCTTGTGCTTTATCCCGGAATGGCGATCATGCTGGCTGTGCTTTCCTTGAACTTGTTGGGAGATGGCTTAAACGATGCCCTGGATCCGAGATTGAAACAATAATGGATGTGTTATGGACAATCATATGTTACTTGAAATAAAAGATTTGGAAGTTGTTTATCAGACGGATTTTGAAAACGTCTATGCCTTGAACAAGGTTACCCTATCTTTAAATGCAGGGGAGACACTGGGGTTGGTTGGTGAGACCGGTGCGGGTAAAACAACCACGGCACTTAGTCTATTAAAGCTTTTGCCGAAAAATATTGGAAAGATCACTGGTGGATCCATCATGTTTGATGGGGTTGATATTGTGAAAGCAACGGAAGGCGAGATGCGGAAAATCCGGGGGAATAAAATATCCATGATATTTCAGGATCCGATGACATCCCTCAATCCCGTGATTCCTGTCGGCGAACAGATTGCGGAGTCGCTGGAACTCCATAATATACAAGGCAGAACAGCTGCTGAAATTGAACAGAGAGTGGATCAAATGCTGGAACTGGTGGGGATTCCTCCGAATCGGAAGACAGAATTTCCTCACCAATTTTCAGGTGGAATGAAGCAGAGGGTTGTTATCGCCATCGCTTTGGCATGTGACCCTGCTTTGCTAATTGCAGATGAACCAACCACCGCATTGGATGTGACAATCCAGGCTCAAGTATTGGCGATGATGGGGGAACTGAAAGAAAAACTCAATACCTCCCTGGTTCTCATCACTCATGATCTGGGCATCGTCGCCCAAATTTGTGACAAGGTGGCTGTGATGTACGCTGGCGAAATCATCGAATCCGGCACCATGGAAGATATTTTCTCCAGGATTGAAAATCATCCGTACACCGTGGGATTATTTGGCTCGATACCCAATTTGGAACTATCAACACCGCGGCTGGCGCCAATTAATGGATTGATGCCAGACCCCACCGATTTACCAAAGGGTTGTAAATTCCATCCCAGATGTCCCAAGTGTATGGATATTTGTAAAGCCGAAAACCCTCGAGTCTATGAAGCCGGTACTCATCAGATTATGTGTCATCTATTTAATCAGGAAGGAAACGTAATCCAATGAACCAACCATTAATTCAGACTGTCGAGTTAAAGAAGTACTATAAAGTTAAAGCCGGTGAATTACATGCTGTTGATGATGTCAATCTGAGTATTCAAGAATCCCAAACACTTGGCGTTGTTGGGGAGAGTGGTTGTGGAAAAACGACATTGGGACGAACAATCCTCCGATTGGTTCCAGCCACCTCGGGACAAATCCTGTTTCGCGGAGAAAATATCCTGGAGTACTCGGGTAAACAAATGCATGAAATGCGCAGGAATATGCAAATAATATTCCAGGATCCTTATTCCAGTATCAACCCTCGAATGACGGTATATAACATAATTGCTGAACCGATCCGTTCCTCCGGTACCAGGCTGGAGAAACAGAACATGGATAAGCGGGTTCGGAAATTAATGGATACTGTTGGATTGGCATCCCGTTTGATCAAGGCTTATCCCCATGAACTGGATGGGGGCAGGAGGCAGCGGATTGGTGTTGCCAGAGCTTTAGCATTGAATCCGAAATTTATCGTGTGCGATGAGCCGGTTTCTTCACTGGATGTATCCATCCAGGCACAGATCTTAAACCTGTTGATGGATCTGCAGGATGAATATGGTCTGACATACATGTTTATTACACATGATCTCTCGGTTGTAAAACATATCAGCGACAATATTGCAGTCATGTATCTTGGTGAGTGTGTGGAACACGGACCGAAAGATCAAATCTTTGCCAATCAACTACATCCATACTCCCAGGCTTTACTGTCAGCGATCCCGGTTCCAAGCCTGGCTGCCAGGTCGAGGAAACCCTATTTGATCAAAGGTGAAGTCAGCAGTCCGATCAATCCCAAGCCGGGTTGTCGGTTTGCTCCCCGATGTCCTCATGTAAAACCCATCTGCACACAGGGCGAGTTGGAACTCAAAGAAGTGACCCCGAATCATTTTGTCAGATGTACGCTGTATGGATCGGAGAAACCATGAAAGAATACATCAAAATCATATTTCACAAGCTTAATACTGAAATTACAGCAGAACTACTGACTGATCTCAACCCTTACCTCTGTGAGGGTTTTAAAAAAACCCTGCCGAATAAAAGCATTCAAAGTCATGCGGTAGTTGCGGGTGATCAGTTATATTGTCCATATCGACTTCCCGTTGATTCGGGAAAATGTAATTTTGAGGACATGAGCAAACAACCGGATGGTCGGATCAACATGGAATTGGATTTCCAGTACCTATCGATCAATTATGGGAAAATGGTTGAAGCGGTTCCTGCTGCAGCTCTTGCCCAGGTTGTGGAAGAGGATATTCCAAAATTGGCAGGGATTGGTATGGCTGCATGGAATAACCTGTTATTTGAAAAGGATTACATTTTGGTCGAATTTTTGTATATTGGGAGTCAGCGCGGATGAATCAGATAGCGGAATTTCGAGCCAGGGTACAGAAACACACAGAAGACATCTGGGTGGATGAACCGAAAGACATATTTCTAATCAAAAATGGCTATATCCCAAGTGGAGCTGGACGAGCAAATCAATATTTCTCACCGTTGGTGATGTTATCTGGTGAGGTACGGGCTCTGGGGATCCAGATTTTTCCCAGGCTATTGGAGTTTGCACGGAGTGGAAAGTTTTCTCTTGAGCAACTGAAGTATATGATTGATTCCATGCTCCGGTTGGATTGTGGTGTGATCGCCTTTTTTGGGCTTCGTGAATATGGGGACATGCTCGTGGAATTTAGAAAGTTATCGGCTGATATTGAGACCATGGAAGAAATGGCGGGTATCCTGGAGGATATGTTTACATTGACCAACCGGTACCAGCTTTGGCTTTTTCAGATTTTCCCCTGGTATCTATCAGTTCATTTCCCCAAAACGAATAGAGATGAGCTTCAGAAACTTTGCGAAGCAATCGACTCGATCTAGTCAAACAGCCAAAATGATTAAAGACTCTCAATAATCTGTGATTCAGTGAAAGCGAGAACATCTTTCATGTATGCCTGTCTGCCCACACCCTCCGTAGTGATTGAACTTGATATCCTTGAGAAAAACATTCGGACGATGATCGAAAATGCAACCAAGTATGGATTGGCGCACCGTCCACATGTGAAAAGCCATCGCAGTTCGGAGCTGGCGAAATTACAACTTGCTTATGGTGCGAAAGGCATTACCTGCGCAAAATTGGGGGAAGCCGAGGTAATGGCATCAAATGGTATCAATGATATCTTGATTGCTTATCCGATGATTGGCGCAGATAAATTGGAACGGTATTCTGAACTAGCGAAAAAATGCACCCTTCACTCCATTATCAACAGCTACGAAGGTGCATTTGGTTTATCGGAATTGGGCAGGAAACACGGGGTTAAGTATGAAGTATTGATTGATATCGATGGGGGAGTTGATCGGGGTGGCATAAAACCGGGTTCATCTGCATTAATGTTTGCCCATTCTGTGGAGAAATTGGATGGGATATCCATTGTCGGGTTAATGTACTATCCAGGAAGAAATTATGCCGAACATACTTTGGAAGGTATCCAAAGAGTTTCATATCTTGAAAGAGATGAATTACTTGTCACCAAACAATTATTGGAAGCCGATGGATTTAATATTACCATCTTGAGTGGTGGTAATACGGTATCAGGGAAAGTACCATGGTGTCTGGAAGGTCTCACTGAGATTCGGGCAGGAAATTACATATTTAATGACTGTGCCCAGCTTTATTTCGACCGGGTTGCGGTGGAAGATTGTGCATTGCGGGTGATTGCAACCATAGTCTCCATCCCCAATGAATATACTGCAATTATCGACGCAGGCACAAAATCATTATCGAGCGATTCATTCCCAAGTACAGGCAGTAACTATGGATTTGTGGTTGGAAGACAAGATTTACAACTCTTCAAGCTGAATGAAGAGCATGGTTTTATCAAAAGCAAGGAACCACATCGATTGCGGATAGGTGACAGGATTGCGATCATCCCCAACCATGCCTGTGTTGTAACAAATCTGGTGGATGAAGTGTATGGGTTTCGAAATATGACTCTTGAAAGAATGATCTCCATTGATGCCAGGGGAAAGAGTACTTAAGTGTTAATTGGAAGTGCGGGAAATTTTTCCGGCTCAAACTTCAACCTAATTTGACAATCTCCACATGGAATTGCATAAGCTTGCACCTGGTGCAACCTTTTCCTATTGTTGAACCCTCTGTAGACGCTCAGCAGTGGCAGTTGATGATCCGATCACCCTGGAGAACAACACTCCATTTGCTGTCCGATGTGCATCGTTGATCTTCTGTTGTGGGTGGACCCTGTCCGGAATGTGCCTGGAAATTGATGTGGTGATCTCCACATAGGATCCAATCATGGACATACTTATTCCACCATGTGGAAAGAGAATAGAAACACCTCGGTGGCAAAATAGCGATGCCAATCATTAATCTTCAAAGGGGACACCTCTACGAAACCTTGTGGGGCAGGGTGATCCACTGATCGGACGATCAATATCACGTCGCCGAAGTAATCGTGTGCCATTATCCGCATTCTTGTGTATACTTAATTTTAGATTCTTTTTTGGGTGGTACGAATATCTGAACCACTTTTTTGCATAAATTAATCTCCCTTTTTTTGAATTGACTGCTGAAAATGTCTTGATCATTTCTCTCCATGACCCCATTTTAATAACCAACCATGATCCATCCCACAGTAATTGCACCACCTCCTGAAATTGGTCAAATTGTTACAGTGCGCCAACGACGTTATGCGGTAGCAGATGTCCAACAGAGCGCCATCCCCTATGACGTGTTAACCCAAAGTCGAAATTCCTATCATCACCTTGTAACGCTCAGTTCCATTGAAGATGATGCCATGGGTGAGACACTTCAAGTTATTTGGGAGCTTGAAGTGAATGCGAGGGTAAATGAAAAATCAGGACTGCCGAATCCCTCCGGATTTGACCCTCCCGCGAAATTTGATGCTTTTCTTAATGCGGTACGATGGGGTGCGATCAGCTCTGCAGATGTTCGAGCTCTGCAATCACCATTTCGGAGCGGGATCACCATTGAAGATTATCAACTTGATCCTCTTGTGCGCGCCATTCAGATGCCTCGAGCTAACTTGTTGATTGCTGATGATGTTGGTCTTGGAAAAACGATTGAGGCTGGATTAATTGTTCAGGAATTGCTTCTCCGCAATCGCGCGCAAATAGTGTTGATTGTTTGCCCATCTTCCTTACAAATCCAGTGGCGTGATCAGATGCGGGAAAAATTTGGCCTGGAATTTCGTATCGTTGACTCAGATCTTATGCGAACTTTACGCCGGACTCGTGGGATACACACGAATCCATGGTCGCATTTTCCTCGGCTGATCACGTCCATAGACTTTCTGAAACGCGATCGACCCATGCGGTTATTCAAGGAATTGCTTCCAGCTGATGATGAACCCCGTTATCCCCGCCGGTTTGATATTCTTATTATTGATGAGGCTCACAATATTGCCCCGGTCGGACGAGGAAAATATGCTACTGACTCTTTGAGAACCCTTGCAATTCGGACGATAGCACCTCACTTTGAGCATAAGTTGTTTCTGACTGCCACACCCCATAACGGTTATAAGGAATCCTTCACAGCTTTGTTGGAATTGCTCGATAATCAACGTTTTGCACGCGGGATTGAGCCTGCCCGAGAGCAACTTCAGCTAGTTATGGTTCGACGCATGAAAAGCGAACTGCCTGCCCAGTTTGATGGTACACCTCGCTTCCCGAAACGCCACATTCAGGCGATTGAAGTAGCCTATACAGATGAGGAAAAGCAAGCTCATGCCTGGCTGCAGGAATATACGGAATTGCGTCAGCAGAGTTCAAACGATGCGGTTGAGCGTTATGCAACTGAGTTTATGATGAAAATGCTCTAGAAGCGGCTGTTTTCTTCACCAGCAGCATTCTTGCTGACCCTTGAGCAGCACCTGAGAACCCTTCAGAAAATCAGGACCATATCTGATCAGCAAAAACCAGTCATTGGTATTTTACGCCAGCAACTCGAAGCAGTTGAGGATGAAGAACCTCAAGAATTCCCCGGAGATTCAGGTGAGGATGCAATACTGACCGCCACTCGGCTTTTCCGCCCGGTTACTCCTCGCGAAAAGGAATTATTGGACAACCTGCTGGCATGGGCGAAGCGCTCTGCCGCCCGTCCCGATAGCAAAATCCAGCAACTTCTCAAATGGTTGAAGACTGAAATTAAACCCAATGGAGTCTGGTCGAATGAACGGGTGGTGATTTTCACTGAATACCGGGCTACGTTAAATTCGCTCCAGGAATTGCTTGCCATGGAAGGTTTTACGGGTGACAACCGCTTGATGACCCTTTATGGTGGTATGGATGATGAAAAACGCGAGAGTGTCAAAGCCGCATTCCAGGCTCGTCCAGAAATCAGCCCGGTGCGGATTCTGCTTGCCACGGATGCAGCTTCTGAAGGCATTGACCTGCAAAACCACTGCCACCGAATTATTCATATGGAGATTCCCTGGAACCCGAACCGTCTGGAACAGCGTAACGGACGCCTTGATCGCCATGGTCAAACAAAAGATGTGATGGTTTACCATTTCGTTACCAGAGGATTCCATGAACAGGAACGGAATGCCTGGGATGCGCGTGGGCAGGACCTGGAAGCAGATTTGGAATTCCTCTTTCGGGCAGTGCAGAAAGTGGAGCAAATTCGTGAAGACCTGGGTAAGGTTGGTCCCGTGATTGCCCTGCAGGTGGAAGAAGCCATGCTGGGGAAACGCCACCGGCTGGATACTTCTCAGGCTGAACACGAGAATGAACCGGTCAGGCGGATGTTAAAATTCGAGCGCGATCTGCGGGCCCAAATCGCCCGTCATATGGAGCAGCTTCAGGAAACACGCCAGAACATGGACTTTTCGCCGGAAAATACTACCACCATTGTGGCAACCGCCCTGGAACTGGCTGGTCAGCGTGGATTAATCCCGATGAAACCGCCTCAGCTTCCTGGCTATCAACCAATCAGTAACACTCCAATCTTCGAACTTCCGGCGTTGACCGGCAGCTGGGCTGTCTGTGCAGAGGGTTTGGCGCATCCGCATACAGGCAAGATTCGCCCCATTACATTTGATCATCATATGGTGGATGGACGCGACGATGTTGTGCTTGTACATCTCAACCACCGCCTGGTTCAAATGTCGCTGCGCCTCTTACGTGCCGAGGTATGGTCGCCTGCCAGCAGGAAGGGTTTGCATCGCCTGACTGCGCGGGTGGTTCCGGATACTGCGCTCACTGAGCCTGCAGTGATTGCATTTGCACGGTTGGTGGTTATCGGTGGTGACCAGAACCGGCAGCATGAAGAGATCATAGCTGCAGGCGGGTATTTGAAGGAAGGCAAATTGGTTCGGATGAATGTTGGTCAGGTGATAGCTGCCTTAAAAGCCACCACCGATCAGGAACCTGCCGCGGTCATGCAGCAGCGTTTATTGGACCTCTATCCGCGCCTGATTCCTTCTATATTTTCTACACTGGAAGCGCGCGGCAAAGATCGTATGGATGGGATTCGGAGACTGCTGACCGAACGCGCTGAGTTTGAAGCCAGGAGTATCGAATCCGTCCTCAACGAACTGGCAAGATCCATCCGCCAGGAACTGGACGCCCCGGAAGTCCTGCAGTTGGAATTGTTCACCAGTGAGGAAAAGGATCAATTGAACCGCAACATGGACGCTCTGCGACGCAGGCTGGCAGCCATCCCTGAGGAAATTGAGCAGGAAAAAGAAGTTATTATGAAGCGATTTACGAAACCGCAGACACGCATGTTCCCGATAGCAGTAATGTTTGTGGTTCCAGAGAAATTTATGTAGTAAAAGAGGATTAATTACAAAAAAGTTTATTTTCAGAAGTAATCAACAAATAGGTGCTGCTGCAGCAGAACTCGACGACCATTACCTGAGCCATTGCTTCGTAGACACTGGTGATATTGATATTATTTCTAATTGTAGTGATCCACGATTAATTCTAATTGGTCGCACGGGTTCTGGTAAATCTGCGATTATTCGTCAGTTGTATGAATCTGCAGAACATGTCATTAACATTCGCCCAGAATCTTTATCTTTAACTTATATCGCTAATTCACAAATACTTCAATTTTTTATTGAAGCAGGTGTAAAACTTGATATTTTTTTCCGTTTATTATGGCGTCATATTTTTTGTGTTGAAATTTTAAAAGAAAAATTTCATATTACATCTGAAGAAAAAAAGAAGTCATTTATCGAACACCTATGGACAATAGTCCCGAAAAACAAGAAAAATGATGCTGCTTTACAATATTTACGAACTTGGGGAGAATCTTTTTGGGAAGAAACTGAATATCGTGTTCAAGAAGTTACAACAAAATTAGAGAGAGATTTAACAGCTTCGATTGAAGGAGAAGTTCCTAAGATTGGTAAGTTATCAGCCGGTGCAGCAAGAAAGCTGTCTGAAGAACAAAAAGAAAATGTAATTTCACGGGCTCAAACCGTTGTCAATTCTGTTCAAATACGTGAATTGACTAATGTCATGGAATTACTTGATGAGATAATTTCCACAAATTCACAACAAAAATACTTAATCACAATCGATAAGCTAGACGAAGATTGGATTGAGGATCAATTCCGTTTTAGGTTAATCAGAGCTCTGATTGAAACAAGTATTGATTTTTACTCAAATGTAAAGAATGTGAAAATTATTATCGCTCTTCGATCTGATTTGGTAGATAGGGTTTTTAGATATACAAGAGATTCAGGCTTTCAAGAAGAAAAAATTCGCACATCCTGCCTAGATATTGAATGGAACCTGTATCAATTAACCGAAGTACTTGATTCAAGAATAAATATTCTGGTAAAAAACCAATACACTAAGGAACCTGTAACTTATAAAGATGTTTTACCTGAGAAGATAGGGAAACAACCAACAATAGAATATATGATGGATCGAACGTTGTTAAGACCAAGAGATATTATTCAATTTTTTAATGAGTGCATAAAAACTAGTGACGGAAAATCAATAATTTCGCAAAAAGCACTAATTCAAGCAGAAGGAACATACTCAAAGGAAAGATTAAGAGCACTCTTTGATGAATGGTATGGATTATATCCAAACCTTGAATTTCTCTACACACTGCTTAGGGGTAAAAAGGATGTTTTTATATTGGAGAATATTACAGAGGATGAGCTTACAACTAATTACCTAGAGATATTGGCTTCGGGTCGCGGGAAACCTGGAGTAGATATGGAGTTAATGTTAATGGCTTTTAACAACCTATTAAGTATCGATGTATATCGAATAAATATTGTTCATATCTTTTATAAAGTTGGCCTTGTAGGTCTTCGAACAGAAAAGGGGAATCCAATCTCGTGGTCTCATATAAACGGACCTGATGTATCTACCTCAGAAATTACTGAAACGAGTCGGATTTATATCCAAAAAACTTTTTATCGTGTTCTAGGTGTGACCGACGGAACGAATTTACAAGATTAGGCTTAAACCATGTCCATCGCCCGACACCACAACGAGTGGCTTTCCCTGATTGAAATTTCCGGACCATTTTTGAGCCTGCCGGTGCTGATGCGTACCTTCCCGCAGGGATTGGATGTACTCGACCGCGAGGGATTGGCGGAACTGCGCCTGGCATATGAAGAGTGGCTCGACAACCAGAACAGCCTGCGTCCCTCGCCAGCCATACATTCGGTATGGGTGCGTTATGTTCTCGAACATGTTCTCGGCTTTGAGAAACGCAATTTACTGGAGGGTTCGGCGATACCGGCGACTCTGCAAGCCTTTGTTGCTGAACAGCGAGAGACCCTGCAACCCGACCTGGTGATCGTCTCCACGGATCCATCCACTCAAAAACCGCGCATGCTGGTTCAGATTTGCCCCATAACCCAGGGGCTGGAAAAATCCATGCAGAATCACCGCTGGAAAGCCTCGCCAGCCATGCGCATGCTCGAACTGCTGCGCACCACTGGCGTTTCGCTGGGCTTGGTAACCAACGGCGAGCAGTGGATGCTGGTCAACGCCCCCAAGGGAGAAACCAGTGCGTTTGTCTCCTGGTATGCCGCTTTGTGGCTGGAAGAACTGCTCACCCTGCGTGCCTTTTCTTCGCTGTTGGGAGCTTCCCGTTTCTTCTCCGTGGCGGACGAGGATACGCTGGAAGGCATGCTCAAGGACAGTGTCAACGAGCAGCAGGAAGTCACCGACCAGTTGGGCTATCAAGTGCGCCATGCGGTGGAAGTGTTGATTCGTGCAATTGACAAAACCGACCAGGACTGCGGGCGAACGCTTTTGAAAGACATTCCGGAAAAAGATCTGTACGAGGCTGCATTGACGGTGATGATGCGCCTGGTTTTCCTGTTCTCTGCTGAAGAGCGTGGCTTGCTGCTCCTGGGTGATCCGCTCTACGATCAAAACTATGCCATCTCCACCCTGCGCGCCCAGCTGCGTGAAACTGCCGACCAGCAGGGCGAAGAGGTACTGGAACGCCGTTTCGATGCCTGGTGCCGCCTGCTGGCAACCTTCCGCGCCGTATATGGGGGCATTCACCATGACCGGCTGAACCTGCCGGCTTACGGCGGCAGCCTGTTTGACCCCGACCGTTATCCTTTTTTGGAAGGAAGGATCAGTTCCCTTCTCCCAAGAGGCGAAGGGGCAGGAATGAGGGATACTGTTCTCCCCATCTCCAACCGCACGGTGCTGCACCTGCTGGAAGCACTGCAAATTCTGCGGGTTAAAGTACCTGGCGGTGGACCGGCGGAAGCCCGCCGTCTTTCCTTCCGTTCGCTGGACGTGGAACAGATCGGGCATGTCTATGAAGGCTTGCTGGATCATATTGCCGTGCGTGCCACTGAACCCGTACTGGGGCTGGCTGGCACGCGTGAGAAGGAACCCGAAATTGCCCTTTCGACTTTAAGGTCAGAAGAAGCCAGGGGGGAAGAAAGCTTCTTGGAGTTCCTGAAGAAGCAGACCGGGCGCAGCAAAAACGCGCTACGCAAGGCGCTCAATCAAAAGGAAGAGGTCTTTACCAACCAGCATTTGCAGATCGCCTGTAATAACGACGCGCATATGTACGCCCAGGTGCTGCCTTATGCCGGGCTGCTGCGCGAGGATGATTTTGGCTACCCGGCGGTCTTTTTGCCCGGCAGTGTGTATGTGACTGCCGGAGCCACGCGCCGCGCCACAGGCACGCATTACACCCCGCGCAGCCTGACGGAGCCAATCGTGCAGCATACGCTCGAGCCGCTGGTGTACACCGGTCCCGCCGAGGGGCTGCCCAAAGAAGAATGGAAACTGAAAAGCCCTGCCGAACTGCTGGATCTGAAGGTTTGCGATATGGCTATGGGCTCGGCCGGTTTCTTGGTGCAGGTGATCCGCTACCTCTCGGAGCGGTTGGTGGAATCTTGGGAAAACCTCGCCTTTGACTCTCAGCCAGCGACTGCCCCTCACCCCAACCCTCTACCCTACTGGCAGGGTGTCTCACAGGCAGACCCTCACCCTAACCCTCTCCCACAGGGAGAGGGAATATATAAAGAAGCCTTATCGCCTGAAATGCTGGAGCGGGTGCGGGATCTGCGTAAGAACGCGACAGAGGCGGAAACTTTGCTGTGGGAATTGCTACGCGACCGCCAACTGGCTGGTTTGAAATTTCGCCGCCAGCATCCCATGGGCGGGTACATTCTTGATTTTTACTGCCACGAAACCCGCCTGGCCGTTGAGATCGACGGCGCCGTCCACAAAGAGTCAGAACAGGCGCAGCACGACGCTGAACGCTCCACCTATCTGAACGAACAGGGAATCCGGGTCATTCGTTTCTGGAATCACGAAGTTCTGAGCCAAACAGATACGGTTTTACAGAAAATTTTGAAAGCGAACCAGACCTCTGGGTCCTTGCAGGTACCCCCTTCTCCCGGTGGGAGAAGGGCAGGGGATGAGGGCCGCTTCCTCCGCATCACCCCCGAAGGCAAGCCTGCCACCGGCAAACCCGGCGAGCTGATCATCCCCGCCGACGACGAAGAACGCCTGGTGCTGGCGCGCCGCCTGGTTGCCGACCGCTGCATCTACGGCGTGGACAAGAATCCGCTGGCAGTGGAGATCGCCAAGCTCTCCATCTGGCTGACCACCATGGACAAAGGCCGACCCTTCACCTTTCTGGATCACGCCCTCAAATGCGGCGATTCACTGGTGGGCGCGGACGAAGACATGTACCGCAAGTGGGCGTTCAGCCTGAAGGGCGCGCAGTTTACGCTCTACCTGACCACGCTGGAAGAACTGACCGCCGCCGCCCGTCGCAAGCGCAGGGAACTGGAAAGCTTCACCGTGCTGGACGTGCGCGACGCCGAGTACAAAGCCGTGCTGCTGCAGGAGGCTGACGAAGCCATGGCGCGGGTGAAGCTGGGCTGCGACCTGCTGGTGGGTGTGCGCCTGCTGGGGCTTAAACCCGCCGAACAGGAAACCATGCTCTCACATTTGTTGTGGGATTACGTTGCCGGCCTGCCCATGGACACCCCCGATGCCCAACGCGCCCTGTACGCTGCCCGCAAGGAACGCGCCTTCCACTGGCCATTCGAGTTCCCGGAGGTGTTTGCGTCCGAAGGGAGAGGTGGATTCAATGCAATTGTCGGTAATCCACCTTTTTTGGGTGGAAAGCGCATATCTATTGAATTGAGTGATATCTATAATCAGTATTTAAAGAACAACTACTCATATTCAGTTGGGGCTGCTGACCTTTGTGCATATTTTTATCGTCGTTGCCATCAAATTATTAATAAAAATGGGAATGCTGGTCTCATAGCCACAAACACTATTGCTCAGGCTGACACCCGCGAAGTAGGGCTCGATGTAATAGCTGAAGAAGGAGCGATTATTTATTTAGCGTATTCATCTAAGCCATGGCCAGGAGTGGCAAATTTGCAGGTTTCAATTGTGTTCTGGAAAAAAGGCTTCTGGAATGGAGAATTCGTATTAGACGATGTAAGTTGTGCCGGAATTAGTACACGTTTGGCTGTATCCCTGACCACAAAAAATAAACCTCACAAGATTAAGACATTTGCAGCACAGACATCTGGAGGAACAGGCCTACTTGGAATTGGATTCGTAATAGACTCTGAACTTTACTATTCATGGGTTAATGAGGATGAAAAATACAAAGAAGTGTTATTTCCTTACATTAACGGCGAGGACTTAAGCACAATTTTTACTTTTACACCAAATCGATATGTAATAAATTTTGGTGATAAATCTGAAATTGAAGCGGAAAACTACCCCTTGGCTCTGGATAGAGTTAGGAAACTCGTAAAACCTCAAAGAGATGCACTTACGCGCCAAATACATGAACCATGTTATTGGAAGCATTGGGATAAGCGGGAAAATTTATACAGAGCCATTGAGCCATTGTCGCGAGTACTTGTTTGCCCATTTGTCACAAAACACCTTCCTTTTATGTTTATGCCAAAGGGGTGGATATATTCTAAGGAATTAGCGATTTTTCCTATAGAAAAAGCCGAGTATTTTGCTTTATTACAATGCAATTATCATGATATCTGGGTTCGGTATCAATCATCAACTCTTGAAACAAGGTTATCATATTCAATAAGTGATGGATTTAGAACATATCCAAGTCCAATTGGAAACGTAGATAGGTTAAGGATAATCGGCGATGAATATCATAATCACCGCCAAAATACCATGTACACACGAGAAGAAGGACTAACCAAAACTTATAACCGCTTCCACAACCCAAAAGAGAAATCCACTGATATTGTCCGCCTGCGCGAGCTGCACGTGGAAATGGATAACGCCGTAGCGGCCGCATACGGTTGGAGCGACCTGGATCTGGGTCACGGCTTCCACGAAACCCCGCAGGGCGTGCGCTTTACCATTTCTGAAACCGCCCGGCGCGAGGTATTGGAGCGCCTCTTGCAGTTGAACCACGAGCGTTATGAAGAAGAAGTCCGCCAGGGGCTGCATGAAAAAGATAAAAAGAAAACCAGAAAAGAGCAGCCCGCCCGGCAAAAGCCCAAAAAACGCCGCGCCCAACCGGAAGCGCAGATGAATCTGCTGGATGAACCGGAAGTGCCCGCTGAGGTGGAGGTAGCAGAGCTTGTGATTCCAACACCCACGTCCGAGATCGGTGGCTGGGATCGCTGCAAGTGCCTGGTCTGCGGCAAAACCGTGATGGGTTTTTCAATCGCCGAGCATACCCAGTCCGAGCATCAGGGCAAGGATCCGGGGTATCGGAAGATGTAGAAATGGTAGGAATATTCATGACTGAAAGTACTGTGCCTGAAGTTTTTATAATTGAAAGCTTACACCCGGGTGATCCAAAAGAGGGTGAGATCATTGAAAAAATCCTGCAAATGGGTAAACGTAAACTGATTTATCGCTATGTTCAAACCCAGACAGAATTTTGCTCAGCTATTCAAGAATTTGTTAAAAGTAATTACCGTTATTTGCACGTTTCCAGCCATGGCAGCCCGGAATATTTTGGTTTTGAATTTGGTGAAATGTACATCAATCAATTTCATGGATTTTTCTATCAGCATCTCCGTGACAAGCGTGTTTTTATATCAGCGTGCAAACTGGTCAATCATCAAGATCATGTTTTAGCAAATGCACTGTTAAGGGATACGGGGTGTTACTCGGTCATTGGTTCGTATGAGACAATCAATTTTGATGATGCTGTGATGTTCTGGTCAAATTTCTACTTTCTGGCTTATCGAGAACAACAGACTGACCGGATAAAAATGTCACGATCTATTGTTTTGAAAATTCTCCGTGAATTGACTGGCTTGTATCATCTCAATATAAACTATTATTCCATTTCCAGTTCAAAAGAGATTAAGTTAACCCAAATCAAGGATGGCAAGCAAAAGAAAATCTAAACCCCACTCCTTAACAACAATTTGGTATTAGTAAGGTAATATGAGGAATAAGCAGTGATTGGAGGTTTATATGATAGTAACAGCCTGGAATAACGGTGCACATGCCCGCAGTGGTGCGGGATATGGCTTTAAGATCTCAATTGAAGATCGAGATGCTTATTTTCAACCGGATTGGGATATTATCCTGCTGGAACTGGATGGTGAACCCCGCCCGATTGAGGTAAGTATCAACAAAACCAGTTTTTGGAATGAAACCTGCCGTGAACTGATCCACGTTAAGATTGGCCGGTGGCTGCGCAGTCAGGGTCTGGCACCCTGGCTAAAGGGCAATCCACCCAGGTTTATCCTGGACCCCATTGGTGACAATCGGTTCAAGGTATCGAAATCGCACAAGCAACCTGCCAGGATTTAGTTGGCGGACCAGGTAATGCAGATGTGTCATCCGGAAATACAACAGCAGGAGGATTCTCATGAATGAAGAACAAAAAAATCGCGCTATTCAAATCTGGAACAAATATCAGGATGAAGGTGAACATTTCCTGAACGCCAGCCAGGAATTTACCCGGGAACAACTACATGAACAACGTTTTGAAGTCATCCCTGTGGTGCTGGCTGTTCTTCAGGAGTACCTGGCTGGGAAAATGGAATTGGATGAGTTTAAAACCCAGATCGATTCCATCAATAAACGTCACCGCTTGTGGGGTTTTAAGGGCATCAACGGCCAGATGTTCTTTAATCTCCTGGTCAAAACCTGCTATGCAGGAGATAAAATTGCTGAGCTGGATGCCATCCTTAAAAAATCACTTCCATTGCCTGCCTCCCCGGAACAGTCATCGAAAATCATTGAGGATTTTGCGAAATTCACAAAAAGTATTTCCCAATATGTGAATGATTTACGTGGCGCGCCAAAAATTGGCTCAATTCCTTTCTTCCTCTCCTATTTCTGGCAAATACAATCTCCGCAGATGTACCCGGTTTACTACAGGTCCATGATCACCATTTTGCTGGAATATAATCTCTGGACGCCAGCAGACAAGATCAGCGAAAGTTACTTATCGTTCTATCAGTTAAATCATGAGTTGCGTGAGTTATTCAGCAGGGTATCTGGGCGCAATTTGTCATTATGGGATGTTGAACATGCTTTCTGGTATATGAACCAACCAGAGCCCCTTCCCGGACCCCAACAGCCCACAATCACTGTTGGCAAACCCCCAGAAGAAAAAAAGATTTTTCAAACCGAATTGCCCGATAGTTACATTCCGCCTGTGGCTGTCTCTTATACACATCTGACGCTGCCGACGATCTACTCTGTGTAGATCTCGGTGGTCGCCGTATCCTTAAAAAAAAAAAAAATCAAACTACTGCCTCACTACCTTACCTTACATCGACAA
>ERZ1026814.280-NODE-280-length-34990-cov-12.235120_pt1 | contig 34990 bp, 39 predicted proteins | sample MGYA00520871_ERZ1026814 | MGnify/ENA primary metagenome ERZ1026814 (study PRJEB33270, sample SAMEA104284478) | anaerobic digester metagenome | biome: Anaerobic digester microbiome; feature: mesophilic sludge digester; material: Anaerobic digester biomass | place... | reverse complement strand
TTCGTCGTTATCGGTAAGATAATTTAGTACGACTTCCTTTAGATCCATGCCCTGTATTCTCCTGTTGCCTAAACTGAGTAGGATACAGGGCCTTTTCCAATTTTACATCACTTCGTGTACACTACCATATTTTTCACGGTTACACATGAGATGTTCATCTCTTTGGAGATAATATTCGTAGTGTTCGAAAAGAGTAACGAATAGGACCGGGATTTATCAAAATGTAGGAAGGATGATTAAAATTGATGTCAGTATACCAATCAACCACAAAAAATTTTCTGATTATCTGAACATACTTGAATCAAAGCGTGCTTCATAATTGAAGTTATAGATTAATCCATCGACAGAAACACGGTTGTTGAAGTTGATCTTTGAATATTGGTTCTCGGATATTCCACTACTATACGCTGACACAGAGCCTTTTGAGGGCTGTGCTGCGTTTTTCATTGCGTTTGCCGCGAGATCACTGGAGCTCGATCCAAACAGCGACCTGGGAGACTGATACTGGCTTAACAATGATTTCACAGTGGGGGACATGATGTTCCCTAAGTCAGGAGCTCCTGCAGTTACCGATATTGAATAATATGCTGATACGGGAGCAGCGAGTAACATCCCCAGCACAATTGCTGCCAGGATGGCAAAAATTCTTTTCTTCATAGTATCTACCTGTAGTAAAACTAAGTATCCTGTGAAAAATTATATACTTTCCCCAGCCATCATGAGATGATCGTATCGCTTTCGTAGTTTTTCATTTCCACCGATGCAGATACCCCCTGCAGGGAGCCACGATTCCATCCACCAGCACCTCATGCTCCGGGATAACTTCCCCTACAATGATACTGTCAACACCTGGTACAGGGAAATAGTCTGGAGAACAGGTAAAAAGCAGCTCAAAATCGCCACCACCAAAAAGGGCATACTCCCGACTTTTCTCAGGGGGTATCCCCTCAGGGATCGGAAGGAGAAAAGAATCGATAGAGTACCCGTACGGGTTCGCATCGAGAAGATCGTATAGCGAGAGCACCAGTCCATCACTGATATCCATCATGGAAGAGACCCTGGCTGCTGCGAGCCTTTTTCCTTCAGGTACACGAGGAATCGGCTCGAGAAGATTTTGAGTATACTGGCTATATCCTTCAAGCGCAGCATGAGCCTGGCCAAGAGGGCCGGTGATGCAGATAAGATCTCCGGGAACGGCCCCTCTTCGGCGAATGACCGCTCCTTCTTCCACGATCCCGATTCCTGAGCTGACGACGGTGAGTTCCTGATGAGCATCAAGGTCACCCCCGGAAAGTTCTGCTCCGAAGGAATCACAACAGGCCTTTGCACCGCAAAGGATCTCCCGAAGGCGGTCACCATTATCAAGGCCAATTGCGAGGAGGACTATCGCTGGCTGAGCGCCCATAGCTGCAATGTCGCTTAAGGTAACGGCAACGCTCATCCACCCAACCTGCCAGTCCGTCATCCCACCCGGAAAATCGGTGGTTTCATGCAGCATATCGGTTGTTGCAACGAGGAGCATGCCCCCGAAAGAAAACACGGCACAATCATCAAGGGTCTGTTCTGTTCCAATAATCTCGCGGACAACCTCCTTTAAGGCCCTTTCATCCAACTTTCTTCATCTCCTTTCCCCGTTCTGTCCGATATTCCCGGTAAATATCTTCGAGGAGTGTTTTCTTCTTCTCCCATTCATACGCTCTCTGTTGATCATCCCATGCCCTGATTGCCGCATCCAGCCTGTCCCGAGGTACGGTGACCATCCCTCCTTTCACCTGAACACCGGTCATCTCGGCCGAGAGGAGCGGAATGGACACATCCCTGAATATCGCTTCCAGTTGGGGATCGAACCGGGATGACCGTGGCAATCTTGCTAAAAGCCCACCGATTCCTGAACCTGCGAGTTCCCTGGCCGCGTTCTTACCCCAGGAATCAATCCTGGGTACATAGATCAGATCGCCCTCCTTTATCCCCAGTTCATCAGAGAGAGCTCGTATCCCTTCACGGGTGAGGGATGGCAGGAGTTTGAGCATGACCTCCTGCTCTCCGGGACCGGCCTCATCGTGATCCCGGATCTTTTTCATTCGTTTCCGCAACTTTTCGCTGTTCCGCTCCTCACGGCGGATCCTCTTTTTGAGGCCTGTAATAATTGCATCGCGCTTTATAATTTCTGCATCTCGACGGAATACTTGATCCTGTTGCGACCGGATTTTCTTGATCCTCCCCTGGAGACGTATGATCTCGTGATCTTTCTTCTGGAGGTCTTGCTGGAGGTCCTTTACAACGCCTTTCAGCCGCTTCACCGTGCCATCCAGAATCCGTATCCGTTCATCGGTTCTGGGATCGATCTCCATCTTCGGCGCCTCAACAACGGGCCGGATCGGCCTGCCTTTCATCTCCGAGAGCACCTGTTCCAGAGACTGCCCCCTCACTATCCCGGCCTTCACTTCATCCAGGTCATTTCCAGGAGGGACCCTTCTGATAAGGTTCTGGAACTTGTTCCGATAACTCCGGAATGCTTCCACTGCCGCAGCAAGGGCATCGCGTTCATGATCATTCTGATAACGGAAGGGAGCAGTCAACTCATGCTTTGTCTCCACGCTCATATCCTGGCGGGGGGAATATGCGATCCCGTTAAATGCTCTCCGGACTTTCTCGACAGAAAATGGCATCTCGTGGACATCAGATGCAATGACAAGAGGTTTTCCGACACGGTATATCGCCTCGATCACATCCGACATGGCCATCTGGCGAGAACTTGAGAGAGCCAGAAGATTCCCGTCCAGGTCAAGCGTCGCAATTGCCGTTGTGGTCCCGGGATCTATTCCCACAATCAGGTAGCGGGGTTTTCCTGAAAGCGGTCTGAACGTAATCCGGTCGAGCCTCTTGCCACTGATCCGAACCTGCACATCAGCCCCACGGTAGGTGGAGACAGGCACCTGATCCCGGGCCGCCGCCACCTCGAACGCCACCCGGCTGTTACCGCCAAAAGCCCGTGTCTCTTTCTTCCTGTACCGGAGCCCTGCTGCAACAAGTGCCATCTCAATCTCCCGTGCTTTCTGCTGTACCGATCCATGGATCTTTCGGACGTAACGGTTCTGGCTCCATCCTCCTTTCCCAGGCGATCGGTGCCTGCTTACGATGATCTCACTGGTGTTCTCGAATGCAACTACCTCCGCCCCCGCACCCAGCCCGGCAACTCTTGCGATGGTCCTTGCTTCATCGAAAGGATCAAAACGGTTGAAACTGATATTGAACCTGCTAGCAACCTTCCCCAGGCTCTCCTTGCGTTCCCCGCCTGTTACCTGGACGAGACGAACCGATGGTGGAAGAGCCTGGAGAAAGGTATAAAGATCATGCTGATCGATCGCTATCTCCTGCAGGCTGTCCACTGCAAGAATATCCGGTTTCTCTTCAGAGAGTATCCTGAAGAGCCGGAAACCGGTAACTTCACCCTCTCCGAGGATATCTCCGTCCTCCATCCGTATCAGGGCATACATCGGACGACGTGATTTTGAGCGGACGGAGCCTTTTATAATATCGATACCAAACACTCTCATCCCGTCACCATCTGGTACGCTTCGATGAAGGGGATCTCAACACGATACCTCCGGCTGAAATACCGTGTAATATTCTCAAGATCCCGTGTCAGAAGCTCTTCCGCATTGGTATGATCAGTACTAACCCACTGCGGCCAATCGATTAGATAGCAGCGGAAGCCATCGTGCATCACATTATATTCAGAGAGGTCTGAATGGATGACGCCCAATTCGTATGCTTTTCCTACGTTTTCAATGATCTCAAGCAGAACATCCCTGGGGTCTTCCAGTGAACACCGGTTGAGCGTGGCCCCGGGTATAAATTCCATCACAACGGTATGCCGGTTGATATCGACAGGAAGTGGGACACTGACATCGGGGTGGAGGGTACGGAGGGCTTCGTATTCCCGTTCTGCAGAGAGACGTGAGGCAAGGAGCCAGGGGCAATTTCCTTCTTCAGGGATATAGTCCCGGGTTACCCTGGCAGATTGAAAGGATCGCTGGCCGACATGATGGAATTTGAGGGCAAGGGGGGACAGCCCCAGACCTTCATAGATCACCGCCTCTTTCCCTTCCCCAATCATGCACCCAAGGGCCTGGATAATGCTCTTTTTTGTGAGGGAGATCAATGCCAGTGCATCGTATCCCTGGAATATCAGTGAATATCCCTCGTAGGGAACGGTATCGAACCGAACAAACCCCCACCCCATCAGCCTGCCCAGGCGGTAATTCACCTCTGACTCAGAAAGGCCTAATGTTTTCTTGATGATGTCAAACGGAACCCAGCGGTAGCGGCGCATCAGCCGCTCAAGGATGAGCAGGATGCGGATCTCATATTTATGGAGTTCCCTGATCCGGTCGGCTGAAATTGCCATGTAATCAACACAAATTTATCTATACTGTGATAAAGGTTGATCTGATACCCTCTCATGCTCTGCAGCAAATGCCGTCATCCTGCAATCATTTACCAGCGATATTCAGGGCTTCATCTTTGTAAAGCCCATTTCATTGCCGATTTTGAGTCGAAAGCAAAACGTGCCATCAGGAATCATCGCTGGATCAAGCCAAAAGACAGGATAGCTGTTGCATTGTCCGGAGGAGAAGAGAGCAGTGCCCTCCTGTACTTCCTGAAAAAAATCCTGGGCACGCGGAGGGATGTCAGCCTCTTTGCCATATCCATCGATGAGGGAATCAAAGGATATAGGGACCGTCGTATCACTGCAAACATAGCTGAATCCATTGGCGTTGAATTAATAACAGATTCCTTTGATGAAGTGTTAGGGAAGACAATTGATGAAGTAGTCAGGGAAAAAGGAGACCGTTTTTCCTGCATATTTTGTAAGGGGTTACAAGGCCTAGTCCTCAACCAGATTGCAAATGACCATGACATAACAAAGCTGGCACTCGGGCTTAATCTGGATGACGAAGCCAAGAATCTTCTGGTACACATTTTCAGGGGAGATGCTGAACGACTTCTAAAACCGGCAGATAGTCTTTTCAGAGTCGTGCCAATGATTCGCCCATTCCTCTATATCCCTGCAAGGGAGGTTGCATTATATGCATACTTCAATATGGGGGGATTTGAGATCAGGCGATGTCCTTATTCCCACAATACCCTAGAAACTGATGTTCATTCTCTCCTGAATAAGTACAACTGGCGACATCCGTCCACAAAAAATGCGCTCGTAAACCTGGGGGAACACCTGGTCTCATATGGAGTGATGCCACTACCTGATGCAGGAATTTGTCCCGACTGTGGAGAACCCTGTCATGGAGAATACCAGGAATGGGGTATGTTGCGGGAGCTGCATCATGTCTGACAGCAGGAGGGGAATGGTCTGGAAACACTTTCATGCATCCCGCAGGGCAAAGATATCGCTCTTCTTCTTCCTCTTTACCATCCAGATTATCGCATTCACCTCAATTTTTCATTTTGCGTATCCTGTTCTTGAAGGAAAGCCGATAAGCTGGCCAAATTCCCTGCTTTTTATCCTTGAGACCGTGACCACAGTGGGCTATGGGGATCTCCTCCCATTCAGCAATGAACTGACTATCCTTTTTGCAATAATTGTCATGATCACAGGGATCCTCCTTATTTTCATGATAATTCCCCTTCTTCTCGTGCCTTATTTAAGCACTATTTTTCTTTCAGCGCCACCAAGAAAACTCCCCCATGCACTTTATAACCATGTTGTGATAGTCGGATATGGTGAACTGACAAAAGCTCTCCTCGAGAGCATCCGGATATCGGATCTCCCGGTTCTTATTGTGGTGAACACTCCCGACACAGCGCGTCTCGCAGGACGGGAATCGGGTGCTAAGGCCTACGTAATTTGGGGTGATTATAACGATCCCGAACTATGGTCAAATGCCTGGGTCAAAAATGCCCATTCCATCATAGCATGCGAAGACGAGAGGACAAATGCTGCGATCATTCTTGGTATTAGGGAAATGGCATCTGGGACAATCATTGCAGTGATAGATAAACTCGTGCTTGGACGCTATCTCAAATATGCAGGTGCAGATTATGTGCTGTCCGCAAAACATGTCACTGGCCAGATAATCGCCCGGCATGCAGCACTCACCACGCATATCGACACGATGGTGGAAGAGACGATCAATGGGACGATGCCTCCCAGGTACTCTCCACAAGAAGAAAACCGCCTGCGCATCATCAACCTCCCAATTATTCCGGGTTCCCAGGCTTACGGAAAAACACTTCAGGAACTCGATCTTTTTGACCGGTACGGTTTTTTTACGCTGCTCCTCTTACGTAAAGGTAATTTCCGGCTATACCCCACCGGCGAAGAACGGCTCGATTCCACCACAATGCTCTTTCTTATAGGTCACCTCAACCAGGTGGAGGAGATGGTCAGGCAGGAATTTATGCCTCATGTAAGGGAGAGGGAGCGGGCTCTGATTGGAGGATTCGGCGATGTCGGACTTTCTGCCTACCACGAACTCACCAGCCTTGGCATCGAATGCATTGCAATTGACAGGAAAAAACACGGAATCACCCAAGTGATAGGACATACAGAAGACGAAACAACGCTTCTGGAGGCACATATAAGAGACGCGAAATATTTCATCGTCGCCCTTAATGACGATGCACTGAATATCTTTACGACACTGATCGCAAAGAATCTCAATCCGGAAATCAGGATTCTTGCCCGTGCCAATGAGCCGGAATCGGTACATAAACTATACCGGGCTGGGGCTGACTATGTTGCACTTCTCCCCTCAATTGGCGGCCAGATTATCGGGGGGGTGGTTCTTTCAGCGATCGTGCATGTTATCCTGAACCTCCCGGACGGCAAGATTGTCGTAAGAAAATCGGTGGGAGACGGTACAGGAAACAATATTGGGGGATTGGAGAGGAAGACAGGTGTACGCATCATTGGTATTGAGGGAGAGGCGAGATCGGTAGTCAAACCGCAACCGCACGAAATGCTCATGCGGGGGGATGCCATCATCGCAGTGGGAAATCCAACTGATATCAAAGAGTTGATGCGGATCATTTAGGAGCCAACGATGGATACTGATCATGGATGTTTTCTGGGGAAGATCGAGCAGATGATCCGCTACGTTATCTGGAGTAGTGGTGCCACGGGTATCGTTATCGGTATATCGGGAGGGATTGATTCTGCTGTATCTGCGGTGATGTGCTGCAGGGCACTCGGAGGGGAACGGGTGTATGGCTACACTCTCACCACCTCGATAACAAGAGATGAGGACATCCATGATGCAGCTGACCTTTGCAGGAGCCTCGGCATGCATCATCAGGTTATGAGCATCGAACCTGTCCTCTCATCATTCCGCCAGATGCCCGGGTATGTGGAAGATCCGTATCTTCTCGGAAACATCATGGCGAGAACCAGGATGGTGATACTCTATTATCATGCAAACAGGGAGCACCGCCTTGTATGCGGCACATCGAACAGGACCGAATACCTGCTCGGATACTGTACCAAATTTGGAGATAACGCAGCTGATTTCCAACCGATTCTCCATCTGTACAAAACAGAAATTTTCAAGTATGCACATGAACTGGGGATTCCTGAACCGATCATCAACAAAACTCCCTCCGCAGGCCTCTGGGCAGGGCAGAGTGATGAAGCTGATATCGGGCTCACCTATTCGGAGATAGACATGGCGTTGAAAGCGCTCGAAACGAACAGCTGGGTGAGCACCAACCTGGTTGAAGAAAAGGTACTATCCCTTGTGAAAAAAAGCAGCCACAAACGGGCGAATCCACCTAACCTCTTAGCACTTCATTGAAGAGATCCCAACCCAGATCTGGATTATTCAGGAAGTCGAGCGTGTCGGTCCCGATCGTCTCATAAAGACCATCCTTGGAAAAATGCACCTTCGGCAGGTGTCCTGCCTCCACGACCTGGATCTCAGGGACAGATGGATATGCCGGATTTTTTATGAACCTGCCATCGGTAAGTTCATAATACACGGCACCCCCCATCTTCTCATACTCCATATACTGGCTCTCAAAATCTGTTGAGACGATATTGGCCATGATGAGATCACTGTTTCCCGCATTGATGGTGACATGGCCATATCCGGGCGGCACAATTATGAGATCCTTCTCCAGGGCATCCACTAGGATAACATTCAAAAGATTTCTCTCCTGGAGGAGATAATGTGCATGACCACGGAGGACTTCATAGACCTCAGGATACCCCACCCCCGAGGGGGACAAGGGATGATAATGCCCTTTTGTCTTCACCCGTTCGCCGCAGATATCGCGTGAGACAATCGCGGTAATGTCATATCGCAGGTGGTGTGAGTGCAGCCACTGCCTGTCACAGTCATTCAGGGCTAGATCGCGGTACATAAAATAAAGAGGGCCGGTCTCCTGGCAGTCAGGAGTGGCCAGCACCTGCCGCATATCCTCAATATCCCTTATTTCAGGTTCAGGCAGCGGGCCGGACCAGCCAAGCATTAATTCTTCTTTTTTACTATCAAGAAATAATAACCTGCCGCTATTACAGCCAGGATCACTACCGAAATGAGCAGGATCGTCATAACTGGGGAGGTCTCTTCAACGGTTACTTCCACTTTCATGGTATCGGAGATCTGACTGTTTCCAAGGGCATCTTTGTATCGTATTTCAGAATCGAGACCGTACTCTTTCGGGGTTGCTGAATTATCAACGCTCATCTCATACCGGGCAACTGCGGATTCTCCGGGGGCAAGATCACCAAGGAACGCGGTATCGTCGTTACTGGTGAACGGATCCACCGCACTGATACGCGACTGGGCATTGTATGCTGTCCCTGATCCTGTGTTCTGATAGATCACCTCAATTACCTGTTTATCTCCCGCGATAATCGGTCTGGGATTTCCTGTTACCACAAAGCTGATCTTGCCATGGACAGGTATCCCGATGGTTGTCATCTTTGACGTCATCGGGGATCCCGATTCGTCTTCATAAACAATGTAGACATCCAGCGGATAACTCTGGCCGCCAGCCTCGCTGGATATTGAGACTTTAAATCTCGGGTCAACCGTTCCATTGATCGGAAAATCACCAATAAAGATACTACTGTCGGTCGGAATTATGGGGCTGTTGCCGTTTCGGGCAATCTTGACAATAGCTGATGATGCGTTTACATGGCCGATATTCTTCAGATGCATCACCAGATATCCCTCATTTCCAGCATTCAGATGCTCGGCACTGAAGGATTCTACCGCAACAAATGCTTCGGGTTTTATTGTAATAGGGAGGTCGATAGTCTCGTTCACTTCCTTATACGTATAGGTAATACTGTCCTGACCGTACTGTTCGGCATTTCTCAGATACGTATACTCAAGAACGAGGGGGAGAATATATGCGCCCGCGGGTGCATTTTCATCTACCTTTGCCAAAAACGTGACCTGCACACTTTTTCCCCCTCCTATATCCCCTACCAGCTGGGGATCTGATTTGATGGTCAGTGGTGCATCGCCAGGAAGAAGGGTTGCCCGTACCAGCTTCGCGGTATTGGGCAGGTCATCCCTCTCAACAATCCCGGACTGAACAAACTTGATGTCGATGAGCCCCCTGTTTTCAACATTTACTTTGAAGGCTGCATCCTGCCCAGGTGAGAACTCGTTTGTCCCGGCGATAGCTGCTGTGATATCAGGTCCGCCAGACAAATACTTTGTCCCGGCCATTGCCGGAGAGGACATTAGAGCAATAAAAACCACTAGAATTGCAAAACGAGCGATTTTCATAATATTTCACTTGTTGTTATTATGATAACAACATTTAATAGCGGAACCTATTTATATGTATTTAATGGCTGAACCGGCTGCTCAAACGGTGGCACTAGCGGAATCACTAAAATCCCTGGGGCTTACAAAATATGAAGCGCTGGTATATATCGCCCTTCTCCAGGCATCAGAGGCCACGGCAACCGAGATACACGAGATCTCGGGAGTTCCCCGCGCATCGGTCTACCCCGTGCTGGAACGCCTTTCCCAGAAACAACTGGTATCAGTCTCAAATACCTCTCCCAGACGATTTAATCCTGAACGCCCGGATGATGCGATCGAAAGTCTACTCAGCTCGGTTGAGCATGATGCTGCCAGAGCCAAAACGACCCTGAACCGGATCTATTCCCAATCGGTAAGGAGAGCACGAGGGGATCAGGAGTTGATCTGGAGCATCCATGGTGGTGATCACATTCGGCTCCGGTTACTGGAGATGCTCCAGGCAGCCGATGAGAGTGTTCGCATCATCTTTTACTGGGACCATCTCAAGGGAGAACTGGTTGAGAGATTGCTCTCTCTCAAAAAAGAGGTGAAGATTGATATAATCACCGATGGCTGGTCCGGACCTGTTCAAGGACAAATTAATGTACTGGTGAAAGCCCCCCCAATGGAGATTCAGAGAGAACCGGTGACAAACTGGCAGGCCGGGTGTGTTTTTATTGTCGATAAGAAAAAAGCAATGGTGGTGATGGGTTCAAAGGATGAGGGATTCACCGCGCTCTATTCAGAATCCGTGGGATTCGTCCGTTTTTTTACCATGTACTGGAATTTTTTCCTGAACTGGGGATAACAAACGGTCAATAATCGAGTATTTCTGACATGGTTCCAATATCAAGCAGCCCTTTTATTGCATGAATCGTCACGTCAATTCCTGCTTCCCTGATGGCGGCCATCGGATTGGTGCCACCCAATGCCACAATTCCCATATACTGGGGGCTGACCTGGACTCCAAGCGCCGGGCTATTCGGGGGTCCGATGTCAAGTATACCGGTAAAAGGCGAACCTGTCAGATCGTCTATCACCTGCCCGACAAGATGTTCAGCTTCCATGTGACATTCCCTGATATTTGCGAGAATAGTCCCGCTTCCTTTTCGCATGACATCAGTAATTGATGTTATCTCCTGGGCGATCAGCACCTGGAGGGGATCGATCGTGGTATGCTGGTAGAGGATCAGGTGGGTAAACCTCCGTGGTATTCGCTGCTCAATCTCAACCACCCCGCCACCTATGGGATTCAATGGAACCCCACGGTGCATCAGGATCCCATCCAGTGTCGTGCTGCACACCGTGATAATCCCTGTTTTTTCTGCAGGGATTGTAAAATCCCCTATCTCTTCCCCGCTTGAAGCAAACCTGACAAGCCCACTCACGCATACTCCAGCTTTAAATGCATCTTTATAGACGGCAATAGATCTCTCGAGGTCTTTTGAATCGATCAGGGACAGGTTGTACACAAACCTGCCGGAACCCTTTCTGGGATCGTAGGTGACCTGTAATGCATACTCTTCAATTTTATGACTGACAAACTTCAGGGGAAGATTCATCACTAATTCATCGATCACGCAATAGAAAAATTGTTCTATAAGATGAAGGAAATGTATGGTTGATGGACGGAAAATTGCGGGAAAATGCAGGAATTGCAGTCAAGTCGATACTGGAAACTGCGGGTTTTGAAGTGCAGGAGGTGGAAGCTCCTTTCGATTTTTCAGCGATACGTGAAGAAGAAGTACTCCTTGTTCTCTGCTCAAACGACGGTGCTGAGATTGAAGAGTTTGACGGCACCCACTTCAGCCTTAAATTTGATGATAAGGAGATGGAGTGCCGAAAACTTGTATTTACCCTTGAAGAGACGATAGAAACAGAGAACTGCATTGTCTGGGGTGTACACGAGTTTGTAAGGTACTCCGGTGAAGCTGCGCTTGCACGTGTCCTTGAGAGAACCCTCTCCCTCTCGTTTGCCTCTGTACAGAAGGAGGTTCTCTCCTCAAAAGAGATTGAACCCAAGGAAGAAGCAGGGTCTGGAATCACGATACCACATCTCCCCATAAAAGTAAGTATGCAGGCCGCTGAAAAGATAGCGGGGGTAGCAGGAAAGCCCACCCTCCGGTTTATGCCCCATTGGTACTTCCATTATGTCAGTTCCGGTGAGCAGACGTATAAGGATCACAAGGTTTTATTTGATGGCGAGGGAGTGGGCGCCATCAACGCTATCAACGGACTCAGAATAGAGCTGGACGGGAGTGCTGTTGCCGAGAGGGAGGCCCCTGCAGATTCCGAGGTGGTGAAACCCAAAATAGCTAAGGAGGCTGCCGCTGATCAGATATTCAAGGACCTTGTCGATATGCTGACCAGACAGGTCAGGATCAAGCAGGTAAAAGGGGATGCTATTTTCTACGAGGAGAAAGTGATCAAACCAGAGAGACAGAACATCCAGCTCGAAGTTACATCAGTATACGTACCTGTCTGGCAGGTGAGGGGAAAGAAGATCATTGAAGTGAATGCTACAACAGGGGAGATCCTCGCTGTCCCGATGGATGAGGGTGTGGAGATCCTCTAGGTCGCTCCCATGATTGTCGTTCTTGGCGGCGGACCGGCAGGGAGAACAGCTGCTATCACCCTTGCTCTTGGCGGGCTTGACGTCACACTGATAGAAAAGAATGGTATCGGTGGCCAGTGCCTCCACTACGGATGCATGGTGGTTTGCGCTCTCAACGAGGCAGCACGAGTACTCACCTCTGCACGACGCCTGGAGGACCTGGGAGTTATTGAAAATGTCCCTCACATCCGGTTCCCTGCCCTTCTTTATGAAATGAAGGCGATTCAGGACAAGATTGCAGGAATACTCGATGCCGAAACACGTGGTTCGGGAGTTGGTATCGTGTATGGGAAGGAAGGGCGGATTGACGGGACATCCGTTTTTATTGATGGGGAAAGGTTCGCAGCGGATGCAGTTATTGCAGCAACAGGGTCGCATCCTGCCATACCGGATGTTCCGGGCATCAACACAGAGGGAGTCTATACGCCCCACACTCTCGGCCAGATGTCTTGTCTCCCTGATGAGATGGTAATTATTGGAGGAGGCATCATGGCCGCCGAGTTCTCATACATCTTTCAGGAGTTCGGCACCCATGTCCACCTGGTGAGCAGGAGCGGTCTCCTGAAAAACCTTGATCCGAAGCTGATCCCTATGATCAGAAAGGAACTGGGAAACACGTCTATCCATGAAAATACTTCCCTTATCTCCATCGAAAGGGAAGAGACCCTCTCCCAGGTCCACCTGAAAGGGAGCAAGGGAGCCTACGAGATACCCTGTGACGCGGTGTTCATCGCGGCAGGCCTTATCCCACGGTCTGAAATGATCCATGGAATCGAGAAACGAAGCAACGGCGAGATCGTGGTGGACGCACGAATGAGGACCAGTGCGAAAGGGATTTATGCATGCGGTGATGTGACCGGTTCTCCCTGCCTTACTCCCGTTGCAAGGCGTGAAGGGTTTGTCGCAGCCCAAAACATCCTTGGCAGGGACGAGGTCATGGACTACGATGCAGTTCCCCAGTCCATGAGCCTGTTTAATGAATATGCATTCGTGGAAACCGATACCTCCTGTGCAGCAACTGCATCCCTTCCAGGCCCTGCAGGGCCGGGCACGTTCTGGGGTGTACCTTCTGGAATGACTGGCTTTGCTAAGGTGAGTGTGGATCCTGAGACCGGGCATCTGTGCGGAGTGGAGTCAGTAGGACCGGCTGCAGGGATAATTGCGGCCTATCAGGCATTTCTGATGCGGCAGGGAATCGGGATATATGAATTTGAAAAATTTTTTGAGATTCATCCCATGACTGACGGTGTGTATCCCCTCATGAAGTTCATGGCCGGCAAACTTGAGAGAAAACCTCCCTGAACGGTCTATAATTGCTGTTCCCGTTCCCAATTCCGAACGATGCTGATAAGCTCATCGGGACATTTTTCCGTCGATTCTACTGTGCCGAGGTAAACATTGCCCGAACTCCCGTCTATAGTGATCACTGATCCTTCCTTTAGATCATGTCCACTAAGGGTACAACGTCCACGAGGATAATCAATCTCAAGGGCCTCGCATTGAACGACACAAATCTTTCCCATCTGCCTTGCTACGACTGCAGCATGGGAGGTTCGGGCACCCCGGCGGGTAAGGAGTCCTCGTGCATACGAAAGACCCGGAAGGTCATCCGGAGATGCGGTCTCTCTGACAAGAAGAACAGGAATTCCCTGATGTGCAACCGCTTCAGCTCGTTCTCCGGAAAAGGCGATCGTGCCCGTTGCAATACCGGCTGATGCAGGGATACCCACTGCCACAGGATAATCACCCGATTTTATCTCCTGCACGGTGATGGAATCAAGATTCACATCCCGGAGCATCCATAATACATCCGCCGGGGAGATGAGTCCTTCCTGGCAGAGAGCGACGGCTATTTTTAACGCGGCGTAAGAGGATCGTTTCCCGGAACGTGTCTGCAGAATATAAAGTCTTCCTTCTTCAACGGTGAATTCGAGATCCTGCATATCCCGGTAATGAAATTCAAGTCTCCCCCCAATCTCTGCAAGGGCCGAGAAGACATCCGGCATGGCCCGGGCAAATTCTGCCTGACTGGCCGCTGACTGATCCCCTGATACCACATCCTCCCCCTGTGCACCGAATTTGAAATCGATGAGGAGCCCCCTGGTGCCCAGCCATGGATTCCTGGTAAAAGCTACTCCTGCTCCCGAACGGGCCCCCATATTGCCAAACACCATCATCTGGATAGTCACCGCTGTTCCTCTTGCCTCTTTCACGAGGTTGAGTTGACGGAACGCCTCTGCACGCGGATGGGTCCAGGAACGGATCACTCCTTCAGCAGCACAAGCCAGTTGCTCATGCACATCGGAAGGAAAACGCTTTCCGATTCCGGTTGAGAATATACGTTCGTACAGGAAGGCAAGGTTTTTAAGGCTCCCGGAGTTGAGTTCGATTGGCTCGGTAACACCTTCGGCATCGAGCATAGTTCTGAGCGCCTGATGATAGGGGGTTGGATCCTGCCGGAAAACGACCCTTGAAAACTCGAGGACAAATCGGCGGTAGGTATCCCAGGCAAACCGTGGATTGCCCGATAAAAATATCAATCCCCGAAGGGTCTCCCTGTTCAGTCCTACATTAAGGATAGTATCCATAATCCCCGGCATTGACACCGGAGCTCCCGATCGGACAGAAACGAGCAGGGGGCGCCGGATACCCCCAAACATCGAACCACTTGCCTTCTCCAAAAAAGCTATCCCTTCGTTGAGGAGACTTGAGAAATCATCAGGGAGTGTTTTGCCTTTCCGGTAATATTCTTCGCAGATTGAGAGGGAGAGAGAGAATCCGGGAGGGACCGGGATCCCCATCTGTGCCATCGTCGCAAGGCCCGACGCTTTGTTGCCGAACTCGGCAGAAGATACCTCGTCCCGGACACCCGGACCGAACTTTACCAGCCGATGGCCTGATTTTGCTATAGGGATCATCTCTTCTCAACGGTTCATTCCTTCGAGGATGCGATCCCTGATGCCGTACACCGCTTTCATAAGGGAGTTGGTGGATTCCTCGATCGTCCGGGCAATTTCAAAAAAGATCATCATCTCCCGGTAATCGGTGGATTGTGTCAGGATACTCTTTTCTGACTGGCGAAGGGCTTCATCACACTCCCGTTCGTACCCGATAACTCTGTCGACCGCCTGGAGAAAATCCTGCATGTCATCACGGGTATATCCCCTGTGGATATTCTGCGATGCCATGAGTGCTTTTAAAAATTCCTGGCTGCTTTTCACTGCAATCTCCGCAAGGTCCACCATCTCACCTGTCAGTTTCTTTGACGAGGTCACCCGGGGAATAAGCGTTGAAAGGAACATCGCTTCCTCAAGAAAGTCAAGAGCATCGTCGGTGACGTTGATGAGATCTGCATAAAACGTCGCTGTTTCAATACGCCGGGAGAGGCTGCGGACCTTGATCACAAGGGCATCTGCCTCACTCTCCAACCGCTTCGCCCGCATTGCATTCCTGGTCAGATAATCCCCATCCTCTCCCCTTATGATCACGATAAGGGAATCCCGGAGTACCATGGCAACATCAATGGTAAGCGTGGCGTGCTCTTCGCAGATCTCCATGAGATTCTCATGAGCCGTCCGGAAATACCGGAGGAGCTCTGCCTTAATTTCGTCCTGGAGCAGCAGCCGCGAATGTCCGGCACGCAAACCCGTCGAGGCAGTCTTAAGCACCCACTTGAAATACTCAACAGTCCGTTCCCTGCCAAGTATCTGGTGGAGCGGTTCCCCGTATCGCAGGGGAACCCTTGAGGCAAGCTCAAGGGCTTCGTAAATAATCTTCTCCCCCCCAAGGAGGAGGAACGCCATATGGCCGTATTCGTTATCTGCTGCCCATTTGAGGACAGCTGAGGCATCTCTGTTCTGGAGGAATGTACGGAGACGCTTTCTTGCACGGTTCCAGTCAATCAGAAATACCAGCCTCGAACCAAGAAATTTCAGAAACCTCTCCAGATCCTCCCTGCTCCCAGCCCGGTATGTTCCAACCGACAGATGGTAGATCTTCGCCTCAAACTGGTCACCAGAGTTCTTTGAGAGAGTATCCTCCCACGTCATCCCCTGTTCATCAAACAGCGCCTGGAAGAACTGGAGGCGGGGCATATGGATATCGGTGTAGATCACCGTTACCGTGGGTTCTTCCACATTCACCACAAGGACATGAGCATCGGTCATCCCGATATCATTCTGGATAATAAGTGTTCCCCTGCTTCTGGTAGCCGTGGTACCAAGCCCGGGGTGATCGAATCTTAATGGAGAGGTTCTTTTCAGGCCGGCCATAAACGCCGCTACAAGATCTCGATCTTCATCGTGAAGGAGGTACGCCATCGCCCCGTCAATAACTTCACTCGCGAGATCTCCCTGAAGAACGATTAACTCTTTGTGGATGTCCATTACAAGCAGGTGGATACTGTCGATCGTTCCTTCATCACCCGCGGTAATTCTCTGGATAACCTCATCAGCGATGAGATTGTTCTCTCCGGAAGGGATGCCTTCAGCAAGGAGTGCCACCCTTTTTTGAAAGAATTCGCCCTTCCCTTCGTCATATACAGGGAGAGGGGCTGCCATCTCCGCAAGGGACGAGCGGATACCTGACAGGATCAGGGGAGCGTAAGGGATCTGCAGAGTATCCTTCCCTACGATCACACTATCGGTAACAACTCGATCGAACACCGGATCATCCACTCCGGCTGCCTCTCGTTCTGCTTTCAGATTCGAGGTCTCCCTTCCAGGATGCATGGCATGGAGACGGGCTGCCTGCAGCAGCGTAAAGAAATATTTGATGCGGTCATTTGCCGCAAGGGCATTATTTACCAGTGTCGGCAGGATGAGTTCATCCTCCCCAAGCTCCTGGATCATCGTCTTTTTGGCGATCATGGCGGTAGTATCCCGAGACTAGGTGATGCCTGCAGGTATCGCCGAATCTCTCCTGAAGGTAAAATAGGGGAGCGGATATAAAGAAGTTGTTATGATTGAAGGCAAAAGGCAGGATATCGAGTAAAGGAGAGAGATAGAAGAAATGTCCAATTCTCATGGCTTTTCTTCGATGAGATAATTGATTATGCTCTCTGATATGTCACCCGCATATTCCCCAGATCTCCGTATACTCTCTGCTATAGAACGAAGGGGAATAGCGAGGGAGGGCTCTTCTTTCATGGCAAGCAAAGCGACTTTTTCGTAGAGCTCCTCGAGTTTCTCAACCTGTTCGATATTCTTATTTGATCCCTTGAGATCACTGTTGAAGAACGAAACAATACTCTTGTCAAAAAGGGAGATGGCAAGATTGTTTGCCTTCATGATGGATGTCAGTACGTCCTTATTGATCTGACTGCCTGAAATTTTCTTAACATTCTCCGCAATCCTTACCGCATGATCACCAATCCGCTCGATGATACGGCTGATGATGTAGGTATTCACTACCTTACTGGTCGGAGCCCCCATTTTGCGGGAGAGCTGTGCATTTTTCAGAATCATGTTTGTCTGCCGGGCGATTAACCAGTTGAGGCGATCAACATCGTTGTCACGCTTGATAACATCGTCAGCAATTCCTGGGTCTCCCCCGTTTTCAAGCGCTGACATCGCATCAATCTGCATATTCTTGACGATGACAAACATCCTCTTGATCGTATTTTCGAAGGGCATTTCTGCTGGATTGAGGAGGTCCTTCAGAGTAATCGTCATATCCGTCTCTTCAACTACCTCAAACCCGATTGCCATCTGGGTAAATTCCCGTGCGACCATTCGCATTGAAACAGGAATCCTTGTCTTTGAGGTAATACGGATGCCAGTAAATCCGGAAATATAAGATCCAACCAATAATCTGAACAGATACACCGGCTCATTGATATCTGCAAGAGAGAAGACTTTCTCCCGCTGGAATTGACCTTCTGTAATGTTTCGGGTAACAAGGAGTGTGCCATCCGGCTGGGAGAGTAATCCCAATGGGTCATTTTTTTGGATATTCTGCCCTTTAGCCCAGTCTTTCGGAAGCGTGATGACATAGGATGACCCACCCGTTATCTGTACTTTTCTGATTTCCATGAGTGCCCCACATTCTCTTGATATCTGTATTTCTCAATAAAATCAATACACATCTATAGATTTCTTTTTAACCCAAGGGGACCGATCAAAAAGGTGGGGATATATCATCCAGATTTTGCCAGTATATGAGAAGATCTCTCATAAGCGGGTGTCATTTTCACTACTGGACCATCATTTTTTTATGTTGCCATATCCATACACATGTGGTTTCCTTATGAGCCTCAAGCACTTGATCATGCCTCCTGACAAGGTGTATTTCGATCTGCTCGAACGCCAGGCAGCAAATGTCACAGAGGCAGCCCGCCAGCTTCTTAACCTTACCAAGAATTTTACCAGTATCAAGGAGAAACGTCTGGAGATCGAAGTACTTGAACACACCGGTGATGAGATCACGCACGAGATCTATGAGCGGCTCAACAAGAGGATTCGCCCGCCTTTTGATCCTGAAGACATATCCAAGCTTGCATCTGCTCTCGATGAGGTGCTTGATTATGTCGATGGAACCATCGAACGGATGTTATACTATGGGATTCAGTCCTCGGATAGCTACATGATTGAACTTGCCAAACTCATTCACCTTTCAACCATTGAGATCGAGGCAGCCGTGAAATCAATGAGATCCATGAAAGATCCACGATATATTGAGGAACGGTGCATCGAGGTGAACCGTTTAGAGAATCTCGCTGATGACGAGCTCTCTAAAGCTATGACGACCCTGTTCAATACCGACAATGCAATTGCCATTATCAAATTGAAGGATATCTACGATTACCTTGAAATGGCAACCGACTATTGCGAAGATGTTGCCGATGTTCTCTCTGATATCGCGAGCAGGCATTCCCCAGTATAAGAACAGATACTCTTTTTTCCCGAGCGGGATTTTTTACTTCTTTAGAACTGGCATCACGGATGAAATTCCCCTCAATCAATTGGATTAATTCATCCCTCACATTGCGAAATTCTTTCCTTACCTCTTCCGTTGATCCTGGATATTGTGAGGGATCGGGGATACTCTAGTGAATTAAACGCGTTGCTCCCCGGAAAAAGGGGTGGGATCCTTGTGCCGGATCGCACACGGTGACTATGATGTCAAACGATTCTCCTGTGAACTCATCAAGCGTCTATGACTGTTGCCCGGATATGTCTATGCCAAGATCCTCCATAACCTCGATTGCCATTGGATGAACACGTGTGTTTTCCATCCCGGCACTGAACGCTTCGAACCGGTCCCCGAGGCAGGCATTCAGGTAGCCTTCAGCAATCTGTGAACGGAGCGAATGATGGATTTAAATAAAAAGGACTCGCTTCTTTGGCATCATCATCACGTTCACTTCATCAAGCTCTCTACATTTAATGGCGATTGTAAACAGGAATGCTCCTTACTCTCACTTGATCTCGATCCGGTTACCGGTGATGGCGTAATGAACATTCTCAGCCATTTTACAGGCATGATCTGCGCACCGTTCCAGATACCGGGCTGCCATTATATACGAGGTGTACCGCGTGATAGTCTTTGGATTCTCTATCATTATCTTCAGAGTCTGCCGGAACATTGAATGCCACAGGTCATCGATCACATCATCGCGTGAGGAAAACTCTTCAATCAATGCCAGATTCTCTTTTTCAAAGGCGGTCATTACGTCATCAATCATGGTGGTAACCAGGGAAGCCATATGAGGGAGGGGCGGAGGATGAGGGGAACTCGGCTCATCCTGGATATGCCGTGTCATACTCGCAATATCTTTCCCGTATCTCCCGATACGTTCGGCTCCCGCAATGATCTTCAGGATGCACACTATTACCCGCATATCCTTGGCCATCGGCTGGTACAAGGCAATCAGCTGATAGGCACGTTCCTCGAGGCTGATGGTTCGGTCCCGGAGCTCTCTCTTTCGGGATTTTACTTCTGTGGCATTTGGAATATTCTCGGTTATCAACGCTTGCACGGCATCAGCCAGCATAATCCGCGCGAACTGTGCCATTTCGATCGAATCGTGCTTCAACTGGTCGAGTTCTGTATGGAATTTTTCCGACATGGTTCCTCCTAGCCGAATCGTCCGGTGATATAATTCTCGGTGAGATCTTCTTTGGGGTGTTCAAATATCTGTGTGGTCGTTCCACATTCGACCAGTTTGCCCAGATACATAAATCCGGTATCATCGCTGACCCGTGCCGCCTGTTGCATATTATGGGTGACAATGATCACCGTGTACTGCTGCTTCAGCTTCTCTATCAGGTTCTCGATCTTTGCGGTTGCTATAGGGTCAAGTGCCGAGCATGGCTCGTCCATCAGGATAACCTCGGGATCAACCGCCAAGGTTCGGGCGATGCAGAGCCGCTGCTGCTGTCCGCCGGAAAGACCAAGGGCAGAATTGTTCAGCCGGTCCCTTACTTCCTCCCAAAGTGCTGCATCTTTGAGGCTCTTCTCAACGATCCGGTCGAGTTCTTTCTTGTCGCTTATTCCATGGACCCGTGGTCCGTATGCAATATTCTCATACACACTTTTGGGGAAGGGATTGGGTTTTTGGAACACCATGCCGATCCTTTTCCTCAAGAGGACGACATCGTTCCCGGCCGCGTAGATGTTTTCCCCGTCAAAGGTTACTTCACCTGTTATTTTCGTGTGATCAATGAGGTCATTCAAACGATTGAAACACCGGAGGAGTGTGGATTTCCCGCATCCTGACGGCCCTATCAGGGCAGTCACCTTGTTCCGCCGGATTCTCATGCTGACCTCTTTCAGGATGTGGGCATCACCAAACCAGAGATTGAGATTACGCGCTTCGATAACTGGATTGGAGGCATCATATGCTGAAGGGATTTCTGGTTTTGCTGTTTTGATGCCTGAATTTTCAATGAATGCGAGATGCAAGGGGATCACCATCTGATGGATTTCTGGAAGCGGGTACGGAGTAGGACTGCAGCCCCGTAGAACAGGGTTACAATGACCAGCAATACAAGGGCTGTTCCGTATGCATATTGCTTTGCGCCGGGGATGCTAGTCGAGAGGATGTAAAGGTAATAGGGGAGGGCCATCACCGGTTCGAATATCGAGCTGGGGAGAAAACGGGTGGAGAATACCACCGCAGTGAACAGGATGGGGGCAGTCTCACCCGCAGCACGACCAATCGAGAGGATGGTTCCTGTGATGATACCAGGGACGGCTGCAGGGAGGACCACTTTCCGGATGGTCTGCCATTTCGAGGCTCCGAGCGCCAGGCTCCCCTCGCGCACTGCATTCGGAATACTCTTTAAAGCCTCCTCGCTTGTGCGTATGATAGTCGGGAGGATCATGAGGGCGAGCACAATCCACCCAGTGAGGAGCGACACCCCTAACCCTACAAAAATGACGAGAAATGCGAATCCAAAGAGACCAAATACGATCGAAGGAGTGCCGTTTAGGAGATCTACCCCCGTCCGGATAGTTTTAGTTACCAGGCCTTCCCTGGTATACTCGGAGAGATAGATCGTCGCCCCGATGCCTATCGGCAGAGCGATCATGATTGCCCCGATTACCAGGTAAATGGTCCCGACAATCGCCGGGAAGATTCCGCCAGCCCTTCCGAGATTTGATGGATAGCCGAAAATGAATTCCCAGGAGATCACTGGAAGTCCTTTCATAATGATATCGAGAAGAATGATGGCAAGTATGGCTAAGACGATACCTACTGCCGCGAACATGCATGAGTAGGCTATCTTCTGGGTAATCTTGGGGGATACCCTCTTCCATAGGATGGATATTGCGATAAGCACAACAAGTAGCACCAGGCAGGGGAGAATTCCGGCAGCAACCACAACCAGCAACAGAACCATACCAAGGAAACCATACTGCAGGAAACGGCGGATTTGAACACTTGTATCTTGAGAGAACAGTCGTTTTGTATCGGCACTTCCGGTCTGAGCATGGCGAATACGATCGAGAATGAAGGTCGCTGATAAATTGATGATAAGGGTGATGATCAGCAAAACAACGGCAATCGCGAAGAGTGCATTGTAGTGGAGACTCCCTATCGGGACTTCGCCGGTCTCGATACCAAGGGTTGCGGTCAGGGTGCGGATGGGAGATAATACGTTCCAGATGGGTTCAGGCACGACTGCTGCATTCCCGGTAACCATTAAAACGGCCATGGTCTCACCGATCGCCCGGCCGATACCGAGGATTACTGCCGCGGTGATACCTGAAAGGGCCGAGGGGATGATCACCTTGCTGATCGTCTGCCAGCCAGTGGCACCAATAGCGAGTGAGCCTTCTTTGTATTCACGGGGCACCGCATTGATCGCATCCTCAGAGACGCTGACAATCATGGGAAGCGCCATAATTCCGAGAAGGATTGATCCAGCAAGCCAGGTCTCTCCCGTCGGGACATCGAAGGAGACACGGATCCAGTTGGTAAGTACCACAAGCCCGAAGAAACCATATACCACGGAAGGAATACCTGCGAGCAGTTCGACGGCGGGTTTGATAATGTTCCGGAGACGGGGACCCGCGAGTTCAGAAATGAAGATGGCGCTTGCAATCCCGAGCGGGACCGCCAGAACCATGGCGCCGATCATCACAAGGATAGTTCCCACAATCAGTGAGAGAATTCCATAACTTGGTGGACTGCCGGTGGGGTTCCAGTCCAGGCCGAATAGGAAGTCCTGGAGGCCAATCTGGACAAATGCCGGATATCCATTGTAGAAGAGGTAGCCAAGAATGAAACATACCGTCAGCACCGCGAATATGGCACAGGTAAACCAGAGCGACCCGATTGCCTGCTCCTGGATTCTCCGGATTGCAGGAGTAGTCATTCGGTTCCTGATATCTGGCAAGGCCATATGCATCACACCGATGACTGTATATAGGACGTTCGGTTTAAAAACCGATAGGAGCCTGCACTTTTTTCTTCAGAGAATAATGAGGTTCCCTGATGATCTTTTCCCACCATCACGTAGATTTCTCCTGGGAGGAGGGGATATTACCGAAAGTATGTTCCAGAATTCGCTGAAGATTCTCCCGTAATTCCCTGAAATCGGCAAGAGCCTCCTTTTCCTCCGAATAAAGATCAGACGGGCTTTGTACCGGGCATAGGAGTGTGGTCTTTCCGGATGGCATTCGGGGCCCGAGGATATCAGGTATCTCGTTGCTGAATGACATCACATAATCGAAATCTATCGTGCGAAAATCCCGCACTGATTTTGATAGTTGGCCGCTGATATCAATCCCGATCTCTCGCATCGTCTTGATGGCAGAGGGATGAAGTCCCGCGGGGGCAATACCTGCGGAAAACACCTCGAAGCGATCTGGATAGAGTGATCGCATGAGTCCTTCGGCTATCTGAGAACGGACAGAGTTGTAAGTGCAGAGGAAGAGGACAGTTGGTTTTTCTGCACCAGTTTTTTTCAAGCGTTTCGACATTTGCGTCCTCAGATTTTCTTTTCCGAACCGATACACGATCGATACCTGCCTATCCTGATTGTCAGGAATGGATAATCAAAAATTGTGGGAAGGTGTTATTTCACCGGCACAAATCCTTCTTCTGCGAGGATACTCTGTCCCTCTGGGGAGAGGATGTAGTCAAGGTATGTTTTGGCGAGGCCTGTTGGCTGGCCATTGGTAATCATATAGAGCGACCGAGAGAGGGGGTATGCACCACTGAGTACATTCACTATTGTTGGATCAACCAACGCTTCGTTGGTATCGACCTTGACGGCCTTGACGGTATCGTCGATGAAACCAAGACCGACATATCCAATCGCTCCCGGCGTCTGGGCAATCGTCTGCTGCACGGCACCATTCGAGTTCTTTTCGAGTTGGGTACTAGTGAAGTTCCCCTTATTCATGACCTTCTCTGAAAAGAACTCTCTGGTTCCTGAAGCACTGTCCCTGCCTACCACGACAATTGCCCGATCAGGGCCGCCAGCCTGGTTCCAGTTTGTATAATTCCCAGCATAAATGTCCTTGATTTGGGTCGTGGTGAGGCTGGTAATGGTGTTTGACGGGTGGACAATAAGTGCAACTCCGTCTTTCCCAATCGTGGTGATCACCAGGTTCGGATATTTTTTCAGTTCATCTGACTTGACATCACGTGAGGACATCCCGATATCAGCAGTTTTCTCCCCTGCTGCCTGGACCCCGACACTGGAGCCTCCTCCAGTAACCTGGATATCGGCATCGGAGTGGGTTCCCATATACGCATCAGCAGCCAGCTGGGCGATAGGAAGGACCGTTGTTGAGCCCGTCACTTTGATCGATGTTCGTTCCTGTGAGGAGGACGATGTTGGCTCGTTTCCCACACACCCGGTCGCGACAAGTCCCAGAACAAGAATTCCTGCGAGTGCGAGGGTGATACATCCAGTTTGTCTCTTTTTCAGAACCATGGTGGTCTGAATACAAAACGGATTTAAATGAATATATAACATTTCGACATAGAATATAGTCTTCTATATATCAATCGGATGGATATAGAGAATCGGCGACTCGCGTATACACGACGTGAGGTAAACTTCACAATCCAGGTTTTAAAAGACCCAAGGAAGGTTTCAGCTATCTGAAATTGTACATCTATTGTGAACTGAGATGATCAGCAAATGCTGCAAATCAAATTTTTAAGTCTTATACCATTTTTTAACTCCTCTTGGAAAGATTCTTCCTTAGTCTATGAAAATCATAGAGTCAGCCAGCTATGTGTTGAGAATTGATTCCTTTACTTTCTTTTCCAAAGTTGAAATACGAAAAAAGAACATGATGCTGCGGGTGGGACAAGGAACAGAGTGTTCTATGCTGTTCTTTTTCTTACCGCGCAAATAATCGCCCCTGCGACCGACCCCTACCCCTGACCCCGCCCCTACCAATCCGAAGGGGCGAGGCCTCCACCCCGGTGCCCCTCCTCCTGCGGCATGGGACCCCTGCCCCATGCGATTCCTCCCTCTGGTCAGAATCTCATCGCAGGAGAGAGGAGACCAGAGAGATCTTGATACACAATAACGGGGCAACGTGCTCGCTCTGCTTCATCTCCGTCCGCTCCTCCCTCCGGTCCGGTGCTCCTCCACTCCGCTACACTCGCACCATGCCCCTGATTTTCTCTTCCTAATCCTGATTCACTGACGCTCCCGGCTTTGTCGTTCCACTCCTCGCCGGCAGCTGTTCCATCCCGCTCCTTGCATCGTGCTTTGCACCATGCTCGTCGCTGTTTACCGGACAATGATGACGCTCAGTGACTCGCTCTCTGCGGTCGCTCGGGCCGCTATGGCCTTGGTCGGCTTCGTTGAGACGTCACCGGATCTTGTGATGCCCTCCCTTCCGGTCGGGAGGCGCCGGTGCTCGTCCCTCCGCTCGTCGCCATATCAAACGGATGACCCAGGCCGACCGGTTGACCTCCTGGACGGGATAGCGAAGCGAGAGCGGAGCGACCGGCCGGGAGAGTCAAGCCTGTCGTGCCGTCAACCCACCCCATCCACTCATGCTAGCGAAGCAGAGGCCGCCAACGAGGACGCAGGCCGAGTGCGTCGCCGGAGCGGAGCGATAGAGTACCCCCATCAACCCGCCGCAGGCCGAGCCCTCGAAGCGAGCGTATGCGAGCAGTGGGCGAGGCCGGAGGCCGCTCCGGAAAATCAAGAACAAAGAGGGGAAAAGGGATATTGACCCCGGCGACCTATCACTATGTGACCGGGCCGGCCGGCATTTATCAACATTTGGTTCATGGTGGTTTATGCCGGGTACCCCGGTCACGTTGTCTTGTTCTCCTCGATGTATTGCCGGATCTGTTCGTCGGTAATCCGATATTCCTGGCCGACCTTGACCGCCTGCAGGCGCTTGGACTTGATCATTTCGCGTATCGTTTTGACATGCACCTTCAGGAGATCTGCAACTTCTTCGGTAGTGTAAAAGGTAGGGGCGGGGATGGCTGGTCCTCCTGGCATCACAGTGTCCATCTGATCAGTCCTCCCCAGGGAGCATAATGGTGATCACTGGTTCCCCATCATCACCCGGCCCGCAGGTAGCCCGCATGGTTGCCGTCTGGTGTTCAGTGATCACTACTCCGCCTGATTCAGTCCTTGTTGTAAGGAAGTCACATTTGAAATGAATTGTCGATCGGTGCAGCCCCCTGGCCGCCCTGGCCGTACAGGTGAACATCCAGAGCAGATCCCATAGCCGGCCTTCAACGCTCTGGCACGGCATCTCCTCGATATTATTGGGAGCGACCAGAGACCAGACCCCGGTGGTCACTGCAACGGGCACCACGATACCAGCCTCTTTGCAGATCTTCGCGGGCAGTTCGACGAGGACCCCGTCGCGGATTGCATCGGCCCGCGTGTAGGCGTGGATCACATCGCCAAAAAATTCGGCGAGGGTGTCGCCGTTCATCAGTCATCCCCCAGCAGCCGGGTGAGCTCGTTGAAAAGCTCTGCCCCGTCGTCTTCCGGGTTGTCGAGAGTGTAGGCAATTCCGATAGGCTCGCCGTTCTCATCGGTGAGAATCTCACGCTTCATGCCAGCACCCCCGCCGGCCTGGTCTCGCTCCTGGTGCGGAAATCCTGGTCCCGGGACACGCCAAGCTTCCAAATAGCCATTTCATAACCACAGTCCGGGCAGTGAATGAAGAGCCACATCCGGCCGGTGTCGGTCTCCCAGCCGGCATCATGGGGATATCCGTGGACCAGATCACCCCGAAGGTCACGCCCGCAGAGGCACCGGGACCGGGCCGGGTCGCAGTGGTCCAGGATCCAATCGGCGACGTCAGGAAAGGGGAGATCGTGAGGGGGCATTTACACCCCTCCCATAAGGTCGCTTGTCATCTTCCGCAGGCGGACCGCCTCATGTATCCGGGCCTCGAAGCCGGCCGGGTCGGCGAAGTCGCCGTATATCTTGATTGCACCACCCTTTCCAGGCGTTCCTATCTCGATGCTGTCCTGGAAGGGGGAACCCTCCAGGATCTTCTTGACCGTGATAAGCTGCGGTTCTGTCATGCCTGCACCCCCTGGCCGGGGAGCGGGTCACAGCACCACGAGATCATATTCTGTTTCTTGGCCTCTGCCCGGCACGCATCCCAGCCTTCCTTATCGACCTGGATACGATAGACTGTCACAATGTCCTCTGCACGGGTCCGCAGGTCCTGCGCCTTCGCCTGGAGGATGAATGCCTGGTTCTCGAGTTCGACCGCCTGCTCCTGGAGCCGGCAGATCTTGTCAAGGTCCCGGGTGGGGATCACGTCGTACACACTCCTGGTCCCGGTCATGCCGCCACCTCTGCGACTGGTAAGGAGGAGAGGACCGGGACCGCCCCGGTGATCTCCCGCATGATCGAGACGTTGGCATACTTCCGCTCCCCTGTGATAGCGCCCTTCACCTGGGCGAGGGGAGAGACGTACTTGATGCCGTTGATCACATACATGACAGCTTTTCCCGAACGGGTTATCCATGCCTTCCCGACAGGCGAGGGATTCCCGGCGGTCTTCATCACGTCAGAGATGTCGAAGATATCGACCGGCCAGTGATCGAGAAGCCGGGTCACGTCTGACCGGGCTACAACGGCCTGCATGGTCTTGATGTCAATCCGCAGGGTGCCCTCATATTGACGGGCTGCCCCTATGTGTTCAAATGCGTTTGCTTGGTTCATGGTGGTTCTCACCAATATATGATATGGTCTGTTGCGGTCTTATATGGTTGCCACGCGGTGTGAAAGTAATAGCAACAGCATCCTTCGGCCCTTCGGGCTCCCCCACTGCTCACGTTCGCTCGCTGCGAGGGGTCGCCCTCCGGGTGGTTCTCCGGGGCACTCAAACGCTTCGCTCTGGCGACGCACTCGGCCTGCGTCCTCGTTGGCGGCCTCCGCTCCGCTGGTCCTGGTTCTCCTGGTCGTGATGACGGCCGGCAGGCTTGACTCTCCAGTGCGGGTGCTCCCTGCCGGTCGCACTCTCGCCCCGGAGGTCAACCGGCCGGCCTTGTTCATCCATCTGAAACGGCGACGAGCGGAGGGACGAGCACCGGCGCCTCCCGACTGGAGGGAGGGATTCGCAAGGTATCACGTCAGGAATTGATGGAATTGAAAAGTGCTCCGGTGATATCCAGGAGAAGATGGGTACTGCTATCTTTTTATTTCATTCCGCTTATGAAAGCAACCTTTTGATAGTGGGATTGATTACCTATTCAAGAAATGAAAAAACTGTTTGACGCTCTTCTTCATGCTTGAATACCATTGGGATAGCGGGTCCTGTACTCCTCGGAAGAGTCATTAAACATTTTTGTTTTTACTTGATCTAAAGTATTGAATAAGTTGATAAAATAGTCCATATCCTCACGCAGAATAAAATTAAGTTTTACCTGGTTTTTGCCCTGGAATTGTTCCCCACCCTCCCAGAAGAAGGTTATTGAGTTTGGAATAGAACTCCCCTTTTCCGAACAATGATACACAATCGCCTTGATTTGTGAATGGTCAATTTCAAAACGTGATACTTTTGCAATCTCTAGAGAATTAATTTTATTATTAAAGGATTTTACAATATTGTGATCTGCAATATATTTTCCAAAAACGGGTATTGCCATTCGCGTCCACATTCCTTTCATGGCCTGTGCTCGTTCATCCAAAAAAAACACACGCTCGTCTGAAATATACATCCCCCCGTCATTCCCACTGTTCTTGAAAATGAGATTATTGTTATTTACAAGGGTAATTCTCTGTGAGTATTTCCCCCCTAAAATTAACTCTCTGGAGGGTGTAGATCGGTCACTCACGCAATAATGGTTGAACGTAGTCAAAAATTGAAATGCCCTTTTCTTTGATGATACAATTTCTACGTCAATAAAATAATAGGGATTTTTATTTATGATTTTGACCTTATGACCAAGAAACACCTCAAAGATATCATCGAACTTCAATTCATCATACCTTTTTTTCACTACTTTTTGGAGTTCTTTTTGGGGTTGGAAAAAATAGATCTGTTTGTTGGTGAGTACTACCCATTGGTTCATCGGCTTTTTATATCCCAAATCCGTATACCGATAATTCCTACCCTCGACCTCTCTCTCAAATTTAAATGAACAAATAAAACCGTCTACAATTTCCTCATCTGATGGTATCACATGTTCTTTTATCGCTGAAACATATTTATCAAATAAATCCATAGCATGGTTTTTTTCTTTTTTCCTATAAAAAATTCCCACTTTTGATCTTAGTTTTTTTACATAGGATGAGGATTGAAATCAATGCCGACGAGTGAGACAGGCACACAGATCTTAGAGGATCGTGAATGGTGAAATAAGGACGGTGAGAGAAACAACCAAGTTTCACGCTCTGTTCCACCCCCTATGTCAACCGGCCGGCCTGTATCTAAAGACTCCCGCTCCCGATGTGATGCCGAAGGTCTCCTTCTCCATTACTGCCTCTCCCCTGGGAGAGGAGGAGCCCGGCCTGAAGGGTGCGGAGAGAGGGGGATACTTGCCTATCCCCCGGCGTGACGCAAGGGCGGAGGAGTGGGATTTCTAGCGACGCTTTAGGGGAGTCGAACCGGCCTCAGCGGCCCGAGCGACCGCAGGGAGCGAGTCACTGAGCGTCACCCTGCCCAGATGTGCAGCGACGTGCACGCTGCGCAGCATGGTGCGAGGAGCGGGATAGAACAGCTTCCGGCAAGGAGTGAAACGACAAAGCCGGGAGCGTCATCAGGACATTAACCTGGAAGAGAAGCAGGGGCACGTTGCGACAGAAGCGAAGCGGAACGAGCATGGTGCCCCGTCACCAGAATACGATCATCTCCCGGGGCGGTGCCCACGCGGCGGGGGGCGAAGCCCCTCCTTCAAGCGTCAGATAAAACAATCACGACGTGATTCCTTTCACCAAAAAATAAAAAGATAAAACAAAAACACGGGATAAAAGAAGAATTGAAGATTAAAGGGACTTTACGGCGAGTTCAATATCCTCTTCCTTGATGGTTTTCCTTCCTGCATGCATTGCAAGCTTATTTGCTTCTTTCACAAGACCTGCAATGTATTCTTCAGTCTGTGCTACGAGCGCAACTGCGGCGTCACTTCCGACCCGCTCTGCTCCACTCTTCTTGGCAATTCTTACAACTGCTGCAATGGGTAACTCTGCCACCTTGATTACCTCAAGGAATTTGAGATTGAGATAGTATTTAACGATTCTCGTGGAATTGGCTTAGTATAACGAAAATATGAGCGAAAAAGAGTACCTTTTCAATTTCGCTCCATGCGGTCATTGATTTATCATAAATTGTTTAAACACGCATATTGATACATCATAACAGGAATCATCGAGATAACATTGGGACGCAATAATGCAGCAGAGGACTGTTTCGGATACGAGAACGCGAGCGCTGGAGCATCTCATTCTTTTACTGCTGGGTGCCCGAAACAAAAAAATATCCATGCTTCATCTGGAAAAAGAGGCATTTTTTCTCTGGAATTTTCATCCCGATATTAAAAATTTCATGAAATTTATTTCACATTATCGAGGACCCTATTCTGAAGAGATTGACCAGGTAATCCGTAATCCATTCCACTTGATTAATTGTTGGCACTACAGTCCACCTGACCCTGCTGACAAACTTACTGGAGGATTTGTGGAATTAACCCCCCATGGTAGAGACGAGTATGAGCGATTGTATAAGGCAAGTTCGGCAAATCCACAAATGAGTCCCATCCTTGCAGCGATGAAGATGGTCCGGGAACTTTACGATAAACTCACCCCTGAAGAATTGCTTCTCCTTATTTATGATACGTATCCGGAATACAGGGAGAAGTCTAATGTCTATTATGGCATTCAAAAGTCGAAAAAGAGATTAGCGGAGAATCTCGTTAGGAAGGGCTACATCGACAACGAACGATACGAAAACCTCATCGCGAGCAGCTGAAATGAGAGATTCTGTTGCTGCAGATTCAACATTTTACAGTTGCTGCACTTGCGATATTAAACGGAAGGATATTCTTGCAAATTTTTTACGGGCATACTCATTTTACATTGGGAATAGAATTCTGAGTGAACTCCCCAAATCTCTTGTGAATGATAATAACTTCATTCAAAGGATCAATATCGCTAATTTTGATTATTATGAACTCATAAAGCCGTTTTTTGGCAGGAACCCGGATCATATCAACGATGGTGAATACGAGGCAATTGGAATCGGCTATATGCTTGATATTGAGGACAAGCTTCGGTTTTTAGTAATTGATGATCGTCGGCCTTACAAATTCGTACAGAGACATTTCAGTCACCTTGCACCAAGAATGAATGGGACTATCGGGTTTGTCCAAAATGCGTGTTGTGAAGACAGAAGGATTACTCCAAACGAAGCTCTCGAGTTTTTACTTGAGATAAAAAATGCTTTGGACAGTAGTGGAAAAACACGCCCATGTAGCATCAATCCTGATGTTTGCAGGGCAATCCTTATGCCAGCGATTGAATATATAAGGAATTATAATGTCAGCGCGTGATTTTGATCCTCATCTCTCTGTTGAACGGATCACCCACGCTAAGGATGGCGATTATTGTATCAAACAGATTGAGATTGAATATATCCGGCGAAAAATCGAAACCCCATACAAGGTGCTTGCTGGGAGCGGCATCAATGATCAGGATGCCAGTTCAATCGTAAAGGCTTCATTCCGACCCATCCTTGAATATCAAAAATTTGTTTCTGATATCCGTAGCTGGATATCGTTATATCGTCTGTTAACCGAAGCTGGACCAGAAAGAGTTCATGGACTCGACTCCTTTTTTTCCATTAAAAAAAAGATGTGGAATTCTGCGTTGACAACGGTGTCTCTCGTCTTTCCGAGAAACCCGTTTAATGAATTCTCAACTGTAATCAAAGGGGAGAAGAAGATATTTCCTGGGTTTGATGAGAACAGTTATATCTGTCTTCTTGATTATATCCATTCGGCCTCGAAGGCATTCGTGTTATGTCCAGATATATGGTTGGAAAAAAGGGAAGATATCAATGTGACACAATATCTTTCCTTCATCGACCAGAGCATCCAAATATTAATGGACCGGAACAATCGTCCAATTTTTGCCCCTGTGCATATTGAATTGTCAAAAAACAATCTTGAAACGATTCTTTCGCACTATAGACATCAGCATTATGCCAATATCTGGGTTAATTTTGATGCCAAATCGTGCCACAGTACCTATTCCTCGCGGCTGAAAACCATTGTGCATCTTATTGACAAGATATTGGGGGATTTGAATGTAACATTATATTTTTCCCATATTAAGAAAGAGATTCTGCCAAATATCCAACAAGAAAAAGCGGCTGCCTCCGACATTCTCACTCAATTCTACGGAGCAGATTTTATCGGGACTGATCGGGAACCCTGGAGAAGACCGAATATTGACTGGAACAATGATGATTCTTTAAGGGAACTGGCAAGCACTCACAATTTTAAGTCCAAGGAAGAGTACCTTGAAGCACATATCCTTCATAAACACCGGATTTTCGATCCAGATTCATATTATTATATGAACCTTGATCATTACCCACAGAAACTGCCTATTCCATCCGACATTCTGTTGAAAAATAATGCAATTTACCAATTTCTTAATAGTGCCCTCATGCAGAATGAAGTAGAACGGACGAAACAGACTATTGGGGAGACGGAATCGGTGAAAAAATATCTGGAAGAAAAAGCGGCGATACGCGAAAATCCTGAAATATTAAATAACATCATTATCCCATCAAAACAGCCGAACCTAGTGGACTTTTTAGGTAATTTGTAAATTGATCGAATAACAAATTCAAAATTGTTCGGGTAAAATCACATGACCTAATGGAAAATACTGACCTCTTTTTGGCTCAGCCTGTACCCTCCTGCATGGGAACAGGCTGCCCGATTTCCAAGGTCGTGAGGCGAACGGACACCGTTTTCTTATGGCTGCGATACAGGTGATAGAGATCCCGGATGAAGAACAGGGGTGGTGCAGGGGTGCACCACCAGCCTTCCCTCTGTGATGCCTCTTGGGAGAGGCAAGAGAAGATAGGAGAGGGAAGATAAAGGAGCCACCGGAGCGGTCAGAACCTTACACCGGCTTCTCAACTCCCGATCCCTTCATCAGGCCATACTCAATCTCGTAGAACCCTCCGCCCCGGTCCTGGTAGGTGAGGTAGTAGTGCGTAAGCCGTTTCTCCTCGGCCTCCTCTATCTGCCGGAGCAGGATGGCCTGGTTCGTCGAGTCATGCCCGACTAATACCCACCGGCGGGTCTCGTCGCTCATCTTCCAGGAGCGGGCCGGGACCGCCTCGGGTGGGGTGGTGACGGTTTCATCCTTCGGGTCGAAGAAGGCCACCACCTGCCGGGTCTCGTTCTTCGCTTCGATCTTCTGATTTCTCTGCCAATACGCGATGAGCGCCGCCACCAGGGCGACGAACATCTCAATGATCTGCACGAGTTGCTGATCCATGTCTGTCTCCTTGCATGATGCGGTCGTGCTCTTCGCGGAGCTTTCCCACCTCCTCACACATCACGTCATACTTCCCGATCTTCTGGTAGATGACGAACAGTGCCGGGTAGATAGGCAGCACGGCGCCAAGCACAATCACAATAATGTCTGCATCCATCGGACTCCCTCCCTCGCGGACAACGGGAGCCCTGGCAAAAGGGAATGGTGCCGGAAAGGGGAGGAGGGGGCTCCCTATCCCGTTGTCAGAGAACGGCTCACGCCAGAGCGGGCACCGTGTCGGCCCAGGCTTCGATGACGGCAAGAATGGCGTCGTCGCTGTAGGAGGAGACGCGGATCTGGTCCCGGGTGAAGGTCACGTAGTAGGTCTCCCCGGAGGGGTCGTGACACCGCAGAGCGACAGAGTAGCTCTCCCGCTCCTGGTCGTTCACCGGGTCGCCACCCATTGCAGCGGTCATCTCGGCGTCAGCCAGGATCTCGCTCTTCATGGTTGCGAAGGCTGCGGTAGACGGTGCACGGACGGTCACGTATCCAACCGTCTTGGCGTCATCATCCTCATAGATGACACGGGCGTTGTAATACTCCCGTGTCTTGGTGACCGGGTCCATGGTCACACCGCCCACCTCGTAGGAAGTACACCCGAAGGGGTTGGTACTGATGACGGAGGCCACCACCGTGTTGAGCGCAGCGGCGTCTGCAAACGGGGTGGTGAGTTCACGAACGGCACTCTTGGTGACGCTCTGCTCAACAAAATCTGCCATGATTGATGCTCCTGCCCTTGATTGAGGGCTGTGAGCAGGTGGGGTGGAGGATCGTGATAAAGTTTGAGGGGGGTGGGGGAACGGGGGATGAAATGAATTCAAATCCTAATTCTGAAAGAATTGAAAAGAGATAGATTGGAAATGACCTGAATAATAAAAATTCAGCAATTATAAATATTATTTTAAAAAACAATATCAATTTTAAACAATGGCCGCAAATTCATGGAGTAAATCAAAAGTCGAAATATTTAATGTTACTTTTCAGGGAGATGCTGTAAAAAATTTTGATCGTGTCCAAAAATCGGCTAAGATAATCCCTCATGGGATGATCTCACTGGTGACAAAACCAAAAGGAGATCACCCCAGATGGATATCGTGCACTCAATTGAAGTAAAGGTATGCATTTCTGAA